>JAABVA010005939.1_pt1 | contig 10925 bp, 13 predicted proteins | sample 5560331 | NCBI WGS metagenome assembly JAABVA01 (sample SAMN12812661, study PRJNA571458) | rock metagenome | isolation source: Antarctica rocks | place: Antarctica: Victoria Land, Mt New Zealand sud | collected 2016-01-07 | reverse complement strand
AAGATCAAGAGCATGATGTATTGTTTGTCTTCTTTGTTGTTTATACATCCAGAGTATACGATGTAAGTATAAAATAAGCAGCAAGAGTAGAATTGGAAATGCAAAATGCTGGTCAGACCTGATCACTGGAGCCCAAGTCGGTCTCCTCCAGCTCAAAAGGGCCCTTTGCAGCCTCCTCATTCCACCTCTCAGGAACTGGTAGTGGCCCTGCGCCCCAAGCAAAACTGAGTCATGCAATCACGTATGGACAGCATGCCTGACTATCAGCTACGGTGGGCGGCACAGATACTGGCGAGGTGCTGCCATGGTTTACAGATCGTCTGAGCAGGTGTATCCTTTCTGTGATCCTGCAACTGTAGCCAACCGTCTGTTGGGATGTCAATAATGTTGAACTGGACCAGTGTGATCACAGGCAACTCTCACTAAAATGCCGCGGCACATGTCTTGGCAGTTGCAGCAAGCTTCAAGTAACAAGCTACACTGAACCTTGAAGACGGGCAGTGTGACAAGAAGTTAAGTCTACTTCTAACTGCAATCATGCACAAGAGCTGGAGAACCCAGCAATGGAGACGTGACTAACTTTACACAGACCCATGGCAACAAGTTGTCATACAAACTAATCACCTCAAAGTCTCAAGTCATGCAGCTGGATACCCTGCACCTGTAATGTAAGCCTCTGCCGTTGCCATAGACGAAGCTCAAACCCAACTCAACACTTAAACTCAGCAGCCATACAACCACACAGCTCACCCTTTGGACTAGAATTGGATGTAGAAGGGTAGTCAGAGTCCGTGGTTGAGACTGCAGCATTGGCCAGGGCTTTGCTGCGGATGATCTGCAGCATGCTCTTGCTGCTCCACATGCTGCCCTTCACTGCCAGATACTCCGCGGCCAGGATGTTTGTGGTCCTTGTGCTGGCATCCAGTAAGGGCTTGCCCTGCAGCCAGCAACACCGATCATCAGTCATTGACCAACATGCAAGTGAAAAAGAAGAAGAAGAAGAAGAAGAAGGAGAAAGAGAAGGAGAGGAGAAGGTGACTGACTCACCTGGGATGTATGTCGTAGACAAGCCAAGACTGTGGCATGGATGGTGGCGACACTGCGGTCCACATTGGTGTTGTCCACCTTCGGGATCATGTGCTTGTCTGCTCGCCGACACAGGTAGTCCTGTATGGTGCGTATGTTGCGTATGTACTTCACATACCTGTTGGCTGCTGGGTCTAGGGTCATGTACTTTGCTCGCACCTGCAGCAGCAACCAAATGACTTGTACAAACTTGTGCAAAACCCTACAACGTCGCAGAAATGGGCCTGCACCAAGCTGATCAGGCACCTGATGTGTTTGCCAAAGCCTAACTCAAACCTTAAGCAAACAGGCGATAGGCTTTTCCTTGGATGCATCTCCACAATTCGTTGTTGGCCAGGAACCTAGAGCTGAAGACAGCACTTTATAGATCCACATTGTTACATCTGTGTCGAGTACACAGACTACTACCAGGATTGTGTGATAGTGTAGTTTTTGGCATGTGCAATGAGCCCAAGCATAGGACAGTCTATGTCTTTGTATATGCTATATCATTACCAGATACATGTGTAGAGATACTAGTTGAAGTGCTCACTTCAAATCGCTCTTTATATTGATCTTTGCTGGAATTGTAGATGAGGAAGAGAAAGGGGATGACACAACGTGCTCACCGCGAACCGCTCTTTGTGTTTGTCTTCGTTGGAGATGTAGATGAGGAAGGGCACAATGGTGGGATGCCGCTGCATCAGCTGTACCACGAAGTTGAGGCTCAGATGCACACCCTCACAGACCAGGCTCTCATGCCGCGCAGCACAGCTGCTGATCAGCCGATCCAACGACTCCATCACCATTTCACTCTGTGCTTTATAACCCTGCGGCATGCAGCAATATGTTCTGCATGGTGTCAAAGACAAGACACCAAGAGATATTCTGGAAACTCAGATTGCAGACGAGGCTCTCATGCGCTGCATAGCTGCTCATCAGCTGATGTAAGGCTTCCATAACCACCTCGTGGCCCTGTCAAACACAGCACTTGTGACCATCAGCTGCAGTTCGCACAGAGTCAGTCGCATGCACAAGTTGACACCTCTCCTCTCGGTCTATACTTAACTCACTGGCAGTGCTGTCACAGCAGCTGGACAGGACCCTGTTCTGATGTTCCAGCCACAAACCATAGGGCAGGTGGAGTCCACCTCAATGTGCTCTTCACGAAACCGCCTAACTGCGTAGTGTCTTCTTTTCCTTTTGGTCTCAGCCTTGACAGCAAGACAGACAATGTTAGGCAAGCTAACATGTGAGCTGCCAGTGACTAGAGCTGTGAGTCATACCACCATTGACTCATGTCGAGGTCTGAGGGAGAGCACCCCCTGTGACACAACAGCCAATGTTGCAGTTGCACTGCTTGCCGTAGGTCATGAGTTTGAAGGGATACATTGTTTCGGGTTTTAGTATCCCAGCGGGTATACAGACTCCATTGCACTGCTACCATAGTTGGTGGAAGGAACACTGCTCTGTGCTTTACAGCTTTTGTGACTAGACTGTCAAATGCACCATATGTCATTATGGTTTGGCACTGGCTCAAGTCTGCAACTCTGGCAGGGTGTCCGACACCTGGCAGCATGTGCACATGCAGCCAATGCAGGTTTACGTAATCAGCTTCAGCTTTGACTGCTGCCCTGTCATGCAACCCCAGCCCTGGTCCCAATGTACTGGTCTGCTTTCAAAGCTGTCCCAACACGCAATGTCTTCCCTCTGGTACTAGACAAATGATGTCAAAGACCACGGGAATAAGGCAAGCTGTATGACTTGTCAGCGACTATGGCTATGACACATAGCCCCATTGGTGATGGGGTCAGGGTCTTGAGGGGGTATACCTTGACAGCCCTCTTCTTGGCATCCCAGCGGGTGTGGGTCTGACTGGCAGTGCTGCTGTAGCTAGTGGAAGGGGTACCCTCCTGAGACGCTTCACTGGCCTGTATGTGGTCCCCTGCCTGCAATCAACACACTGCTGAGCAACTAGGCAGGCCCTGGCACAACTACAGCCCAGATGCCATGTGCTGTGCAAACCCTGGATAGGTGGTTTTCAGTGGGCTTGGGTGACTGGCATTGCTGTCATAGCCATTGAAGGGGCTGCAGTCCCTTGGAATGCTGGCTTTTGTATGCATCACCATGCTGGCAGAGATCATGGCATGGTTTTGTGCAAGGGTTGCTACTTGGTGTTGCTGCAGTAGCTTGCAGTGATCCAACCGGCACTGCTCGAGCACAAGCTTAATGCAGCTGTGTTGAATAGTTGCACGAAGGTGCAGATGACAAAAGACAGCATGCCTGATAGGTTACAAGCCCTCTTCTCCGCTGCTGCTTAGCGTATGCAGTCTCTGACAGTGTATGAAGCAACGTGTGTCTGCAGGCTTGTGCACATTCTTAAGTCGGCTGAATGTCTGTACCTGGTATGTGGAGGCCCATAGCGATGGGTTGTTGTCTTCTGCCACAAAGCTACGCAGCCCGTGCCGGACATTGTCCGTGACAACGCATGAAGCTAGGTATGCATAAACATGTAGGCATGCATGCACCAGTGACTCAGTGGTATGTCTGTACCTGGTACGTGGAAGCCCACAGCAATGGGTTCTTGTCCTCTGCCGCAAAGCTACGCAGCATGTGGCGGATGTTGTCTGTGCTCAGAACCGTGGTGATGCCCAGGCGTGCCGCCAGCAGCCCTGCAAGGGTGCTTTTGCCTGTTCCACTGGTACCAGCCAGCAGTACTGCCACGCTTGTACGCTGCTCTTGGATGCTGCGTGCACCAGACAGCACAGTGAGGCAAGATCTTGAATGACATGATGGGCTGTTGCGAGAGCATGATTGTGCAGTCCAGGCTTGCTAGCTGCAAGCCTGCAAGGGTGCTTTTGCCTGGTCCGCTGGTACCGGCCAGCAGCAGTGTGGTTTGCTGCTTCAAGCTGCACACGCCAGACAGCACAGTGAGGGAAAGCATGCACAGCAGGACGAGACTCGGGATGAGCATGGCTGAATGCCCAGCCTTGCAGCTGACACCCCTGCAAGGGTGCCTTTGCCTGATATAATGCTTCTTCGCTGCTCTTGACTGCTGCATGCACCAGACAGCAAAGGTGGGCAAAGCAGAAGGCTTGCACACCATGATGAGCTGTCGGTTGAGCGTGTTTGTGTTGCCAGGCAGCAGCAGGGCCACACCTGAGCACCGCTCAAGAGTGCTGCAGACCAGACCTAGACAGCGCGCGTCGGGGTGAAAGAGCAGGCATGCAGGGCTATGCGATTGAATGTGCCGGTATTAGCATGAGAACTATGCTGAACGGCAGCCTGGTGGATGGACTGACCTCTGAGGATGTTGCAGCAATTGAGTGGTTAATGATGCAAGAGGTAGTCATGCGACATTGTGAGCATGGTTGTCAGTGCTCCTGCTGATGATATATGACACGCACCCGACAACTCAGCTGTTTCATCTGTTATAGACTTGTGTGACATTCCTTTGGGGGCTTGTGAGATTATATTCCTTTCTGGGAGGAAAGCAACACTACAGTAAGGTGGGGTGGAAAAGGTATGTGACATGGCACAGAGACTTAGGTGACATTGGTCGCATGTGCTAGAGACGCAGGAGCATAGCTTGCCTGCATGCATTTTTGAGGTCCTGGATCTCAGCCGGCTTCTCAGTGTAAGCCTCCAGCTGCCTGATGACCAAGTCCTCAAACTCCTGCCTGCACAGAGCTATCGCTGGTTCTGTCCCTGCGTTCCAGCATGGAAAAAGTGGCAACACGATATTGCAAGAAACTGTTGATGCTTTGCTCCAGTCTCTTCGTTTTGTGCATGCAGTGTACAACACAAGACGTGTGCATGCAGAGGACCGTATGACACTGTACAGGCAGAGTACAGTATGGAGCCTGTAGAGTATAATATGGAGACTGTTGAGTACAGTATGGAGACTGTACATGGAGATCTGACCTTCAGCCTGTTGAAGCCTGTCATGCAATGGGACCGTGGATGGGGGCAGAAGCTCACGACCTGCTCCACTCAGTTCCTCATCTAGCACTCTGTAGACACGCTCACTCACCTACAATCAACCAGATGCCGTCACCAGGCCACAAGCAGGCACGCAGCAGTACAACTTTTGGTGTGTTTCCGGAAAAAATGGATTGTGACTGACCTTGTGAGCTGTGCGTGGTTTGCAACCCATGAGCTGCAGAGTGCTGCGCAGCATGCTTTTTGTGTATCTTGCCCGGTGAGGCTTGTAATTGCTGCCTGCTTGAACTTCCGGTGGATCGCCGCCATCAGTCACAAGCAACACTGCTACGGTCTTTGCGTCCAACGAGGATGATTTTGTTGCTTCTGCCATGCCTAAGGTCACTGCATGCTGCGTGCCCAGACAGGTCGGTGGTACGTGTTCAGGACCAGCTCAGGAGCCGCTGAGCTTCTTTCAACGGCACAATCAGGGGTTGCTCTGATGCAGCCGGACCCAGCGCGAGGCAAAGCTTCGATACCGCTGCAACAACTGATCAGGGTCCAGACGGTAGCGAGGTTACAGGGGAGCTCTGACTACATACAAAACGCCAATAGGCCGCTCAAGATAAAAGCGATGTTATAGACCGTCTATTATAGACGATGTGCACGGTGATGGAACGAGCGCAATCGACAAGCTCGAGATGCCAGTAACAGCGTCCGAGTCAAGTTTGACAGACACACGATCCGACGGACTGGGCCCTGGACTGGGCCTAATCTTGCGCGTGTGGACACTGCGCGGCCCTGAATGCGTCAAGGACCACAGCAGGTGCTGGACACTGTATCTGTCCTCACGAGACAGGCAGCTGCATCATAAAGGTAAGTTCAGTTCTAGCAAAGCAACACTGGCAAATTTGTCTGGTGGTTTTGCTTTACCGCGCTGACGTCTGAGTCAGCTTGATTGTGTTTTCTGCAGACTAGCAACCTATGTCAGCTCAGAAGTGCTGTAAGCCAACGCTGTGATAGACCAAAGTTCCAGTCAGGGCTTGGTTGGCTGCAGGCAGCTCATGAGCTGATCAGGTGCCTGCAGCGAGGGCTCGACAAGCTCCAGTCCAAGACCAGGATAACCAGCTTTTGACCTGCTGAGCTGTTGAGCGCAACTGCAGACAGCATTAGCTGCTGCAGGCTTCCATGCACATTGTATACGTGCAAACTTGCTGCAGTCTTTCCTGCAAACTGACATAAAGAACATCCAGGTACGGACGCTCCTGCTGTGTGCACATTTTTGCACAATCTGCAGGATTCCAGCATATTGCCTTGCTTGCAGCATTCTGTGTGCATTGTGCTTACAGCATACAAGTCTGCAAGCACACTGCAGCTACGGTTGTGGCATGCTCCTTGCAGGCGTGCAGCCTGCCTTGGGCAGACAGGAACAGAGGCACGTGTATGCTTTCAATCAACAGCGTGCCTCCATTTATGAGGTTTGACACAAAACATCAGCCCTGTCATACTTTCAGACGCCAAAGTGCATTTTGTTCCCACATACCTTGGCGACCGCTGCCAAACAGCATGCCTTGGTGCGCAGACAGCATGCCATCTTACATCACACATGGTGCATGAGCTCAGCAGCTGATGACTCAACTTTGAAGTCGCCTGCCCACAAAGCAGAGGCTGCCCTTACTTTCCTCCAGCAACAAGGCTTATCCCATGCAGCAGCCAGCACTTTGCTGCGTAAGCGTTCCTCGTATGCCAAATGGGACGTGCAAACAAAGTTGCAGCCAGCTGTTGCACCTTGGAAGGAGGACCTGGGCATACAGCAAATGACCAAAATTCTGCAGAGCTTTCCAAAGCTTGTTCAGCGGTACCTTGTCAACTCAACAAGCAGGCCTAGCTTGCCTTACTGATTTAGGACTCTCAAGAACTGGAAAGATCAAGGCCTTGAAGTGTGGCACGTCACATATGACGGTGGCTGATTTACATTTAAAGGCAGAGTTGTTGGCAGGCAAATTTGGCTGGAGTGGGCAAGTTTTGAGCTCCAAACTCAATAACGCCCATCTTTTCACACTGACGATGTCACGGATCAACAAGAATCTGCAAACTTTAGAGATGCTAGGGACATGGATTGTAGGCGGCCACTACTGTTGACGGCAAACTGGACCACAGAGACAAGTGGCATTTCATTGCTAATGTCATGCGATTGCAACACAGCACCATTGTAGGGCAACCCAACTATTCTAGAGGCGTCCTTGAAGCGCAAGCTGGTGCCGCGATGGCAATTTTTGTGTCAGCTTGCAGCACGAGGGTAAGCTGACACGCGGCGACCCTGCAAGCTATGTGGCACGTATTGCTGATGTCACAGACGATGCCTTTGCAAGGTTTTTTGATAGCCCAGGCTTGCAGCTACACTACGACGAAGAATATAAGCAAGCAAGTTGGAGGAGGTATACTAGCTAGGATTGCTGCAAAGAACATTTGTCAGGTCACTAGAGTGAAGGATTGCATCAACACTCCGTTTCATTGTTATTGATTGTAGCATGTGTTAACATGCGTGTGCCGTTCTAGATGTTGTAGGGTAGATACCCATAGAGTAATATCCTACATGAACGGTCGTTATTGTTTCTTCACGTTGTGCATGTTCTGAGATGTGCATGTTCTGAGCTGAGAATAGTGTATGGCCTTGGTCACAGGGTAAGGTGCCCGGCAAGATAATAACATTGGAAGGACTTTCCACAATGCATTTTGTTTCCCAGCTAGCTTGTACATCAGTGCCTGGATCATGCTCAATCCTGCCTTATATGATAAGTCTGCCGTTTCTTGCTGTCAAATGCTGAGCAAACGCAAAACGGTGATGCCATTTGCATGTTATAAGATGAATGTCTCAGTGGACGGCATACTGCATGGCAACTGCAGCATGACAGAGCGTCACAGCATTCAGCACGTGGGATGACACACTGTCACCAGACTCGAAAGGTACAAGAATGCACAGCTTCAGCAGAGCCTCGTATTACTAACTTAGCCGTGACACAGGGGTCTGCAGCTGGACAGTATACATACGTATGGCAGAGCAAAGCATGCATGCCAAGCCACAGCACAGCATGACAGATCAAAGTTGGCACGCAGTCTGGCAACTGCATAGCATGTACATTGCATGGAAGTGCGTCAGCACACTGTGACAAACGCAAGTCATCAACGGCGTCATTGGCATTACTGCTGTGATTGCCTGGAAATTGTCATTTCCCTCAGAGATCCCTTGGAGATGCTGACCTGGCACTCACGGCAGTAATGCCATTGACGCCGTCGATGACTTGCACCAGTGTGGTGGCTAGGTCTGAGGTCCCCACAGTCTGCCCGGTACATTGCGCCCTGTTGTCAATGACAAGATGCACACTTGTGCACCGGGCTCCTGCAGGCTTCGTGTCACAAGATAGCAGGTGTCAGGCATCAGGGCCATGCTGATGTCGCATCACGGTGAGTGCAGCATTGGGGATCCAGGAATGATAGTATCAGTTGTCACTTGCATTGATGCAGATCAAGGAGCATGCCTGAGATATGCAGCGACGTCATCAAGGTGCCAGAGGTGTGGTGATGGTAGTCGTACATGAAGAGGGTGCTGATCAAAGCATTGGAGAAAGTGACCGCCTGCATACAACTTTTTGTTGCAAAGATGAATTCACATAAGGCATGCAATCTCCCCAAAGACAACAGTACGAAGTCATGCCCTGGACACTATTGCAAGTTGCTCTCTGGCGCTGTTCATTCTGGTAATAATTCACAACGTTGCAAGGGAGGACGCAAAATCAGCTCTAACCAAGTGGGGGTCAGGATCTGGTCCCCAATGGACACTGGTACCTCAGCATTGCTTGCAAAGGTTGTTGTAATGCCGTCATCTGCATGCATGCACATGCTTGTCAGCTGACTCATCTCTCTGACCGTGGTACTGTTGTCTTGTACAGTGACACTGAGTCAGAAGCCGTTGCCAGGCAGCAACCCCCAACTAGCCGTATATGAAGCTTGTTTGCAGCCATGGTTCGGTCATGCATCAGCTGCCTGCTGTCTGTCAGGCTGATGGGTCGCTGGCACTGTGCAGCAGAACCCCAATCGGTCAACAGCTCATGATAGCAGCAGACAAGGGAGTAGCAAGGTACAGCAGACTCCCATTCTTTCACAAACAACGTCCAATAAGCACAACAACTTGAATGCACTAAGTGATAGAACCAGCAGTGGCAGCAGGTGTTCAATAGCTCACATGGGCATCAATGCTGCGCAAAGTAGACAGCAATTCTCTACTGCGCTATGCTAATGCTTGCATGTACAGGTTCTGTCCCTGCAATTTGGAAAAGTTGTAGAACTTGATTGCAAGGAGTTTTTAATGGTTTTGGCCCGTTGATTTGTGCATGCACAGATGGGTTGTGCATGCAAACAACAGTTTGTAAATCTCTGCAGGCAGGTTACAGCAGTGATACACTTGGCTCAGATGCAAAGTAGATCTGACCTTGAGCCTATTGAAGCAAAGGGGCCATGGATAAGGGCAGCTCACAATCTGCTCCACTCATGACTGATTCATGCCTCATCTAGCACTCTGTAGACACACTCACTCACCCGCGACAAAAGGCTGTCAGCAGGTCATGATCAGTGACACATGGATACACCTTTGGATGTATTGCGGACAAGGATGGTTTGGGACCAACCATGTGAGATTTGCATGGTTTGCATACCTTGAGCTGCACTGTGCTGTGCAGCATGCTATCTTACTCTGTAAAGCTTGTGACGCTGCCAGTTGGCATTTCGAATAAATCGCCGCCATCAGTCACAAGCGGCACTTTTACGGTCTTTGCATCCGATGAGGCCGAGGTTGTTGCTTCTGCCATACCCAGTTGGCCTGGCAAGGTCACTGCAGGCTATGTGCCCAAAACATTGACGTTACGTGATCGGCCGCTCAGCGGTGTTTGGTCAAATAACCAGGAGTTGCTTCAGTGCAGCCGGCCGCAGCTTGAAAGGGCCGAGCTACGATATCGCTAAAACGACTGATCAGGCTCCAATTTTGGACGGCACTGACCTCAAAGGCATCTTAGCTGAAGCGAGCAGCGATATGAGAAAGATGCAATAGACGAAGCACGGTATTGGGTCGAGCGCAATTGACATGCTCGAGCATTGTAATCTCTCTCTCTCTCTCGACATACCAGTCACAGCGTCCGAGAGCGACACACACACGATCCGACGGACTAAGCCTAATCTTGCGAGCATACGTTGTGCGGTGAGCCCAGACAACTACGACCGCAAAAAGCTGTTGCTGTATCCTTCTGAGCCACGGCGACTCGTCCTGTGCCAGACATCCATATTCGGCTTCTGTCCTACAGATCCCTAGAGTGACCACTACAACTCGAACTCAGTCGTGATCACGCTCGACCTGCTGTTCGCAATGCCGCACATCACTTTCAGAATGAATGCTACATGTGCAATGCAAGCTGCTTGCGGCAGGCTTCTTCCTTGGAGTAACACACGGAATTTGCTCGAGCAGCAGCGACCCATAGGTCCATGCACACAGCCTAGCACTTTGCCCTCTTGTGTCCGTGGCAAGCTTCAAGGGGTTGCACAAACCCGTCAGACACAGCACCATGGTATAGATGTTAGAGCACGTGGCGCTCGTAGGGCTTGCAGCTGTATGTCGGAACCCACGGGAGCAAAGCTGTCTGCGATAGATGCCCAGCAGATTCGGTTTCGTCTGGCGCCCGAAGTTGCGAATATGGTGCCAGATGACGTAGATCTTGATTTTGCTTTTGAGGGTGATGAATCCCAGAAGGGCATGCTGGATGTGCAAGCACTTGAGTCTCAGCCTGAGCTTGCAGCTCTGTGGCACAAGGCGGAATTAAGGGCACGCCCCTGTCTGCACATTTGCCTTTTAGCTATGGAGCACACTCTGTCTGGAGAAGATGATGGAGATC
>JAABVA010005938.1_pt1 | contig 10927 bp, 18 predicted proteins | sample 5560331 | NCBI WGS metagenome assembly JAABVA01 (sample SAMN12812661, study PRJNA571458) | rock metagenome | isolation source: Antarctica rocks | place: Antarctica: Victoria Land, Mt New Zealand sud | collected 2016-01-07 | reverse complement strand
CCCAAAAAGAGTGGCTTCCGGCTGCAGGTGTGGCAGTGTTCAGCAAAAGGGCAGTGCCTCTAGCAGCCTGGACCAGTGGCTTTGAGCTGGCAGCCTTGATAGCAGACACTGACAGAGCGTGTGTCATCCTGGAGACAGGCGTGAATCAGCGCTGGCGGTATGGCAGCTACAGACGCAACCCAGAAACCAATGCGGAAGCTCGGCAATGGGAAGATGCCAAGAAAGCTGTCAAGTGAGGCTCCTGCTTACTATTGATTGGCAGCATCCTGCTCTTGCTAGCTCTCTGACGGCTGCTGAACGGCGGTTGCAGAGGCCAAGGAGAAGGTTCTCACACGCTGGCAGTGTCTCAGCACTAGATGATGCATATGCTCTTTGCATATGTCTTATTTGGCTTCAAAGTTTGATCTCTGGGGACAGGACTCATTACCATATAACATAAATCAACAGGACATGCTGACAAACTTAATGTACACAATGCTGACCAGCGTTACCATCTCTTGCCGTGTTTGTGCGAGTGACAGTGCATAGAGACAGTCAGTCATCGAACCAACCACTAAGGCCGAAGTGCACTGTGACCTTGCAGGGGCCTGCACTTCTTAGCATTGCAGAAAGATGAGGAAGCAGAACAGTGCGCAGGAGTGTGGCTGTTACAGGACAGGGAGCCGCCTAGCATTTGATCCACTGTTGCGTTGCTGCTACAAAAGTTTTGGAGCTGCAGTTCACGCACTGCACACAAGTCTAAGACGCATGATTATGATGCACTTTGTTGCTTGCGTGTGAGATAAGGTACCACAACTAGTATGGTTGGGTAAGGGGTTGACAATGCCTGCATTACTGAGAATTGCATGTCTGACAGGACACGGGTTCACACAGTGCATGTACACAGCGGGTGGCTGAAGCACTGGACGTTACATTGGGATGTCAGGACGCAATGTGACATTAACAATTTTGCTCGGGTATTGACAGACACAACACGCACGCATTTTTCACAAGTTTTGCATTGTATGAAATTAAGAGGTTGAGTCTCAACAGAGCTCTGTCAATCAGGCCCAACAACAGTGTTCAGTGTGATTATTGGTAACGTATCAGTGTCGGCGTTTAACATTGCAGGACAAAACAGTTCGGATCTGGCTGTTCATGAGTTGGCCAACAGGTGTATACCTTGCATCTCCTCAATTCCACATGCCGTTGGAGGCTTAAGCAGCAGATACAAGCCTTTCCTGCGTCAAGCGATCTCCACAGCAGATTCTGTTTGCATTTCCCCTCGCTGCAGAGGTCACTGCCCCACAGCAGCTGCTGCAAATTGACTGGGGTCGGTTCAAATTGGAAGGCAGGGGTCTGGGAAGGGGTCTGCGTCGCATTGGGCTAGCTGTCGAGCAGCACAAATTTGTAATCCACCCGATGACTCATGACGTGCCGCATCTGTGTTTGATCGCTTGGGACAACACCGCACCGTTGACTTGCTGCGCGAGTGTGACTGTCGCGAAATTTGCATAGCACCTGCTGTGGCAAGATCGTCCAGTCTGTGTTTGGTGGGCATTGACAAGTCTGCCCAGGAGCGACTCCATCCAGTTGTTGACTGCTGCGGTACTGCCGTGACTACAACCTGGTCCCAACTGAACACGCGCATTTGCATGACATGTTTTGGTGCCAACCCAATCGCGATTCGGACTCAGACATGCCGTTGGCCAAGCTGTTGCGCCGTGGGTACTGATCACACCAGCTGAAAACAGCCTCACAGGAGCAGGTCGTGTCATGCGCCTGCCCCTGCACGCCCAGCGACCTTTGACAGCAACACCGGCAAGCTCTTACCCGAAGATGCATCGACACCCTGGTAGAATAACTTGAAGTCTTTTCTTGGCACCACGTTTGACCAGGACCTTACCTAAGTATATCCCATGCTGCTTCGTACAGCTTTCCCACTGTTGTTGTTTGTACAGGAGCAAAGAAAGTTCAGAGAAACTGTTTCCCTTGCTTCTCCAGGTGGTTCACCGTTGCTGCAAGTCTTGGGGCAGAGCATGGCATTTGCACTCAAGATCAGGTAAACAGCATGCTGTATCAGCATGATTGTTGCATGCATGTCGCTTGGGTATCATTTTGTTCCCACTATGCAGGTACCAACATAGTGCCAGCCTGGATATGCATCATACCCTCATCTACAAATGCATGCATGTCAAACTCGAGCTACAGTGAACTGCACTCCTGCGCCTATCTGTTAGTATGGCGGTAGCGTTACATGGTGCAATCTGCACAAGCAGCTCACGTTTGCGCTGCTCAACGTGCAGTCACAGCTTTTTGCATGCAGCCAACATGCTACATGTTGCATGCGTCTAGCTGAGTAGATTTGCATGCATATGAGAAAGCTGCTATGCATGTGGACAACGGTTTTGCTCACCAGTGTTGATGTGTATGCAGTCGACAGTGTTGGCATTCCCGCCGGGTCCACCGCCGCCCAGTGATGAGCTGCCTGGCTGGGAAGACCGAGCATGTGTCTCCAACCTGGACGTACGCAGGAACATCTTCTGCAATAGATCCCTCAACATGAAATCCATCAAGGTCAGCAACTTCTTTGGTTTGTGACAGTTGACCCACAGCTGACTGTATGCCAGCCACCACTTCCATGTACATGCTGATCAGTAACAAGATTAGTGACTAATGTGAAGACTGCTGACTAACCAGGGCTTAATCACATGTTCTTGGCCAAGTGTCCGCATGTTAAGTTCGTCCAGTGTATAGTCTTCATTTGCATGTATTATGACGGTCTGACTACTGTTTGATGGGCTGTTTTGCTGCTGTATTGGCTGGAACTGTAGCATTGGCAATGCTAGGCAGGCTCTGATATGTTGAAAACAAGCCCTGCAGCAAACAAGGCACAGCTTCTTACCCGCATTGTCGGCAATGTCTGATAACTATGGTCACACATACACCACCTTATAATGCATGCTATACCTAACTGTATATGCATAAGCCAAGATCAGCTGCAGTGCAAGAAGCAAGACTTGGTACTGGTTCATCACGCAGGCAGTAGGGTTTGACATGGACTACACCTTGTCTCAGTACAAGCCAGAAACCTTTGAAAAGCTGGCACATGACTTGACAGTGGAGAAGCTTGTCAGCGTGTTTGGCTATCCAGAGGTCAGTCATCTCTAAGTCTGCTTTTCAAATGCTCAACACCAGGACTGGTTCAACCCCGCACAGCAAGCATTCCCCAGGCCAAGAGCCGTCAGCTTGAATGCCACCACAGGTGCAGCATGACAGTGTTGACCGTCTGCACACAGCTACGCGCAACCATTGACCACACCCTGAGGATGTCACTGCATGTCACACGTTCACTTGCCGCCAGCTTGCCGCACACGCATCACTGCAATGTGATGCTGAGCCTATCTGCTTGCAATTCAGAGCCTGAGGGGAGGCTTAGACGTTGCTTCATGCAGATCATCGCCAGCTGGAAGTTTGACTGGCGATACATGGTTCGCGGCCTCACCATTGACAAGCAAAGAGGCAACATACTCAAGATTGACCGCCACAAGTACGTGAAGATAGCATACCATGGCTTTCGGGAGCTTTCCAGAGCTGAGCGAAGAGCCATCTACTCCAACACCAATGTGTGCATGCACATGTCAACACTTCACTCTTGTCTCAGTGCATTGTGTTGCACTGTCTGCAAAGATGCTGCAGCATCAGAAGTTGTTACCTCCAGTGCATGTGACACATGTATCAGAGGGATGTTGCATCCCATGCTGTTGTTGCCTGCAGCATACAGTAGTACAGCATCTCAGAGCTGCTGCAAAACTTTGCGTCAGTGCATGCTGACACAGCATATGCAGAAACGATGGCAGCAACCCCACAAAATAGACGCAGTCAGGAAAACGCGCCATCAAATAGTCCTCGTCAGCATATCCAGGTTGCTGCTTCCCTACCCACAACAGCCTTTCTGCCACCCATTCACAATCATGCAGTATCATGCAGAAACTCACAATACTGCAGCTCCAGAGTCTTTCTCAAACCACAAGCGCTTGTAGTACTAGGGGGGCTGTGCTACACGGATCAGTGCACAATGAACAAGCAGATGATGCTACAGCAATGTACAAGTGCTGCTGTGGGTGTTGCAGGTGCGGTATGACTTCGACGAGCCCGATTTTGCCATGATAGACACTTTGTTCAGCCTGGCAGAGGCCCATCTCTTCATGCAGCTTGTGGAGCTTCAAGACCAGCAGCCTGACTTGCTACCACCCAGCAAAACACGCCCTGACCTGTATAGGTAGTTGCCCCCTGCGCATGCCCTGCTGCAGGCGTGCAAACTATTCTGCCCTGTTGTTCTTTTGGTATGTGCTGCTTTAGCTTGTCTTTTCCTTCTGTTTGGGCAGGCTACTGGAATTGCAGGAGCAAGCCTGACTCATCGCCTCCTGGCAAAACCTGCCCTGGCCTTCACAAGTGATGCATTTTGCCGTCTGCTCTTCTCTATGTTCTCCCTTGCGTCTATCTGTGCTGCTTGTAAATGTTCGGGACCAGCGGCCTGGCTTGCCGCCTGCTTGCACAGCGCGTCCTGCCCTTGGCGGATGCCAACTTCCTGTGGCTTTCATTAATACTACCTTTCCATTTGGCCCCTTTGCCCTTTGTGTCTTGCCTGTTACCTGCAGCTATTGCCTCCTATGCATGCAGCTCTGGTGAACCTGCAAACTGACCAGGCTGACTCAAGCACCAGCTGATCAAGTCTCAGGCTCGTCTGATCAGGGGCTGGCCCCTGGCCAAATGCCTCAGGCAACGTGAGTCTGTCTGACACATGCAGATTGCTTTGGACTAGTGTCACAGCAGCGGCGGTGTGGCACAAGCAAATGCTGAAAACTCAACCAAGTATCAGTACAACAGTACACTCTCAGCTCACTGGTGCATAGGGACAAAACGCCAACAGTGTGCTCGTGTTACAGAGGCTGTGTTACAGAGTCTGTGTTACAGAGGCTGTGTTACTGAGGTTGTGTTGCAGAGGCTGTGTTGCAGAGGCTGTGTTGCAGAATCTGAAGCAAGAGGGGCATGCAGGTCCAGCAAAGAACTCTTCAAAGCCCTCAGCTTTCAAGACAGTCGTCAACGCCTCAGCTAGCTACATTCATAACTACATTCATGGCTAAATTCATGACAACAGAGGCCTGGCAAGCACCACATGCTTGCACTGTTTCACACGGTACTGATCATGCTGCACAGGGATATGCGAGCTGCTGTGGATTTGCGCCACAGAAACGGCAACCTGAAGCAAGCAGCGGCACAGGAGCCAGCCAAGTAGACTTGTGATGACAAGCGCCTGGCAGGCATCGTACGCATGTATCAGCTTCACCACGACATCAGTGTTGCAAGAGGACGTGCGAGCTGCTGTGGACCTGTGCCACAGAGGCAGCAGTCCAAAGCAAGTAGTGGCCAAAGATACATCCAGGCACTTTTGGAGAGGTTGAACAGATGGGGCATGTGCTGCACAGGGATGTGAGAGCGGCAGTGGACTTGTGCCATAGAGACGGCAGTCTGAAGCAAGCAGTGGCACAGGACCCAGCCAAGTACATCCACGAGGACAAGCGCCTGGCAGGCATCATCGACATGTACCGGGCAGCTGGCAAGAAGCTGTTTGTGGCCACCAACTCCCTGTGGGACTACACCCATGTGGTCATGAACTTCCTGCTCAGTGGCCGAGTTGGCAGTGACAGGAACGAAGACTGGCTGGAGTACTTTGATGTCGTCATCACAGGTCAGCCGGTCCATGACCTGCTGCACTTCCTTGCCTCACTTTGTAAGCCAGCAATGCCAGGCATGCATGTAATCACTATCATCTCCATCTCCATCTCCATCCCCATGTCATCATCAGTGGTAGTGTGGGTGACCAGAGGACTACATCAGTACCATCATGTTATCGTCAAGGCTTGGACCTGCAAGCTTCCCATTTCCCAGGCCTGCGCCCTCTGGCCCCAGCACACCTTGTCCTCCCGAGGACAAAGACGCAACTTTGCTGCATCAGCTGGACTGACTGCGTGCAGGTTGTGGCAAGCCAGCCTTCTTCAACAGCCGCAAGCCCATGTTCGAGGTGCACACCAGCTCAGGCATGCTGCGCAACACTGACAGCGGCAACCTTATGGTGGCCATAGGTCAGTGCCCATCCCTCCCTGCCACACTATGCACATCTCTCTGCTTGTCAGCTCTCACCGCGGAACTGATCCTGCTTGGTCGGGTATGGTGCTGGGAGTTTAGGGTTCAGGGTGTGTGTATAGGCTCCATCGGATGACCGTGGGTAGTCAGCAGGTGGAATGCCCTCCTAATGGTAGCTTCCGATCTTCCTCAGACAAAGTCGATCACGGGATTCAAAGTTGCGCTTCTTCTTCGGGTGAACTGTTCTGTCTTTCAAGTATCAGTCATCAGTCAAGCCGCTGAACACAAACCAGCTTCTTTTCGTCCTGATGCTACGCTGCTGCGTCTATGGTCCTGCATTCCTTCCTATGATCTGGACTTGGTGTGTGCAGTGGTGCATCCCTACATATGGTTCTGCATAGGGTCTTGCAGACCCTACATACGCCTGAAGATAGCAGCAGAGCCAATCCCATGGCAGTCATGATGCTGTCTGTCTTCTGAACGATGCTTGGTGGCAGCCTTCATTCTGCCCCTTGCTGCAGTGCAAGCTAGGTGACTGACGCCAGCCAAGCACATACCTTTCCCACCACGGGCGCTCAAATGCAAGCTGCCTTTCTGAGGTTTACCAATCTCACGCCCCAGCATCGAATGCCCACTACACACTGCAGCATTGCAAGGAGCGATGAAGGGGCATGATGTGGTCATGCAGGGGAGCAGGATCTGCCCAGTCCCGACTTCAGCAGCACAGCGCAGCCCATGGCAGAGGCTGGGCAGGCTGCCGTATACCAAGGGGGGTTCCACATGGACCTGCATCGTATGCTGGGGGTCCAGTCAGGCTCTGAGGTACAGCTTGGCCTTCAGCAAAGCTCAAAGTACATGATTGATTCTCATTTGAGAGATGGATATTGGATTCATTTCCCAGAAAAAGTAGAGCTTCTGAACCTTTGCGTCAGTCAGGCAAGTCAATGACACTGTGGGTCATAACATGGTGTTGCACTGTACATGATGTCCACAGGGCCTCATTTGCATTTGGGGCTGGTCAGACTGCAGCTAGGCAACATGCATGGGTCAACATCCTTAGGAGGCATTCTGCATTGCGGAGGATTGAGGCCATTTCTTGCCGTGCAAAGGGTTGGCCAAAATGCTGATGGTTTGACAAGGAAAGACATGAACATGCAGCAAGACGCACCATCTGTCTGCTGGTTGCCTATGCAGCAGGGACTGCATACTGTAGCTGCCAAATCAGTCATCATGTGATATGCATGCTGGTCATTTGTTACCGAAAAGTAAAACATTTCACCAAACCACTGTATGCTGTGAGCAGTTGTCGGTGCGTTAGCATGCCACGAGGAGAGTGTGGTGGAGTCTTGCAGACATTGAATAAATACATAAATAAACACCCTTTCTTTGTCCTGAAGACTCAGGTAGGTATCAAGCTATGCCTCACCCTTGATTCTGCAGACATTGCACAGGAAAGACAGCAGGGTAACGAGGGTGGGGTCTGCAGGTGCTGTATGTTGGGGATCACATATATGGGGACATCCTGCGCAGCAAGAAGACCCTGGGATGGCGCACCATGCTAGTGGTTCCGGAGCTAGCCACGGAGCTGGACATACTGCAGCAAAATCAGGTGGATGCTTCTGCCAATTTGCCACTAGTCAGATTAATCAGTTAAATGCAGGTCACATGCTGACTGAGCAGCTGATACAATTGCATCTCAACAGAGGGGTCACAGACACTGGCGCAAAATGCTGCAGTCACCTTGTGCTACTAATGCATGAGACTCATGTGGTGCAGTGCAATGGCATTGACAGCGGAGCAGGCTGCAGTGCTTACAACTGGACACGGAAGATCTTGCTCTTGATACATTCATCTTGATACATTCATCTTGATACATTCATCTTGATACATGTAGCAGTGTCCAGCTGGCATGACTGTGGATGCTCTGAAGGGAGTCATGGATGAGCTAAGAAGCTTACGGGAGGCAAGGGACGCCCTAGATGATCAGATCCAGCGCATGGAATGGGGCCTAGGGCCCTGCCCCAGCCCCTCCCCCCCGCACCCTGACAATCCTACCACCTCACCTCATGAGGCTGTTGTGGATGCCATCAGCATTAGGTAAGTCTTCCGTCAGAATTCGAATGCCCTTGACTCATTACGGTGTCATGCAGTGGGTGAGGGCAGGTTGTGCACTCGTGGAGTGGTGCTTTGTTGTGTTGTTGGCTTTATGCAGATTGCACCCTCTTGTTGCCGTGCTTTCTTCCTGTCCCAGCAAGGCTGCTGTGAAGCCTTCTTTATAGCCTTGCAACAGCTGTTGTTGCTCTGGCTGCTGGTTTGTTTGCAGCGCCACTCACTTACTCAGTCACTCACCCACTACCCTCTCCCCCTCCCCCCTCCCCACCCATGTGTTCAGCTTCTGCATGTCCTGATCGACACAGATGCCTGTAGCGCAACAGGCAATCACCTCCATGACATCAGTCACTACTTGACAGCCGTGAGCATTGCCTAATGATGCATCAATTGTTGATGACTCATTTGTTTTGTGCATTGTGGTAGGAGCGTTACCAATGCACAGAGGAATGATGCAAGTGTCAGCAGCAACGGCAGTGGCACAGTCGAGGGGGTGGGGTTCAGTGGCACACCCCATGAGGGTCATGCTGAAGCCACATCAGGTGATGGTGTGAGCAGTAGTGGCTCTTCCATGGAGGATGAAGAGGATGCAGAGCTGATAGGGTATCAAGAGGCCTTGCACAACCTAGAGCAGCAACGAGATGCAGTGAGTGCTACTCATCCTGTTGCAATGCCCTAGGTCTGGTGTTGCTGCTGTTTTGTATGGTTAGTAGAATATCAAGGAGCCTCGCACTGTCTGTAGCAACAGGACAGATGCGCCAAGTGACTGTTACTGCTCTGCTGCTGCTGCTGCTCATGCTGCTGCTACTGCTCCTGCTGTTGTGCCTCCTCCTGCTGCTGTTTTGCCTGTTGCTGCCAGTGCTGTGTCTGGTTCTTACTGCATTTGGGTCTGTGGCAACTGTGACTGTATCTGTTACTGCTGATCAGCCTGATACCCTCATGGCTTTGCTTGGTTTTGTGTTTGGACATGCTGTTGCTGTCACTCTCATGTCTGCTTGAAACATGAAGGCTGCTGTTGTTGCTGTGCTCAGGGTTACCTGCATGCAAGTGCATTGTATTGTCAGCTACTGGCTTTACACGCCAGCAAAGCTACTCTCCCGCTGGCTTTATGTTTGTTACTCCATGAAACCATCAGCATGGCAAGCAGATGCAGAAAGAGCTGCAGTGGGTTGGCATCACACCCAGTGTCTTCACGTCAATGCAGATTCGGCAGCAGCATCGGCAGCTGCTACATGAGCATCATCAGAGGTTCCACGCTGTCTGGGGACAGCTGTTAAAAACTGGCTACCAAAACAGCCGTTTTGCACATCAAGTGGAGCGCTTTGCCTGCCTCTACACCTCTCATGTTGCCAACCTGGCTTTCTACTCACCAGACAAGTCATATAGGTGTGTCCTTGTTTGATGTGCATTCTCTGTGCGTTCACTTTGTTTGACCAGACGGTGCTCGTCTGTCCTTTATCAACACAGTTATCAACCACTGCAAGTCATACAGCTTTGTCTTTTGAACTAATGCATACCTGAGTATGTGGTTATTATCACTGAGATTGAGTGCAATGCTGGTGTTACAAGGTGCAGGGTCAAGCACCATAGGGCTGACATTGCAATACATCAAAGCAATGCTGTACATTGTTCTCCTGGGTACCAATGCGCAGGCAGTGCTCTGTGTCAAGGCCCATGTGTACTTGGTCAGAGCCAGAACTGTAGTACAAGCACATGCTCTGTTGATTGTGGAGGCTGTGTGTGCTGTTGACTCTGGATGTTACTTCAGGGGACGAATGGACCACATGGCACATGAGGAGAATGCTAAAGTAGATCCATTCATTGGGTGAACACACATCTCTGGTCACACATACTCTAGACGTGACTGGCAGAAGACTTGACTGAGCGGACAGTTGACTACGTGCCATACCTTAATGACTCGTAGCACTGCACCATGATCAGCTGATCAGCCCTTAAAGGTTTGGCTGCACATGCTTGCATAGAGGCCAACATGTTTGACTCGACATGATTTGTCACCTCAGCTTGTAGGGGCTGTGTATACAATGCATGTAGCTACGAGTGAGAGCCATACCTGAGCATATTAAACTTGTGGTGCTAATATCAGGGTATGCATACTTCCTTAGTGTGATGTTTGACCTATGTCTATCCGGTACTTGCAACTTGCACACATGCAGTGTGTACCTCTATGTTGTTCATGCTGTTCTGCAGAGCACAGCCAAGATTGGAGGCATCAGGCAGTGACGCATCAGCGCTGCCAGCAGCTAGAGCGCTTACAACAACAACAAGTATTAAGTGGAGTCACCTGCTGAGTTGGTCATGATCTCACCACTGTTCTGGTGGGCAGACATAACCCTTGTGCTGACGCTCAAGCTCGCTGCACACCAACACGCTCAAATTGACAGCTCTGCAGGCTTTGCTGTCGATCACTTTGCACACAGCCGTTGCACATAAGAGAGATGCTGTGAGACAGAAGATAAGAGCGCGTACAATGGCAATGGTGAGGAGGTGGACAGCAATGAAGAAGTGCAATTCTATGTCAGCCAGGTAACACGGCAGCTGCTGCTGTTCACAAACTCAAGTATTTCTTTGTATTACGTACTTGCTGTACAAGCATGAGCTCTTAGCTGATCAGACAACCTTGGTAAGCCCAACAAGTAACCTTGGTTGCTTTTTGCATGCTATGGTATGCAAA
>JAABVA010005937.1_pt1 | contig 10928 bp, 7 predicted proteins | sample 5560331 | NCBI WGS metagenome assembly JAABVA01 (sample SAMN12812661, study PRJNA571458) | rock metagenome | isolation source: Antarctica rocks | place: Antarctica: Victoria Land, Mt New Zealand sud | collected 2016-01-07 | reverse complement strand
TGCTAACGGGTGACCCTGATATTTAAGGATACCAAATGGGAACAATGTTTGCGCCAAGCTGGTGTGCACGGGTGGGTGAGGGCCGGAGTAGACTGGCGCGATGAACGTGCTGAGGAGTTTGATGGTGTGGGCTGCGGTGAGTGGCGTGATGCTGGGTCAAGCGCCGGCGAAGGCGGAGGTGCCGGCGGTGTCTGCGGGTGGGAAGCGGCCGATGACGTTTGTGGATCTGATGGCGATGAAGCGGGTGAGCGATCCGCAGGTGTCGCCGAGTGGGAGGTGGGTGATGTTCTCGGTGACGGAGGTTTCGCTCGAGAAGAATACGAAGATCAGTAATTTGTGGATGGCGCCGATGGCAGGTGGGGGCGGCAGGACAGAAGCAGGTCCTCCCGCTGCGCGGAAGGCTGACAAACAGATTGGCGAGGGGGGCGGTGGGGAGCGGCAGCTGACGTTTGGGGAGGTGAGCCAGACGAATGGGCGGTTTTCGCTGGATGGCAAGTGGGTGCTGCTCCTTTCGGCGGGTGGCGGGACATCGCAGATATGGACGGCAAAGTGGAACGATGCGGACGGAACGATGGCGAAGCCTCAACCGCTGACGAGTGTGGCGACGGAGGCGGATGGGGCGGTGTGGTCGCCGGACTCGAAGCGGATTCTGTTTGTGTCGAGTGTGTATCCGAAGTGTTCGGACAAGGCGGTGTGGTCGGAGGAGGACGCGTGTAACAAGGCGCGCATGGACGCCGAAGCGAAGAACCTGGTGGAGGCGCAGGTGTGGGATCACCTGCTGTACCGGCACTGGAATGCGTTTACGGGGGAGCGGCGGAGCCATGTGCTGGTGGTGGACTTTCCGGACGGCGAGAGGGTGCGGGACCTGACGCCGCGGAGTGCGGTGGGCGACGCGGAGACACCGACGTTTTCGCTGGGTGGGCCGGTGGGGTATGCGTGGGCTCCGGACTCGCGCGAGATTGCGTATGTGACGAATCTGGGCAAGGTGCCGGCGGCGAGTACGAACAACGATGTGTTTACCTTGCGGCTGGATGAGGCGGGGGCGAAGGCGGTGAAGATGTCGACGTCGCCGGGGTCGGATGATGGGCCGCAGTATTCGCCGGATGGTAAGTGGCTGGCTTTTCGGTCGCAGGCTCGGGCGGGGTATGAGTCAGATCGGTTTCGGCTGATGGTGATGGACAGGAGCGAGACAGCGAGACAGCCGGGTAGCGAGACAGCGAGACAACGGGATGGCGGGTTAGTGCTTCGGGAGCTGATGCCAAAGTTTGACCGGTGGGTGGATGAGTTTGTGTGGGCACCGGACTCGAAGGCGATCTATTTCGCGAGCGGTGACCGGGGTTCTGAAAATATTTTCAGCTTCTCCTTGCCAGACCAGACACTCAGCCTGCGGACACAGGGTGTAAGGGGCTTCGAAAATTCGCCTGATTCGCAAATCTTCCGTTCCGAAAACGATCTGGGTGAGTACTCGGATCTCCATGTGTCTGGCGATGGAAAGACGCTGATTGCCGACATGGTGAATGCGCGCGCGCCTGCAAACGTTGTTTCTCTCGCCATCGATGACACGGAAGAGATGAACGACACCGGTCAGCATGTTGCGCGGCGACCGTCTGACGGTACGCCTGCCACGATTCGCCTGGTGCTGTTCAGGGAAGAGCGACTCACTCGCTTGAACGATGCCGTGCTCAACAAGCTGGATCTTCGCCGGATGGAATCCTTCGACTTCGCCGGAGCGGAGGGAGCGAAGGTGCAGGGCTTCGTGGTGCGGCCGCCCAACTTCGATTCGGCGAAGAAGTACCCGGTCAAGTTTCTGATTCATGGCGGGCCGCAGGGGGCGTGGGGAGATGCGTGGAGCTACCGGTGGAATCCGGAGCTGTTTGCGGCGGATGGGTATGTAGTGGTGATGGTGAATCCGCGGGGGTCGACTGGGTATGGGCAGGCGTTTATCGATGGGGTGAACGGGGACTGGGGCGGCAAGGCGTATGTGGACCTGATGAAGGGTTTGGATGCGGCGGAGGCGAAGTTTCCATTTATCGACAAGGACCGCGAGTGCGCGTTGGGGGCGAGCTACGGGGGGTTCATGGCGAACTGGATCCTGACGCATCCTGATCCTCGGCGGCCGGACCGATTCAAGTGCATCGTGACGCATGACGGGATGTACAACCCGGCGGCGGCGTACGGGACGACGGAGGAGATGTGGTTCAACGAGTGGGAGTTTCGGCGCCCGGGTGCTGCCGAGCCGGGGCAGCCGTGGCAGTATGCTGCGGGGCTGGTCGCGGACGACCCCTTCCGGAAGTGGTCGCCGATGCTGCATATTCAGGATGCGAAGACGCCTACACTGGTCATCCACTCGCAGAAAGACTATCGGCTGGATGTGTCGGAGGGCTTTCAGTTGTTTACGGCGCTGCAGCGGCTCGGGGTTCCGAGCAAGATGTTGTACTTCCCGGATGAGGGGCACTGGGTGCTGAAGCCGCGGAACTCAGAGCTGTGGTATCGGACGGTGAATGACTGGTGCGATCGGTGGACGGGAAGTGGAACGTATGTGGATGGAACGGGCAGAGCGGAAGCGCAGCGGTAGAGAAGCGGAGTTCCGCCTCCGGCGAAGGATGACAACAACAGAGGCGAGGGGAGAGACGTGGCGTTTGCGAGGCCGAAGAAGCGGGAGCCGGTGGGGGAGGAGGGGCTGTTCGAGTATGCCGTGGGGTCGCTGGCGCGGCGGATGCGGACGGTGCGGGATCTGCGGCGGCTGATGAAGCCGCGGGCGGAGGAGGGTGAGGCGGGGGAGCAGGCGATGGACCGGGTGGTGCATCGGCTGCTGGAGCTGCGATACCTGAGCGATGAGCAGTTTGCGGCGGACTTTACCAGAACGCGCGTGGAAGGGCAGAAGTTTGGGCAGAGGCGGGTGCAGCAGGATCTCCAGGCGAAGGGCGTGGGTAAGGAGCTGGTGGCGGAGACGATTAGGACGGCGTATGAGGATGTAGACGAGGCGGAGCTGGCGCGGCAGTTCTGCGAGCGGAAGCGGATGCGGGCTCCGATGAATGAGAAGGAGGTGGCGCGGGCGATGGGCCGGCTGCTGCGGGCGGGGTTCAGTTCGGCGGCGGTGTGGAAGGTGCTGCGGGGGTGGAAGGTGGAGGTGGACGAGGCGGCGATGGAGGGTTGAGAGACGGTTGTTGGCAGTTCACCGATCTCTGTTTCGGTTGTCCGTCGCTCTCACGGACAGGTCGGACTTGTGAACCATGAACTGTTTTGTCAGGCGGTGCGGAGGAGGCGGGCGGGGAGGAGGAAGAGGGCGGTGATGAGCTCGAAGGTGCCGTGGACGACGAGGCCGACGAGGCGGAAGGGCAGCAGGACGAGCCAGATGAGCGGGTAAAGCACGAGCGCGACGAGGGCAAGGGGCCAGCAAAGGAGGAGAAGGACGCAGAAGAGGATAAGTTTGATCATGGATGGGCTCCGTGGCGAGGTGATGGGCGCGGCAGTGAGGTGAACGCGGGCGCGAGGCTGCTGCTCGGTCCATACGCGGGCGGGGGGAAGGAGGTTCCCGGGGTTTGATGAGCGATGCGATGCAGCGGGTGGTGGCGATCGACTGGTCGGGGCGGGTGGATGCGGCAGGGCAGCGGCGGCATATCTATGCCGGGGTGTGGACGGCGGCGGGGGCTGTGCCGGGGCGGACTCGGGGCAGGGAGAGCGCCAGTGGCAGGGTTTCCGTGCGGCTCGAGAATGGGCGGACCCGGATGGAAGTGGCGGAGTGGCTGATCGGGATGGCGCGGGAGACGCCGCGGATGGTGGTGAGCATCGACTGCTGCTTCAGCTTTCCGGCGTGGTTTCTGGCGGAGCATGGGTGCCGGACGGTGTTTGATCTCTGGCATCATGTGACGGCGGGGCAGGGAGAGCGGTGGCTGGCGCGGGAGTGCGAAGACGTGCGGTTCTGGGGCAAGCCGAGGAAGCGGCCGGCGGAGTTTTGCGGGGCGGGGCTGCGCAGCATGTACCGGCACACGGACTTCGACAACAAGATTGCGCAGGCGATGGAGGGTGGGGATCCGGAGCGTGCGGCCAAGATGAAGGGGATTACGCCGAAGTCGCCGTTTCAGATTGGCGGGTCGGGGAGTGTGGGGACGGGATCGCTGCGGGCGATGCCGGTGCTGGCTCGGTTGCATGAGGTGGGGTTTCGGGTGTGGCCGTTTGAGGATGCGGAGGTGGAAGGCGAAGGCGGGCGGCCGCTGCTGGTGGAGATGTATACGCGGCTGATGACGGGGGCGGTGGCGAAGAGCAACCCCACGGCGCGGAAGCGGTACATGAGCGAGCGGATGAGGACCGATGCGGTATATGGGTGTGTCGGGCGTGAGGTTTTGCGGACAGCGGAGGGGTCGGAGGACGCGTTTGATGCGCTGGTGAGCACGATGGAGATGGTGCGGCACCGGGCGGAGTTTGTGGGGCTGCGGGCGACGTCGGATCCGGTGCTGCGAATGGAGGGGATTACGTGGCGGCCGGGGGTGGCGGGTTGATCGAGCGGGATCGGTCGGGCAGGGTGGGCGAGCTGCGGCTTGGCTAAGGGTGCGGCGGCTGGGGGCGGCTGGGGGGGTGGCTGCGCTGGTAAATTTGTAGTCTATGGTCTATCGGTCGGGAAGCCAGATTCGGGAAGATTTTCTGCGGTTTTTTGAGGGTAAAGGGCACCGGCGGGTGCACTCGTCGTCGCTGGTTCCGGCCAACGATCCGACGCTGCTGTTTACCAATGCGGGGATGAACCAGTTCAAGGATGTCTTTCTCGGGCAGGAGCAAAGATCCTACACGCGGGCGGCGTCTTCGCAGAAGTGCGTCAGGGCGGGCGGAAAGCATAATGACCTTGAAAATGTCGGGTTCACGCGGCGGCACCATACGTTCTTTGAGATGTTGGGGAACTTCAGCTTCGGCGACTACTTCAAGCGCGAGGCGATTGCCTATGCGTGGGAGCTGCTGACAAGTCCGCAGTGGTTTGGGATCGATCCGGCCAAGCTGTATGTGACGATCTTTGAGGGGGAGGGGAACGTGCCTCGGGACGATGAGGCGGCCGGGTTCTGGCGCGAGGTGGGCGTGCCCGAGGAGCGCATCGTTGCGATGCCGGGGAAGGATAACTTCTGGGCGATGGGGGATACCGGGCCGTGTGGGCCGTGCTCGGAGATCTTCTATGACCTCGGGATCGAGGCAGCGGAGACGGCGGGGGTGGACCGGCCGTTTCCCGAGGATGAGCAGAGGTATGTGGAGGTTTGGAACCTGGTGTTCATGCAGTTCGATCGCGGCGCGGGTGGGGTGCTGACGCCGCTTCCGAAGCCTTCGATCGACACGGGTATGGGGTTGGAGCGGATCTCGGCGGTGCTGCAGGGCGTGCTTTCGAACTTTGAGACGGATCTGTTTGTGCCGTTGATTGCGCGGGCGGCGGAGCTGGTGGGCTGGTCGTCCGAGACGCTGGCGGGTGCGGGGGAGAAGGAGACGGCCTCGCTGCGGATCGTTGCGGATCATGCGCGGGCGGCCACGTTTCTGATCTCGGATGGGGTGGTGCCGGCGAACGAGGGGCGCGGGTATGTGCTGCGGAAGATCATGCGCCGGGGTATTCGGCACGGGCGGCTGCTGGGGCAGGAGAAGCCGTTCCTGTTTGAGATGGTGCGGGCGGTTCGGGATGAGATGAAGGTGGCGTATCCGGAGCTGGTGGAGCACTCGGAGCGGGTGAGCAAGGTGGTGCTGGCGGAGGAGGAGCAGTTTGCCCGGGTGATCTCATCAGCATTGACTCGGCTGGAAGATCAACTCAGAGCGCTGGTGGACCGGCGAGAGTTGTTTGCCGAGATGCTGGGAGCTGAATCAGTCGATGCGGCACTACCTCGTCTATCGCAAGGAGAAGATCTGAGCCTAGGACACAAGGCGGCGCTCGTTCGTCTGAACGATGTTTACGGGCGAATTCAAAAGAAGTATCCTAAGGAGTTTTGTGGGGAGTACTGGGGCGATGAATGTGGCACGAACTACATTCTGAGCGAGCCGGTGGTCTACGCGGGTAAGGAAGCCTTCAACCTTTACGAAACATACGGCCTGCCGTTGGATTTTATGGTCGATGCAGCGCGTGATGCTGGCATAGCGTTCGACATTGAAGGCTTCGAGCGGGCCAAGGAGGAGGAGCAGGCGCGGGCGCGCGCCTCCTGGAAGGGTGGGTCGCAGAAGTCGGCGGCGCCGGTGTATCGGGAGCTGGCGAAAACGGAGTTTGAGGGGTACTCGGCGTTGCGGGTGGATGGGAGCCGGGTGCTGGCGCTGGTGCGGGAGGGTGTGGGCGTGAACGAGCTCGCGCCGGGCGAGGCGGGCGAGGCCGTGCTCGATGCGACGAGCTTCTACGCGGACTCAGGCGGGCAGGTGGGGGATGTGGGCTGGATCTACTCGGCGGACCACAATACGGTGGTGGCGGATGTAAGTGGGTGCTCGAAGCCGGTGCAGGGCGTGTGGGCGCACCGGGTGGTGGCGCGGGAGCGGATCGCGGTGGGCGATGTCGTCGACACGGTTGTCGACGGGGACGTGCGGCGGGCGACGATGCGCAACCATACCGGGACGCATCTGCTCCACGCGGCGCTGCGCGAGGTGCTGGGCAAGCATGTGAAGCAGGCGGGGTCGCTGGTGGATAAGACGCGGCTGCGGTTTGACTTCTCGCATTTCTCCGGCGTGGCCGAGGAGGAGCTGCAGCAGGTCGAAGACATCGTGAACGCGCAGGTGCTCGGGAACGCGGCGGTGGAGACGCTGGTGGATGTGCCGATCGATGTGGCGGTGAACGAGCTTGGCGCGATGGCATTGTTTGGCGAAAAGTACGGCGACCGGGTGCGCGTGGTGACGATCGGCGGGGCGCACGGCTTTTCGACGGAGCTCTGCGGCGGCACGCATGTGGGGGCGACCGGCGAGATCGGCCTGATCAAGCTGGTGGGCGAGGGCAGCGTCTCTTCAGGCGTGCGGCGGTTGGAGGCGGTGACGGGGACGGGATCGCTCAAGGAGTTTCGGCGCGATGCGGATGTGGCGCGGGTGGCGACGCAGTTTGCCGGCGGCGGCGCGGGGGAGGGTGCGCCGGCCGAGGCTCTGCGCGCGCGGTTTCTGGCGCAGGAGGACGAGCTGAAGCGGCTCAGGCGGGAGCTCGATCAGGCGCGGTTGAAGAGTGCGTCGGCGGCGACGGCGGGCGCGGCTTCGAGCGCAGTCGAGGTGAAGGGGGTGAAGGTGCTTAGCCGCAGGGTGGATGCGCTCGGCAGCTCGCCCGAAGCGAAGGCGCAGATGCGCAACCTGGTGGATGAGCTGCGGGGCAAGCTGGGGTCGGGTGTGGTGGTGCTAGGCGCGGCGGCGGAGGGGCGGGTGTCGCTGATTGTGGGCGTGACCAAGGACCTGACGTCGCGGGTGCAGGCGGGCAAGGTGGTCTCGCAGCTGGCGGCGATGGTCGGGGGCAAGGGTGGCGGGCGGCCGGATCTGGCGGAGGCGGGCGGAAGCGATGCCGGTGCGCTCGATGGGGCGCTGGCGAAGGCGGCGGAGATTGTAGGAGGGCTGCTAGGGTGACGGGAGGGGAGGAGGCGGGCAGGTTCCGGGCGAAGATGCAGGTGACTCGACTGTCGCTCAGGCTTGAATCTGAAGAGCTTCGGGCGCGGGAGCCGGCTTCGCGCGCCAAGGAGAGGTACCCGCGAGTGTACCTGCGCCAAATAGGTACAACGCGGTCGGAGGGGGCTTTGTAGCCTTAACGAGGATGCGTTTTCAAAGAGGAGTGCGACAGGCCGGACGCCGCGTCTGCCGGATGGCTGCGGTAGCTGCGAGCTTCTGCGGCTGCGTGTTGCCGATGCCTGCCGCGTCCCCCCGACGTGCGCCGGAGGTTTCCGCATGGCAACGTGCCGAGCGGGCGCGCGATGTGTTTGAGGCGAAGCCCGAAGCGCAGCGGACGCGGGCCGAGTACAAGCGGGTGATGGACGGGTTTCGGGCGATCTACCACCAGACCCCGCAGGATATGCATGCGGCCGAGGCGGTCCACGCGGTGGCCGAGCTGCTCGAGGAGCAGGGGCGTGCGCAGCGCAACCCGAAGCTGCTGAAGGCGGCGGTGGGGCAGTATGAGTTTCTGCGCACGCAGTATCCGGGTAGCTCGCTGCGGGTGGGGGCGCTGCTGGCCGAGGCGCAGATTGAGGGGAACGATCTCCATGACGAGGCGGCGGCGCGGGAGCGGTATGGGCTACTGGTGAGGCAGTATCCACGGAGCGCGCTGGCGGAGGAGGCTCGGGCGGGATTGCTGTCGGTCGAGGGAGGAGCAGGGAATAGCGAACAGGAAGTAGGGAGAAGTATGGTCGGCCCTGCGGCTCGCGCGGGCGGTCGAGGGGAGGATGCCGGTCGTCGCGATCGAGCCGCGACAGACGGGGCGCCCGGGCCGGTGGCGGGGCAGGCTGAGGCGGCTTCGGTGGCCAGGGCGGTGGCGCATCGCAGGGGGCCGCTGGCGACGGTGACGGGGATCCGGCACTGGTCGACGCCGAGCTACACGCGGGTGGCGATCGACCTGGGCGGCGAGGTGGAGTATGAGGCGGCGCGGGTGCCGGGGCCGGACCGGATCTATTTCGACCTCCACGGGGCGAGGTTGGCGCCGGAGCTGGTGGGCAAGAGCTTCCGGGTGACGGACGACGGGTTTCTGAAGCGGATTCGCGTGGCGCAGAGTACGGGCGAGATGACGCGTGTGGTGCTCGATGTGAACGACGTGACGGAGTACTCGGCATTTCTGCTGCCGAACCCGTACCGGCTGATCATCGACATCCATGGCGCGGGGAAGCCGGCGGGGGCGCCGATGGCGAGTGCCGATGCACCGGCGAGGCAGGCGGCGACCGTGCCGAACACGCGGGCGGTGAACGGCGGCAGTGGGGCGGACGTGGCTCGGCTGAGCGACCAGCCGGGCAAGGTGGAGGCGACGAGCGTGCCGACGTCCGAGCCGATCTCGGCGGTGGTGCCGGAGCGAGGGGGCGTTCAGGACAGGGGACAGGGGACGGGAAGAGGAGAGCAGGGAGGAGCGACCGGGGAGCAGCGGGCGGGCGCGGCTGTCGGCTCGGCGGGATCGAGTGATGGCGAGGTGGTGGGCGACGGACGTCGGTCTGCGCCGAACGTTGCAGCGAATGACGTTTCGCTGGGCGCGATTTCGCGGCTGCCGGGAGCTTCGACGACCTCGTCGGGAAGTTCGCGGCGAGGAAAAAAGAGCAAGCCGGCGGACGGCAAGGTAGTTGGCGACCCCGCGACACCGGCGCGGGCGGCGGTGCCGACGGCGGACGGGCAGACCAGCCTGGTGCGGGCGCTGGGCTTGAAGATCGGGCGGATCGTGATCGATGCGGGGCACGGCGGGCACGACTCGGGCACGCTGGGGGTGGATGGGCTGGAGGAGAAGGATGTGGTGCTCGATGTCGCGCTGCGGCTGGGCCGGATGCTGCACGAGCGGCTGGGCGCGGAGGTGATCTTGACGCGATCCGACGACACGTTCGTTCCGCTTGAGACGCGGACGGCGATCGCGAACAAGGCCCAGGCGGACCTGTTTCTGTCGATTCACGCGAACTCGTCCTCGGACGCGAGCGCGCGCGGGGTGGAGACGTACTACCTGAACTTCACGCAGCAGGCGGATGCGCTGGCGGTGGCTGCGCGCGAGAACGCGGTCAGCAACCAGTCGATCTATCAGCTGAGCGATCTGGTGAAGAAGATCGCGCTCAAGGAGAAGATCGCCGAGAGCCGGGAGTTTGCGGCGGATGTGGAGGCGAGCCTGTACGGGGGTCTCGAACGGGGCAATGCGGGCCTTAAGAATCGTGGGGTAAAGAAGGCGCCGTTTGTGGTGCTGATCGGGGCGAATATGCCGTCGATTCTGGCGGAGATCTCGTTTGTGACGAACCCGAAGGACGCCCACCAGCTGCGGGAGCCGGAATACCGTGAGCGGGTCGCGGAGAGCCTGTACAAGGGAGTGGCGCGGTATGCGGGGGGACTGGGAGGCGACCGGCTCGTGACGGCGGGGGCACAGCGGGCGAGTGCGCAGTAGGTCCTGCCGGACGGGGTGGGTCGGGGTGTACGGCCGGTTGCCGGGCCGTGTGCGGCGGCGGCTTTGGCCTCGTGCTTACCAAGAGGGTCCGGTGGTAGTCTCCCCGTATATGGGCGTTTTCTCGAGGAAACAGAGTGTGGCGGGGCGGCTGGCGCGGTTTGCGATCGCAGGTGTCTCCATGGGTGGCGCGATAGCGATCGGGCAGGCGACGACCACGCTGGTGATGCCGGAGGGACCGCTTCTGCCGGCGAAGTTTGGAGCTTGGACGGCAACGGCGGCGCCTGGCGCTGGCCGGCCGGATACTGGTGCGCCCGGGCCGTCGCGGCTCGTCGAGGGAAAGGGGGCCGAGGTGCTGAAGGAGGATGGGTTGACGCGCTCCTCCGAGCAGACCTACACGCAGGCAGGCAGGGCGGGAACGATCAAGCTCAATGCTCTCCAGTTCGCCGATGCGACGGGGGCGGTGTCGGCGTACACGTACCTGCGGTCGCCGGAGATGAAGGAGATGCGCGAAGGGTCACGGGTGGGCAGGAACGAGGCAGTTGCGGGCGGGCGTTACCTGTTTCGCGAGGGTGCGTCGACGGTGCTGGCAGAGGTGAGCGCGCCGGGGCCGACGACGGTCGACGACCTGCGGACGCTGGCCAACATGCTGCCAAAGATCGGTGGGCCGAAAGGCGCGCCACCGCTGCTGCCGACGCTGCTGCCGGCCGAGCGGCTGATTCCGGAGAGCGTGCACTATGCCGTCGGTCCGCTCGGGTACGCGGCGATGGGCGGAACGCTGCCGGCGGGGCTGCTGGGCTTTGAGAAGAGCTCCGAGGTGACGACGGCGGAGTACGCGGTGCACGGCGGGGGCAAGGGCCTGCTGACGCTGCTGCTCTTTCCGACGCCGCAGATCGCAGGGGATCGCGGG
>JAABVA010005936.1_pt1 | contig 10928 bp, 15 predicted proteins | sample 5560331 | NCBI WGS metagenome assembly JAABVA01 (sample SAMN12812661, study PRJNA571458) | rock metagenome | isolation source: Antarctica rocks | place: Antarctica: Victoria Land, Mt New Zealand sud | collected 2016-01-07 | reverse complement strand
TAAATCGTTTCGAAAATTTTGGGCGAGGTGTGTTTATGGGTTGTGCATGATTAGTGGTGGTGGTGTGTGGTGCGGTGTGGTGTGGTGCGCGGGGGTTAGGGGTGGGGGATGGGGTTTGGGGTTTGGGGTTTGGGGTTTGGGGATGGGGGATGGGGATGGGGTTTGGGGGTTGGGTTTGGGGGGTTGAGGTTTGGGTATGGGTTGGGGCGTAGGGGATAGGGTTTGGGGTTTGGGGGATGGGGATGGGGGATGGGGGTTGGGGGATGGGGGATGGGGTTTGGGGGAGAGAGAGAGAGAGAGAGAGCTCTAGTGGTTTCGCCGTTCGATGATTTTTTTGGTATTTTCCTCTTTCAAATATTTATTTTTTTATATTTATTTATTTATTTTCAAAAATGAGAAACCAGCAGGGCTTGAGGGCTTTTCGTCGGACGTATGCTTAGATTATTGCCTAGGTGGTGAAAAATAGATTTTCTTGCTGTAAAGTTTGGATTTTTTTTTTGGGATGGTTGCATGTTTTCACGGGTTGATGGTTATGAGTGTGGCGGGCCATTTCTGCTTGCTGGGGTTTTGTGGCGGGGGGAGGGGATCTGAGAGGGAGAGGGAGAGGGTTGGAGATGGAGATGGAGATGGAGGTGGGGGGCGTTGGTAGTGGACAGTTATGGACGTGGGAATGGGTTTTTGGGTCGGTTGGATCGGCTGGCTGGCTGGCTTGTGCTTGGCTTTTCGATTGGGTGCTGTGTTGGAGGTTTCGGGTGTTGGAGTGATTGGTGGTCTGACGGGATGGTGGGCTCCTGGGGGTGGAGATGAGTCGGTGTGGAACTCTCCTGGCGATGTCTGTGGGAGTTGTGGTTGAGTGACGATAACGCGAGGGATGCTTGAACTTTGTCGACTGATTCGAACCTTGATCTCTGCTACCTTGAATATAAAACAAATTTAGGTGTTTATACGTAAAGCTCGCAATACACAGTCGAATATATTTTCATTCCTTGAGCGTGAACCCCTCAAGAAACCTCATGCACCTCACTGGACTGCAATTCCCGCAAATGGATCTCTTCCAGCTCCTGTCGTTCAGCATCTGTACGCGGAAACGGGTCATGCGTCTCAACATCCAGTTCGCCCCCTCCCATCTTCGCGTTCTGCATCAGCTTCTCCGCTTTGATTCTTCCTCTGCGTTCCCGGATGAGCAGGATGCCGAGAGCTGATAGTAGGAGTAGGCCTAGAGGCACCCCGGTTGCGACTCCTATCTGCATGGCATGATTGGCCGGCTGGGCGTGAGCTGCCGTACTAGGGGACGTTCCGGGGGTGCCGGTGATCGTCGATGATGACGAAGTGACGCTCGACGATGACGGAGTGACGCTCGACGATGATGCGGTGCTCGAAGACTCGGCATGTGCGGAAGAAGACGTAGAATTGGAACCTGGCTGTACTTGCTGCCCGGTATTCGTCGAGGGCATAAAGAAATTCCCAAAGCCGCTCGGCATCATGAATTTCTGCTTACAACAGCTCTGGTTCGCGGCGCTGGAGCCTGGGACATCACTGCAGCAGAATGATGCCGTGAAGACTCCGCTCACGTCTGGGCAGGGTATGATGTTGCTGAAGATGTGTGTTGCGGCTTTTCCCGCCATCAACGTGTTAGTAAAATCCACCCAAGACAGCGAACCAACGAGCCATATACGTACAATCGACACAGTGCTTCGCGCAATTCGGCGACTTCCATAGCTGATCCGTGCAGCCGCCCCGGTACACATATCCTGCGCTCCCGTAACAGAAGCCGTCCATTGAGCAAGCGGAGTCTGCGAGATTGCAGCAGACGCTGCCGACGGGGTTCGTGGAGTTGCAGGCGTTGTAGTTGGAGGCGAGGGAGCCATCTGGAAAGTAACATTGCTGGGCTTGTGCGAAAAATGAATTTTGGGGGGCCAGAAAGTAGACAAGGACTATCGGTAGAAGAGAATGAATATACATTGGTGAAGGAAAGAGTGAAAGTAAATGACAACCAAAACTATTCTGGAAAGAGACGACTGAAGACAGAAAAAGACAAAAGACGCTTTGAAAGGACTAAAGGTAGATTGCAATGAAAAAAAGGATTGAAGTCGACGAGGGATAGATGGTGTATTAATCTCGAATATGCCGAGAAAGTTGCTTTTCTTAGAGCAGAGGATGACAGGAAGCGGCTTGGATATTCTGTGCCACACAAAGATCCTCCGCTTTTCCTTGGCAGAACTTAATTGTTTTCTGCTTTTCCAAAGGAATTAGATCCGAAACAAGTGTTATTTAAAATGATCGTTCCTCGCAGTCTCATAAGCGTACGAGGCAGGGCTGAAGAACGCTTTGGGATATCTCCGTGCCTTGAAACATTGATGATCTGCTACGACGTCGTACAGAGATAATTTCCGCCCCAACGGTGCCGGTTCCAGCTTGACATTGTCCGCCTCATTTCTGGTACAACCTCCACCGCTCTCCATGTTGTGTGACTATGTCAAAGAGAATCACAAGGAGGGCTCGTGAAAATGTACGAAACTGGGTTCTGCGCATGGATCTGTCTTACCAGAACGTGTCACTGAGGAATTCTAAAATGAATGGTTCATCTTGTCCTTACGAGCCCACACGCTTTGTCTTTTCAAATTTCTGCCTCAGCCTTGTGGAAATAAGTTTCCGAACCGCCAGGGCCGCCCTACGCGCTGTAATCCGGCGGTCGAGATCCAACTACTCGCATTAACCTACCTTAGTTCTGCTTCCTTGCAGCATCTCATCATCAGCTTAGTACAGTCGTCTCTGGTTATAGCGAAGGTGGCAAATCAGCCAGACTGTCCCGTCAAAAAATAGAGTTCCATAAAATGTATCCCCTGCAGTTGGTTCAAAACGGTTTTGTATGAGGATTTTGCCTCTGTTTGTAACGGCATTACCAAATATTTCCAGAAATGCTTCCGTGATGAAGTGTAAATCTGATAATTGTATAAAGGTGTGTCTTCTACAGCAGGAAGCTATCTAGGTACGTTTTGTGCCGCAATTGGCGCTAGCCCCAACCAGGCTAGCGGGCAGTGTAATGGCACTAGCCAGGATTCCAGATTGATGTTAAGGTACTGTAGTCTGTAGTCTTCAAGGCCGGAGGGACGAAGCCGCAGATATCGCAAGTCCATTAAGCTTTCGCCCGCGAGCACACATCAAGCTTAAAACCACCTATACAACCTTTTTGAAATAATGCCTCAGGATCGTATTTCTTACTCACCCCCTGCAAGAACCGCCAATTCTCCTCGCCATAACTTTTGAACGGCCTCTGCCACTCTGCGCAATAGTTCAAGTACCGCCATGGATGGCCCGTTTTGTTTGCCGCTGCGACGACTTCGATCTGCTCGACAGCGCGGCGCGTCGTCATTTTGACGAACACGTCATCCTGAGGTTCGTCCCAGTTGACCGTGAAGCTCACGATAACGAGAGGCCCATGCGTACAATCATGCAGACCCAGCGGATTCGCATCGCCCTTGCAGACCCAGTCCGGTAGGAGCGGCTGCAGGACGAGCGTCCAAACCAAGCCCGTGACGTTGACACGGCGGAGTGCGCCGCGGCGAGGGTGGCAGGGTCGTTTTTGATAGTTGTGGTGGCGAAGACTTGGCGCCTGCCAGGAGGGTTGAGTGCGTTCATTTCGTCGGTCGCGCTGGTTAGGGTACGGACCTTGCAGGTGCTCCAGAGACGCCAGAGCGACCCGAAGGAGGAGGTCCGCCAACGGGCCGGCCATTTGTTCTTGTTCTCGGGGGACTTGGTATAGACGAGATTGACGGAGATAGCCTGGACCCCGATTTTCTGGATATAGGACCAGCAGGCTATGGGGCCAGCGGCGTAGTTGTCGTACGTGTTGCTAGGATCGCCCGAATCGGTTCTGTTGACACTTTCGTAGAAAGCCGCGAGGACCTTAGCGGTTTGGAAGGCGGGCATATAAAGGAAGCCACTCCATATTTTAGTGGAGGGGAAGCTGCGGGTTGTAAAACGCGTGACGATGCCAAAGTTGTTAGAGCCGCCCTTAAGGGCGCGCCAGAGGTCGGGGTTCGTCAAAGCGGAGGCTGTAATGATGGAGCCAGAGGCGAGGACGAGTTCATAGCTGAGGATATTGGAGCAGACCAGGCCGAAGCGGGGGGAGAAGAAGGAGAGACCGCCTGTTTTGTACCTTTGTGTCAGCTCCAGAACAGAGGCATGGTGGAGCGGCTGGCGGGATACTTAACGATCCCACTTGCAATTAAAGCGGTGGGGAGGGGCAAATTGAGCCGTAAAAAGCAGAAGCGTACCTCCCAAAGTTAAGCCGCCTACCCCGACAGCAGAGTTTCTGCCTCCAACAACCGCGAGACCCTTCTCGTCTAGGACTTTGGAAACGTCCATCCACTTGGCACCAGCTCCGATGACCACGCTCGATCCATCCTCCAACAGTGTTACCTCACAGAAGAATCCAAGATCGACCACAACGCCTCCCTTAATGCTCGCAGCGCCGGAGACCGGAGAGTGGCCCCCGCTGCGTATAGCGAATAGTCCTTCCGCTCTTGCCTCGTCAGCTTGCTTTCCTCGTTCGTCGTACTCGCGCTTGAGAATAGTGACCGCCGTGCAGAGCTCCTGAACGTTGCGAGGCCGGACAACGCATGCTGGGATTACTTCGCACTCTTGCTGTGCCCAGTAAGAATTCATGGACTGCTTGAAGGCGGCAGCATCATGCGGGAAGATGACGCTGTCGGGCAGTGCCACTGCAAGGCTTTTGCTGAGTATGGTAGGCTCGAGTGAGCTGCTTGTCAGGTCCAGGTGGTTTGGCTTCTTCGCAGCTTGTGGGGTCGGTAGGGTACGTAGATGGCGAATGACGAAGATAGAGATGACGATCAGGAGCGTCGTTGCGGCAGACGCTGAAAGCAGCTGAAAGGCCATACTGACTGTCCACAGCTAGTTGTAGGGTGATCCGCAAGGAGGCAGAGGACAACTGCGTCGGCCTCTGATATTGAGTTGTAACTGTACGGGGACAAGAAGTGGAGCGGCTGAGGAGAGGGGATGAACAAGCATGATTTCTGGCGCACATAGTTTTGAGAATCAGAGCTGTCGGACATAGGTGGGGGGTCAATGTCGCCACGATGCAGTCAAGACCCACTTTAAACGAACGACATTGATCGAGGGTCGGTTTCAGACATTCTTATTCTCCTGCTCAGCCCTATCGGGTTTTACTGGATCTACCCGCGCACACTGGGTTTCCGCGCACGCTAACTATGACCTTTCCAGCACGCTAAACCCGATACTATCTGTAACTAACTTTCCTAGGTTAGAGTGCGCGGAAACCTCGTGCGTACGAGTATCGACTAAGCGAGCGAACGCACACCTACAAGCCATCTAAGGTAGCACGGGTAGGTATGTTTCGTTAAAACAGTGAAAAGAGAATATATAATAATTACCTTACTTCTGGATAATTACAGCTACAGTATAGAACTATACCTAAGTGATAAAATAAGTTTTATCTAATAAGAATTTGAACAAGAGAAAGTTGGTACTAACTCTCTGCCGTCTAATCAACGATAGCAGCCTGTGATGAGGCTGTGAACTATCAGCGTAAACGATGCACCGCCTAGTTGTTCCTAAGTAACAGAAATGTCGGTTGTAAGATAGATTTGCGAGTCTCCCGTCCGATGAGCCTTCACCGTTTTGCGCTCACAGCTACCCGCTTTCAGATCTCTCATCCTAAATGCTTCGTGGTCTTCCACAGGATGCGTTTTGCTTCCGCCCCAATTCGTAGAGTTAGGATTGTCATCATCAAGCTTCTCCCGTGCAGAGCTGCTTAGCAAGTGCGTTAGGCTGGATTTCACGGATGACATCCAGGACATGAGTGAGAAATCCTGGCGAGTGAAGAACTATTTAACGGTGGGCATACTGGAGGCAGTTACGCCGGCGAACATCTCGATTTGTCTGTGCATCGTTAGCTGTTAGAAGCAACTAATAGGTATGCAGGACGTCTTACGTCCAGATCAAGACATGGCCGACATTCCAGGATGGGTCGCCGAGTTTTCCTTGGAGCTGGACCCGATAGTATAGATTCACAATGGATGCAATCGCGGCACTAGAATCGATGACAGATTAGCCTTCGCAACCAAGTCTTTCGCTCTTTTGAAATGGAAGCTTACAGCCCCCCAGTCATGAATATGATCAGTACACCAAGCATTTTCACCGTGGACATCTGTAAGGTCAAAACAGCCGGGATAGGCAGAATGAAGAGGTACAAGTCTACCAGCATGCCGATGACGCCGGTCGGAATGGAGAATTGTGCGAACTTGAGGTAATGCCATGACAGGATATCGTCGAGAAAAGACTCCCCCGGCCACGGGCTATTCAAAACAAACGCTGTGATTGAGACGGGGACGTAGAAGAGAGCAGAAATGGTAGCTCCAATCCACACACTAATCCTGATCCATCGTAGAGGGCGGAACAGCAAGTAGTATTGAATGAAGAGGCTGGACTTGATGAGACCCAAAGCTGGCGTTGTCAAGATCGTTGTGATGTAGTCTTGCTATTTTGTCATTAGCAAGGTACTTTAGAGACAACTATACCTCAATCACTCACGTAGAGGAAGTAGTGAGTTTGCGCTGCAGGTGGGCAGGTATCAATACTGGGCCCTCTCAGTCTTGTGTCTCGTTCATAGGTCATCTGGATCAGTCCTTGGTCCTTGCAAACCGTATCAAAGAATGGTGGCGGCCGGGAATCTTGCATAAGACACAAATATGGAACGCTTCGAGATTTATTCTGTGCCGCATCCTTTGCAGTTTTGAGGCTTAAGTTGCTATCAAGGCACGCGTTGCTTCTACCTATTTTGCTTTATAAGCACTGCTTCAGCTGTCCGTCGTGTCAGTAGGGAATGGATAGAACGAGGCTGATTGCAGAACCTTTACGCATATTGAGGTATCGAATGCGTAGTAGAGGAGATTCTCCAGCTGTGTCCGGCCTTGTGATTGCAAAGGATTTGCCTACCTGCACACGAACGGCACAGCTCAGCACCCCACACCACGCCATGTCTCGCACTCGAGCACACCCTTCTTTTATCACATTAGACGTACGCAAGCATGCATCATTTGGTGTGTCGTGGAAGGGCTCACCCCTAACTGGTCAAATCCTCTGACCGGTCAATATGGTCTTGGTGTTTTATCCTGGCCTAGACCGTACCCACCTTGAAGCCAAGGGATTGCAGCTACTTTGTTTCAAGGACGCCTTTGTTTGTAGACATTCTGTCGATGCTGTGCCACCTACGGATGTACCTACCTCACGCTCACATCCCGGTGAGATCTGTAAAGACTCAGCAGCCTGTGATCTCTAGCGCGTGCCTACGACCAATAGACTGGGTTAACGAGAGTATTGCCTTCTTTATTACTTCGGGAATCTAATAGCTCGTACCCACCTTCGCAAAGTCAGCTTCCCAGCTCTTGTTTTTAGTACTCCAGCATACCGTAAGAGGACCACATCCTTTTATTATGTGTGTCACACTGTGGGGCCGAGACGTTTCGATCAGAAAGTGACGATCTTAGCGAAGGCAATTTCTCACGTCATGCCCATTTACGAATCTATAATTATGGACCAAGGTATCCGTCCTCTGCGATGTGAGCCGGAAGACCAAAGCTCAGCATCAACTCATCTGCCATGAACGCAATATCCGTTAGCGAGCAATCTGTTCTTGTGATATTCTCGAGGCTACCATCGATCTCCAGCTTGAGCTTCGCTAATCCTTCCCATGACTGGTACTGGCATTGGTACTATGCATTCTACGCTCTTTTGGCCTGGCAAACAGCGGCTTTACTCTGGAAGTTCTGGTGGAAGGCCCCTGTATAATATACGCGGACATCGCATCATCAATCCTGACACTGACCCTTTGTCTAGTCCAACATCACCATCGCGGCATATTCAACGCCGTTGGGTAGGTGGCTCACAGCATTACGCATTATTGTTGATTCCGAAACGCTTCTGCAAAAGGCATATGACTCAGTATGTGCAAGACATTCCCGCATCATTGGGAGGAGACCTCTGATGTGTTCAGTCTCATGGAAGACCTTTTGCTATTCCGATGACTGACCGCTGGAACGTCTTCATATCGGACCGTAATCAGCTCAAGCAACTGGAATGTGAACCTGAGTCTGTGCTGACGATGGAAGAGGCGCTGCACGAAGTATGGCCCCCAAGTCTCGTCAAGCTTTTGTGCGGCAGTATGGGAACATTATTAAAGCACAACAGCTTGCGTTCACGGATCCAATATTAGGTCATCTTCAAGTATCGCCCGAGCACAAGGGACCCCAGACCGAGTCATTTCGCGTTGGACTTGGTGTGCTAAAGAACAAACTTCGGACGAGTGTTCCCGCAATGAGCATTGCCTTTCAGATACGTATTAGGGAGACGGTGGCCTTAGAGATCGCACCTCTAAACGGTATGTGTATGGAGAGAAGAGACCTTGCCTATCGCAGTCTCTCACACTGATGTACGAACCTTCACTACTAGACAAATGCGAACAAGGTCATGGTGAGTGGCAAAAGGTCCGACTCATGCCAACGCTCCTACGCATCTTCACTCGTGTGAATCTCTTGGCATTCTTCGGCGAGGACCAAGGTATGGGATGGTCGACATCCTTTCCTTGCATGGTACAGGACTAACGTCAGATTCCACACTGCAGCCGACCGCCTCGAAGTATATCACGATGTCATGAGCTTCTTTTGGAGTTGCGCGAAAGCTTACCCTATCCTGGACCTCGTGCCGGGCTTTCTGCTGCCGTCAGTGATCCCTTTGAATCAACTAGCGGCGGCGTACCGTCAAGCTCATGGCGTACAGACTCATCGGTCCTATATCAATGGAATGGGGTGTAACCCGACAGAAAGTGTACAATTTCCTGCTGTGGACTACCTGCCAAGCTCTTGAAGGCAAGGGTTCCAATTATGGAAAGCCGGTGAGTGAGGTATTCTGCCATGAACAGCGCCAGAACTGGCAATCTGATTAAAAAGCGCAGGGACATATCACCCGATGGATAGCCGAGATGACCGGGCTCCAAGATGCCGCTGCAATCGCCAAGATTACGCTTGGTCTTTTATTCGCAAGTGCATTTCAGGTCCCAGTGGTATGAGAGACTTCACGATTCATCACTCACGACTGACACTATAGCCAAGATTGCGCAGTTCTGTATCCATAACATATGCAAGCACTCGGAATATCGCGAGCGACTTAGAATTGAAGCCGTGGAGTGCAAAGACGCGTCGTTCGGTTCCTTGAATCAGGAGATGCCTTATCTCGACAGCTTCGTGAAAGAGACTGCCCGCCTGAGTCCTGGTCCAATTCGTAAGCCAGCCGCTCTTCGAAGAGATCGAAGGGGGAAATTCTGTTGTCGTGTGCTGACCCAACAAAGTCAGCGCTCCTCGCAGAGTCATGGTCCCGTATACCTCCCCCGATGGCTATCACATTCCAACCGGTAATTGGCTCGCCATACCATAGCTCTCGCTCATGCGCGATGACAATATTTGGCCGCGTGCTTCGGCCTTCGAAGGGTTTCGCTTCGTCAATCAAAAGGATGGCATGTTACTCATCCGAGTTTCGAATTCCCATTTTGGGGAGCAGTACGACACGCTTGGTGAGCCAGCCCCCTTCCTTTTGCTCGGGCTTTGCTATCGCGCCCCTCCCCATCCATGCCACCGTTCTTTCGAGTAAAGTCTAGGTGTAGCGCAAATGCGGTACATGCCTGCTCATGCTCTGCTCGCTTTATCATCGTGTTGACTAACGCGAGTCGCAACTGATAGCCCTGCACGCTTCTACGTCTCCGTTATCATGAAGATGATCCTTTCGCATCTTATCGTCGACTACGAATTTGAATTAGCAGACCCGACATCGCGGCCATTCTTCACTTTTGGCAAGACTAGGCTACCAAATCCGTTCGTGGCGATTCTAATTCGAAAGCGCGCAGTCAGTGGTAATGACGAGAGCGATTAGGCGGCCTACATATTAGGAGGTAGTGCATAGGCGAATAGCCGCCTGAAAGGCATAAGGGTAGATTGAGCTGCTTCCATAAGATCGTCATCGAATAATTACTTCATAGTCGAAGGCGTATTCCACTCTTTACTAAGTATAGAGTGTAAATTTATGACTATGTCTGCTTTGCTGATCGCTCAAATGGGGGGAGAATCTCTTCCGGATTAGTACTTTTGCTCCTTCTGCATGGCGAACCCACCAACCTATGCGTGCCCCGCTCTGGCCACTCATTCCAGCCACCTGTCTGACATTGATATGTGTCGTAGTGCGGGCGCACGGAGGTCCACATTTAATCACATTGCTGAAATCAATCTTATCATGCCGCGGCTCCAGTCTACGGAGGCGATCTGACTTCTTACACAGAGACTTCGAACAAGGAGCTGTTGGGCTTCTTTCGTTTCCCTTCCCCAAGATAACTTGCTCAAAAGCTTATGCTGGACGCGAGAAAATTGTCGCCGCTTTTGAACGATACTACGACGAAAATGGTCCATTATCAGCGTCTCACTTCGTAAAGGCCCTCGGTCAAGCTTCAAATGGCTACTATCTATCAGTGAACAACCAAGCGCGCCTTGACGCGGTCAACGGGCATGCTATTCTTGCGAATATGACCCCCACAGCTTTCTGGACGCTGTTTCACATGTTGTCCGAAGATTTGTTTGGTATTTGTTGGAACACGAGGTCATATGGGGCATTTTGGTATGTAGGTTGTTGCTGTTAGGAGTCTATCTAGGAGCGAGCAGGTAAAACTCTACTAGCGGGCCCCAGCCCTATCAGCCCTATGAAGGCGGAGATTACCATCTCCCCTATTTCCAACAATATTACGGATACTCCGTACACACCTCCACACCGCCCTAATCCTTTCCAAATTACAATGCCTCCCCGCAAAACCAAACCCCCACCCCCCACCCTCGAAGAATCCGAAGCCG
>JAABVA010005934.1_pt1 | contig 10930 bp, 3 predicted proteins | sample 5560331 | NCBI WGS metagenome assembly JAABVA01 (sample SAMN12812661, study PRJNA571458) | rock metagenome | isolation source: Antarctica rocks | place: Antarctica: Victoria Land, Mt New Zealand sud | collected 2016-01-07 | reverse complement strand
TCCATCACCAAAGGTGAGTTGAAACCGGATATAAGACAGCGCTATTGAAACAAGAGATGCTTGTAAGGTAATCTCGTGCGCTTTTGCAGCGAATTGATAGTAACTTTGTTTGTTGAAGGTTGTCAAACATAGGAGGAGTGGCTAGTGAAATGAACATGTAATCATAAGTGTCTAGCTACTCTATGAAAATGTGACCCTATAAGAAGACCTTCAATCAGCAAAAGAAAAAACTTTTATCTGTAACAAACTGTTTGTTCTAACAAACTTCACATGTTCTTAAAATCTCTGTAGAACTCTGAATCACTAAGATAACAAAATGAAGCATGATGTTTTGATACATTTTCTCAGACTGTTTCAGCAACAGTGAGATAAGATAAAAAACAAAATCTCATAGTGTCTCATCAACTCTAAAAGTCAATGAAACAATATTGAAATGTTTCTGACTCAATTTAAATGAATGTCTCTTAAGTTTTGAACTTAAATATCATATTATTAGATCATAAGGCTCTTTACTGACTGATGAGACTCATAAGATTCATAAAATGAGTGAATTTCAGTGTTAAAAGTGACTTTATAAGTCTGTTGACAGCTATGTTGCTTATGAGAATGTAATCAAGATAAATAAGTCTGTAGAATTCAACTTCTCTTATAAAATAATGATATATGTCAATGTATTTTGTTCTGATGTAAAACTTAAGATTCTTAATCAAAGCAATAGTTTTTTAATTGTTTATTTAAATCATAACTGTTCTAAATCTCTTTAACTTTAACTCTTTAAATAACTTCTTTATTTAAACTGCTTTCTTTGTAGTCTCTGTTAAGATCATGTATTTCATTTTATAAAAGAATAAGACAACAGTTTTCTGACATTTTAAACTTTAAAATATTAATTTATTAATTATCTTAAATATATATTCTGATGTAAATCTTCTCAATTTAAAATCTTCTTTTCAGTTTAAGTCTAAATATCTTAATAATTCAAGTTAATTACTCAATTTATACTCAAAAACAATGTCTAAAGTTCTTTACACATATTGAAATACTTGCTTTAGAGTCTTTCAATGTGTGTTGTTAAAGTTATGTGCAAACTGATTAAGAGTTGACATCATATATGTGATGTTAAGTTAAGTTTGTGTCATAATATACATAAAAAATTCTATAATCTTTTAATATTAAGTTATTAGTTCTGATTCAGCTGTTCTGATAGCCTTTATAAGATAAGTCTTAAATTTCATTAAAGTTATGACTATCTTGACATTCTGTAGACTGAAGTCTTTGAGCATCTCTGTAAAATAGATTTTCTATGACAGAATAAGAATTTATAAAATTCTGTTTTGTATAATTAACATTTCTAAGTAATGCTTACATGTTCTGTAGTTAATCATTTTGAAATGATTGCTCAATTTAATCTTAAGATTTAGAATTTTGTTCTTATCTGATTTACATATAAGAATATTGTTGACATAAACAGCAACAATTAAAGTTCTCTTTTTAAATACATTATTATCTGCATAAATTCATGTATATCTGAGATCAACAAGAAAGCAGTGTATCATCTTATATTACAGATAAAATGACTATTTTAATTTATATAAAGCTTTCTTTAATTTATATATCTTATCTTTCTCTTTTTCATATTCAATAAGTTAAATCACATAGATCTTTTCTTTTAAATTGCTGTGTAAGAAAGTCATTTTGACATTTATTTATTTCAATTTGTAGTTGTAAAATGCAGCTATGACAAAGATGACTTTATAAATCATTAATTTAACAATTATTGTAAAGATCTTTTTGTAATCAATTTTAAATCATTATTTAAATTCTTTGACTATTCATCAAGTCTTATGCTGTAAAATTGAGTCATCAGGTTCTCTTTTATAACAGTAGACTCATTTATTCTTTAAAGCTTGTCAATTAAATAGCAACATCTTTAAAGTTTATGTAAAGTTAATTATTAATGAGTTATACTCATTATTCATTGCTTTCTTTCAGTCTTTCAACTTGTAACTTATAATTATCTGTTTAAATGTCTAAGATTCATTTCTAAAGTCTTTTTTCTTTTTTATGACATCAATAATTGCATTAAACACAGTCAGATAGATCATGATTGCTTTAAGCTTTAACTTTATAAAGAATTGTCTTTCTCTTTTAAAGCATTAAGACTTAGTTAATATTGATTTGTTAATTATAAAAAAAATATTTATAATATCTTCTTTTTCTTTCTTCATTTCTTCTAACTGATTTGACAATATCAGTATGAGAAAGTATGATGATACATATTCTGAAAATGATGACAATGATGAAAGTTAAAAAGAAGACAAAAAAAATAACTATATATCTTTTTGTTCTGCATTAACAGTATAAGATTAAGTGACTTTAGAAATTGAGACTGCAACTTTAACATTATAAATTGATGAATCTTTATTAAATTACACATTTCTTGCTCTGATTACTCAGTCTGTCTTTTTCTTTTTAGAAAGTTATACTCTATATTGATTTCTTTCTTTATATTTAACAAAAATTTTCTTATTGCTTTAAGATTCAAATTTAGTCTCTGTCATTTAGATCTTCTTTGAAATATATACATATATTGTGCATTCAAAACACTGAAGATGTTTAAGATTGATGAAATTTGCTGATTTATTTTTATTAAGAGATTTAAACAGTAACTAAATTGAGATTTTGTTGTTCTTAAGAACTGACATTGAGAGTTAATTAAGAAGATAGCATGCTGTTTTGACAGTTTCTGTTCATAAAATTTTAAAGACTTCATTATTCAAAATTATAATTTTAACTTTTGCTGTCAAAAGTTCATTACTTCTTTTTGTCACTTCATTCTGCTTCAGTTCATAAGAAACTGTTGTTTCATAAATAATTTTTAGACTTTATAATTATTTAATGATGAGCTTATCTTTAAATTTCTTTTCATTGTCAAGTTGTACTTATACAATTCATAAATTCATCTGAATAAAAAGCATATTAAGAAATCATTCAATTTTATCTTTTACCTGATCTTTTGTTTTCATATTACAAATATATTGTCAGCAAATAAGATCATTCATGAAGATTATATATTACAAGAACTCATCATATACTTTTAATGTAATAAGATTGACAACATTAATATAAATCAGTTCAGTCATCTTTATAACTCAGTTTTGCAGTTTTCTTAAGATTTTCTTTTTTTAATTTGTTCTCATGTAGACATCACACAAGTATAATAATGTTTTCATAAGTTCTTATAAGTTGAGTCTCATTATTTCAAGATTTTTTAACACATTATCAAGACTTAAATTCTCTATACAATCAAGATATCAATATTAAGTAACTTTTGAGATCTTATTATCTTTAATGACTGACATGATCTTATTCTTGTTTACAGAATTTCTCATCATTAAAATTTAAAGATAATATAATTTATCTTTATGTACTGTATAATTAAGTGTATCTTCTACTTTATTCTTTAGATGTAGTAATTCATTCTTAATTTTTATTGAAGGAAATGAATACTCATGCTATACTATGCTATCTAGTGAAATCTCTAAACTGTGTTATCTATGGGCACATCTTGATCAAGAAAGTTACAGAAGAAGTAAAAAGAATGTTAACTGCAGTCAATGTAAACAGAGTCTTCACTCAGTCTCTGATGTTAATTCTATTTTACTTCATAAAAGCAGCTAGAACATCACTTCTCAACATTTTCACTCAGTGAGACTGCATCTATTGACTCTCACTGACAGCAAACATCAGATAACTAAATACATCATTAAGAGTTCAACAAATCATTTAAGAGTTTAACTAATCATCAATAGTGAGTTTTATGAATTTAATGAATTACTTAAAGATCTGCTTAAACAGAGACTTAATAAGCTCATTAACAATCATTTCTTAACTGAGTACAAAGTCTATCTGAATCTGATTGTGCTTATGCAGATTGCAGATGTTGTAATAGAAGACATCAATGTACTTTGATCACTTATGTATATATGCATTCTTAATTAAGATCAAGACAGCTTGATTGTCTCTTCTGAACTGAATGAATAAAGAAGTTTAATGAGCTTTATTCTCTTGAATGCTCACACAGTATAAATTGACTTCAAGATATTTGCTTATATTTATGTCTTTTAATATCTGTTCAAGTCAGATCTCAGTCTTTGCACACATTGACATAGTCATATATTCAGTCTCAGTGATTAAGATAACAACAAACTTCTATTTTTGACTTGTTCACAACACTGATTCATCTTTAAGCATGTAGATACATTCTAAAATTGATTTCTAATTCTGCTTATTCAAAGCATAGTTGAAGTCAGAGTATTCAAGCATTACTTAATTCTCATTAGAGCTGTATATAATGTTGAGATTGATGATTGATCTTATGTATTGCAGTAATTTCTTAAGTGTGTATTCATGATGTTCTGCAGAATCACTGAGATATTGACTTAATTAATTTAATGTGAAGGCAATGTCTAGCTAAATATGAATTGCTGCATACATTAAATTTTCAATTATCTATTAATACTGTCTTTAATCTATTCTTTAATCAGTTAAGCTGACAGAATAAAGAACATCATATTTATTAAGTAAAATGCTGATGACTCTATGCTTGTCAGATTACATATAAAGATTCTTTAATATCTTATTCATGTAGTGAGTCTAGTTCAGGCACAGAGTTCTTATTTTACAGTTATGTATGACTTGAATGTCAAGAATTTTCTGTGTCTTTCTTAAATTCTTAACTTTGAACATATCTGCAAGAGCTTACTTAAATCAGAGAATGTGTAACAGATTTATTGAAGTTACAACAATATTGTTTATATAAAGAAGCAGCATAATTCTTTTAATGCTGTGAAGAAGAAGACAGAGATCAGTCTTGCTTTAATGAAAACTGAACTTAAGCAGTTTGATGACACATTATTTATGTCAGTTCTGTACAGCTTGCTTAAGATCATAAAGACTGTGCAGTATGCACAGAACATAATTAGATGTGATATTAACTTCAGAAAAAGATGTTATATAGATTGTTTTTTTCAGAAAGAATTCTGTAAAGATGTTATTGACATTCACTTGATGACACTCTAGATTCTTGAGTGCAATAATAGTCAGAAAGATTTGCAGAGTGTTAAACTTAACAGTGAGAATAAAGATGTTTTTATAGTCAACATCATATGTCTGTGAAAAGTCTCTTGTCACAAGTCTTGTCTTAAGCTTATTTAAGAATTCATTGATGTTCAGCTTAAGTTTAAAGACTCATTTACTGATCACAATGTTAACTTTTCTTAATGACACAGTCTCTTTTCATATTTCATTTACTGTCAAGACTGTCAGCTCTGCATAAATAGCATTCTTTTACATTTCTTCTCAGATTGAGTCTCTCACTGCTTCAGCATAGATGACAGACATTAGAATGTCAGATTTAATTATAGAGTCTTCTTTGTCTGTAAAGAATGCTGTAAGTGTCAGCATAACTCTCAATATTTTAATTAAGAACTCATTCACATCTTAATTGTCATCATTGTTGTTTCTCTTTCATTTTGAAATCTCAATACACAGAAAGATTCTGACTTCTTTAAGTGTCACTGTCTTGACTTAATCAGTGTTGATCTTCTTATTTAACAACTCATCTAGATTAACTGCAGTCAACTTGATCTCATGTTATTTATCTTAAGACTTATCAGTCTTAATCATGATTAAGTTAGACTGCATCTTACTGTTTTAAGTTGTAAATGTCTGATTTAAAGCTATGATCTTTATAATGATTGACTTCTTCTATAAATGTTTAACAGATCTTCTGTTCAGAAGAACATTTAATGTTTACTGTTGCAGTTTAAAATTAACAATGTTTTTCTTTTCACTTTCAGCAAACTTCACAGCATAATTCTTGATGATGCACTTAAGATCTGAAGCTTAAAGCTGATACTGCTTTGTGATTTTCTCAATGTAGTTCATAAAGACTCTTACTTGTTCTCAATTCATAAATTTGTTGCATCTATCTTTAAATAATAACTTAAGATCAATGTAGCTGTAGCATTTGCATTCTTATACATAAATGTAATTAATGAATGACTTTACATCAGTGAAAGCTTTTTTAGAAGTTGTTTACTTATCATTAATTAAGAAATCAGTTACTATTTAATTGTAAAGATAGATATCTGTCTGTACTATTTACATTTAGAACTTTATTGACAGTTATATCTCTTTAATCATAATGTACACTGAGTTCTCAGTGATTTGAATGATTCTTTCAGCAATGTTATTCTGAATTGACATGTAGAGCATTATGTATTGCAATGTAATGTTAAGAGACTTGCATCAGTTGTTTAAAATGAACTTTAACTTCATTTTATTGTCACTTTATACAGCAAGAATCTTTGCATCAATCTGAAGTTCAGTCTTTAATCATCATTCTTGCAGTGTCTATAAGATCTCATCACATTGCTTCAGCAATATTGTTCATGTCTTTCAGAAGTGATTATCTACTATCTTCAGAAAGTATTGATATTCACTAAATGACAAGAGTAATGAGCTGTATATATTAATGAAGACAAGAACAAGAATGTTAGTCTTTTTTTTACTTACAGTGTGATCTTACTTGTTGATGAACTTGATCAGGGCACAAATCTCATACATATTCTCATTGTTCTCAATAATGAGAATTGACTTTTCAAGAATTGTCATCTTGTGAAGATTACACAACTTTGTGAAATCAAGATGAGCAAATTGTTAGTGTTAAAGTCTGTAAGTCTTGATCTTTTCATTTAATGATGCAGTGTTGATGTTTAAAGAGTCAGTCATAAGATTATGCTTATGAATCTAAACATATAAGCTTGTATCTGAAGCAGCAGTAGAAAAGACAGTCTCTGAATGTGATGTGTGCACTGCAGATATTAAAGCAAATTCATTAAGACTTTTTGCAATATACTTAACTATATAGACTTTATTTTGCTCTGATGCTTCTATTATAGTCTTGCTGTGCTTATTATACATTTAAAGACAGTGTTAATTAAAGCTCTTATGCAGTTTCATTTTGCATATCTGCTTTTCTGACAGAAGATTGATCTCAAGTTTAGACATATAAAGTGTTGAACTCAGTCTTACAGAATTTTCTGACTTAACTTGCATAATGATTACTTCACAATAATAAGAGTATAAATGTTCTTCTTTAACTTTAATTCATTGATGTCTCATTCATATAAGGAAATCACTGAAGAGTTAAAGTTAATCAGTTATGTATGAAAAGAATTCAGAGTTTGCAACTCATTTAGATTTAAGCATCTTACTGACAGTCTTCTTAAATAAAGCAGCAATTTCATTACTAATTTTTTCTTTCTTTTTAAATTCAGAGAAGAAGTCATCATCATTACTGTCACTGACTTCTGCATCAAAGACTTTATGTCTCTTTTTTTTTTCTTTATAAACTGACTTCTAATACAACTTAACTGCAGTCAATCTGTGCAGCTTAATTACAGTCAATCTGCTTATCTTTTTTGAGCATTTTGCTTGATATCAGAAAGAAATTTGCAATCTTTAATGAAGTAAAAGCTGTTGCAAAGAAAGCATTTAATAAAGCAATAAAAAGAATGATCACTGTCTAAGCTGAATGATCTGTAATAGTGTTGCTTAATATCAGTTATGCAGTAATTCAATGAACTGCAGTTTTAATTCATTAAATGTTGATCTTCTTTCTATTTATCTGCTTACAAAACAATGACAGTCTTATCAGTCTTAAGTTGTATCTCTTTCTTCTAAAGCTTTTATAGATCTCTCTTGACATCTGAATTGTTCTGAGCATCAATGACATTGCAGATCACAACATATTTAATTAATAGCACTTAAAGCAGTGTCTAAAATCATCATTCTGATTTAAACAATTCAGTCATGTCAGACTGAGTTGCAGCAATCTTTTTATCAAGTTTGCTCAGATAAGTCTATGCTTCTTTAATGAATACATTCTTTAACATTCTGTATTTAATAAACTTCATCAAATATTGTCTCTCAGTCATCTGCAGCTTCTTCTTATACTTAAACTTTAACACATCTCAAACATTCTTTGCACTAATTTTATTCATCAGATATTCTTGATCATCTATATTTATGTAGATAATAAGTCAATATAAGATCTTTACATCAGTTTTCTGATTTCTGAAGCTGAGACTGCTGAGAAAAAATAAGTTTAAGAATTCACTGATCAGCATGTTAACTGCTAAGACTTCAACAATATTTTATAGATCTTCTTTTATCAGTTATCTTTTCATAAGAGTGAATCATTGATCATAGTTTTCATAAGTGAGAATTGAGATGAGTTGTTGCTTTGTAAAGAAGTTGTTGAAGTTCATGATGATGATAGTTAACACATAGTATAAGAAGTGAATAAAGTAAAATAACAATGTATACATTGAAGATAATATAAGTAAAACAAATAAAAAGCTTTTATGTCTTTTGTTCTGTAAGATAATAGTGCTTATTCATCTTAATAACTCATATTAAGCTACTAAAGAACAGTGCTCTCTGAGCAACTGTAAATGCTGATTTTTGCTAAAATCAATTCTTTATGAATCTTCTAAGTTAAACATACTCAGCTGCTGCAAAATGCTGATTCTGCTAAAGCTGAATTTATTACAAATCTTAATAATCAGTAATACTGCTAAAGCTAAATTAATTATGAATCTCAATAACTAACATACACAGCTGCTGTCAGTGTGCTGATTCTGCTAGAGCCAGATTTATTATAAATCTTTTATGAATTTCAAAAGTCAGCATACTCAGCTGCTGTCACACTAAAAGTATACACTTTCTCTAAAAAGCTTCTTATTAATTTGAGCTTATAATTTATTGAAGAAAATGAATATTCATGCTATACTATGTCATTTAGTGAAATCTCTAAACTGTGTTGTCTATGAGCACATCTTGATCAAGAGAGTTACAGAAGAAGTAAAAAGAATGTTAACTACAGTCAATGTGAATAAAGTCTTTACTTAGTCTCTGATGCTAGTTCTACTTCACTTCATAGAAGCAGCTAGAACACCACTTCTTAATAATTTTAATCAATATTTCTTTTGTTTTGACTGTTTCAATTGAGAAGAGATTGAGTCTCATATTAAATATAAAATAAACATTTATTAAAATGATATTTCAAGACTTTTAATTACTGTTCTTTAGCTATAAATCAATTGTTTTTATCTCTTAAGTATACATCACTTTAGACACTTTTCTTATAGAGAATTCATTATTGAACATTTTGATCAAGCTAAATACAGAGAGATCACAGCATATATATTGTGTTGCATTAAAGTCAGCTATTTATGACATCTTATTAATCACAAGACTATAGCTCTCTACTGCAGTTAAGATCACTGTATTCTCATTATACTGCTTATCTTTAAAATTTAAAAATTTCTTTTTTTCTTTCTTTTTCTTCTTTTTAGTCTCTTGCTTCTTCTTTAGCTCTTTAGACATCTTTTTTAGATGTAATTTTTAATAATTGTTCTTAAAGTGAACTGCTTTCTTACAGTGAATGTACATCTCATTTTTACTTTTACTCTTATCAGCATTTCTCTTCTTATTCTTCTTCTTCTTATCTTTATGATTTTTCTTTTTATTCATTAAAACAAGCTTCTCATTTCTCTCTTTAAGACACTCTTCATCAATTAGTTCAGCAATTAAATTATTAAGAAATAAGATTACATTACAGATTCTGAAGCATTTTGCTGTTATTCATTGAGGATAGAAGAATTCTAAATTCAATAAAAAAATAATGATTTTTAGAATTTTGTTAATAATGAGACTGAAGATTACAATTTCTCATAAAAGTGTCTTATATTTTAGAGCATAAGCATCAACAAAGAAGTATTGATTGAGTTGACAGACATATAGATTATTGAATAGAATGTATTTGAGATTAAATCTATAAAATAAATAAAAATATATAAGATAATTTTACATCTCTTTTACTGTTTTTATGTTGTCTATGATGACAGTGATCTTCAAGCTAACAATAAAAACAATAATAACTATAATATTATTGTTCTGTGTAATTCAGTTAGCTTAAATGATATTGATTAAGATCATTAATATAGTTATTATTGTTTCAGATATGAATTCTTCAGTCATTACTGACTAACTTAAAACATCTAACTTTAATGAAGTTTTAATATCACTCTTTACTATTAAATCTCATAATTCAGCACTCATCAGACTGTATTTAATCAACATTCTTCATAATAAATAATCTGTCAACTTCTTAAGTTTTGTAACTTTTAAAAATGTAAGATCATATAACATTGTAGTCATTTTGTATGATGAGAACATCTAAATTGACAATGAAGTTGTTTTTAATGTAAAGATTCAACTTTAAAATGATTATAAGAATTGTTTTTGACTGTTTTATTCATGAATTTATAATGATTTAATGTGAATAACTTCTCATTATACATTGAATTCACTTTACTTCTTAAAGAACTCTTTTTAGTATTTATAAAATAATGACAATGATGAGGTGTTTTTCTTTTACTGTTTTGAATAGAAACAAATGACTTAATGAATAAATGAATATCATAGAATATCAATATGCATTTAGGCTCATAATCTGTCAAACATAGAAGAAGTGACTAGTGAAATGAACATGTAATCATAAGTGTCTAGCTACTCTATGAAAATGTGGCCCTATAAGAAGGCCTCCAATCGGTGAAAGGAAAAACTTTTATCCGTAGCAAACTGTTTGCCCTAGCAAACTCCGCATGTTCCCGAAACTTCCGTAGGGCTCCGAACCACTAAGGTAACGGAACGAGGCATGACGTTTTGACAAAGGTAGCACCAATGTAGCGCCCTTTCCAGTTCAAGATAATTTCCATCAGAGCAACTGCCAGAGGAAAGACATGAATCAAGGCCCTCAGGAGGGCAATGATCCGACTTTGATGTACTGCGACCTTTT
>JAABVA010005933.1_pt1 | contig 10931 bp, 16 predicted proteins | sample 5560331 | NCBI WGS metagenome assembly JAABVA01 (sample SAMN12812661, study PRJNA571458) | rock metagenome | isolation source: Antarctica rocks | place: Antarctica: Victoria Land, Mt New Zealand sud | collected 2016-01-07 | reverse complement strand
ACTGCAGCAGCTTGCCAAAGCCAAGGGCTTGCTTCTGCCCTATATTTTCCAGAATGATGCGAATGGGGTGCAGAATCCGCTGGCGAGCTACGGGGTTGAGAATTTGAGGAAGCTGAAGGACGCGAGTAGGAAGTATGATCCTGAGCAGGTGTTCCAGAGACTGCAGTTTGGGGGGTTCAAGGTTTCGAGGGCGTAGGGTAGGATGCTGGCATTCTCCAAAGAATAGAGGGCCACGAAAGAGTAGATGAGTGATTAGTGTACTGGGGGTTGGTGCTTTTTTCTGGTTAGGTGTACTGCGTCACTGATGGCATTGTATTCCTACTACGCGGGTAAATGTTGTTGCGGAGTTCCTATACTCATATGGCATCAGCTTGTTGGCTGTGATAGATAAATGAGGACGTCGTCATCTGACAAAATACGACCGTTGTGCCTATTTCATATTCCTGTCGCTTCTACTACTCTCCACTGCCACGTTCTATTCAATCCAAAAAAGGAAGAAAAAGCTATTCATAAATTGAACGCTCTTTTTACAAACCTAGCAACTCCCTACCAGCAAGCATGTCACCACCGGAGCTGATATTTGGTGGTCTAATGTAGATTTCTCCAATTCTTCCTCGGCGTTGCAGTCGTGTTCTGTTGTTTCCATAGATTTCTAGCTCAAGTTGTCAACGAGCCTCACCTTCAGGTTCAGTAGTAGTCGACGCGGAAGGGTCTGCACCGGCTTGTAGAAGCTGGTTCACAACCTTTTCATTTCCTGCTTGAACGGCGCATAGCAGTGGTGTCTCGCACTTATTGTTCCGAAGATCGATATCATGAGGGTGTTGGAGGAGCAGAGTTACCAGATATGGATTTGCTTTCGTAGCTAGATGATGGAGTACCATGTCTCCATCCTTATCCTGGATTGAAACATGTGCTCCTCTTTGCAACAATGATATGAAGGTGGCTTCGCGGTTGTGCAACGCTGCCCATAGCAAGACAGTTTCTCCAGTTATGCGGGTATATGTAAGGGCCATGTCGTAGAACTTGGCTGATAAGACCGTGTTAAAGTGACGAGCCGTTCGTAAAAGTAAGCTCATGTCATTCGGCCCAAGGTTATCAGTAATGAGAGAGACAATTTCATTTGAGAGGCTATTGAAAGCCATGATGAGCGCGTACTAGACCCACGGATTTTTTAATACCGTTCGCGACTGTCGCAACGCTGATTTACGAGAATGTTCAAAGGTGCTAAGCCATAAGCAGCGGCGATTGTTATGGTGACTAATCACCTATTGCCGAGGCAACTCCTTATTTTGAGATGTGATTGTCAAACAATATAATGTTAACAGTGACCCTCGAGATTACAACCACTCTTAATAAAATACTATTACTCATTATGTCTTCGCTACGCGATTCAGAGTTTCAACGCCTTACGCAGCGTCTGCTAGCCGCGGAGCAGCGTGCCGAAGAAGAACGACGGGCACGCCAGCAGGCGGAGCAGGATAAGCAGCAGGCAGAGAAACGCAATCAAAAGACCACATTCAACGAATTTCTACAAGCTTGCCATGAACATCTTCATAAGCCACTACGCGTCGAGACCAACAAGAGCTGGACGACCAAAGGCCCTACGAACCCTGGGAAGAAATACTACCCGAAAAACTTGAGAGAGTGGGAATATTTCTCTGAAAAACAAGATGAGGTGTTTTCGAAAGCCTGTGACATCTTCCACCCAGAAGGACAACCAGCTCCGCGACTCTTCAGCCCAATCCTTAGCATCGAGGACCAAGGTCGACTCCACTGCAACATCCGAATTGCCAACGAAGCAAGCCTCCGAACCTATGAAAAGTCCGCCATAGAGGTCCAAGTCGCCGACATCATCAATCGTCTATCTGAGATCGTGCAAGATCTCAACGAGTTTGAGCTCGGACAAGGGATTATTTTCGAAAACGACCCCAACTCCCTCAGCGAGGTGGCAGAGGAGGTTCAGGAGCGTCTGCACATCCAACCCCCACGAACCCCTCCACCAACCGCACAGCCATTCAGTTCATCCAACCTCGAACCCGGCTCCAATCCTGGGCCGGTGCGAACGCGGGCGGACCAGTACTGTATTTACAAAAACATAGGTGGCGAACGCCAATTATTATTCGTTGTTGAATACAAACCGCCTCACAAACTCTCTATCGGCAACCTTATAGGATTTCGGGAAATGGATTTAAAGAAGGAGGTCATCGATCGAATCGACATCCCACCTCCTATCCCTACTGACGAAGCCGGAGAAAACGCCGAGCAGTCTGGAGAAGAGAGAACGCCCGAGCAGGCGGCAAAGGCCGAGGTTATCACAGATAGGCTGAAATACAACGCGGACAAGGTGGCTGTGGCCGTGGCGACGCAGACCTTTCATTACATGATTGAGAACGGGCTTGAATACAGCTACATTACGACCGGAGAGGCATTTATTTTCCTTCACATCGACTGGAAGGACCCCACCACGCTACTTTACTACGTAACCGTCCCGGCTGACGAGGCCAACGACGATGGATCTGACTTCCCATACTCGCAAACGGCCATCTGCCAGGTCCTCGGCCTGTGTTTAATGGCATTCAAATCAGAACGGAGGGATCATGCAAGGCGAAAGGATGCGAAAAAACAATTGGAGAAACATCCTGTTACTAGTCTTGAAACCGTTTTTCTGCAAACGCCCGCAAGTGAAAGAAAACTTGCAGCGGGGAAGAAGCGTGCACGGAAGTCGCCACTGTACAAAGGGGGAAGAAAGGTTCCAGTTACCAGCGAGTACGACCTGAGATCAAAGTGCAAACCAGGTGATCTGCTCAAAAACTTTGATGACGAGCAGGACGATCCCGACGGACCAAACAGCCCAACTGGACCAAGTGCGAGCAGTTCGAGGGAGAGGCGGGGGAAGTCCGGCGATCAACGGAAATATGGGGGTCGGAACAGCAGCAATCAAGCAAGCAGCAGCCGCGGCACGCAGCGGCAGTACTGTACGCAAAGATGCTTGTTGGGCATTGTACGAGGATCTCCGCTAGACAAAAACTGCCCCAATGCGTCGCTGCATGCTAGACGTGGCCAGAAGCATGCGGTCGATCAATCAAAGTTCCTGGATCTCGTTCAGAAGCAGCTCACTGAGGATCTCGACCACAATTGCGATCCGTTAGGCCTGCAAGGAGCGAGAGGCGCTTTGTTCAAAGTGACGTTGGCGTCGCACGGCTATGTCTTCGTGGGTAAAGGAACGGTGCAAGCTTTCGTGCCCGACCTACGACATGAGGGGGATGTGTACCGGCGGCTGGCGACGCTCCAAGGGGCGGTGGTACCGGTATGCCTAGGGAATATTGACCTTACTGAGTGGTATTATCTCGATGTTGGGGTCCGGATACTGCATATGCTTTTGATGTCTTGGGGGGGCAACCTTGCTGATGAGGACGAAAGCATGAAAGACTCATCAGAACTTCAAAAAGAGATCAAGCGAACGGTGACTGAGGTGCGACGGGCAGGAGTCGATCAGATGGATGTACGGCCACCGAATCTACTATGGAATCGAGAAGCGCAGCGGGTGATGCTCATTGATTTTGAGCGGGCAGCAATGACTCAGTGTGGACTTCAAGGTAACGGTATACATGAAGAAAGAGTGATGCAGGAAATATCACCAAATAGGAAGCGGAAGCGGACTGGGTCTCCAGAGCGAAAGATGAGGCGTAGAGTTTCTTCAGTGTAACATGTATTCTAAGAGCATTAAACCCCGCCTATTCCATATTATTCAATGTGCTGATCACGCCCATCATCCTTCAGCTGTTACCTTGAGTGCCATTGACATTTTCATCACCCTCTTGACGGAAGCCGGACAGGAAGCTCGATGGGCGTCTAGCCAGTCTCGCCGTAAGTCCCGGAATCTGTTCACAGGTTGTTGAAACAGCGAAGTCGTGTAAGTGTGCTCGTTCTATGGAGCGAAAGATTCGCCTGAATACAGGTGGATCACATGACCCAACTAGTCCCAAATAGGTTTAAGCATCCCATTTCGACACAGGTAGTCCTTCTAACTCATGGACAGCGGAAGTGCGAAGCCAGAGGTGGTGCACTTTTCGGGCGCCTGCCAAGCGTTTTGGAACATTGGCACAGGCAGAAGCCTTCATAGCGGATTAGGAGGAGAAGTATGCTTGCGTCGTTAAAGCCAAGGTTACAGAGAAGCTGCGACCGGCGAAAATGCAGGGGACGCCGGTTGGACTTAGTTTGAAGATCGAGGGCGGCGGCGGTAAGGACTACGACGAGCCTACAGAGGGCTTGAGCTCAATGAGGATCCCGTGATTCTTTGCATAACTATCGTATTTCTCTGAACAAAACAAGCTCGTCTTCAAGTTCTGCCTTGAACTTTGACCTCAGAGATGCTGATCATCCACTATATATCCACCGTCCAAACCGAGGTTTCTAATCGTCTGACCAGGTCATCTTCTTGTCTTTTTTCTTCTTGGAACTTCTCAAGCCACCGTTAAGCCAGGAATCATCTGCTCGAATGCTTCCATCTTCATTGAAGGGTGATAAGTTCAAGGTCGGCTCTTGTGGCTCTGCCTTTCCGGCGTCTGTAATTCTGACATCTTGAATGAGTGGAGCTTCTTCTTCCCGAAGGAGTTCTCCATTCATGTCAGCTTCCACTTCGTTTGCGGTCGCTTGATGGGATTGCATTAGCTCTCATGAAGAACCCTTCCTGCTTACTAATGGAAAGAGCAAATAGCCTCCTGACACCGCCTTGTGGGGCTCTGCCCGCTGGGACTGCGTACCCTTTCTCAGGAACGAGGCATGTTACATCGAGAGCATTGCATTTGTCTTCTGATGGTGACGTCCAGATCATTGATTTTCGAACTCCCGGCGGAACTGAGAAAGGCGATTCGTGTTCCTCCCTGACAATACCTCGCGCTGGCCACGCAACGACGGAATCAAACTTCTCTTTGTTTGTCGGCAGATTCACAGCGAGGTCCTGGAGTTTGTATACAAAGAAATCCTCGCTTTGGCCTAGTCTTCGGTCTTCCAGAGCCATTTCAGCCTTTCAGTCATCTGACTGTAAGGGTTGCCGGATCCAAAGGGATACTTCACGTACTTTCGCCAGATTCTCCCACGATACCGCTGAAATGAACATCAACCATGAGGGATGGGAGCAAGCTCTCTCACCCGTGAAAGGGAGGCTCACAGGCCTTCAAAAGCTTGTCAAAACAATCCCTTTGGCTGTCTGGCATCCTAATTATTGTCAAAGCTAATATGTTTGCTATTTAGACCTTTCAAAATACGTTCGCCTTCGAAAACAACTGCTCCCTAATGGCCCAAAGCCTAAAAGCCCTTAGGATTGCCACAATTGAAGACAAGTAGGTGACTCATCCCCCGGAATGTTGTAACAACCTTTATCCATTCCGACCATGAAGCGCGCCACAAAAATCCCACAACTCCAGGCCTTAGTATCATCCGGACCTTGACCAAATTTATTGAGGTCCAGCTTCTCTTGGTCCTTTAAAGCCCGGGATATTTCGAAGGATCGGAAATTTGAAGGTTCGTTCTTACCCCCAAGATAGTAATCCATTACATAAGTAAGACTTGCGCCTGCTATTTGAAACTTATCGCCTGCGCAATTCGGTTCAGGGTAGACGTCGATTTCTACTCCTGCATCTGTCCAAGTCATTAAACCATAATCTCTTGTCAAAAGAGATGAACTGTTTTCGGCGTCTACGGATCGGAGCTGGGGAGTTCTTATTTTTCTCTAAGGAGGCTTTGTGAACGGAAGCGTAATGCTGGTTCAAGTTATACCTGTGAGCGAGGAAATCGTTTTGAAACCAGGTAAATGCTACATGCTGAAGTGATCTGCAAAGATATATCGTACAACGTCGAATGTGATCAAGACCTCCTGAGACGTTTTCAAATAAATGGTACAAGGTTAAGTGTGTTCAAGTTGACGTGGTTCTTTCATAAGTAACTTAGATTCAGTCACCAAATCTATCCTGAACCACCGGAATCGCTGAAGAGATGGAACGTTTGAATAGGGAAATCAATTAGTTGATGTGAGTTGTATGAGAATGTAGTAGATGGTCGTTTAGATAGTAACGATGATTGCAGCTCAGGCCAATGTGAAAGAAGATTTCTCAATCCCATTCAGCCTTTCCGGAGTCCCTGAGATAGAGCAATTTGTGGGTAGAAAGAAAGAACTCAACAAGGTAAAAGAAGCATTTCAAGGCGTTGGGTCTCGACGCAAAGTTGTACTTTTACATGGACTAGGCGGGATAGGCAAAACTCAACTGGCGGTTGCATACATGAAAGAACATAGAGATGTCTACTCTGCTGTTTTTTGGTTGAACGGCAAGAACGTAAACACATTAAGACAAAGCTTTGCAGGCATGGCCAAACGTTTACATAATAAGCATCCATCTTCGGTATTACTGGGGATGGCTGCGGAGGAAAAGGACGCCGATCAAGTTGTTGCAGTTGTTAAACAATGGCTTTCAATCAGAGGAAATACCCGATGGATTCTGATTTTCGATAACATTGATAATCCAAAACTTCCTGGTATCAAGGACCCGCAAGCGTACGACATCAGGTCATATTTCCCTGAAGCGGACCAAGGATCCATCCTAATCACCACAAGATCTTTTAGTTTGAAGATTGGTGAAGTTGTATCCCTTGAAAAGCTTCTTGATGTTCAAGAGAGCATGACGATATTGGCTTTTATGTCAGGACGAGAGATTTCAGATCAAGGTATATACATAATCATAATAACACAAAGGTTTTATAACTAAGTCAACGCCAGATCCTTGTGCTATAGATTTAATCAATCAACTTGATGGGCTTCCGCTCGCACTTGCAACAGCAGGAGCTTATCTCAGTCAAGTTTCAACAAGCTTGAAAGATTATCTTCGTTATTACAAAACTTCATGGCTGAGACTTCAACAGACAAGCCCAAACTTGTTATCATATGAAGATCGTGCTCTGTATACCACATGGAATCTCTCCTTCGAACACATACAGAGTCAAAACAAATCAGCTGGAAAATTGCTTCGGCTTTGGGCATATTTTGACAATCAAGATCTCTGGTTTCAACTTCTGGCTGCAGGAAGTGAGGGCAGTCCCGAATGGTTCTCTGCATTAGTCAACGACGAGTTGAGTTTTATTGAGGCAATAAGACTGCTATGTGATCACGCCTTGATTGAATCTCTCAAAATCTCTGATGGATATGGCATGCATACTTGTGTTCATGATTGGGCCGTGCATGTGTTAAACGCTGAAAGAGAAATTTTAATGGCTAGATTAACTTTGACCTGCGTCGGCCTAGCTGTGCCCATGAATGATGTTCCTGAGTATTGGGCAATAGAGCGGCGGCTCCTTCCACATGCGCGTAAATGCTTAGAATCTGTTCAAGGTGGCAATGATCTTGAATCTCAGGATAATCAAAACACTTTGAACACGGTTAACAACCTGGGCATCCTCTACGTATGTCAAGGCAAGATGACGGAAGCCGAGGCCATGTATCAACGGGCGCTGGAAGGCAAAGAGAAGATGTGGGGACCAGAACACGCGTTGACGCTGGACACGGTCAACAACCTAGGCAATCTCTACGTCGATCAAGGCAAGATGGCGGAAGCCGAGGCCATGTATCAACGGGCGCTGGAAGGCTATGAGAAGGCGTGGGGACCGAAACACGCGTCGACGCTGAACACGATTAACAACCTGGGCACTCTCTACGCCGGTCAAGGCAAGATGACGGAAGCCGAGGCCATGTATCCACAGGCGGAGACTAGAAAATATTAGCAAAACTGCTAACCTCCCCACCCACCGCCAGGAGATTTGCAATCTTTATATAACATTTCAATGTTCTTTTTTATTCCACAGGATTTGTCAAAAGTGGCAATTATTTTATGTTTACTTTTATGTGCATTTATAATCTTTATACCCAGCACCATGTAGAGGCGCCTGGCGCGTCAGAGATGGACTGCTGTGTCATTTCATATACCCTTAAAAAGATATGTAAAGAAGGTTGGAAGCGCGGCAGACGGCGCGATACTGCCCGTCTTGGTGTAGCTGCGCCGTATAGTGACATTCCCATAGCTCAGCCTCAGCCTCACAACAGCTTTCACGATGCACTGGTTTAATAAAACCTGATGGATCGTCGATTGCTAGCAACTGTTCTCTCATCGCGCATGACGAGGTGAGCCTATCGACAATGGAGTTGCGCAGTCGATCTGATAGAAAGCGTGGTCTATATTTGCTTTCATTGGGTGAATCCAACATCTCTGAGCCTGGGATCTGGCATGATATTTTTCAGACCAATCACTTTTTCCAGAGACAGATCTTTGTGTATGTTATTATCTATTTATAACGTCAACAATGGCATACTGGTACAATATACAAAGATAAATGGATTGATCCTTGGACCATCGCTGGGAAAACACAAGTGACGAGGAACGGAAAGTAGGAAATGCGGAAAATGCGGGTCGGGTCTATGCACGCAAGAAGATCTGATGCACCGTCGTCGTATGATTCTTGAAAAGTATGACGGTGGGCAGGACCAGTCCCGCTGCCTTATATTGTGGATGTGGACAGGGGACATGATCCTCTGGGGCGAACCTCTTCAAGTGCCTGTTCACTTCGCTCATCATCTGGTGGGGTTTGGCGTATTCAAATATACGCCCTAAGTAAGATTTGCGCTCATTGCCGAGGCAGAAAATGCATTGCCTGGGCTTGCACACCATTGGAAAGTGGTCTTCCTTGTCCTCTTCGAAGCCCTTTAGGAACCTTTTCGGCGCGGTCATCGATTCTGTCAATTGGTGAGTTTCTTGTGGCCGGCCACGATGTCGACTCTCTTGTCGATTGCACAAGGTGATACGGGCTTGAAGGGTCTCAAGCCTCTGCGTATGCTTCTCGTGATCTGTCAAATTGGCGATTGGCTCGCAGGTCAACCGGACGATGTCGCCTCGCTCAGGAATATCATATTGGAGGGGCGCCGGGGGCTTGACATCTTCCTCAGAGACGGTGTTACATGAACCGGCAAACTGAGCCTCGAGTGCGATCGTGTCGGCGTTTCGAAAATGTCTCTTCCGGGCCTTTTCGAGCATGCGGTCTCGACGGTTAGTCTTTTCACGATGTAAGGCCGCATCCGTCTGTTTCTTGGCCTTGAGTAATGGATCATCCGGAGGAGCATGTCGGACGAAGCTGTATTTCTTCTTGAGTCTCTCGATGAGCGCCTTGCTCTCGCGACCGAGCTGAACCACTCGCTTGCTGTTGGCCAGCTTCTTCGACAGCTCTGGGGACAATTTGGTCGGGGCGTTGGGATCGATGGTCAACGTCATGAGCCTGGCCAGCTTTTGGACGACTTCATCGGAAGGTCGGCCCAAGAAGGCAGCCTGAGTGTTGAATCGGACCTCCCGGTCGAGGTAGTACCGGACCGCATTCGACTGATGATCGAAAATCTAGTCTCGCATCGATGACGGTGCTTTGTCTGCAGGAGGTCCTCGTATAAGCATCAGTGCCACAATAGAAGCTGGATGGTCCTGGCAGAACAATCGATTTACTGTTGACAGCATTGACCAAGCCACGTCGTGCACAATACTGAGTGAAGGAATTCTCCAACCCGGAATTGCGACCGAGTTGTCTGAGGTAGCGAAGCCGTGTGCTTGAATGTAACGGCTTCGTGGGTGATGTGCGATACCCATCCATGACGCGCCCAGGTTCACGGAAGACAGGGATATCTAAGCTCTGCGCTTCATCTTTAATTAAAGACATTTCTTCCCCGAGGGGACCTTGGCTTGGAAAATGTTGCCGGTATCCTCCATTCACCCTTCGGCCTGGCTTCTTCTGGGATTTTGGAGCTGATGCCAGCGCTGAGGTGCGGGTTCGGTTTGGGCTTACTTCCAGAATCAGTTTTAGATTCGCAAAAGTAGCTTGGTAGAATACCTGATGAAAATACCACCACAGCGTTGCCCATGGCATCATAGCCGTCTGCCGGGTAGGGGAAGTTGCAGGTTTGAAATCTGTATTGCTGGGGTTGGAAATGGACGAGATGAAGAGGTTGTCTCTATTCAAAGTAGGAGCTCGATAGCGGTGTGTATGATGTCTCTTAGGTAACTTCGTCACATCGTCATCGTCTAGGGCCTCATCACCATCTTCAGTCTCAAGGATTATGGTCCAGCCGGGTGGAAATATCGATTGATGAACGTTCAGGTCGTTCGCCTTGAATGACAGTCCTCCAAAGATGGGAGACACTGTCATACACCCAAACTCTAATGGAAGACGATCCCAACGCCGACTTTATCTGGGTTGCTGCTAACGGCACCATTCTAATCGGTCTCATGTACGCCGGCTGGATACCCAAACCCGTAGTCTTCGAGGCTTTCTACCCTCTGACAACAGTATCCTCCTTCATCCCCGAAACGAATGGCACTGTTTATGCTCTCAGCCAGGGTCTAAATTTCTTATACACAACAGCTGCCACGTAAGCCGTTCTTCCCACACTTCTATATAACACTCACAAACGTTCCTTCCACAGCCGCGATATCGTCGGCGTGACCGTAAAAACCGACCTGGAGCTTTACCAACAAGCCTTCACCCGCTACCTAACCATCCCCAATTTCACCTCTTCCAAAACCGCCGACCAATCCTTCGTGATCCAACCCATCGGCCGCGCTACCGTCGCAGCCGGAAAAGCCCGCGGCGGCAATCCCTTGGGTCTTTCTGCTGCCAAACAAAATTGTAAGTTTCTCACCTTTCTTCGACATCAGTATCTAACTCGGTGGCCCAATTCACCCTCCCCGCCGACGAAAAGCCCGCCCAGAACGCAATCAACACCCTGCAAAGTACACTGCAGCAGCTTGCCAAAGCCAAGGGCTTGCTTCTGCCCTATATTTTCCAGAATGATGCGAATGGGGTGCAGAATCCGCTGGCGAGCTACGGGGTTGAGAATTTGAGGAAGCTGA
>JAABVA010005931.1_pt1 | contig 10933 bp, 9 predicted proteins | sample 5560331 | NCBI WGS metagenome assembly JAABVA01 (sample SAMN12812661, study PRJNA571458) | rock metagenome | isolation source: Antarctica rocks | place: Antarctica: Victoria Land, Mt New Zealand sud | collected 2016-01-07 | reverse complement strand
GCCAAACAAAAGCATCACTCAGCAACGACGTACTCCGAAGAGCAAAGGTCTTGCATGCTGTGGCAAAGTCTGATAGTCACCTTGAGCTAGCGATCTCCGAAATTGTACAGGCAGTAGCGCCAGAGGTGATGCACTTTGACGCCAGAAGCTGCACCCCTTGAGCAGCGCAAGCAATGTGCAACAGCGCAATTGCGTCAAGCTGTAGCACTTCGAACCTCTGGCATGCGATCACGTGAGCTGAGAGGTGAATGTGCTCATGGCTCAAGCTGGAGTTACGAGTCGCACTGGCATCAGGAACTCAAGGGGTCACAAAGGGTTGCATTTCCTGAAGGGTTGCATTTGAAGCTCAAGCACTCACTCGACAAAGATACCCAAGTCACACATGTGCAGCGAGCCTACATGCTGTGCATTGAACAGGTCAGCACTGAAGACATCTGTCAGAAACAGGCACCTTCCTTAGCATTTTCTCTAACAAGGTGCTCTGTCAGAGCAGGCCTCCTGCAAGCATTTGCTGCTCACCGTCAGTAGTTGATACTCTGGTATGCATATGCTGCTGCCTGTGCGAAGTATATGCATGCACAAAAATAATTGACTAATCAGTCTTACTCAGTGCCATTCAAAAGGGCAGGATCACATTTGACATAAGCGACTAACAACAACAGACTGTGTGAACACTGCTAGGGAAGGCGGCAGCATCAGTCGAGAGTTGCATGTACCGCAAATCGTACATACCGCACGTGGTGGAGATGGCTGTGAGTGCCACCAAATCGGCTTTGCAGCGGTCGTACTGCTGAGATGGCAAAGACACTGCACATGCCGTCTCAAGCTCCACCTGGTCTTTTCAAGGCAGGTCACGTCCATTTTGTTTCTTTGTGATATTTCAAGCGTTGAGCATTGAATTCTGACCGGTGTACCGCCGGAAGATCACCTATCCCTGCCGCAGTGTTTCTGCCTTGCTAGAGTCACGCAATCCTGTTATGCAGAAAGTCACTGCTGACAAGACAAGGGCTAGAGTCAGCCTCGGCTGTACGTTACACGATCTATGCAAGGAAGACAAGGCAAAGGTGGCCAAGCTGCTGCGCCAGGTCAGCTCAGCTTGAGTTAGGTATTGCCGCAGTCACAAGTTTGATCTGTTGCTTGACTTTGTGGTCCTGTGAACAGGTGGTAGAGCTGGAGAAGGAGCTCATGCACTGCCGGCAACAGACAAGCAAGGTATGCTATGTTTGCTGAACTGGGCATGTTTGTCAGCCCGCTGTCTGAAGCGCATTGGCACCCAGCGCACTGTGACCAAACAGAACACTTCTGCATCTGACATCAGGCAAAGGCTACATCATGCTACATCAGCTGGCATCTGCTTCACCAGCACCGTATCAAGGCTTGACAGTCAATCCATTACTTGCAGTACATGTGTGAAGCGGCGTTGGCCAGCCGACACACTGTGCAAACTCTCCCTAGTGAAAGGCAATGCAGGAATCTTCTGGATCGCCTCTGTGCATGAGAACTGCCCTCACGGCTGTGCTCTGTAGTAAGCTAATCAAGGGCTGTGCATGCAAGACTGTTGATGCATATGTCCAGCCCTGGGATCCTGTACGCTGCGGGCAACTTTGGTGCCATTTGTTCATCCTTTGCAGCTCAAGTTGCCTCCCGCTCTGTATTCAGGTGAGGGAGGAGCTGCAAGAAAGAAACCAGCATCAGCGTCAACGCAATGCTGAAGTCATGCGGGAGAGCAACACGTACGTCCAACTCTGTCCAGACTGTAAATGCTACTTGCCTCATGCTACGTAACTCCGTATGCTATGTCACAGCCAGTTGCTGATGGCATGCCCATGATGACATGCAGGCTCAAAGCCAAGCCTTTGCTCTGCTCTGTGCGTACCAACACAAGATCAGAATCATGGATGCAGCTGGCGCAGCAGTGCCTGACCCACTGAGCCTCCAGATAGCTTCCGACACACCTGCTCTGGCATCTGGACAACTTCATGAGGTCAGCTGTTTGCAATGTGGAAATCTTTCACTCATCCTGGACTCTGTCAGATCAGCCATCAGGATTCGTATGCAGGACAACCAACATGGCAAGCCAGGGCTCAATGGAGCTGGACCCTGGGCGTCACAGCCTGGCAGTCAGGCTGTACCTTACAGGATGCAGTCGCCACGCAAGGATCAGGCACAGCAGGGTCAGGCCCGGTCTGCGGCAATGGCAAGTCAAGCGGCAGAAGGGCAGGTTGCTAGACAGCAGGCCTGTGGTGATGTTGCCACTGAGACGCTGGTTTGGCATCGTGACGATACGTTTGATGAGGCATCACAGCAGACAGCTGAGCAGATGGCGTCCAAGGTGCTGCGCTTTGATCCCAGCCTAGGCGCAGATGGTGCCTTCTACTTCGTGAGCCCTGACTCAGCGCAGCCCAGCATGGTATGTACAGATCACCAGCACACATCCAATGCTGTTGCATCTGATTCTGCTCACAGCCAGCTCAAAGTAGCAGCCTCTGTTTCACAGAACAGCCAGGCGCAGCCCATGATACAGCAAAGCAGCAAATCAGGCCAGTTGCAGACTGCATCAGACACAGCGTGTCAAGTAAAGGCCAGTACTGAAGATCCTGGGCAAGGCATGGGAGGCAACGCTGCAGCGCAGCCCATGCAACATGATAGCACTGGTGCTGAGCAAAGCAGCGCTCCAGCTCAGCCTGCATTCCCAGTGCAAGGTGGTGGCCAAGCAGGAATCCTGTTACGAGCAGCTGCAGCAGCAGCCGCTGGTTGTAGTCATGAGCTGGTGCTTGCAGCAGCAGGGCGGGCATCCCCTGATGAAGAAGCAGCTGATAGGTGAGACACTTTATAGTTTCCACCTGCAAAACAGATCATCGTATCAGATCTTTCTATGAGCAGCTTGTATTTCCCATGTCACTGCACACAGCAGGGAAGACCCTGGACTTGGTGCATCTATCGGCTGATGCAGTGCTTTTGGCTGCAGCCATGTGACAATCCTTCTGGTTATTTGGTGCCTTGCCCAAAGCATGCATAGCTCTGCTTCTCTGGTACATGGAGCAGTCACAACATTAGTGTAGGTGCCTACCATTGTGCTTTTGCGTAGCTTGATAAGAAGAAGTGGACTTTCGCTGAGACAGAAGCACAGGCATGTGGGATGATTTCTCACATTCACATGTACCACAGCTGGTACAGCCTGTCACCTGCAAACTTGCACATGCTGTCTTTGAATTGAAATGCAGCAATCCTGCAACAGCTGATGATCTCCCGACAACTTTGCGCAACTGCTATACAGGCCGACAGGCGCTGGTCTTGCGACAAGCGGTGCCCACATTGCTGGCAATGGCGACTCCGTTGTCAGTGTAACAGGCCCTCATAATCAGCAGGAGGGCACAGTCACAGAGCCTATGCTAGCGGCACTGGACCTTGCCAAGGATGAACTGCAGTCTGTGGCTGAAGCCAATTGCGACTCACCGATGCAGGAGACTTATCCAGGTCTTGGCAGTGAAAGGTACAGCTCTTCCCCTCCGTGGGCCTGTTACGTACACCGAACATGGCTTTCATCATCTTGCATCATCACATAGATGGTGTGTGTGCTGAACATGCATAGTTGTGACATGATATATGCTTTCCAGCGAAAATGAGATATGGAAACTGGCATCTGCATTGGCTTGATGCTGCAGCCACAGTCACAGCCATCTGCATTCCAAGGAGAGTCAGCCTTTGATGCTTTTACAGTCTGCCCTGACTGCACCTAGCCAACATCAGCTGGCTCTCTTGTTCATGCAACATGATGACATGGTGACAAAGCTAGTGGCTCTCAGGGGTGACAAGGCAGGTCTGCATAGCCTAGGCTTTGACAGTTCCCTGATGGATCTGGTGGCAGAGGTAGAGCAGATGGTGGCCTGCAAGCAAGCCAATGCAAGCCTACGCTCTACACAAGCATCTCCTGTGTTGCACAGACCAGTTTCTGCTCACAGCCTGGCAGGCTTGAGCCAGAGTGCACATGAAAGATACCAGGTGTGTGCTTCGTGGAAAGTGACATGTACAACTTGGCACCATAAACCATAATTAATGACAACATGCATGGCCTGACTAACAAGCACTACAGTCTGTGTGACTGCACGTGCTATGTAGACTTGTTGATGGGTGGTTGGCAGGTTCCAAGTCTGTCAGCAGCCGGTATGTGGTCGCTGAAGATGACTAGGAAAGTGCAATGACATGCAGGCACATGAGTATGAAGAAGATTTCGAAGAGAATGATGTCATCTCCCTGATCTCTGACCAGGAGTACAGTCTGCGTTGATGTCCCCTCTTTCTGCTCCCTACCCCTTGGCCTCATATCCTGGCCACATAAGAACCAATGTAATGCAAGCCCGTACACATGTGTGCAGCTTGCCTCTGCACTCATTCTGGTGCTGTCACAAGGGCTAGCATTGACTGGCTTCTGCAGTGCTGAAGTGCTCGAGTCAGCACAATGAAGTCAATAGTGTAAGCACGCACTGTCTGTAGGGCTTCAAACTAGCCAACAGGCAAGACAACGGCGATGCCTAACATACCAACAGCTGACTAGCTAGGTTATGTATATACCTATAGGTTATGTAAACTTACCTTCAATGAAAAGCTACAATGACCTGTTCCTCCTCCAATAGTATCATTTGTGCATTTGAAGTCAGTAATACGCGCTCCTGACGGGCCCCAGCTGAGGTTGTTCCCAGAAAAGCCAACTGTATGTCATGCCACGACATCCTGAAACTGTAACGTCCGTAATGGCAGTTGGCTGCTCCCACTGTTCCGACCAACATACCGTCAAGCGGTACCTGCAAGCATGCCGTTGCAAGCTTTATCGCGCTCAGACACTTGCAGACGCTTGTTTCGCCTGAGGTAAGGTTGCCTGTGCAGCGGCAACGGCTTCAAGTGTTGAGTCCTAATTGTGCCTCCGACTTCCGGAGTTTACCATGCCAGCAAACCTCGCACACAGCACAGAAGTGGACGCCTGTATTATTCGGGCGGCATCGCTGGAGTACAGCTATGAAGACATGGATGACGAAGCTGTGTTGACGACCTGTGACTCTTTCAAGTGCGGCGGTCAGATCGAGCCCGCCGACGACGCTGTACTCAGCGACTGCGAGCATGTGCTGGTGCGTCAAGGTTCCTGACGACCATACAGCTGCTCTGCACCTCTATGCTTGCAAACTGTATGTTGACGCGCGAGTCACCACCGGCATGGCAAGAAGATGTTAGTGCATAGCTACCGCATTTGGTGTCTCAAACATGACTTGCGAGCCGCCCGCCTCCTCTTTGTTGCACCACTCACCTGCATGACATACAAACTGACCACCTTGTCAAATCATTAGACACTCTTCCCGCCAAGTCTCAATCAAGAGCTTATAAGCTAAATCTATGCGTTGCTTGCAATTGCAGCTCTCACATCAAGATGTGGATGGAGTCACAGACAGACTGGCAATGTCCAAAGCGTTCTTTTATAAGCACCGGCTTGACAGTCAGCGCATCAAAAATGGCATCAGCAACCTTTTGGCGGGCTATCCCATCCTGGCAGGCAGGCTAGGCAAAGTGGCAGTCACAGGCCAGCCTTGTGTTAGGCTTACCAACCAAGGCGTGTTGTTCCAAGAGTCACAGATTCCAGCTTCAAGCAACTGCTTCAAGGCAAATGAGCTTGACATGCAGCAGTGGATTCACGCAGGGCTGCCTGCATGGATTGCGGTAAGGTTCATCACTATGCAGCTGATCTGCTATCAGCACTGCCCAGCAGAGATGTCTGGTGCGCCTAGGCCTTGAGTGCAGCCTGCAGTTGTGCAAACTTTGTCAGATGGTGAAATCCTGCATATGTTGATGCTAAATCAAAAAGATAAGCATTGACAAACTTTCAAGCAAGAGATGATGTGACAGTATTGCATACACCATTGTCAGCGTCGTCATCAATATCATCCTCATCATTGTGCATATTGGTTTGTATGTGTTGAGTAATGACCTGGTCAAACTTGGGTGTGTCTGTGATCCCATGCAGCCAATGGATTGCAAGAAGCTTACCACTGGTCAGGAGCCCCTTATGAAGGTAGCGCTCATCCAGCTAGTAGACGAAGCCAGTATCCTTTCAGTCACCTTAGCTCATTGTATCTCTGGTGAGACTGCAACTCAGCTACACACACTAGCTGGAAATCTGTGTTGCTGTACAGCAGGCTGTATTGCTAAAGTGTGCATATTAGTTATGAAGTGCATACATGCTGCTGTGTGCCTGCCATTTCCTGTCTGCTACCTGTGAAGCTTGAAATGCCGACCCACTTATTGTCACTTGTTGTCAGCCCACTGTAGCAAGAGCGCACCATCTATGTCGTGATGTGTCTCTGCCACTAATGTCTGAGCAGCTGCCGTGCAGTGCTGCATTTCAATCTGGGCATGTGTTGGTGTCAATTGCATGCTTGCTGCTGCAGATGGATCTGGCTTCACAAGACTGCTGCAGAGCTTGGCCCGCATGTGCAGCAACCAGCCAGGCCTACCTATGATGTTTGGAGCTGGCCATGTCACCATGCCTGACCCCGTGTACAGCAAAGTGGACATTGCAGAGTGCGGCAGTATCACTCAGGTATGTGTGGAGGCTCATCAGCAATGCAATGGGTCTGCTGTCTGCAAGTCACCTTGTAAACTGATTGGGCTGTGCTGCGACGGGTCCAAATAGGGCAGCTTCTGCCAAGGGGCAGACAGCGCAGCGGACATGTAAGGCAACATCTTCAGATACAGCTTGTGTTTTCAGGTGTTTGCATTTTCTAGCTACTGGATTAGTGCAGAGTCAGTGTAAAGATACAGGGGCCAAGAGGCAAGCAGCATGCACACACATGCGATGTAAGCTGTAGCATCAGAGTTGTGCCCCACGACAAAGCTCATGCAGGCTCATGAGGCTGTGCGTAGCTGGCTACATGAACACCAGACCTGCTATACAAAGAACTTTTTTGTCTTCAGAGTGTAGGACCTCCTGCACCATGGATGCTGTGTGAAGCAGTGCCTGGGCTTGGTGTGCAGGAACATCTGCATCAAGCCAGCCTTGTTCTCCAACCCAAGACAAACCTGAGCAGTAGGATCAAGCTGGCTGGGCGCCTTCTGCCTGGACTGTGCAGCTCCATGGCAGGCAGGAAGTGCAAGCAAGTAGTATGCCTGCCAGCACAGATTGTGCAGACTCTCAAGGTACATGGCATGGGCAGATGCTTGACAGCATTGTTCTGCATAGCCTGAGTAGGGCAGAGATGAGAATGAGTGCAGGTCTTTAGGCAGGGTTTTCGAAGCTCCCTTGATGTGCAAGTCAGGTCATCTTGCATGCTTCCTTTACGCATGCAATACGGCTGTGCCAAACAACTTCCTTTGCTGTGCTAGCTGCTGCAAGTGTAAACTATCTTCGTCACATACCCTACCTGTCACAACATACAAGGAAGTGTACGGCACCAGCTGCGCAGACAACATCACCTGTGCAGATGAGTCGGGTAGCATGCAACTTGCTTACTGCATCACCACCTCACAATCAAGATCCCATGACTGGATGTGTAGGCTGAGATGCAGCTCATGGTCCCTACGTAGAAGCTGTCCACCAATGATGTGCTGAGTGCGGTGCTGTGGTATGTGGCCTGTGACATCAGGGGGAGGCCCAGACCCTGTTACCTCAGCAACATGGGTCATGGCTGCCTGGCTTACCCCCTCAACCTCAGGAGCATGCACGTGCCCCAGCAGTACTGTGGGAATGCACTGCTGGTCAAGCTCCTGGGAGGTGTGTCTTTTGCCCAACTCGCCTGCATCTTTAGACCCTGACAACGGTAGTCTGGCACCTTTCTTCCACGTGCAGAGCAGTTAACAAAATCAGTTGAACAGCAACAGCATTCATTGCGTTGTGCCAAGCTGCACTAGTGCATGCCTGCTGCAGATGGGCAACTCAGGGATATACAAAATGCCTACCTGGCTGCCATGTTGTAAAGATGAGATACTCCACCAGCTTTGTTAATTGTGATGCTGATGCATTCATGTCAGTCTGCCAATACAAACGTCGGCTCTCAACACAAGTACATGCAATCCACAGGCTCAAAAGCTTGCGTCAGTACTTTCACATTATCATCAGCTGAGCAAGTTCATTTGCTTGGATCTGTTGATGCTAGCACATGTCATGCATTCTTGCTCTACCATCAGCTTCATTGTCCAAACGTCATGAACAGCAAAGAGCTAGATGCTGTGTGGTGCCCCCAGGTTGGATTCAAGCACATGCAATATAGCTGAAGGATTGCTTTGTTGGTTGAGGAGATGCATTGCCTGAGTGTAGGTGGAGACATTGCTCGATCTGAGGCTCCAGCTGCACTGCCTGATACCTGCTACAGCAGCCCCCACACTGCTGGCCATCATGGCAGCACGGCTGGATATGAGAGGAGTGCTGATACCATGTGCTCAGGCAGCGACTCTGACCTACAGCAGCTGGCTTGCTGTGCCGCTCGCATCTCCAAGCACACGTGTGAAGCTAGAATGCCAGACACTGCGCGTGAGGCATTGACAATGGTGGACAATGCAGCAAGGGCTGATGGCCTTGCTAAGCGACTAGGCCTGTGTGTGCTTGGTGTTGATGTTGACCTGTGGGTATCCAAATGGAGCAATCTGTATCAGTTGGAGGGCATGCAGATTGGGGATGCAAAGCCGTACATGTTTCTGGGTCACAGCATTGGGCCTCAGCTTGGGACAGCTGCCATTATTCTGCAGCCTGACAAGAGCTGCTACCATGTTGATTGGTACATCCCTGCAAAACTGTCCAGCAGGCTTAAGAAGCACCAGTACTGGTACAAGCTGCTGCCAGGTGCTGCCTGATTTTGACCTGAGCTACTAGACATAGCCGCAATTGGGTAGTACAGGGGATCCCTGAACCCAGTGGTGTGCAAGCAGGCATCATGACCTGTGGACCTGGTGACAACGTCACGGGGACATGGTCGTCTGTGGTGTTCTGCTTTGGAGACTTCTGTATATACTGGGCCACGTGCACAAGCACACAGCCAATTGTAACACACCTGGTGACACAGGTTCATGTTGAACTCGAAGGTGAGAGTGACCAGACAGTGTACTCAGCTTAGTGGCAGCATACGACATAGTTGTCTTTTAGCAGCTTGAGAGAACACCTGGACATGTTCACCCTGCCTTTAAGCCTTTGGCTGATGACAAGTTGCCTTCTGCCAATCCAGTCGTGATGGACATGCACAATCAAATTATCAAATAATTGCATGTCTAGTGAGTTGACGCAGAGTACAGAAGAAGCAATTGCTGCGTCTCACCTGGTCCAGCAGCATCCTACAAAGCGCATGCACAGTGTACAAGTCCTGCATGCGCCAATTTTGCAGTACTTCCAAACATGAATGAGTCACTGCTGTACCATACAAGGAAGTGTGTCCTTGGGTGCACCTGCATTCTTCTTTGAGTAACTGAAAGTCATACACCTTTAAGTTTGCTGGTTTTCATTCAACACTGCAGTTCTCTTCAACCTCAGATATGCTTTTTACCATGCCAGCAGCTTCAGTCAAGTTATGGTTGCCTTCTGACAAAATCAAGATGTTGTCCTCAATCCTGATACCACCAAATGGTCGAAAGCTATCAACAGCATTCTGATCAAGCAACTGCTTTTGCTTTGGATTCTCATATGCTGGCTGCAGCATATGATCCACAAAATATATCCCAGGCTCACATGTCACCACATGTCCTGGTTTCAGCTGTTCAGGGACAGGTCCACTAGGACTGACGTCATGAACATCCATCCCCAGGAAGTGTCCCAAGCCGTGAGGCATGAACAGCTTGTCTATGTTGTTGTCTAGCAAAGCGTCTATGCTGCCTCTAGCAAGGCCCAGGTCAAGCAGAAGCCCACAGAACATCTGTCTGCTTGGCCTGACTACCTCCTCTCTCCATCCCTTGCCACTCTGGAACAGGCCTATTGCATGCTCCTGCAATTGTTCAACACCAGTGTACTTGTTGAACCCATCAATTATATCAACAGTACTGACACTGGTACAACAGTAATGTAATGTTTGCTCTCACAAGTTTGATTCGTAGCAGGGTATGGTATGCAGGAGGAAATGTGACGAAGATCATGGGCATATGTGCTAGCTAGTACTCAGCTTTCTGTCTCATGTTGTGATGCTCACTGAACATCAGCACACCACATGCTAGAGCAAAGCACCGTATGAATGCTGATTCAAGAACAGCAGTCTCAAAGCTTTGCAGAGACACATGCGCTGATGTGCATCGACATGCGTGATGTGTCAACAGCTTCTGTGTAGCTCGGGCATGTTGTGCAGCTGTGTGCTGACAAGGGCGCGATTCCTCGCTGTGCAGGGTCCCACCTGTACTTGCAGAACGGCTGTATACAGGTCACGCTGTGCCCCAGTGAACTTGCCACTTGCTGGGAATGTCCGGCTGATGTCTGCTGTGAAACACCTGCACATCACCAACTTGCCCTCACCGGCCATTGTCCAGCGACCATACTTCTTACAACTGCCTGTCTGCGCCACATCCAATCATCAAAAGCAAGGAAGTGAAACTGCGCATGGGCACTGGCCAAATTGCATAAAGAATAGTGCATTGACCACTACACTGCACTGGACATTTACCATCAGGTGGACACGACACCAAGAGCCATGTGGAACGGTTGTCACAAGGTTTGCACCTGAATTCTGCCCCGGCGTCTACGAGAACTAGCTCATCTGTGCCCACAGCTGCGCTATTCTGGTCATAATGGAGTGTGGCAGCGTTCTTGCCAGCAGCCACAATGGAGGGGTAGCCTGTATGCCTCAGCCCACCCCCCATTGTCACCCGCAGGAACTCAGCTTCTAGCTCATACTCGTGCATGCCTACCTTGCACCCCCTGTGGCATGCAAAGTCAAATTACGCAGGTCCACGCAAGAACTGCGGCACAACCACAAGAGGGA
>JAABVA010005927.1_pt1 | contig 10941 bp, 10 predicted proteins | sample 5560331 | NCBI WGS metagenome assembly JAABVA01 (sample SAMN12812661, study PRJNA571458) | rock metagenome | isolation source: Antarctica rocks | place: Antarctica: Victoria Land, Mt New Zealand sud | collected 2016-01-07 | reverse complement strand
ATAGACCTTGCCGTCGACGACGTTCGTGTTGAAGTAGCCGGGAACGAAGTCTGCCTTGTCGAAGTAGCTCGCGTGCTTGGCGAGGCTGTCGTCGAGCGGAACGATGGACTTCGACGCGAGCAGGCCGGGGATGTAGATGATGTTGTTCTCGACGACGTCGTACCGCCCGGACTTCGACGAGAACTCCAGCAGGATCTTGGCGGTGATGTCCTGTTCGGGCACGACCTCGAGCGCCACGTCGATGCCCGTAGCGGCCTTGAACTCGGGCAGCATCTTCTGAAGGGCGTCGGTCGTCGGATGCCCTTCCATCAGGACGGACAACTGAACGCCGTCGAACGGCTTGGTCTGGGCGTCGGCCGGCAGGGCGGCCGCAGCGAAGAGGCCGGCCGCTGCGGTCGCCGCGAGAAGGTTTCGTCTGGTGATCATCTTCCAATCCTTTTAAAATGCGGCACCCGCCGCAGGTTGCGAAGCCTCTCAAGCGAGGCGGACGACCTCGCCGCTTTCAGCCGAGCGGATCATGGCCAGCGTCAGTTCGAGCGAGGCGATCGCCTCCCGACCGCTCGCCAGGGGGGCCGTGCCCCCGTCGAGCCAGTCGATCACGCCTTCCAACTCACGCTTGAGGTCACCCTCCACGCGGCCGCCGATGGTCGGCCAGTGTTGGGTGTCGATCTCCTGCGAGCGCTGGCTGTCGGCGAAGTAGAGGCCGCTGTCCCCGCACTGGATCTCGAACGAGGCCTCCGTGCCGATGTATTCGAGGCGCGCATCGATCATGTGCCGCGCGCCGGAGGGCAGCGACCAGGCGCTTTCGAAGTTCACGACCGTGCCGTCGGAGAATCGCACGATGGCTGCGATGCTGTCCTGCGTCCCCATCGGCCCGAGCAGCCGGTCGGTCTGCTGCGCGTAGACCGAGACCGGATGCTGACCCTCCAGCATCCACAGGGCGAGATCGACGTCATGTACCGTGACATGGAGGGCGAGAGGCAGCTTGCCGCCGTAGCGCTTCGGCCCCTCGGTGCGGGCGCTGTTCCTACGCGCATAGAGATGAATGGGGGCGCCGGTCCGCCCCGAGGCGATCAGCTCCTTTGCATGGGCATAGCGGGGGTCGAACCGCAGCAGGTAGCCGATCCCGAGCTTCGTGCCGGCCTTCTCGCAGGCCGCCGTGATGGCATGCGCCTCGTCGAGCGTCGAGGCGATGGGCTTCTCGATGAAGAGGTTCACGCCCTTCTGGGCTGCCGCCAGCGCTGGCGCGAGGTGCAGGTTGTCAGGGGTGCAGATGCTGAGGAGGTCAAGGTGCTCGCTCTCCAGCAGCGTCCCGTGGAAGGCGTAGACGGCGCACCCGCCGACCTGGTCCGCGATCGTCTGGGCCAGGGCCGTGTTCGGATCCACGATCGCTGCAAGCTCGCAGCCTCGTAGGCGCGCGAAGATCGCCGCGTGCATGGAACCCATGAAGCCGGCGCCGACGACGGCAACTCTGCGGTTTTGGCTCATTGATACAGGCGTCCTGCAAGTGTCGGGTATGAGGCGGTCGCGGCGTCGTCGATCAAGCGGCGGGTGATCGCATCGGGCCGCGTGATGGCGCTTCCGACGACGACGAAGGCGGCGCCGAGGTCGAGGCATCGCCGCACCTCCTCGCCCGTCCAGATGCGGCCCTCGGCCGCGAACGGGACGCCGAGCCGCGCGAGCTCGGCCATGAGCTCGAAGTCGGGCGTCCGCTGCTGCCGCGAATAGGGCGTGTATCCCGCCATGGTCGTGCTGACGATGTCGGCCCCCGCCTCCATCGCGCCCACGCCCTCGGACGCGGAGCTGATGTCGGCCATGGAAAGGCGCCCGGCCCGCCGTGCCGCGCCGCAGAGCGCCTCCACGCCGTCGGGCCGCGCACGGGACGTCGCATCGAAGGCGACCATGTCGGCGCCCGCGGCGGCCACCGCTTTCACATCGACCGAAGTCGGCGTGATGTAGACGTCGGTGCCCGGCCGTTGGGCCTTGATCAGGCCGATGAGGGGGAGGTCGGTCGCGGACCGGACGGCCGCGATGTTGTCGCGGCCCTGGATCCGCACGCCGGTCGCGCCGCCGAGGATCACCGAGCGGGCCAGGGCGGCGATGTGCCCGGGAGCGTCGAGCGGCAAGCCGGGCTCGGCTTGGCACGATACGACGATCGATCCACGCAGCGATTGAAGGACGGAGGAGATTACAAGGCCCCGTGTGTCGGTGTTGGCGACCTCGTCGGTCGCGACCCCGACACCTTACTAGTGGTAAAAAAAACCGTCAATGGATTTGCAATGGAGAAAAATTACTCCACTCCGCACGCTGCCAGATCCGCGGCGCCCAGCAGCCCAGCGTCGGCGCCGCCGGCTGCCAGGCTCAAGGGCCTGCGGAAGGTCGCCGGCAGGCCCTGCATGGCGCGGCGCACGCGGTCGATGAAGCCATCGGCGAGACCGACCCCGCCACCGAGCGCGACCTGATCGATGTCGCAGACCGCCGCCAGATCGGCGAAGGCGTTGGCCAGGTGGTTCGCGGCGTCGTCGAGCAAGGCCGACGCGTCGGCGTGGCCGCCCAAAGCTTCGGCGAAGATCTCGGGGGCGGAGACGGTACGCCCCAGCGACTCGGTGCCCCGGCGGCCGATGGCACTGCCCGAGGCCAATGTCTCGAGGCAGCCGCGTCGTCCGCACCCGCAGGGCGGCCCGCGGTGGTCGGCGACGACGTGTCCGAGATGCCCGGCCAAGCCGGCGGCGCCGATCAGCAGACGCCCGTCCACGACGAGCCCGGCCCCGATCCCGGTCGAGATCGTCACGAAAGCGAAGGTCTGGCACCCGCGACCGGCCCCGTACCGGTACTCGCCCCAGGCGGCGGCCTGCGCATCGTTGACCACCAACGGAGCGATGCCGGTCGCCTGCGCGATCGCCGCCGCCAGGGGAAAGCGATTTTCGATCGGGAGCGTCGAAGGATTGAGGGCCGTCAGATGCCCCTCGCGCACCACGCCGGTCGTCGCAACCGCGATCCGACGGCCGGACGGGACCGACCCGATCTCGCGGACGATGGCGGCCACGACGTCGGCCCCCTTGCCCGTGCGCGGCGTGGCGATCTGCCGGCGCTCCCGGATGCGGCCCGCCGCGACGCTCGCCACGGCGATCTTCGTGCCGCCGATGTCGATCGCCAGCGTCGGTTCTTCAGAAACTCCGGTCACTGACTACTCCCGCGGTTTGCGCTGCCGTCTCGATGCAGGTGGGGTCCTGGCGGCCCATCTCCCCGACGAGGGCGTCGACGATGAGCAATTGGCTGATCTTCGATTGGAAGGCCCCGCCCGTGAGCGGCGTCTCCGGCCATGATGCGATGAGGGCGACGTCGCAGGCCGCCGCCAAGGGGCTCTTCGCGCGGTTGCTGACCCCGATCACGAAAGCGCCGTTCCGCCTCGCGACTTCCGCGACGCGGACGGAGTCGATCGTGGATCCCGAACTCGAGATCACGACCTGGGTCGAACCGGGCTTCGACGTCCCGGCCGCCATGACGGCCAAGTGCGCGTCGCTCGATGCGCGGCACGCGCGCCCGATGCGCGACATCTTGTAGGCGAGGTATTGCGCCGTGATCGCCGAGGCGGCCACGCCGAAGCACTCGATGAACGTCGCCGACAGCAGACGGCGCGCGGCGGACTCGAAGTCGGCACGCACGATGAGCTGCTCGGTCTCGCGGAGGGCGACGACGGCGGTCTCGACGAGGCGCTGGATGTCGTCGGCCGGGGTGCCGGAGTCGGCGCTCCGCTGGTCGGTCGCTAGCTCCTTCGCCAGGGTGAGCTTGAAGTCCTGGAACCCGGAGAAACCTTGATCGCGGCAGAAGCGCATGACGCTTGCTTCCGAGGTGCCCGAGGTCTCCGCGAGTTCGGTTATGCTCTGGTAGAGCGTGGCATCGGGATGCGCGAGCACGATCTCGGCGACGCGCGCCAGAGCGGGCGTCATGTCGCTCGCCAGCGACCTCAAGGTAGCAATCAAAGCCTGCGCCATCGTCGTCTCCCGTTGCCTGCAAGGCCGGCTTATACGTGTTCGGCGAGCCAGGGTGCAGGGCCACAGAAGAGGAGGTCAGCGAGCCTGATCGCGTCATCGCCCCCCTCGACGAGGCCGAGGCGCCGCAGGCGCGAGGCGCTGCGGAACCCCGTGAACAGGGTGGCGAACGTGGAAGCGGGGAGCGTCAGCGCCGGCACGCCAGCCAGGCCCTCGCGGACCTGCGGCACGCCGCCGGAGAGCTCCAGGGCGAAGTCCGACCGCTCCCCGCCCGGGGCGACGACCGTGAAACCGACGACGCCGTCGTGCAGCGCGTAGCCGCGCTGCTCGAGCGCCGCCTTAGGATCGATGATCCGGGCGAGCCATTCCTCCTGGTGCGCGAGGCACCATCCCTTATCCGGCATCGCGGCGACGAGATCGTCGTGCGGGCCGCCGTGCCACCTGACGCGCGGGTAGACGGACCGGAAGCGGCCGAGGAACGCGAGCAGGCCCGTCGCCGCCTCCAGGTCCGCGGCATGCCAATCGCGGACCGTCATACAGCCGGTGTCGCTCGCATCGATGATCGCGTAAGCCTGCAGCAGTTCGCCGCCCGCCGCATAGGCTTGAAGCGCATGGGACGGAGCGCGGAAGATCTCCTGCCAATGCCGCTCCGTGCGGTCCAAGAGGCCCGCATCGGATGAGGTCTTCCGGTCATAGGCGCGCCGGATGGCGGGATCGTCGAAGTCGACCTTGCGAAACTCGAGATCCGTCCGGACGGGGAGCGCCGACGTCTCGCCTTCGTAGATCATTTCGCTTCCGGCGAGCTCGAACCCGCACTTGCGGTAGACTGGCCGGGCCGGCGAAGAGCGTCACCATGGCCGCCCCCCGCGACAACGCCACCGCGCAGAGCGCGTTCACCAGGGGCCTCGCCAGCCCCTGCCCACGTGCCTCCGGGGCTATCGCGACGTGCGCGATGTTGGCTGCCGGGACCCATCGGCTACCGAAGCGGTGCCGTGCGTCGAGCAGCGCGGCGCAGGCTGCGAGGCGCCCGCCGGCCTTCATGACGAAGAACGCGTCCGTTCCCACGTGGGCGAGGTATTCCGAGGATCGGGACGCTGGGAATCCGAAAGCCATCCCGAGCAGCGCTTCGATGTCCGGCACGTCCACGATCTGCGCCAACTCGAAGATCACATCCTGCATAACGAATTTTTTCGTTGCTCAACTCTACACGAAGGAATATTTCATCACACACAGGCCTGCATAGTCAAGGTCGAGGCTGGAACGCCCGGATCGAAGCGATGTCCCGGTGGCTGCATCGTGGAAAGGACGGAGGAACGCCGATGAAGAAAACCCTGTGTGATGTGTTGGCGGGCACCGCCCTGCTCCTCGCCGCATCCATTTCGGCGCGAGCCGAGGTGACCGTGGCGGGCTGGCCCGGCGGCCCCGAGGAGATCGCGCTCCGCAAGGTCGCCGAGATCTACAACGCCATGCCGGGCCGCGCGGACGACGACAAGGTCAAGCTCCTGTTCTTCAACCGGGAGGGCTTCTTTGACAAGCTGCAGGCCGACTTGGCGGCGGGCTCGACCACCTTCGACATGAACCTCGTCGCCACCTACTCGCTAGGCAAATACGCGCCCTTCATGGACCCGCTGACCCTGCCGGCCTCGGCGGCCGGCACCTTCGCGCCTACCGTGCTCAAGACCATGCAGTACGACGGCAAGCAGTACGGCGTGCCGACCGACCTCTCGCTGCATCTCATGTACGTCCGCAAGGACCTCATGGACGAGTTGCTGACCGACAACGCCTGGAAGAAGACCTACGGCGAGATCGCGCAGAAGCACCTCGGCAAGGCGCTCGCGCCCAAGGCGCCGGACGAATGGACCTGGGACGACTATGCCGCCACGGCCCTGTTCTTCACCAAGGCCGTGAACCCGAAGAGCCCGGTGCGCTACGGCACGGTGCTGCAGATGAAGAACCTGCTCTTCAACATCATGGTCTTCGGCAGCCTGCCGCGCGCCTATGGCGGCAACTGGATGGACGCCTCGGGCAAGGTCACGGTCGATTCGTCGGCCTACCGCACCGCGCTCGAGCTCTACAAGAAGCTCTACGACGCGGGCGCGAGCCCGAAGGACTCGCTCTCCTACGAGTTCCCCGAGGCGAATGCCGCCTTCGGCTCGGGCCAAGTCGCGACCATGCTGCAGTGGAACGCGGCGGCCGCCGACCTCGACAGCAAGGACAAGGCGCCTACGGTCGCGGGCAAGGTCGAGACCGTCGCGCCGCCCGCCGGGCCGGACGGCCGCTTCACCCACATCCACAGCCTGGGCCTCGGGCTCAACAAGGTCTCGACCCACAAGGAAGCGGCGCTGAAGTTCCTGAACTGGCTCGCGACCCCCGACGCGATGACGGACTACGCGCAAGCCGGCGGCTCGCCCGCGCTATCGGAGGCGACCGCGGCCAAGATCCCGAGCCGCCCGACCTCGCCAAGCTCGGGCGCTTCGCGGGCCAGTACGGCTTCGTGATGAACGGCGGGACGTCGGCCAACGCCCTCGCGGTCTACGAGACGCAGGCCAAGGCCTTCACGGGCTATTGGGGCGGCAGCGACACGCTCGACGGCGCGCTGAAGCAGGCCGACGATGCGATGACGAAGCTGCTGAAGCCGTGACGAATGCGCGCCGTGCAATGCCCCGTCATGCCCGGCCTTGAGCCGGGCGTGCAACCGTGGGACTCGGTGCCCGGCGCTGCTCGTGGACGGACGCGACGAACGCGGCCATGACGGCCTGAGCGGAAGCGACCATGCCATCATCCCCACCCGCCCACGGCATCCTGCCGCGCCGCAACGGTCTCGTGCTGATCGCACCGCTCACGTTGTTCCTGCTCGCCATGCTGGGGCTGCCCTTCGCCATCGACGTGATCTACGCCGTGTCGCACGTCACCTTCGAGACCATCCGCCATCCGCAGGTGCAGGGCTTCGGCAACTTTACGGCCGTGCTGAAGGACCCTGCGTTCTGGCAGGCCATGGGCTTCTCGCTGCGCTTCGCGCTGCTCACCGCGGTGGCGCAGCTGGTCATCGGCTTGATCCTCGCCATCTTCCTGGCGCCACTCTTCGCAGTCATTCCGTCGCTCATGGCTGTCCTCATGCTGCCGATGATGATGGCGCCCGCGCTCGTCGGCCTCATGTACCGGCTGCTCCTGCAGGAGTTCGTCGGCATCGTGCCGAACACCTGGGCCGCCTGGTTCGGCGACAGCCCGGCCTTCCTCAGCCCGGGCATGGCCTTCTGGACGCTCTCGACCGTCGAGGTGCTCCAATGGACGCCCTTCGCGCTGCTGATCCTCTACTCGGCCTATGCGGCGATCCCGGCCGAGATCCGCGAGGCGGCGGCGCTCGACGGCGCCGGGCCGCTGCGGCGCCTTTCGCCATCGACCTGCCCTGGATGGCGCCAACGCTCGCCATCACGTTCTTCTTCCGCTTCATCGACGGCTTCCGGGCCTTCGACAACGTCTACGTGCTGACCGGGACTGGCGCCGGTGGCACCACCACGACGATCAGCATCTTCATCTACGAGGCCTTCTTCCGCCACAACGACATCGGCGTTGCGGTGGCGGCCTCTCTGATCCTGCTCGCGCTGTCCTTTGCGGTCCTCACCAGCTTGCTGCGCCTCGCGGGAGGGCGGTTGTGAAAGCCCGTCATGGCTGGATGGCCCTGCGGATCGCCGTCTTCGGACTCGCGGCCCTGGTGTTCAACTTCCCGCTGCTCGCAACGGTCGTGACATCGCTGAAGAGCGAGGCCGAGATCAACGAGAACCCGACCCTCACGATCGCGGCGCCCACTCTCGACAACTACATCCAGGTGCACGCGGCGTCGGACCGCTTCGACATCCTGCACTACCTCGGCAACAGCATCGTGGAAGCCGGGCTAGGCGCCGCCCTGGCGCTGCTGCTCGCCTTCCCGGCCGCCTACGCGGTGGCAAGGTCGGGGGTCGGGGCGCGGTGGCTGCTTCCGCTCGTCACCAACCTGCGCGCGATCCCGCTCATCATCTTCGCCATCCCGATCTACCTCGTCTATCAGGGCGTGCACCTGCTCGACACGCAATTGGGCCTCGCGCTCATCCTGTGCCTCGTAAACCTGCCTCTCGTACTGGTGCTTCTCGTCAACGCGCTCGTCGACCTGCCGCTCGCGATCGAGGAGGCGGCCCGCATGGACGGCGCCAGCACGGCGGCGATGATGCTGCATGTAGTCCTGCCCCTCACCGCGCCCGCCATCGCCTCGGCCCTGGTGCTGTCCTTCATCTATGCCTGGAACGAGTACCTGTTCGGGCTGATGCTCACCACCGAGCGCGCCGTGCCGATAACGGTCGGCGCCTCGTTCTTCTTTTCTGCCAGCGGCGGCGGCATCCGCTGGGGCGTCGCCGCGGCAGTGATGGTGGCGAGCGTGCTGCCTCCGCTCGCCCTGAGCCTGTTCGCCTACAGCTTCATCGGCCGAGCCCTAACGGCCGGCGCCGTGAAAGGCTGATCGCCAGCTTGCTAAGTGCACCCAAGGTGCTCATTCGCCTTAATCAAGCCTCGGCTAGCAGCGGCCGATCTTGGTCGGTCTTCAGGCCGCCGAAGTAGTGTTCACAAGCAAACGAGAGGGATTCCAGCGGCGGTACTCGCGATCCCAGACGAAAGCTCCTCTTGCCTTTTCAACTCGGAGACTGCCGGAATGCGACCCGAAGTGCTCCGTGTTCTTGAATTTGCACAACGCGCCGATACTATCACCCGTCTAGAGGTTTTAACCGGAGCGGTCGCGGAGGTTCTCCGCCCCTTTGGGGTAACTTCCGTCTCGGCCAATCTCATTGTCACGCCAGGTCGCAGTGTCCGACCAGGAATTTTATTTGGCCGAGAGTGGCGGGAATGGTCTCAGCACTATGTACGATTGGGCTACCATCGATATGATCCGGCCGTGCGAATGCTTCGCGATCAAACCCGCCCTTTTACCTGGACGCAGGCTCGGACCCGTCATGCCTCAAGTGAAGGCGAGCACGTCATGAATGCGTGCCGTGACTACACCGGGTGCGCAGAAGGCTTCGTGGTCCCGGTGCGAGAAAGCGACGGCGCTCTCCTGTCTGCCGCCTTTTGCGGGCCGGCCTTGGACCTTGAGCCCGACGCCAGGGCGGCATTTCACCTCGCGGGTTACTATTATGCGACAAGAGGTCGGGAAATCCTGAATCGGATCGAACTCGATCCGATTTGTCCGCTGACCCCGCGCCAGCTCGAGTGCCTGCGGTGGGTCCACGCCGGCAAAACCGATGGTGAGATCGGTAACTTGCTGGGCGTATCCGGTACTACCGTTCACAACCACGTCGAGGCAGCGAAGCGAGCGCTCAATGTCTCCAAGCGAAGTCAAGGTGCCTTCGAGGCGTGGCGTAGAGGTTGGTTCGCCTAGTCTATTTGGATTATTTTCGGATCTCTATAAGCGGCGTCTAATCCCTCCGAAGTAGGAGGCTAGAATGATCCACCTCGTAAACAGCAGCAACCGGCATCTTTACGGACGGGAACTCGACGAATTTCACCGGGAACGCCATCGGCAGTTCATTATCGAGCGAGGCTGGCCTTTACGGTCGGTCGACGGCGGCGAGTATGATGACTACGATGACGACAAGGCGCTGTATCTGGTCGGCTTGTCGCTCGATGGCGACATCGAGGTGGGATGCCGAATCCGGACAACCGCCCAGGGCGGCGTGCTACCGGATGTCTTTCCTCATCTGATCGCGGACAGCGAGCCGTCAGTCAAAGAGCCTGGGACCTTCGAGTGCACCCGGTATTTCAGCACGAACAGCGCTCGCGGCCGGCGCGGCTTCGAGGCTCGGTCCAAGCTTCACCTCGCGATGATCGAGCTTGTGCGCGACATGGGCGGTCAACGCCTCCTCGGATTCGTCGATCTTCCCCTTCTCACCCACCTCCGGCGGTTCAGCGGCTTGAGGATCCGGCCGGTCGGGCTGCCCGCCCCTTACGACGGTGGCGTCACCATTGCGTTCGAGATCGGAGTCGAGGAAGGAGACCTGCGAACGACACGCTCCCTTCTCCAGATTCCGACCCGGCAATTGTTTGTGGCGCCCGCTTGGCTTCCAAGCGGGACCGACGTCTTGTCGCTGGCTCAGGCAGCCACCGTGCTGTTGAGCGGGCATTCAGAACAGAAGCGAGCCCTTGTGAGCACCGTTCGCGAGACGGTTCCCTCGGTGGTGTTCCAGCCAGACGTCGACAAGCTGATGGTCAGCCTGGCTGCACTGGCGGCTTAAGCCCGGCGGTTATGTGGCCGTTGCTGTTGTCGAGATGTGCACATCGGCATTCGGAATGCATGACCGATGATCGACATTCAAGCTGTCCGTCACGCGCTCCTGGTCTCCGAACATCTCAGCATCCGCCGTGCCGCCGCTGAGCTCGGCGTGCGACCGTCGGCGGTGAGCCGGAGATTACACTCTCTGGAGGAGGGACTTGGCGTCGCGTTGTTTGAGCGCAGCAGCGCCGGCGCACGGCCAACATTTGCCGGCCGGCGATTCCTGGACCGAGCGCGATGGGCCCTGGCCGAGCTGGAAGAGGCGGCCTCAGGTGTCACGAGCGTTCAGAAGGGACAGGCTGGGGCGCTGGGCATCGCGTTCTATCCCTCGCTCGCGTCCGGCCGCCTCCATCGTCTCCTGGATGAGCACCGCACGCGTTTTCCGGAACTTGATTTCACGTTTCTGGAAGGCGCCCCAGCCGACCAGCTGACAGCGCTACGGCATCATCAGGTCGACGTGGCGTTCCTGATCGAGGTCCGGAACGCTCCGGGAGCAGCCAGTGAGCATTTGTGGAATGAGCGCGTCTACGTCGCGGCTCCGGAGCACCATTCCCTCGCCAACTTGGCGACGCTGACCTGGGCGGAGCTGCGCGACGAGGTCTTCGTGGTGCGGGCGTACGGCTCTGGGCCCGTCATCTATGCCTGGCTCGCGGGCAA
>JAABVA010005924.1_pt1 | contig 10944 bp, 9 predicted proteins | sample 5560331 | NCBI WGS metagenome assembly JAABVA01 (sample SAMN12812661, study PRJNA571458) | rock metagenome | isolation source: Antarctica rocks | place: Antarctica: Victoria Land, Mt New Zealand sud | collected 2016-01-07 | reverse complement strand
GTGGGGGATGCAGCGGCTGCACGCGCGCACGCACGAAGGGTTCATGCTCAAGGTGTGGGCGTCCTTGTTCGCCCTCTTGTGCATGAACGCCTGCTAGCAATCACGGTTCCTATACGTTAGGACTTACGCAGTTGGGGATGAATGCGCCAGATGTTGTGTCTGCTGATCGGACGATCATACATCATCTGGTGCCTCGCTGCGTCCGTACACGCTCAACTGCGTAAGTCCTATACGTATCTCTCGCTCGGCGTACATGCGCACCATTGTAGAATTCCTGTTCGATCTCTACTGGATAGACATCATGCCACATGATGAGATGTTCTTCGTTGCCATCGTCCCATTTGAACTCCGGTCGTGACCAGTCAGGCATGGGCACGACCTCTCATGTGCATCTACATAGTGTCTACGCCTGTTTCTGCTGTCAAACGATACGATCTTCACTAATTCAGTTTTCTCTTCTGTCGCCGGGCTTGAGAAAATCCGGCTGCGCCCAGGCGGGATTCGGGTAGGTGTAGAAGCCTCGTCCGGTCTTCATACCGAGGTCGCCGCGTGTAACGCGGTCGGTGAGGATTTTCGGCGGCACGTCGGACGGATCGTTGCTCTCGGAGGCGTAGTGCTCCTCGATGTCCTTGACAACATCGAGACCGATCTCATCCATCTTGCCGAACGGCCCCACCTCCGTGTGGTACATCGTCATCCAGGCGCGGTCCACATCCTCGAATGAGGCGACGCCGCTGTCCACGACCTTCAGCGTCTCCTTCTTGATCGCGCGCCAGACGCGATTGAAGATGAAGCCAGTGCTCTCCTTCTGAACGTAGAGTGGCAGGAGATCAATCGTCCGCGCGTAGGCGGTCAGCGCATCAACCGTCTCCATATTCGTGTGCGTGCCACGGCCGATTTCGACCATCGGTATCTCCCAGACAGGATTATAGAAGTGCAGGTTCGCGACCTTGTCGGCGCGGGCCGTCGCGCCTTCGAGATAACTGACGCGGATAGAGGAACTATTCGTCGCGATGATCGCGCTCTCGCGGCACAGTTCGTCCAGTTGACTGAATAAAGCGCGCTTCATCTCGACACGTTCCGGGATCGCCTCGATCACGAGGTCCGCATCGCGCACCGCATGCGCCAGATCGTTGGCGTAATGGAGACGCCCTTCGATAGCGCCTATCTCGATCCGTGCGAGTGTCCCTTGCGCGAGCCAGTCACGCAGGATGTCGTGAATTGCTGCGCGCGCCCGGTCGAGGGCGGCGGGGTCGCTGTCAGAGAGGGTAACGGGGATGCCGTGCTGCGCGGTTCGCAGGGCGATCATCCGCCCCATCGTTCCCGTGCCGATCACCGCGACGCGTTCGATCTGTGTCATACTGCCATCCTCTCATCCTTTCATCCTTTCGCGGGGCCAGACGATATGCATGGTGGATTCTCCTCCAAACTGGCTGCGACGCCAAGTGACGCCGATCACTCCGGTAACACAATCAATCTCCCTTCGCGTGCGACGACCCCGAAGTGGCGCAGGTCGCGCGTCAATACCCGTCCGCCGTGACGTTCCGCACAAGCGATCACGGCGGCATCGGCAAAGCCGAGCGGAAGATCAGCGTAGCGACGCGTGAGCGCACGAATGTGCGGCACATCATGTTCTCCGCAGTCAATGCTCTACGCGCCGCGTCCGCAATTAGAAAGAAAAACGTCAAGAACACGGAGACCGTATCGCGTTTCCAGCATGTACGCCAATTCGCTCAATATTCCCGCCGGAATGCGATACGGCCCGGCGTCGTGCTGTCGTGTGGTAGTTACCTGAATGTGGGAGCGATCATCCGCGTTGAGGATGGCAAGCAGTGCAGATGTATCGAGGGTAATCATTCATGCCGGAAGTTCGCACGAAACCACTCCTCGGCATCGGCGCCATTGAGATCAGGATCGTTCGCAATGCCGATGGAGCGGGGCATCGGGCGGTCCGCGTGCTCTTGCACGAATGTTTGTAGCGCATCACGCATCATTATCCGCCTGTAGGCGCCCCATTCGCCGGGCAAGCTCGCGGATTGCAAGTGCAGTTCTGTTGGGAGGTAGAGGGTCGTCTTATCCATGTGCGTCACTCTACCATCTCTCGCGTATGGCAACAATCCTTTAGTTCAGGCGTCGCATGAAGCGCTTGCGATCGTGATGCGCACTTGCTATGGTAGAAAAGGCTCGCGCAAGTTGCTTGTATTATTATCAATGAGTACCGGATTGTCAGACGAGAGAAGGAGCGGACGTTGTTGGTACAGGTCTCGCGCTCTGTTCGCGCTTGCGCCCCGCGTTGGTGGGCGGTTGTGCTTCTCCTCATTGCTGCTCTGCCGTTCGCGAGCATCCGTACGGGCGCCACGGGGCCGATCATGACCGCGACAACCGTAGCCACGTTGATTGCCGACATCAATGTCGCTAATACCAACCCAATGCAGGGGCCGTACACGATTAACCTGGTCTCTAATGGTCTCTACAGCCTCGTTGCTGAAGCGGTGACAGGCAGCGGAACCGGTCTGCCCGCCATCGTGTCCGGGGTGGACCTGACGATCGCGGGGACCGGCGCAACGATTCAGCGGAGCACGGCGAGCGGGACGCCGAACTTCCGCATCTTCTTCATCAATAATGGTGCGACACTGCGGCTGACCGCGCTAACCCTCCGTAATGGGCAAGTGACCGGTGCAGCGTGGGCGAACGGGGGTAATGGAACGGGAAATTCGGGAATGGCGGGTGGCTTCGCGCCCGGTGGGGCGATGTACAACAACGGCGCACTCATTGTCACAAGCGATACCTTCGTGCAAAACGGAGTCAATGGCGGCGCGGGTGGCAATGGAGGGAGCGGCACGAGCGGTGGCGTGATTGGTGGAACCGGAGGGAATGGCGGGGCGGGAGGAAATGCCGCTGGTGGCGCGATTTATAATGCTGGCACGCTCACGATCACGAACAGCACCTTTGCCGCCAACAGCGCGATCGCCGGTATCGGTGGAAACGGTGGCCCTGCTGGAATGGGTACGTCCGGCAAAGGCGCGGATGGCTATGGTGCAAACGGTGGTAATGGCCAGGGAGGGACAATCGCGAGCGTTGCGAACACTTCGCAATCCATCACGAATAGCACCATTACAACAGGCGGCGCGATAGGTGGTGTTGGTGGCACGGGGCGGAACGGCATTGGCGCGATGGGTGCGAGTATGGGTGGTGGTGTATTCAACGGGGGCAGCGGCATTTCCCTGACCAATACGATTTTTGCCAGCAATAACGCCTCTGTCGGCGGAAACTGCGCTGGATATACCCTCGTAGATGGCGGCTACAATCTCGAATTCAGCCCGACCACGACGTGCAACTTCCTGGACCACGCACAATCAGGCGATCCGCTGCTCGGCGTACTCGCCAATCATGGTGGCCCGACGCAGACAATCCCGCTTGGTGCAGGCAGCGCGGCAATCAATAACGGCAGATCAATGGCCTGTGCCGGAACGGCGGGCGGTGTAGATCAACGCGGGTTGCCGCGGCCGGCGGGGCAATGCAGCATCGGCGCGTTTGAGCCGCAAGCGCCGCCAACCCCCACGGCGATGAGCCTGACTTCCGGGCCCATCGCGGGCGGGTCGAGCGTCACACTGATCGGCACAGGGTTCCTGCCCGGTGCGACCGTTACCTTCGGCGTGAAGTCGGCAATCACCGTCACGGTTGTCAATCCGACGACGATCACGGTCACGACGCCCGCACAGATCGCGGGAATCGTGAGTGTCGCGGTGACGAACCCGGATTTGCAGACGACACCCGCGATGCCCTATACCTATGGAACGGTCTCCACGTCTCCCGCCGCGCGGCCGAGCGGTGTGTCCCTCGGGGGATCACCCCGTCCCCCCCCTGGTGCGAGGCAACCGCCCAGTGCATCGTCCGGCGGGCCACCGAGTCCGTTGCCGCCGTCCCGCTAACCCCCTGGGCTGCTCAGTATCGCGGGTTGGATTCGGGGATGGAATAACCGGCGGAAGTCTCAGCCGTCAATTACGTTTTGCGGCTCTGTCGCGTCAGCGCATCCCGCGCGGTGCGGACGATGCGGAGGGCATCATCGGCGCTACTCGCCAATGCGGTGAGATGGCCCATTTTGCGGCCGGGGCGGGGCGTTGCCTTGCCGTAGAGATGGAGTTTAACGGACGGGAAGGCGCATGCCGCCGCCCAATCTGGTTCGCCTCCCTGCCAGAGATCGCCGAGCAGATTCGCCATCGCAGCGGGGCGTAATTGCTGCGTCGCGCCGAGTGGCAGCCCGCAAACGGCGCGCAGTTGCTGCTCGAATTGGCTCGTCGCGCAGGCGTCCACAGTAAAGTGGCCGGAGTTGTGCGGGCGGGGCGCGATCTCGTTGACGAGGAGCGCGCCGGTATCTGTCAGAAAGAACTCGACGCACGCCACGCCAACGACGCCGAGCGCGTCCAAAACACCACACGTGATTGCGATGGCATTGCGTGCCGTTTCCGCTAGTATGGCAGCAGGCGCGATGGTCGTGTCGAGGATGTGGTTCGTATGGGTGTTCTCGACGACGCCGAAATGTGCGAACGATCCATCGAGTCCCCGTGCCGCGACGACCGAAACTTCCCGCTCGAACGTCACAAACGCTTCGAGGATCGCCGTGCGACCGGCGAAGGGCGCGAACGCCGCGTCCGCGTCCTCCGCCGTGCCGATCTTCGTCTGACCTTTGCCATCGTAGCCGAAATCGGCGGTCTTGAGGATGGCGGGATAGCCGAATGCCGCCAGCCCTGCACGCAGATCGTCCCGCGTCGCGACCGGACAAAAGGGCGTAACGGGAAAGCCCGCACCGCGCAGAAAGGTCTTTTCCCGGATGCGGTGCTGCGTCGTGTGGAGCGCCGCGCCACTCGGTCGGACAGGAATGATTGCCGCGATCGCCTCGACGGTCGTGGCCGGGACATTCTCGAACTCCAGCGTTACGATATCCACATCCGTTGCGAAGAGACGGACAGCATCGAGATCGTCGTACGCGGCGGTGATCTCGCGATCCGCAACCTGCCCGGTCGGTGTCGCGCGCTCCGGCGAGAAGGTATGGACGCGATAGCCCATCCGGCGGGCGGCGAGGGCGAGCATCCGCCCCAATTGCCCACTGCCAAGGACGCCGACTGTCGCGCCGGGCAAAATCGGTACGCTCATGGCAGCGTCGCCGCCTGCACCCGCGCTGCCTGCGCCGCGCGGAATGCCCGCAATTGCTCGCGTAATTCCGGCTGTGTCGTGGCAAGGATAGCGATAGCGAGCAAGGCGGCGTTGATCGCCCCCGCGCGGCCAATCGCCAGTGTCCCGACCGGTACGCCGCCCGGCATCTGGACGATTGAGAGCAACGAATCTATCCCTTTGAGGGCGTGGCTCTCGACTGGTACGCCAAGCACTGGCACGAGTGTTTGCGCCGCGACCATCCCCGGCAGATGCGCCGCGCCGCCCGCCCCCGCGATGATCACCGCGATGCCGCGTTCCTCCGCGCCCGCCGCATATTCTGCCATCAGGTCCGGCGTCCGGTGCGCCGAGACGACGCGGCATTCGTGCGGCACGCCGAACTCCGTCAGCGTCTCGTCCGCGTGGCGCATTGTCTCCCAGTCCGACGTGCTGCCCATAATCACAGAGACGAGTGCTGAGTGGGTCTTTCCCCCTCCCGTGTCGGGTGGAGGTTGGGGGGTGGGCTGGTCCATCGTTTATTTCCCCCCACGGTAGGCAGCGCGGTGCAGGCGATCCCAGACGGCGAGCCATGCGCCATCGTCCGGCACGTCTTCGACAAGGATACGATCATATCCGCCCGCGTCCAATGCCCGCAGCGTCGCGTACAGGACGTGCGCATAGGTGGTCGCATCGGCGGAGGCGATATACCAGGCGATGCCGGAGAGCGTTGATAGCGCTTTTCGCCGTGCGAGGACCGCGATGTGTGATCCTCGTGCGGTGCATTGGGTGGCACGTTCTTCGAGATCGTCCGGTGCGATCACATCGAGGGGCGTGCGCGGTGCATAGTGGCTCGGTAGCGTGCCCGACGCTCGTGGGGAAGCGGCATGCGGCGCATCCGGCGCTTCCCCGAGTACCGCTGCAAGGTGCGCGGGAATGATGCTACCCGGTCGAAGCAGCACCGGACGGTCGCCGGAGAGGTCCACAATGGTAGACTCCACACCCACATCGGTCGGTCCGCCATCGAGGATGAGGTCTACCGTGTCACCGAGTTCGGTGCGGACGTGGTTGGCATGCGTCGGGCTGAGGCGGCCAAAGCGGTTCGCGGAGGGCGCGACGACGCCATCACCGAACGCTTCCAGGAGCGCCTGCGCGACCGGATGACGCGGTACCCGAATCGCGACGGTCTCCTGCCCGCCGGTGACGAGATCGAGTACATGCGCGGCGCGTGGCAGCACGAGGGTCAGCGGGCCGGGCCAGAATGCGGCTGCCAGCATGACGGCGGTAGATGGCACGCGGCTCACCCACTGGGGCATCGCGTCCGCGCTGGCGAGATGGACGATTACCGGATGATCGGCGGGCCTTCCCTTGGCGGTAAAGAGGCGGCGGATCGCCTCGGGATTGCGCGCGTCCGCTCCAAGGCCGTATACCGTCTCGGTCGGGAAGGCGACTAATCTCCCAACGCGGAGGATTGCGGCTGCTTGCTGGATATCGTCGTGCGAAACCAACCTAACCCCCTGGCCCCCTTCCGTCCCTCGGCGTAGGAAGGGAGTGACTCATCGCAGTGCCGTAGCCTTCCACCTTACGCCCCGATTTCTCTGAGGCTCGCTCCCCCTTCCTTGCGGGAAAGAGGGCCGGGGGGTTAGGTCGGCAGTATACAATGCGGCATGAGACGAAAGTGGATAGAACGAAGGGAAGCAGACCGTGAATACTCAGTCCTCATCCCGCCCAAAGGGCGCCCGGAGTCCCCAGTCCTATGTACTTGCGCTCGATCAGGGGACGACGAGTTCGCGCGCGATCCTCTTCGATCACGATGGGCACGTCGTCGCGGCGCGGCAGCGGGAGTTTCCGCAGATTTTCCCGCAGCCCGGCTGGGTGGAGCACGACCCGGAGATGATCTGGGAGACGCAGCGAAGTGTCGCACTGGACGTGTTCGCGGCTCAGGGTGTCACGGCGGCAGACATTGCCGCCATCGGTATCACGAATCAGCGCGAGACGACCATCGTCTGGGACCGGGCAACGGGCCGACCGATTGCCAATGCAATTGTCTGGCAGGACCGGCGCACGGCGGGCTACTGCGACGAACTGAAGGCGGCGGGATGGGAAGATCGCATCCGTGCGAAAACAGGTCTCGTCATTGACCCCTACTTCTCGGGCACGAAGGTGCGCTGGCTGCTCGATACTGTCTCCGGCGCGCGGGAGCAGGCGGAGCGCGGCGATCTTGTCTTTGGCACGATTGATACATTCCTGATCTGGCGGCTGACAAGTGGTAGGCGGCATGTCACGGATGTCACGAACGCCGCACGTACGATGCTTTTCAATATTCATACCGGCGTGTGGGACGATGAATTGCTCGCCGCGCTGCATATCCCGCGCGCCATGCTTCCGGACGTACTACCTTCCAGTGGCCTGTTCGGCGAGACGGACGCTGCCCTTTTCGGTCAGCCGATCCCGATTACCGGTGTCGCGGGCGATCAGCAGGCTGCCACCTTCGGCCAGGCATGCTACATCCCCGGCATGGCGAAAAATACCTACGGCACCGGCTGCTTCATGCTCATGAACACCGGCACGGAAGCGAAAGAGTCCAAAAACGGCCTGCTCACGACGGTCGCGTGGGGATTACGAAGGACTGAGCGTCCCATTCCCCCCTCAGTCCTTACCTATGCTCTTGAAGGCGCGATCTTCGTGACGGGTGCGGCGGTGCAGTGGCTCAGAGATGGCCTCAAGATCATCGAGAGCGCGGCGGAGACGGAGAGACTAGCGGCGTCGGTGTCGGATACGGGCGGTGTCTACCTTGTTCCCGCCTTCGCGGGGCTGGGTGCGCCGTATTGGGATCCATACGTGCGGGGCGCGATTGTTGGCCTGACGCGGGGCAGCGGGCGGGCCGAGATCATCCGGGCGACGCTTGAAGCGGTCGCCTATCAGACGCGCGACGTGCTCGACCTAATGCAACGCGAGAGCGGTATTGCTGTTAGGCAACTGCGCGTGGATGGCGGGATGGTACGCAACGACTTCCTCATGCAGTTCCAGGCGGATATGCTCGGCGTGCCTGTGCAGCGCCCGCAAGTGACGGAGACAACGGCGCTCGGTGCGGCCTACCTCGCCGGGCTGGCAGTCAGTTACTGGCGGGATCAAGACGAGATCGCCGCTAACTGGGCCGTGGACCGCACGTACGAACCCCGGATGCCTGACGAGGAACGCGCACGATTGTATGAAGGCTGGCAAGTAGCGGTGCGGAAAGCGCGGGCATAGCCGCGATTTGGCTGTTCGCGATGAAACGATGATACGGGTAGCCAAACGTGAGTTTAAGGAGGCATTGGATGGAACAGGATACCGGTGCGTTGGAAGTAACGCCGGAGAATTTCGGCGATCTGCTTGTTGAATCGGCCCGACAGGCTGTGGCAATCGCGCGACGGGATGCACCGGAACTCCGCAAGTGGATACGGAAGCAAGAATCGGTCGTGATCTCGCTTCCTGGTCTGTCACACGAGGAGCGCCAATAATTCCTCACCATACGCATCGGCGGTTTTGTCGCCGATGCCCTTAACACGGCGGAGGGCAGCCGATGATGCCGGGCGCATGACGGCGAGCGCTTCGAGCGTCGCATTGGGAAGAATGCAGTAGGCGGGCAAGCCCGCGTCGCGCGCCTTATCCGTGCGCCATGCCTTTAGTTCGGCGAGCACGTCGGGGTCCGCCTCGTTCATCTCGTCTGGATCGGGCATCTGGCGTGACCATTCCGGTAGCAAATCCGGGTCATCAATCGCCCGGCGACCGCGCGGGGTGAGCGTGAGGACCGGGAAATCGCCGACCGCCTCCCGCCCGATCATGCCGTCCACAATCAACTGCTCGATCACGTCTTCGAGGTCCTTGATTGTGAGATGCTGGAGCGCGCCGAACTCGGTGCAGCGTTCCTCGCCGAAGGGGCTGCTCGTCGCGCCAGTCAGCACACGTGCCACCTTGCGCCGCCCCATTGGGAAGGGAAGGGCGACCAGACCCATCAGGATGCGTAGCGTATCCGGGCGGTCGTCATCGGTGTGGATTGGGACTGGGCGACGGGCGCGGGACGGCGCGACTGCCCGCTGTCGTTCCTCCGGCACGCAGACATCACAGGCCGTGCCGCAGCGGGCCATGCGCTGGCCGAAGTGGGCGGCGATGGCGCGATGGCGGCAGATTGCCCCTTTCGCGTAGGCAGCCATTGCCTCGATGCGCTGATCCTGCCGCAATTGGTAATCCACGAGCAGCGTGTCTATCCGCTCGCTGACATTCGGTGGGGCGGAAAGAAATTCGATCAGCGGGTCGCGCCCCGTGCCGGTGTAGCGGACGAGATCGGCATCCGCCCATGCGAGAAGGGAGGATTCGAGCGCGGATGGCTCCATATCAAGCGTGCCCGCGAGGTCAATCAGGTTGACATCGGCGGTCTGTCCGAGCCGCAAACCGCTCTCCTGCGCGAACCAGCGCATCTCCGGATCGCTGTCGCTCCGCAGGGTGATCGTCGCACCGCGCGGCAGGTCGAAGTGGCGGCGGATCAGGCCGACGCGTTCGAGCATGCTGACACCGACGCGCACAAACGTCTCATCGGCGCGATCTGCCATGCGCTGGAGCGTTTCAAGTGAGACGATCCCGTACTGGCCGGAGACCATCGTCCGCAGCGTCCGGTACAACTGACGCAGATCATCTTTGCCGATCGCTTCCTGCTTCAGCCAGGTGCTCAATTGCGCTTTGTCGGCGGCGGCATAGAGGAGGATGCAGCGCGCGGGCTGGCCGTCCCGCCCGGCGCGGCCCGCCTCCTGATAATACGCCTCGACGCTCTGCGGCAGGTTATAGTGGACGATCGCGCGCACATCCGCCTTGTCCACGCCCATACCGAAGGCGACTGTGGCGACGAGGACGCGCGTCTCGCCGCGCATGAACCGCTCCTGCACCCCGGCGCGGTCGGGCACCTGCGCGTGGTAGTGCTCCGCCTTGACGCCGCCGCGTCGAAGTCGCCCGGCCAGTTCCTCGCAGGCGTCGCGAGAACGGGCATAGACGATAATTGGTCCGGCGATCTCGCGACACAGGGCAACGACTGCCGCTAATTTCTCCTCCCGGTTTCCGGCACGACGTACCGAAAAATGGAGGTTTGGGCGGAAGACGGAGGCCGTCACCTGCGCCATCGGGCCGAGCCGCTCCTGAATCTCTGCCTGCGTCTCCGCCGACGCGGTCGCGGTGAGGGCGAGGACGGGCACATCGCCGAGATCGTCCAGCGCGGCGCGGATGAAGAGGTAATCGGGCCGGAAACTGAGGCCCCACATGCTGACGCAGTGCGCCTCATCCACGACGAAGAGCGAGACCCCGGCACGCTTCAGGGCATGGAGAAAGGGGCGCTGCCGCAGCCGTTCGGGTGCGATGTAGACGAGTTTGTAGTCGCCCGCCGCGATGCCGCGCATGCGCTCGCGCACCTCGGTCATCGTCATGCTGCTGTTGATCGCCGTCGCGCGCGCGCGCAGAGCATCCGGCAGGCCGTCAATCTGATCCTTCATCAGTGCGATCAGCGGGCTGACGACGAGCGTCGCTTTGGGGAGCAGCATCGCGGGCAGTTGGTAGGTGAGTGACTTGCCCGCGCCCGTCGGCATGATGGCGAGCGTGCTTCGTCCGGCGAGGACATTGCCGATCACCTGCGCCTGATTTGGGCGGAAATCGCGCAGACCGAACTCCTGGTCGAGAAGTGTGTAGGCTTCGGGTGGGAGGGAAACCTCACCCCCCAACCCCCTCTCTGTTCCGAGGGAATGGAGAGGGGGAGCGAGAGGGGATGCGTCG
>JAABVA010005923.1_pt1 | contig 10944 bp, 10 predicted proteins | sample 5560331 | NCBI WGS metagenome assembly JAABVA01 (sample SAMN12812661, study PRJNA571458) | rock metagenome | isolation source: Antarctica rocks | place: Antarctica: Victoria Land, Mt New Zealand sud | collected 2016-01-07 | reverse complement strand
CTTCGCGGAAGGGCTGTCTCGATTCGGCTGTTCGCTCCGTAACACGCTGCAGCACGGCCGCAGGGGCGATGTCGGGGCGACCCGCCCCAAAGGGTGGAGCCGGAGCATATTCCAGCCCCAGCTGCGCGGCTTGCGCCGTCATGTCGTCAGTCAGCTCGGCCAGCAGCGTGAGCCCGAAATCAATGCCGGCCGTGACGCCACCACCGGTGATCACGTTGCCGTCCCGGGCCACCCGCGACGGATCGGGGATCGCGCCGAACAGCGGCAGCAGGTCGCGCGACGCCCAGTGGCAGGCTGCCCGCCTGCCCTCGAGCAGCCCGGCGGCGCCCAAGATCAACGACCCTGTGCAGACCGACGTGACGTAGCGGGCTTGCAGGCCCAGCCGCCGGATCTGGCGCATGAACACGTCGTCCTGGATGGCCTGGGCCACTCCGCCGCCGCCCGGGACGCAGAGCACGTCGCACTGCCCGATGTCCTCGAGCCTGGCAAGTTCGGCGAAGACCAGGCCGTGCGCGTGGACCGGAACGCCCCCGACCGAAGCGACGGTCACGTCGACTTCCGGTTTGCGGTCGAGGACCTGCAAGGGACCGGTAAAGTCCAGCTGCGTGACGCCAGGAAAGATCGGGAAGACGACGGTGATTGGGTCAGCCACGGTACGCCCTCCTGTTGACGCATCAGACATGGAAGTTCAGCGTGATGTCGCAAACGACATTTAACCCACGATATCGGACATGCCTCGACATACCGCGTTCTACATCTTTCCCGGCTTCCAGCTGCTCGACCTCAGCGGACTCCTGGCCGTGTTCGAAACGGCCGAGGTCGCCTCGCCCGGGTTCTACCGCCTCTCGATCATTTCGAAGGCTGCTGGCCTGATCACCAGCTCTTCGGGGCTTCGCGTCGAAGCGGAACCTCCCGTCACGACGCATCCCGACACCCTCATCGTCGCCGGAGGAGGCGGCGTGCACGAGGCGGCCGCGTCGGAAGATCATCGCACATCGGTGGTTGCGATCGCGGCGGAGTCGCGTCGCACGGCAAGCGTCTGCACGGGCGCCTTCCTGCTCGCGGCGGCAGGCCTGCTCGACGGCCGGCGAGCAACCACCCACTGGAGGGAGGCGGCTCGGCTGCAGGCTGCCTATCCGAAGCTGCGGGTCGACCCGGACAAGATCTTCATCAGGGACGGCACCGTGTGGACCTCCGCAGGCGTGACGGCCGGACTTGATCTCGGGCTGGCCCTTGTCGAGGAGGATCTGGGTGCCGAAACGTCCCGCGCGGTCGCCCGTGACCTCGTGATGTATCACCGACGTCCCGGCAGCCAGTCACAGTTCTCAGCCTTGCTCGACATGCAGCCTTCCTCGGATCGGATGCAGGACGCACTACAGTATGCACGCGACCACCTGCGGGAGAGATTGCCCGTCGAGCGCCTGGCAGAGGCGGCCCGGCTGAGTCCGCGTCAGTTCGGCCGGGTCTTCGCATCCGAGACGGGCCAGACGCCGGCAAAGGCCATCGAGCGGCTGCGGACCGAGGCCGCGCGCCCCGCAGTCGAGGAAGGGATCGAGCCGCTTGACGGCATTGCGACCGCCAACGGCTTTGCCGACCCCGAGCGTATGCGTCAGGGCTTCATCCGGGTGTTCGGGCAACCCCCCCAGGCACTTCGGCGAGCGGCTCGTGCAAGGTCCGGCCCAACCGCCTGATACCGTGCATTCCACAGCTCGCCCACTGATCCGGTTTAAGCGCCCGCTGCCTCGGCGAACCTAACCTCAGCGTGCTGCGAAGCGGCTTGTTGCCGTCGTATGCCGACCTTTGGATATGGCCGAAGCAAACAGGCCGGTCTGGCGAGACAACTGCGGCGGCAGAGCAAGTTCGAGGACGTTTCGGCCGACGAAGGGCCGAACGCCTCCGTCTGCTTTCGTGAGACCCATTTGGGCACCCCGATGCCCGGGATGGGCGCGAAGCGGCAGGGCCTGGCCGTGAGCTGACCTTCCGCTTTGGAGGAGGAAACTGAAGGAAGCGGACGTCAGCCGTGCAGCGATCTTGCCCGCTGATATGTCGGGTTGCAGACATCTTTATTCCTGCGCCTTGCTGCCAAGCAACGCTTCTGGCGGTAGCGTACCCTGGCGGGGCGGCAGCATAGCATTTAGGCTCCCGGTCTAATGAACTCGCCTCAGCGAGCACGGACCAAGGAAGCGTTACCCATGAGCCAGAGCATGCCAGATGTGCGGGACGTTTCCGCCGATACTGGCCTCACCGCCTTCTACCGCGAGATGACGTTTTCCGAGCGCAGGACCTTCTGGGCCTGCTTCTCGGGCTGGGTGCTCGACGGCATGGACTTCATGATCTACCCGCTGGTGATCGGCTCGATCATCGCGCTTTGGCAGGTGGACCGCGGCACGGCCGGGCTGGCCGTCACGGTCACGCTGCTGTTCTCCGCCGTGGGCGGATGGCTGGCGGGCTTCATCGCCGACCGCATCGGGCGGGTGCGCACGCTGCAGCTCACCATCCTCTGGTTCTCCGTCTTCTCCCTCATCTGCGCCTTTACCCAAAGCTTCGGGCAGCTGATGGTCTGCCGCGCCCTGCTGGGCCTCGGCTTCGGTGGGGAATGGGCCGCAGGTGCGGTGCTGATCGGCGAGGTGATCCGGCCGCAGTTCCGCGGCCGCGCCGTGGGCTCGGTGCAGTCGGGCTGGGCCCTGGGCTGGGGTGGCGCGGTGCTGATGCAGGCCGCGCTCTTCACGGTCGTGCCGCCCGAGGTCGCGTGGCGCTGGATGTTCGCCATTGGCGCGCTGCCCGCGCTGCTGATCTTCTTCCTGCGCCGCTACGTGGAGGAACCGGAGGTCGCGGTAAAGACCCGCGCACACGTGGCCGCCACGGGCGACCGGCCGAGCATCTGGGAGATCTTCGCGCCCGGCCTCCGGCGCACCACGTTGCTGGCCGCGCTGCTCGGCACGGGCGCGCAGGGCGGCTACTACGCCATCAGCACCTGGGTTCCGACCTTCTTGCGCGGTGAGCGCGGGCTGACGGTGATCGGCTCCTCCGGCTACCTCGCCGTGCTGATCTCGGGCAGCTTCGTGGGCTACCTGCTCGGCGCCTGGCTGGCCGATCGGATCGGGCGCCGGCCACTGTTCATCCTCTCGTCGATTGCCGCGATCGTGCTGGTCCTGGTGTACACGACGCTGCCCTTCTCTAACACCGTGATGTTGTGGCTGGGCTTCCCGCTCGGTGTCGCATCGTCCGCCTATTTCTCCGGCATGGGCGCCTTCTTCACCGAGCTCTTTCCGACGCGGCTGCGCGGCTCCGGCCAGGGCTTCGCCTACAACTTCGGGCGCGGCATCGGGGCGCTCTTCCCGACGCTGGTCGGCTATCTGTCCGGCACCGTGGCGCTGTCCACCGCCATCGCGGTCTTCGCGGTCATCGCCTACGGGCTGCTGCTGCTTGCCGCCCTGCTCCTGCCGGAAACGCGCGGGAAGGTGCTGCAGGCCGATGGCTGAAAGTTCCTCCTCCCCCACCGCAACGCCGCCTGCCTGCCCTGGGCCCGACCCGGCACCGCGCGGCACCATCCGCTTCCGTGTGCCGCCGGGCGCGGTCGATACCCACGCCCACGTCATCGGCTTGCCGCCCGCCTTCCCCTTCGTCAACGGTCGCTCCTATACGCCGCTGGCGGCGACACCCAAGGCTTACCTCGCGATGCTGGACGCGACCGGGATGACGCATGGCGTGCTGGTGTAGGTCAGCGTGCACGGCACGGATAATCGCCTCATGCTCGACACGCTGCGCGCGACCGGCGGGCGGCTGCGTGGGATCGGCGTGGTGCCACCGGACCTGCCGCGGCAGGAAGCGGAGGCGATGCGGCGCGCAGGTGTCGTCGGGCTGCGTCTCAACGTGCTTTATGGTGGTGGGCTGGGCTTCGACGCGCTGGACGCCGCGGAGGCGCTGTGCCTCGACATGGGCTGGCACCTGCAATTCCTGCTTGACGCCCGCACCCTGCCCGGCGCGCTGGCCAAGCGCCTGTCGCGGCTGCGCGTGCCCTTCGTGGTCGACCACATGGGGCATTTCCCCGCCGATGGGGCGGAACCCGGCTTCCAGACCCTGCTATCGCTCGTGCGCGACGGCGCCTGGGTGAAGCTGTCCGGCGCCTACCGGCTGGCGCCGGAACCGTGGCAGGTCACGATCCCCCTTGCCCGCGCGCTGCACGAGGCGGCACCGGACCGCTGCGTTTGGGGTTCCGACTGGCCGCACGTCTCGCACTGGGACCGGATGATGAACGTGGGCGAGTTGCTGGACCTGCTCGCCGATTGGGTGCCAGACCCGGCAGCGCGGGATCGCGTCCTGGTCGCCAACGCGCACCGGCTCTACGGCTTCGGGAACGCGAACGCCTGACGGAGGTTGATGACGACGCGTTATGTTAAAGGGTTGAAAGCCGAGCATCCCTCCAAGCGACTTGGAGTGGCCGGTAGCGGACGGTCCACTCTCGAGCAGGCGACAGGGATAAGCGGACTCTCGTTGGGAGGCATGAGGACTGTTACTGGCGGCCGGCACAAGACGACTGGTCAAAAAACCGTTCATGCTGCGATGCCCGGCGTTCACCGCGCGGTGGTGCGGTGGCGTGCCTGCAGCGCCGTGCTGAACAACGACAAGGCGGGAGGGAGTATTCGGCGTTTCGGATGGTACAGGCAGTATCCAGGGTTGGGTGGGCACCAGTCCGCCAGGACGCGGATGAGGCGGCCTGATGCAAGGTGAGCTGCCACCTGATCTTCGTACAGGTAGCTGAGCCCGAGCCCGGACGGGCTCGCCTCTAGCATCATGGCCTCATCGTTGACGACGAGAGGTCCACTTGGACGAATTTGCTGCGTCCGGCGCCCTTTCCGGAACTCCCACAGGTAAACCGCTTCGCTGCCCTTCAGCCGGTAGCCGACGCAGCGATGTCGGGCGAGATCCCGAGGGCTGACCGGTGCGGGTATTTCCGCGAGATATCTGGTCGAACCAACCACGGCAAACCGCAGGTCCGGCCCGACCCGCGCGGCCTCCATGTCGTTGCCGACTTTATCGTCCCAACGTATGCCGGCGTCGAACCGCTCGGCGACAATGTCCGCCAGCCCGTCGTCGACCCGCACCTCAACCTGTATCTGCGGGTACCGCGCCAGGAAATCGGGCAGGGCCGGTCCCACGATCGTCGAGGCAGCGTGGCGGAAGGTTGTGATCCGCAGAGTTCCGGCGGGCGTGTCAGACAACGCCGACAGGGTGGCAAGACCTGCCCCGATGTCGTCCAAGGCTGGTCGCAGCACGGCGAGCAGCCGCTCCCCGGCTTCGGTCGGCGCAACACTTCGCGTCGTGCGCACCAGCAACTGCAGGCCAAGGCGCTCCTCCAGCGCACGGGTCAAGTGACTGAGGGCGGAGGGCGACAGGCCGAGCCGGCCGGCGGCTCGGGTAAAGCTTCTGGCCTCCGCCAAGACTGCGAAGGCGGCTAAATCATCCAACTGGGTGCGTCTCATTGCTGCACCTCGTGCATCAGTCTCTTCAGATAATAGTGCCTAATGGCGTAGACGAGCCTGGCTTATCCTATGCCGTGGTCGGATAGGGAAGTCACCATATGCAGCGTTGGATGCTCGGCCCGGACGTGACGGATGCCAAGGGCCTGGTGCTTGAGGACGTGGCAATGCCGGAGCCGGGCCCGGGTGAGCTGCGGGTGCGGGTTAATGCCGTGTCGCTGAACGCACGCGACCTGATGATACTAGCCGGTCCGTTCGGCCGCATCCCCGGGTGCGCCGTCGTCCCAGGGTCGGACGTCGCGGGACGCATCGACAAGGTTGGGCCTGGAGTGGAGGGCTGGGTCATCGGTAACCGTGTGGTCGACCTGCACTTCCGGGGCTGGAACAGCGGCCCGCCGCGGCCCGGCCTGAAACTCGGGCTCGGCGCCCTGGACGAGGACGGCGTGCTCGCCGAGTGCATCGTGCTGCCTGCCGACCGCGTCGAGAGAGTGCCGGCGACCCTCACCGACGCGGAGGCAGCGACGTTGCCCTGCGCAGCAGTGACCGCGTGGAACGCGCTGCACGGCGACCATCCCATTACGGCGGGCTCTCGCATGTTGATCCTTGGCACCGGCAGCGTGTCGCTGTTCGCGTTGCAGTTCGCCCAGGCGGCCGGCGCCGACGTGACAATGACGTCCCGCGACGGCGGCAAGGCAGAGCGGCTTCGGGCGATAGGCGCCGCCCGCGTGATTGACAGCGTGGCGACCCCGCAATGGGGGAAAGCGGTATTCGAGATGACGAACGGTGGGGCGCACAAGGTGGTCAACACCATCGGCGTCGGGGCCCTGGGCCAATCGCTGGCGGCGGCCCGTCATGGCGGCGAGGTCGCCATGGTCGGCCTGCGCCCTGGCGACGCCGAACCGCTCGACCCCTCCCTGCTGAACGGCAAGGCCACCATCATACGCGGCATCTCGGTCGGCAGCGCGTCCATGTATCGCCACCTCGCCGCGGTGGTGGACATGCACGCCATCCGTCCCGTGATCGGCGCCCGGTTCGGCTTCGACCGTGTTCGTGACGCCTATGCGGCGCAAGCGTCCGACCTGTTCGGCAAAGTCGTCATAGAGATCGCGTAAGATCGTATCCTGCTGTCGTATGGGCAATTACCGGAGAGACCATGCCGCTTCCTTTCCTCGACGCCGCGAAGGCCCTGATGGTGACGGCGCTTGGCGCCCAGCTTTCGCCGGGCGTGGCCGATTACCTGGACCTTTTCTGCCAGGATGGCGTGCTGGAAACGCCCTACGTCTCTCCGGGCAGCACTAGCCGCTGGGAGGGGCAGGCGATCGCTGCCTATCTCGGCAAGCTGCGTGGTGTGATCCGGCTCGCTGACTTCAGACTGGTTGCGGCTTACCCGGCGCAGGATGGCGCCACGACCGTGCTGGAGTATGACGGCACGGTTCATCTGGAAAAGGACGGCACCCAGTTTCGCCAGCGCTACATCGCCGTCGTGACCGTGCGGGACGGCCGCATCGCCCTGTGGCGGGAGTACCTCAACCCTTTGGCGTCGCAAGCCGCCGCGTGATGGGAGCAGCCCATGACTGACACGATCGAGCCCTTCCACCTGGCCGTCCCGCAGGAGGTGCTGGACGATTTGCGTCGCCGCCTTTCCCAGACGCGCTGGCCTGACCCGGAGACGGTCGGAGACTGGAGTCAGGGTGCCCCGCTCGCCCGGGTGCAGGCGCTGTGTGCCCGTTGGCAGGACGGCTATGATTGGCGCCGTTGCGAGGCCATGCTCAACGGCTGGGGCCAGCATCGCACGGTGTTGGACGGGCTCGGCATTCACTTCCTGCATATCCGCTCACCCGAGCAGGATGCCATTCCGCTGCTGATGACCCATGGCTGGCCCGGCTCGGTGATGGAGTTCCACAAGGTGATCGGCCCGCTCACCGACCCTGCCGCGCATGGCGGCAACCGGCGGGACGCGTTCCATCTCGTGCTGCCATCCCTGCCGGGCTACGGCTTCTCCGACAAGCCTCACGTGGCCGGCTGGACTGTCGACCGCATCGCGCGAGCCTGGGTCATGCTAATGGGCCGCCTCGGCTACAGCGATTGGGTGGCCCAGGGCGGCGACTGGGGCGGGGTGGTCACGGCGGCGATCGCAGCGCTCAATCCACCTGGATGCCGCGCGGTGCATCTCAACATGCTTACGATACCTCCACAGCCAGGTGACGAAGACAGCCCGGCAGCGGATACAAAGGCCGCATTCGCGGCCATGAAGCGGTTCAACACGGCTGAGTCCGCCTATGCTCGGCAGCAGGCGACGCGGCCGCAGACGCTCGGTTACGGCCTCGCCGACTCTCCCACCGGGCAAGCTGCCTGGATTTACGAGAAGCTCCACGCGTGGACCGACAACGCAGGCACACCGGAGCAGCTGTTCGGCATGGACGAGATGCTGGACAACATCATGCTGTATTGGCTTCCGAATGCGGCGACGTCCTCCGCCCGGCTCTATTGGGAAAGCCTGAAGGATGCGACAATGGCACGCCCGGTGACCATGCCGCTTGGCGTAAGCATCTTCCCCCGCGACATCACACGCGCGCCACGCGCCTGGGCGGAGCGCTACTTCACCAACATCATCTATTGGAACGAGCCGGACCGTGGAGGGCATTTCGCAGCCTGGGAACAGGCGACCATCTTCGTGCAAGAGGTCAGGGCATGCTTCAGCTCGGTGCGCTGAACCTCGACAACCGGAAATGCTAACATTAGCTGAGACCAAGCATAGGTAATCCTGGCCGGAAGCAGACTGTCCGGTTTGGGACGGGCAATCCGCGAGGGCGGACGTGCGCCTGGCAGCATCGGACCTGCTAGCGTTCATTGGCTCACCCGGGGTCGACAAAGGCGTCAGCTCGTTAGTCCCGCCGAAAGCGCAGGTTCTCCGGCCGAAGCTGCGCGACGGAGGTACAGCCCATCAACTTCATGGCCCGCTCAAGTTCATGGCGCATCAGCTCCAGCGCACGTTCCACACCCGCCTGTCCCGCGGCGGCAAGAGGGAACAGGTAGTAGCGGCCCACCCCGACCGCCTTGGCACCCAGCGACAACGCCTTAAGCACATGTGTGCCGCGCTGCACGCCACCATCCATCAATACGTCGAGCCGGTCGCCTGCTGCATCGACGATCTCCGCGAGTTGGTCGAAGGAGGCGCGTGAGCCGTCGAGCTGCCGTCCACCATGGTTCGACACAACGACGCCGGTGCAGCCGATGGAGGCCGCGCGCTTCGCGTCCTCCCCCGACATCACGCCCTTGAGGCAAAACTGCCCGTCCCATTCCCGCACCATCGATGCCACATCATCCCAATTGAGCGACGGATCGAGCATCTCGGTGAAGTAGTGGCTGATCGACATGGCACCGCGTCCCATGTCGACGTGGTTCTCCAGCTGCGGCAACCGAAAAGCACCTTGGCGGAAATAGTTCACCGCCCAGGATGGCTTGATCGCAAATTGCGAGACGCCGGCGGCATTCAGCCGGAAGGGGATGGCGAAGCCGGTTCGCTTGTCGCGCTCGCGATTGCCGCCGGTGATGCTGTCGACCGTCAGCATCATCACCTGCACGCCAGCCTGCTTCGCGCGCGCCATCATCTCGCGGTTCAGCGCACGGTCTTTATGGAAATAGAACTGGTAGACCTGCGGCCCGCTGCTGACGCGTCGGGCTTCCTCCAGGCTCGTGGTACCCAGCGACGATACCCCGAACATGGTGCCATACTTGCCCGCTGCCGCCGCCACGGCACGCTCGCCGTCGTGATGGAACAGGCGTTGCAGTGCCGTGGGGGAGCAGTAGAACGGCAGCTGCAGCTTCTGACCCAGCACGGTGGTGGACAGATCCACCTCCCGCACGCCCTGCAGCACGCTGGGAACGAGGTCGCACTCCTCAAAGGCCGCGGTGTTGCGGCGGTAAGTGACCTCGTCGTCCGCGGCGCCGTCGATGTAGTTGAAGATCGGACCAGGCAGGCGGCGCTGGGCCATGCGTCGAAAATCGTGGAAGTTATGGCAATCCTGCAATCGCATAGCGTTTCCTCAACCAGGCCTGGTTCATCCGTGGCGCCGAACCTCGAGTTCGGCAGTGGGATTTACTTTCAAGGAGGATTACGGGATCGCAGAGGGCGACGCCATGGTCGCCGCGGGACCGCAACTGCAATCGCAGCGACCGGTGAGCCCCGATTGGGCACAGAGGCACCGCCGCCCTGTTCCTGCTCCATTTTCAGGCTTTTGGCCGGAACCGGACAGTCCGGTCTGTGGCGTGCAGGGTGGAAAGCGGATGTCGGCCAAGGAGCAACGTGGACCTGTCACTGTCGACACCTACCCGACCCGAATAAGGGGAGCGGCCAGCGCCGAATGTCACGCCCTTTCAGTCTCGGTATTCGGCACGGCCTCGGCGGTGTCTTGGCCCACGTCATTCCACCACTCCGCATACCCCGTGTTCCTCGCCATTCTACGGTTCACGTCGGGCGCGCCGTCTGTCCACCACGGCGACCCGCGCTCGCCGAGCGCGACCTTGGCGGCATCCACCCTCAACCGGGCGGCCTCCCTGGCTGCGGCGTCCCCGGCGCGGATGGCGGCGCCCTTGGCTCGCCAAGCATCCATAAGCTCCTGGGTCAGCCGGGTGCGGGTAGCGGAATCCAGGGATGGCTTGAAGGACCTCCACAGGCGACCGCGAACGACGAAGTAGCAGCCGTCGGGGGTAATTAGATGGCGCGACATTATTGCCAATCGGGTGAGCCACACGATCGGGTATGTCAACACTAGGGCCGCCCCCGCTGGGCCGGCCGCGTCTCACGTTGGCCGAAAGCTGCCGGTCCGCTCTGGACATGGCAAACGCGGTAAGCAGACGTTCCGAAGCGACGACGGCACAATCCTCGCTGCCGATACGAGCGGACGTGGCTGCGGGCGCACAAGCTTGGCCAACCCTTGCAGACCGATCACTTCAACCCGTCCAGTAAACGTGGTCAAAGAACTTGGCAGTCTCCGCCGTGGCCGACTTGCGTGGCGCTGCGTTCCACAATTTGCCGAACCGATAAGTATAAATCCGCTCATTAGACCAGCTACCCTTTCACGCTCTATTGGACTGTAGCCTTACACCTGAAAATTCATTGTCACGCCTTGCGCAATCGACTTACCATCCTGCGGTGGGCCTAGGAGAAGCCGAAAGTGAAGCGTCGTACCCTACTGGCCTCAGCCACCGCCGCTTTTGCGGCTCCCGCCGTGTCGCGGGCCCAGTCCAGGACGACGCTGCGCTTCATCCCCCAGGCCGACCTCTCCATCCTCGACCCGCACTTCAACACCGCCTACGTCACCCGCAACCACGCCTACATGGTCTACGACACGCTGTACGGCCTCAACGGTAAGCTGCAGCCGTCGGGCCAGATGGTCGCCGGCCATGTCGTGGACGACGACGGCAAGCGCTGGACCCTCACGCTCCGCGACGGCCTGAAGTG
>JAABVA010005920.1_pt1 | contig 10945 bp, 8 predicted proteins | sample 5560331 | NCBI WGS metagenome assembly JAABVA01 (sample SAMN12812661, study PRJNA571458) | rock metagenome | isolation source: Antarctica rocks | place: Antarctica: Victoria Land, Mt New Zealand sud | collected 2016-01-07 | reverse complement strand
AGGCGTGGCGTTTGACTTTGGCTCGATCCTCAAAGGCGCTCCAAAGCTCAAGCATTCGTTCACGAACACGAAATCCAGGTAAACTCTCCAGCCTGACTTCGCTTTGCCAGCCTGCATTCATCTGGACAGATATAGCATATGGACTCCCATACCTTACTCTGGTTGACCACGCTCATCATGACCGTCGGCGGGTTGTTGATCCTCGTCGCCGGCAAGCGCCGCACGCCAGCCGAGGAACTGCACACGGTGCTGCACGGCATCGTGCCGCTGATCGCTGCCTGTTCCTATTTCGCCATGGCCACTGGTCAAGGCGCAATCGTTATAGGGGCAGATGCCGCTGCGGCCGGAACAGGCGCCGGGCGCATCTTCTACTTCGCCCGCTACATCGATTGGACGTTCACGACGCCGTTGCTCCTGGTGACGCTGTCCATGACCGCCATGCATTCCGGGCACAAGCGCGCCGGCGCGATCGCCGGGGCGGTGTTGGCCGACCTGATGATGATCCTGACGGCATTCTTCTTCGGCGCGTCGGAAGTTGCCTGGATCAAGTGGACCTGGTTCACCGTCTCCTGCGCAGCGTTCCTGGGCGTCTACTATGTCATCTGGGTCCCGCAGATGCAGGCCAACGCGCTGGAGCGGGATGATATCCGGACGACCTATCGTCGCAATGCGGTGATCCTGTCGATCCTATGGCTGATCTATCCAGTGATCCTGGCCGTGGCGCCCGACGGGCTCAACTACATCGGCGACACCGCCAGCGTTTTGGCGATCGCTGTCCTCGATGTGGTTGCCAAGGTCGTCTACGGGCTGATGACTGTGGTATCCGACGCCAAGGCGACCGAGCGCGACCTGGCTGAAGCTCCTCGTCCCGCCACGCTGCGCGCAGCAGCTTGAGGTGATGGGCCGGGTTGCGAACTCGACGCTGACCCGGCCGATCGCCCTTCCGTCTTGGTTCCACCCGGCTCACCTCGCAGGCCTCGCGTTGGCGTTCAGCGTTTCCCTGTCGTTCGAGTCTCAACGCGTCTGCGCCCTGCTCGCGATTATCGTGCTCGGGGTGCCGCACGGTGCGCTGGACGGCGAGATCGCACGCTCCCTGCTCCAGTCCCGGTTCGGCCGGGCCTGGTTCCCGGTCTTCTCCCTTCCCTATCTTTCCCTGTTCGCGCTTGTGCTGCTCGCTTGGCACTTTGCGCCCATGCCGACGCTTGCCGCCTTTTTGGGAGCATCGGCCTGGCATTTCGGATCGGAGGACGCGCCCGGTACCCGGTTAGCCGCAATCATACGGGGCGGTTTGCCGATTGCGGTGCCCTTGCTGGCCCATCTGTCCGCAACCTGGGCCGTGTTCGCGACCGTGTCGGGCGTATCGAGATCACAACCGCCGGACTGGCTATGGGCAGCTGGGCTGATCTGGCTCGCGCTGGGCATGGCATGGGCAGGGAGCGCCGTCATGCGCGGGCAGGGATACTTGCTCATGACACCGGCTCTGCTTAGCGGCGTTTTCGTCATGCTTCCGCCGTTGACCGCATTCGCGATCTACTTCGTCTGCGTGCATGCGCCGGCGCACACTGCCGCTTTGATCCAAGATCCACAGCGCGCGCTCCGTGTGCGCGACAACCGCAGCGCCGTCGTGCTCGCGTTGCCGATCACCATCCTCACGCTGTTGATCGGCGCCGCGTTGTGGCCGTTCTACACCGGCATCCTGCCCGATCGGCTGCTTGCGCTGACGCTGCAGGGCCTTGCCGCACTCACCTTGCCCCACATGCTGCTCGACGCTTGGATGACAACACACCTGACGCCGCGGCCTTGCAGCTCAGCGAGGGGCCGCAAGGGCGCTACACTCTAGGCTGGGTGTCAGGATGACACTGGCTGCAACTGGGCGAGTTCCGCGTCCGCGTCGGCAACGCCGCGTTGACGGGCCAACTCCAGCCAGGCGCGCCCGCCAACCGGATCGGCCGGGCCGGCCACGCCACGCAGCAAATAGCGGCCGAGCATAAGGGCGGCGACGCCATGCCCACGCTCGGCCGCCTGCCGGAACTTGGCCTGGGCGGCAACCTGGTCCTGCATCAAACCGTGTCCGCCGCCGAGCAGCGCACCTAGCGCGAATATCGCGCCCAAATGACCCTGTTCCGCCGCGTGCTCGAACAGCCGGGCCGCCTCGGCATGGTCGCTCGGGCCGCCGCGACCGTCCATCATCATGCCGGCGAGGGCAACCTGGGCTTCCAGCATGCCGCCCTTGGCCGCGCGTTCGATCCAGCGCCGCGCCTCGACGGGATCGGCTGCGACACCGCGGCCTTCGGCGAGCATGCGGCCATACCAGTATTGCGCGTTGACTACGGTGTCCGCGGCCCGGCGCAGCCAGCCGACTGCCCGATGGTCGTCGCGTTCGACTCCCACGCCTTCGGCAAGACAGACGCCGAAGTTGAAGGCGGCGACCGGGTCGCCCGCCTCCGCGCCGCTCTCGAACCACTCGCGCGTGCGCAACCGGTCCTCGTCCTGGCCGGCGCCCGACAATACGAGGTTGGCTAAATCCGCCCGCGATGACGCAAGCCCGCTCTCGGCGGAGCGCCGGAACCAGCGAGCCGCCTCGTCCGGGTCGCGCCCGACGCCATTACCGGTGAGGTACAGCATCCCGAGCGCTCGCGCGGCGGTGGCATGGCCTTGCTCGGCGGCGCGGTTGAACCAAAGGGCGGCCTCGGCGAAGTTCGGCGGCAATTCGCCCTGCCGGGCATACAGATCGCCCACCGCGACAGCAGCGTCGGCGTCGCCGGCAAGGGCCGCGCGTCGAAGCCAGTTTTCGCCCGCGACCGGATCGCGCGCCACCCCGGAACCGCTCAGCAACGCGGCGCCCCAGCGAGCCTGTCCCGCCCGGACCCCGCGCTCCGCCGCCCGCTTGAACAGGCCTGCCGCCTGCGCCGGGTCGGCAGCGACGCCGATGCCGGCATCCGTCATGACGCCGAGCAGGAAAATCGCCAGCGACATGTCGGCAACGGCGGCCTTGGCGATATGTCCCGCCGCCTGCTGACGTGCCGCATCATCGGCGGCGTCGCGCAGCAGGGCGAGCCCAATGCCCAGCGAGCCTTGCACGCACCCGGCGTCCGCCGACTTGCGATACCAATCGTCGGCTGCCGGCAGGTCGCGCATAGCCTCCGGCCCCGACGTCAGGACGTAGCCCACCAACGCCATCGCATCCGCCGAACCAGCTTCTGCGGCCATTCGGCCCCAATGCAGGGCACGGTCGAAGTCGGGCTCGTTGCTGGCCGCGGTTGCGAACAGGGCGGTCCCTCCCGTCGCTGCGCCGGTTCCCGTCAGGTACAGCGCCGCGAGAACCGACTGCGCCTCGACCTTGCCTGTCAGTGCAGCGCGTTGCAGCCAATACGCGGCTGTCGCGCGGTTGACGGGGACGCCGACACCGTCGAGGTAGGCGCGGCCTATTCGGAATTGCGCCTCCGCGTCGCCGTTCTCCGCCGCGTTGGCCAGGATTGGCAAGGCTTTCCGGCTCTGGCCGCCCTCCCACTGCCTGATAGCGCGACGCAGCCGGGCAGCTGCGAACAATCTAGGTTTTGAAGAACCAGAAATACTGGGCATATTCACTCATCATCATTCTTGCATTGTCAAATATCGTCAGAAAAGAAGGAATTCAAGGCAGTTACAGATGCATTCGTTGTGACGTATTTCGAACTGTTATTTGCTATGGAGAAAAGCTTCAGTTTCGTGGCAGCGCCACGCGGTCCGAGGCGTGCGGGTTCTGCGCACGGTGCCTAAGCAGGTGGTCCGCCAGGACACAGGCAAGCATGGCCTCGCCGACCGGCACCGCCCGGATGCCGACGCAGGGATCGTGCCGGCCGCGGGTGACGAGGTCCACCTCCTCGCCGTGCCGGTCCAGGGTACGGCGAGGCGTCAGGATCGAGGAGGTCGGCTTGACCGCAAACCGCGCGACGATCGGCTGCCCGGTCGAGATGCCGCCCAGGACGCCGCCCGCATGGTTCGACAGGAATCGCACGCTCCCATCGGACTCCGCCCGCATCTCGTCGGCATTCTCCTCGCCGGACAGGAAGGCCGCGGCGAAGCCGTCGCCGATTTCGACGCCTTTGACCGCGTTGATGCCCATCAGCGCGCCAGCGATTTCCGCATCCAGCTTGCCGTAGATCGGCGCTCCGAGACCCGGCGGCAGCCCTTCGACGACGATTTCGATCACCGCCCCGACGCTGCTCCCGGCCTTGCGCACTGCCAGCAGCGTATCCGCCCAGCGCGCGGCCGCGACCGCGTCGGGGCACGACAGCTCATTCCGCTCCACCTCCGCCCAGTCCCACGACGCACGGTCGACCGAGTCTGCGCCCAGGCCGACCATGGCGCCCCGCACCGTCACGCCGGGTCCGAGCACCTTGCGCGCCACTGCCCCAGCCGCCACCCGCATGGCGGTTTCCCGCGCGCTCGACCGGCCGCCGCCGCGAGGGTCGCGAATGCCGTATTTCAGGTGGTAGGCAAAATCCGCATGGCCTGGGCGGAAGCTGTCGGCGATGCTCCCGTAGTCGCGTGAGCGCTGGTCCTCGTTGACGATTTCCAACGCGATCGGTGTGCCGGTCGTCATGCCCTCGAACACGCCGGACAGGATGCGGACGCGGTCCGGCTCCTGCCGCTGGGTCACGAAGCGCGACGAGCCGGGGCGGCGACGGTCGAGCCAGGGCTGGATGTCGGCCTCGTCCAGCTCGATCCGAGGGGGGCATCCGTCCACCACGCAGCCGATGGCGGGCCCATGGCTTTCGCCCCACGTGGTGACGCGGAACAGTTGACCGAAGGTGTTGTAGCTCATGTCGTCGCGGGCCGGCGCAGGTGGATCAAGCGGGGGCGGATTGGTGCAGGTAAGTGCCGTCAAACCCGGCCGCCCGCTTAAGCTCTCGCCAATTCCGGACCGTCAGGGTCTTGCCGCTCAGCTCGATCAGGCTTTCACCGCGGAGCCACTGCAAGGTGCGGTTGACATGCACCGGCGTGAGGCCGAGCGCATCGGCGAGTTCGATCTGGGTAATCGGCAGATTGCAGGCGAGCCCCTGCGCCAGTCCGGCCGCCCGCATGCGCAACATCAACTCGCACAGTAGGTGGGCGGTGCGTTGGTAGGCTGTCCGGCGCCCGACATTGACGATCCACTCGCGCGAAACGGCCGCATCGACCAGGGTCGCCCGCCACAGCAATTGGCCCAGCCCCGGGTGGTTCCACGCCCAATCCAGGATGGTCGCGTGCGGGATCAGCGCCACTTTGGCCGGCGTAAGGGTGCCGATGCTGTGATCCAGCTTCTTCAACAGAATGCTAGTCAGGTCGCAAAAGTCGTTTGGGACGTGAAACGCCATAATCTAACGTTGACCATTTTCCAGCATTTTGTAGCGGCAGGCAAAGCCATCCAGCAGAAGCGGACAATAAACCGGAGCGTCGCCTACGCGAACGATGTCCTGGTCGCCGCCAATTTGACGAACAGAAAACGTGGAATTTTCGATTGACTGTTTTTCTTGCTTTGAAAGCTCGCCAAATTGCTCCAACCGTCGAATGAAAGCCGCAACCACACCCGTCTCATCATACCTGGCTATCACCAGATCATGTAGTGGATTTTGATGCGATTTTAACATGGGTCAATGAGAGCCATTCTGCACATCATAGTATGTCAGCCCGTAACTTTTCCGTGATCATCATGCGTCAATGAGACGTTTGAGCGATGCACAGTGTTTTTCTGGACGACTTGCTACAAAGCAGCCTCGTTCGTCCTGTGGCCGGCGCCGCCCTGGCGCGTTCCCTTGTTTACCGCCACCCGATCCACCCCGAACAGGTGGGCCAACATCACGTTGTGCACGTCGGCTGCATCCATCTCGGCCCCCGGCAACAAGCCGCGCGACTGGGTCGCGGCCAATGGCATTGCCTCCCGCTCCATCGCCAGCGATCCATGCGAGCCCCGCACCAGCCCGGCATCGAGCGGGATCACGTCCATGATGGTGCGGAATCCCAAACGCTTGCGCGCGAGGATGCTCGCGACCCTCAACCGCGGCAGGCGAAGCGCCGGGTCGAGGAACAACTCGCTGGGATCGTAGCCGGGCTTGCGATGGATATCGACGGTGCGGGCAAAATCGGGCGCCTGGCGGTCGTCGAGCCAGTAGTAGTAGGTGAACCAGGCATCGGGCGCCGCCACGGCCACCAAATCTCCGGCGTGGGCGTGGTCCAGGCCGTGAGCCCGCTTGCCCGACTCGTCCAGCACTGCCGCGACGCCGGGCTCGGCCTCCAACAGGGCGCGAACCTGGCTGAGCCGGTCCGGGTCCTGCACATAGACATGGGCGACCTGGTGATCCGCCACGGCGAAGGCCGCACTCGCGCCGGCATCGAGCAGCTCACGCCCAAGCTCCTCACGCACCGCGACCAGGCCGTGCTGGCGGAGGGCACGGTTGATGTGGACGGGGCGGGACACCGGAGCGATGCCGTACTCCGAAAGCACCAGCACCTGCACCCCGCGCTACTGATAAAATGCGAGCAGGTCACCGCACACTGCGTCGATATCTGCCAGGTCCCGCGCGAGGTTGGCACCTTCGGGGCCTTCCCGCTGCAGCACGTAATCGAGGTGCGGAAGATAGACGAGCGACAAGCCCGGCGCGTGGGCCGCCTCGACCAGCTTGGCAGCATCGGCGATCCAGCGGCTGGAGCGGATCGTGGTGCGCGGTCCCCAAAATTCGAACAGGGGAAAGCGGCCGAGTTCGGCTTGCAAGGTGTCGCGCAATCCAGAAGGATTGGTCCAGATGTCGGGTATCTTACGTCCGTCTGCCGGATACATCGGCCGTGGCGTCACGGTGATGTCGGCGCCCGCGTACATGGCGAACCACCAGAACAGGTTCGCGCAGGTGAACGCCGGATCGACCGCGCGCGCCGCATCCCACACCTTCGGCGCCTGCACCAGATGGTTCGACTGGCGCCAGAACCGGATTTCCGCGGCGTCCCGGTCGTACCAGCCATTGCCGACGATGCCGTGACGGGACGGGGGCAGCCCCGTCAACATGGTTGCCTGGACCGAGCACGTCACCGCCGGCAGCACCGGACGGAGGGACGCAATGTCGGCGTCGGCCATCCAGCGCGTGAGGTGGGGCATATGCGGCCCGAGCAGGCCCGGTGTCAGCCCGACCACGTTCAGCACCGCGGTGCGCCGGGTCAGGCTGCGCATGCGGTCGCCTCCAAGGCGCCCAGCACCCATTCATACTCCCGAAGCAACGACCGCGGCAGGTCGAGGCGTAGCGCTGAAGGCAACACGTCCCAGGTGTAGGTCTCGATTTCCAGGTGGTCGCAGATCGGCAGGCGCAGCAACAGATCCAGGGTCGCCTGCAACTCCGGCTGGGTGGTGGACAGGCCGCCGAAATCGGCTGCGAATATCGGAACGTGGAAGTGGACGCGCCACTCCCGCGCATTTGGATCGGCAATAACGTCGAGTGCCTGGCCGAGATCGGCATGGCGGCGCAGCGTGCCGTCCGTCCGCCGCTCGACCACCTGATGGAGGTAGGTGTCGTCCGCGAACGGCCGCAAACGCTCGGCCAGGGTTTGGCGCGCCGCTGCTGTCCCAAGCGGCGCCCTCAAGGCTGAACTGAGCTGCACCTTGCCGACAGCTATGCCAAGCGCATCGAAGCGTCGCACGGCGTCCCCGAGCGTCTCGTATTCCACGGCGGCGTGGCAAGCATCCCAACACACCCGTAGGTGACGCAGCACCATTCCCGCTTCGCCGGGCCGAGCCCGTTGCAAGAGGCGCTCGAAAAACTGCACCGTTTCCGCAGTGTCCTCCAACAGGCAATCGGGCTCGGGCTCCAGGTCGAGGTGGATGACCCGGCCGGTTTCGGCTGCAAGACGCCTGAGATGGCGGGCCGTGTCCAGCAGCCGGTCGGCGCCGGCGTCGAGGGCCGCGTCACGGGCCGCCAGGGTCGGGTGCCACCGCTTGTACGACACGGGGACCGTGGAGATGCTGCCTTCAATCTCATCCGGGAGCAGCCGCGCCATGATGCGGGCCAGGCGCAAAGTGTAGGCGAACCGCTCCGGCCGGGTCCAGTCCGGCGCATAAACAGTGTCCTTCACCACGGCATGGTGAAAGCTGCCGTAGGGAAAACCGTTCAGCGTGAACACGTACAAGCCATGCCGGTCGAGCCAGGCCGCGAATCGGTTCAGGCAGTCGCCGTCCAGCAACTCGCGCGCGGCAAGATTCGACAACCGCAATCCCACGCCGAACGGGGCGTGCGGCGCGACCGCGTCCCGAAGCGGAGGCAGGTGGCGCGCAATCTCGGCGAAGGTGTCGGCCCAGCTTTCGCCGGGATGGACGTTGGTGCAGTAGGCCAAGTGGAAGTGGTCACCGGGTCCGTTGCGCATGATCAGGCAATCAAGGCCGGGTCGCGCACCTCGACCCGGGGTTGCTGGCCGCGCAGCACGGAATTGCCGCCGAGCAGTTGCCGTTGGTCGATCGGCAGCGGGTCGAGCCAGTCGGCTTCCGAGATGCGCCCGCTTGCGCTGTAGGCGGCCAGGGCATTGCCGTAGCAGGTCGCCCGGACCGCCGACGGCGCGATGCCGCGGGCCAGCATTAGCCCAGCGGTCTTGGGCACTGCAAGCGGATCGGACGCGCCCCAATCGGCGGAGCTGTCCACGATGATGCGCTCCGGCCCGTACTGGCGCACGACCTCGACCATGCGCTCGTTGCCCATCTTGGTGCGGGGGTAGATCGTGAACCCGGCCCAATAGCCGCGGTCGAGGGTTTCGCGCACAGTCTCCTCGTTGTTGTGGTCGATCACGACGCGATCGGGGCGCAACCCATGCTCCTCGCATATGTCCATGCTCAGGCGGGAGCCGTCCGTCTTGTTGCGGTGGGGCGTGTGCACCAGCACCAGCATGTCCAGCTCGCGCGCCAGTTCCAGTTGCGCGCGGAACGCACGGTCCTCCGCCGCCGTCATATCGTCGAAGCCGATCTCGCCGATCGCCACCACGCCTTCCTTGCCCAAATAAAGCGGCAGGACGTCCAGCACCTCCTCGGCCAGGCGCTCGTTGTTCGCCTCCTTCGAGTTCAGGCCGAGGGTGCAGTAGTGCCGAATGCCGAACTGCCCGGCGCGGAAGCGCTCCCAGCCGAGCAGGCTGGCGAAGTAGTCCTGCATGGAGCCGAGCGAGGTGCGCGGCTGGCCCACCCAGAACGCAGGCTCGATCACCGCCACGATGCCGGCGGCGCGCATCGCCTCATAATCGTCCGTCGTGCGGGAGACCATGTGAATATGTGGGTCGATATAGAGCGGCATCGGGGCTGGGTTGTGATCGGGCATCGGTTACTCCGTATCCAGAAGGAAAGGCTTGGTAGGCATCAGGCGTTGGACGGCGGGATCACCTGCACGCCATCGCTGCTCGCGCTGACGGACGGGATAGAGGCGCTGCCGAGTGCCGCTATGGCAGCCGGGTCGGGGCCGCCCGTGCTTGCGCCGCTAGCTGGGGCGCCGCCGCCAGCCGCGGCGCTTGCCGGATTGAAGGCGCTGATGAACGTCGCAAGTGCGGGGTCACTGCTTTGCAGGCTTGCGAATAGGGTGTCGTACGGGTTCTGGCCATTCGCTAGGTTTGCGAGTGGGTTGCTGCCGCTGGCAGCACCACCGGCGAACGGATTGGCACCGCTCGCGAGGCTGGAGAAGAAGCTGTCCACGCTGACCCCAAGCGAGCCAAGCATGGAGCCAAATGGGCTGTTGGCGAGTTGAGCGCTGCTCGGCCCAACGCTGCCGGGTGCCGTGCCGCTGGAGGTGTCGACCACCGGCGTGCTGCCGCTGGAAGCGGACGGGCTGCTGCTCGAAGGATCGGCACTCGACGGCGCGGCGCTCCCACTGAAGCTGGCAAACAGGCTGGTGGCGGTGACGCCGGGAAGGCTGAGCAAAGGACCGAACGGGCTGCTGGCGAGCAGGGAGCTGAGCTGATCGCTGCTTGGCGCGCCGCCGCTGCTGCCGGCGCCCGAGCCGGCAAATGGGTTGGCGCCCCCACCGAGGTTGCCGAAGATGGTCTGCGCGGTGACGCCGGGAAGGTTGAGCAAAGGGCCGAACGGGCTGGCGGCGAGCAAGGAGTTAAGTTGGTCGCTGCTCGGCGCACCGCTGCCAGCGGATGCCCCGGCGCTGGGGCCGCCCGAGGGCGCGCCACCTATGCTGGCAGCCGGATTGGCTCCGCTGCCCAGGTTGGCAAAGGGATTTCCACCGCCCCCGGCTGCCGGGTTGGATGGCATGCCGCCCCCTCCAGGCGCCGCGGTGCCGTCGGAAGATCCGGACGCATAGTTGATTGCGTACTGGTTGTTGTCGCCGGAAACCGTGACCGAGTTGGTTCCGGGAGCGCCGACGACCATGCCCTGGTTGTTGCTGCCAGCGATTTGCCCGGACGCGCCCGATCCCCCTGGGGCGGAGCCGCTGCCGCTGGACGACGAACCGTTATAGGAAACCGCGAACTGGTTGCTGCCACCGCCGACGGACACCGAGTTGCCGCCGGTGTTCGACGGATCATTGCCGGCGACGGCGAACTGGTTGCCGCCACCCGTCACGTTGACCGAGTTGCCGCCGCTGGCCGACGTGCTATTGTTGGCGACGACGAACTGGTTGCCGCCGCCGTCGACGCTCACCGAATTGCCGCTTCCGGCCGAGGCGTCCTGGTAGGCGACGACGAATGTGTTGTTGCCACCGGCGACACTGACCGCGTTGCCGCCCGCACCGGCGCTGCTGCTGGACGGCGAAGCGACATAGTCCACCACGAACTGCTTGTTTCCGCCGTCGACCGTCGTGGTGTTGCCACCGCCCGTGACGACATAGACTTGGCCGTTGTTGAGCGAGCTGAAATCAAAGTTCGGGTTGGTGTTGTTGAGCGAACCCGGCGCGCCGAACGCCGGGGCGCCGCTGCTTCCGGCCGGGTTGAACGCGGCGCCACCGGAGGCCGCGTCCTGGTATAC
>JAABVA010005919.1_pt1 | contig 10947 bp, 9 predicted proteins | sample 5560331 | NCBI WGS metagenome assembly JAABVA01 (sample SAMN12812661, study PRJNA571458) | rock metagenome | isolation source: Antarctica rocks | place: Antarctica: Victoria Land, Mt New Zealand sud | collected 2016-01-07 | reverse complement strand
GACATCCGCAACTGGGTCAAAGCCTGGAACGACCACCCCAAGCCCTTCATTTGGACCAAGACCGCTGAACAGATCCTCAGCTCACTCTCACGACTTCTCCAGCGAACTACCGGCGCAGGACACTAGCTTCGCCTTCACCCTTCTTGCGTCCGGCGCTCTGACTTGTCAGGTTGTCGAGACGGAAGATCCTGCCATCCGCCGAGGCGCTCGCACGCTCATCCGCACTCAGTCGCCGCCGCGTGCCGTCGCGCTCCTCGACGTACCCGTAAGCGCCGGCGCCAGCACCGCCCATGACCTTCGTGCGGAACAGCTCTCGATACTTCGTGGACTGGCGGTCGCGCCCGAACCACAGGACGAAATCGACCGTGCCAGCGAGGTACTCGTTGGTGGCGCCGGAAGTCGTCCTGTAACTGATCTGCGAGATGAAATTCTCGCTCCCGAACACCTCGTCCATCAGCGCACGCACGAGATGCAGATTCGTGTCACCGATCTGAACGAAAATGCTCCCGCTCTTCGTAAGCAGGTCGCGAGCCACCACGAGACGGTCACGTAAGTACGCGAGATACGAATGAATGCCCAGCTCCCAGGTGTCCCGGAAGGCCTTGATCTGCTCAACCTCGCGGGTTGCGTCCTCGAGCTTGCCGTCCTTGACGTCCCGCTTGTTGGTCGATGCCTGCCAGTTTGAACCGAACTTGATCCCGTAGGGCGGGTCCAGGTAGATCATCTGGACCTGCCCGCGGAGCTGCTCGCGCTCCGCGAGAGACCCCATCGCCTGCAGGCTGTCACCGAGGATCAGACGGTTCGACCAGTTGGCCGCGTGCTTGTAGAACTCGACCGACTGCATCCCTTCAAGCCCGTCGAAGGTGTCGAAGAGCGACAGCTCGGGCTCGGCATCCGCGTGGGCCGCCGTACGCCGCAGGTTCTCGATGAGCACTCGCGGGTCGAGTTTCTCCTGGATGTAGAGCGGCGGCGCCTCCACGAGCAGGTCCTCGGCGTCCTGGGCGTCCTTGCCCTTCCACACCAGTTGCGGGTCGAGGGTCGTGTCCCGCGGGTAGAGCAGTGGGATCGGGGCGCGCGACGCGGAGTCGAGCCACTCCTCCGCGGGGGCGCTCGGGATGTTGACCCGCTTATCGGCGTGCGTGACCGCGTCAACCGGGGTCGGGCCGTTCGGCCTCTTCACTGCCACGTCAGCGGGTTCCTTCCGAGCTCACAAGTGCGGGTGGTGTTATCTGCGGTGCGAGGTCCCGGCATGCCTGCCGGATAGCAGGTTCCGACGTCGCCGGGTTCCCCACCTCGACGTAGCCCCAGAGGCCCCACCCGCCGTGCCGATTTACCGCCGGGACCCAGAGGTGCTGCGCAGTGTGAGCCTTCTCCGACACTGGTCCAGGCGAGTGATGCTTCTTCGCCCCGCCGGAGACCTCCACGACCAGGGTCCGGGTAAGCCCGTCACCGGGGTCGGTGAGCCGTACCAGGAAGTCGGGGACGTAGCGCGCTCCCCGACCTTCATAGGTGTACGGGATGGTGAAACCCAAGTGGTCGTTCTTGACGTAGGCCGCTACCTCGCTCAGGGCCTCGAGTACGTCGGCTGCGGTCTGCTCCCAGCCGCTGTCGAGGACGACGTGACTCACGTGGCACCGAGCGGAGTCCGTTTGGTGCGCCGGTCGGGTCGTGTCGAAGTCCACGAGATCCGTGGACCCCTCCTGGTCCGGGTCGAAGACCGGAAGCAGTCGTTCGATCCGCTCGTCCTCGGCGACGATCGCGTGGACGATTTTCTCGACCGATCGCTCGGTGAGGTCGTGGATCAGCAGTAGGCCCGGGTAGGTGCCGTCCTCGAAGTCGATGGCCTCGTTGATGTAGCGCTTCACGATGCCCAGCACCTTGGGGTAGAGCCACGGCCGCGGGTTGCCTAGCTCGTCGCGGTACTCCCGGTCGAGCACCCGATGGGCGATCTTGTAAGCGACCTCCTGCACCCGCATGGTCTTGAGGAACTCGGGATACACCGTCTCCGTGTAGCCGGTGATGTCGCCAACGGACGTTTCCGTCGGCACGTAGTTGGTGCTGACCTGCAGCCTGCAGGCAGGGCCGGAGAAGTCGGCCGTTAGCTCGGGATCAGGCATTTCCAGCCGGTAGCCGATCAGCCGCGGGAAGGTGATCCTTGCGGCAGATCGCTCGGGTACGGCGCGCACTCGCACCGGAGCAGCGCGCGGCTTAGGGTCCTTGGAAGAGCCGCTGGAGGGGATGAAGGCGAAGGGGACGCCGAAGACCTCGGCGTACTCGGGCTCGAACAGCCCGTCGTCGCCGACGGAGTACGAGCGACGCCGCAGGCCGCGGCCGACGACCTGTTCGGTGAGCAGCGGGGTGCGGAACGCTCGCACACCCAAGATGTGGGAGACCGTGTTCGCGTCCCAGCCCTCAGTCAGCATGGAGACACTCACGACGCAGCGGATGTTGGCTCCAAGCTTGCCCACCTTGCCGACCGTGTTCATGACCTCACGAAGGAGGTCCGCCTCGCTCATCTCGTCGGGGTCGCGGCCGGGGAATCGCAGCCGCAGATCTTCTTTGAAGTCCTCGATCTCCTGCGCAGCCAGCGCCTTGAAGTCTGCGGATAGCTGTTCGCCAGACTCGAGCTGCTGCGAGTCGACGAGAATGGTGCGCGGCGAGTGGTTCCAGACACCGGACTCGACGTTGCTGAAGATCGCAAGCTGGCCGGCCACTGGGACGGTGACGGGCTGGTTCTCCAGGTCGACGGTGTCCTTCTCGTAGCCGGCGATCCAGTCGAAGACCAACTTGCTCACTGTTGTGTTGTTGCAGACCACGATGAACACGGGAGGGGTCTCGCCGCGGTCCTCGCCGCTCGCTTGCCAGGCGAGGAAGGCCGTCTCGTAGTTCGAGTAGAGGCTGTAGAGGGCCGTCTCGAGCTTTGGCGGGAGATTCGGCGCCGCAGAGCGGCTCTTCGCGGCGCGTGCTGCCCGCTTGGGCAGGTCTTGGGAGATCTCATCCCAGAGGTTGCGGTAGACGACGGTGTCTCCGCCGGCGTTGTCGCTGACCGGGAGCCGCGGGACCTTGACGATGCCGCATTCGATTGCGTCGACAAGCGAGAAGTCGCTGACGACCCATGGGAACAAGGTGCCCTGCCCGTAGCCCGAGCCGTTCAGGAAGAACGGTGTCGCAGACAGGTCATAGACGGTCTTGATACCGAGCTTGATCTTGAGCGCTTGCAGGCCTCGAAACCAAACTCGAGCCTGGTCCTCGCGTTCCTTTGTCTCAGCCTCCTCGTCCGCGTCCATGGCTTCTTCGATGCGCTCGTACGGCTTATCGCGATAGCAGTGGTGCGCCTCGTCGTTTAGGACGAGCAGCTCGCCCGCCTTGAGCCCGAACTCGCGAGACACGCGTGTCGCCACCTGTGCGGGGGTCTCCGTGAAGGGGTCAATGGTCGCGGCGCTGCCTGCGAGCAACAGGTCCTTGGTGGCCTTAGCTAGGCCCGCCCCTTCCTTGGTCACCTTGGGCAGGAAGACGTGGTAGTTAGTAATGACGATCTGAGCGGTGCCGAGGGCGGGGACGAGGTCGGCAGGCAAAAGATCGCGTTCGCGGTAGTAGTTGCCATCGTGTTCCGGGAGCAGGACGCGGAGCCGATCGCGGATTGTGACGCCCGGGGCCACGACGAGGAAGCGACGCGTGAATCGCTTGTCCTGAGGTCCTGCGCTCTTGTTCAGCACCTGCCAGGCGATGAGCATCGCCATGACGACGGTCTTGCCGGATCCCGTCGCCATCTTGAGAGCGATGCGAGGAAGGCCGGCGTTGAACTCCTCGTTGGTCTCCTCAAGGCGGGTGAGCATCCAGCCTTGGCTGTCCTTGGTGGCCGCCTCTGCTAGGTAGATGGCGGTCTCCACTGCCTCACGCTGGGCGAAGAGCACGCGGTTCTCGCGACCTGTGTCGCCCCAGTATTCGAGCAGGCGCCGAGTCGTGGGGGTGACGTGGGCGTATCCGCGCTTGCGCCAGAGGTCGACCCTGCCCCGGACCTCGTTGACGAGCTCGTTAGGGCGGATGCGCTCGGCAGTCCACTCGTTGTCAAGTTGAAGCTGCGCGCCGGCCTTCTTGCTAGCAGGGACCGGGATGAAGTACTCGGACCGCCGGCGCCCGACCAAGATCTCGTCGGTGATGCCGTCGTCGTCGAACTTGAAGAACTTAGTGGGCTCGTCGTACGGGCCGTTGATCACCGGGTTGGTGATGGTTTTGCCCATGGTGAACTAGCCCTTCATCCTCTTTGGCCTTCCGCACCGCACCCTAACGGCCTGAAGCGGCCGCCCGGCGGCTTACGTCCCTTGCACACCCAACGTTTTGGAAGCGGACCGCGAACGACATGTCGGCGTCGACTGACCGATGGTGCGCACACTGACCGGCTGGCAGCTTGGGTGCCTGGGACTCAGAGGGCGCGCAGCCGCTCTGTCCTGTCGGGCGAGGCGCCCTCCGCAGGTTGCTCTACCCTGTACCGGAGCTCTTCGAGCACCTTGACTGCTGTCTGCGGAGAATCCCGGACGGCGGCCGCCAGCTGGTCCAGCCGCCATCGTTGGCGGCCATCAGCAAGTGCGTCATGCGCTCCCGAATCCATGTCCACCCCCAGCTCATCGGCCAACATCTGCAAGATGTCCTCGAGACACGGGCGGAAGCGCGCGCCACCAAGCGGGAAGTGCAAGTCACCCAGGCGTGGCAGCCTGGTTCCCTCGTCAGCCGCGTTGATCCGCCTGCGGGAACGCCGGCTTCGTGTTCCCGCCGCGGACATTGCCCATGTCAGCGCGTCGCGATGTGCATACACCTGCAAATGTGCGCATGCAACCCTGTTGGCGTTGCGAAGGTAGTCGTATCGAAACAGCGGTTCAGTCGTGCCAGGAGCCAGAACCTCGACGGAGGACTTGTCAACTGCGAGGTAGGCCCCGCGGTGGTCCCAGGTGCACTGGTAAGTAACGAGCAGCCGAAGCAGAGGCCTGCCCTCGACGTGCAGAATGATGCCCTCGGCTTCCTCCTGTCGAACGTAAAAACGAGCCAGACGCGTCCCAGGCCGCCCGACCACCCTGAACGGTGGAACTCGATCGCCAAACGCGGCCTGAACCGTCGCCGTGATGTTGCAAGCGAACGTCTCGGCTTGGCTGCGTAGTGCCTCGTCGGGGTCGGTCATGCTTGTTCTCTGCGGTCACTCGTCCGCGAGCAGGAAGTCGATGTTCTCGATCTCGGCCAACCGGGCAGCCTGTGCCGGCGTGAGCATGTAGTTCTCCGCGAGCGCTCGCAGCTCGTCCTCCGGCAGTCCAGTGTCGGAAAGCAGAGTTGCTCGGCGGCCGATCAGTTCATCGCGGCTCATCATGATCACGGTCGGCACGTGCCCTCCTCGACGTCACGATGGGCTGTCGTAACAGTAGACAGCATCTCCGGCACCTCGGACAGTTTCTACGCCGCGCTGCACCGAGCCCCGACTCGGAAGGGGCGCCTAGGCAGCGGCCTTACGTAGCGACTCGTGCAACGCCGGCTGTGTCGCATGCCCTGTGCTGCCGTCGGGTGTCTGCGCACGCGTGCCTTTCGCGTTCGCTTCAAGGTGCGGCGATCTGACGGTCTCACCGAGGCGCGATCACAACTGTTAGGCAGGCAAGGTGGGTGTCGTTCCGCTCGCGGCGTACGTGGCACCCGTCGTGCGTATGATCTCAGCGAAGGCAGCGGCGTCCCAGCCGGGCGGGGCGACACCCCGGCGAAGCGTGATCTCTAAGCCGCGGAAGTGCTTGGTGGTGACAACAGCCTCCGCTGCCGCGCTGAGCTCGGCCCTGACCGCTTTGCTACATGCGCCGTCGTACATCACGGCCGGAACGGCCAGCGTCACCTCGTACTGCCCCCCGTTCCAGTTATCGACGCAGTCTGAGGTCAGCTCGGAGGCGGCCACCACCATCGGCAGCATCGTGCCCCCGGTGCCGTGCCAGATCGCACATCGCCTCGCGGTCCCGCTCGGCATCCGCTCGACGCTCGGCCTCGCGCTGCGCAAATGCCTGCGGGCTGTCCCACCCGTCGAACATGCCCACTCCAGTCTCCGGTGCCTGATGCCTGATGCCTGATGCCTGATGCCTGCCTACGTCATGATGCCAAGCGCGTCCGACAAGTCCGGTGGCCACATCGAGGACGGGTCCGAGGAGGGATGAACATGCCAGCACGACGAGAGCTCGCAGTCGCGATCGACGGCGGCGTCAGCGCGCCCACGGGCCTGTCACCCACGAGCGCCAGCACGTGGCGGCAGTGCGAGCTGAAGTTCTCGCTGAGCTACGCCCTCGGCTGGACCGAGGGCGGAACCGTCCCGCAGCTGATCGGCAACACCGCGCATCGCGCCATCGAGCTGCTGTACGGGCTGGAGCCCGCGGAAAGGACCCGGGCGCGGGCCAGTGAGCTCCTGGAGGTCGCGTACGCCGAGGAGAGTGCCAAGAGCGGCGTCGCCAACCTCGTCGAGAACGTCCGGACGCTTGGCGAGCAAGTCCTGACCGCCTGCCACGACGCGCTCGACGGCCTCTTCGAGCTCGAGAACCCCCAGCACATCACCGTCGGTCCCGAAGGCCTCGAAGTCTGGGTGAGCGCGAGCCTGTACGACACGCCAGTGCGCGGCCGGATCGACCGGCTGTACGACGCGTCCGGCGCGTACGTCGTCGCCGACTACAAGTCGGGCCGCACGCCTCGACCGGAGTACAGCCGCAAGGCGTTCTTCGGCCTCTGGACGTACGCCGCGGCGCTAGCCGCGAGCGACCCCGACAAGGTCCTTCCCGACCGGTTGGAGCTGCTGTATCTCATCGGCCGGGACCGGCTCACCCGCCCGGTCCTCCGCGACGTCGCCCTGCAGCACGCACGCGAGCTCGCGGTCATCTGGCGTCAAGTACTCGAGGCAGCCGAGCGCGGCCGGGTGACCGCGCGCACCGGGCCGCTGTGCGGCTGGTGTGCGTTCGAAAGCGCGTGCCCGGCCAGGACTCGCTCGGCGCTGCCTTCTGTCGGAGGGGCAGAGCATGCTGCGTTGTTAATTGACGCCGGTCTGAGCCGGCGCGACCGCGGCCTCGTCGCCAAGACGTTCGAACGTGTCACGTCACGAGCCGAGGACGAGGGCGCCACCGAGGGGGAGCCATGACAGCGACGTACATCCCGCCGACCTGCGCCATGGGCAACGGCGACAACTTCGTGCTCACCGCCTCGGAGGTCGCCGGGCGCGACGGTCCGTGGGCCTGCCCCGGCAAGATTGCCGTCGAGGCGCGACGTAAAGGCGGGAGCCTGCAACCGAACGACAACTCGCGGTGGCAGCCCACCTGGGACACCTCCGAGCAGCTCTTCTTCGCGTTCCGAGACGGCTTCGATGCACTCCACCGTGGCGTAGACGTCGCGGACGCCGCCGCGATCAACACCAACCTCACCGCCGCGCAGCGGCGCTTCGTCACGCACGCCCTCCACGAGCTCACCGAGCTCGACGAGCTCGTGGCCGGTGCCGCGGGCACGGCGATGGAGTACCAGGGCAGCTGCAGTGCGTTCTTCCGTCGCGGCTGGGGCCAGATCAAGCTCACAGGCCCGGAGTACGCCAGCAGCGACGACAGCACTCGTGAAACCGTCCGCCTGGCGTACAAGGAGTTCCGGGAGCCGGTACCCGAGCACCTGCATGACTTCGCGGCCGTCGCCGCGATGGTCCTGGCCAGCGACCGACCGGAGCGGGCCAGAATTCGAGTGAGCGAGTTCAGCCTCGCCGACGGCGCATACCGGTCGCTCTTCGATGGCACCCCCGCACAGGCGCAGGAGCTCTACGCGTCGCGGAGCGACCCCGAGCGGGGACACCTGGTCGTGCAGGCGCTCTCCGGCCGGAGCGTAGAAGGGCATGCGCTCGCTCCGGGCTCAGCGTGCGGCGGGTGTGCGTTCCTGCAGGTGTGCCCGGGCCCACAGCGGCTTCCGAGCGCGCTCGGCATCGACAAGGCCGTCGCTACGCGCGCGCTTTCGAGCACGGACCTGTCGCTGTACGACGAATGCCCCACCAAGTTCCACTCCCAGCGACGAAGCCACCTTCCGACCCGGTACGCCGAAGGCGGCGAAAGCGAGGACTTCACCCCGCGCAACCGGGGCGTGGCGACCCACACCTTCCTGCGTTGGGCGCACTCGCGGGTTCCGCATCGCAACTGCACCGAGGCGGACCTGCCCGAACCGAGCGCACAGCCCGACGAGGTCGAGGCGCTGCTGGCGGAGACCGGGATCGAACGTGCCGCCTACGTCCTGGCCAGGCCGTACCTGCTCGGCCACGTCGAGCACTGCATCGTCGGCTTCGACGGCCTCACTGACATCGCCGTCGAGCCGCGGCACGTCATCTACGACGTGTACGCCGACGTCGTTCTTACCGTCGAGCCCGACCTCACGCTCACCTCCGGCCCGACCAGCCGCATCTGGCGGGAGACCAAGACGCGCGGCTTCGCGCCTCCGCGCGACGAGGTCGAAGCCCTCAACGCGTACCCGGCCTTCGCGGTTCATGTGACGCTGTTGGCCGCCGGCGCGGGCGGGAACGGCCGGGACGATGGCGCCGCGGAGCTCGAGGTGCTCACCCCCAACCCCGACGACAGCCGGCTTTACGTCGTGCCGCTGTCGCACGGCGCGCTCGTGGCGCACGCGCAGAAGCTCGTCGCGAGCATCGCCATGCGCTGGGCGCAGGACCTGACGTTCGCGCCCAGACCCAGTGCCGTTTGTGCTCGCTGCCCCATGCACGGCTGGTGCGACCCTCCGCCCGTGGCAGCGGCGGTGCAGCGCGAGCCCGATGACCGTGAGTTCCTCGGCATCGAAGACCCGTTCTGAGCCGTGCGGCCGGCGACGCGCCCGGTGAGCTGGTGCCCGAGCCGGGCCGACTGCCTCGGATCCGCACACGCTCATGCCCGCCTCTGCGCCAGAAAAGCGCCGACTCGGCTGGCCTGGCGTTCCTCCGTGGCCATTCGCGCGAACCTTGGCCATCGCAGCACCGGGGCATCTACACGTCCAGGAAGTCGGCGCCAGTCGGTGCCACCAGGTGCCTGCCTGACAACTCCGATCACGCCCAGCCGGAAGCCCCGTGGGGAACGGATGGGGAACGGCCCGAAAAGCCGTCAGGGCCATGATTGGTGATCATGGCCCTGACCTGCGGTTCTCTTGTAGCGGGGGCAGGATTTGAACCTGCGACCTCTGGGTTATGAGCCCCAGCACTCTCCTGCCGAGGAGGGGTCAACCGGAACGCCAGGACGACTGTCCACGGGTCGTCACCGTCAGTGCTCCGGCGCGTCGTACGGCTCAACCCCCTGAAGGAGGTCGCGCACAGTGACCTGCAGCGCGGCAGCCACCGCTTGCAACCTCCCCAGCGTTGGCACCGTCCGGTCGTGCTCGATGTCCGCCAAGTACGAGGTCGACAAACGAGCGTCACCGGCGAGAGCCATGAGGGTCAGACCTCGCTCCTGTCGTAGTTGTCTCAAGCGCGAGCCAAGAGTCTGCGTGACCACGAGCGGAGGCTAGAGCGACACCCTGACAGCGAGTCCATACGCTGCTAACGTATACGTTGTGAACGTAATCCATGGCGCTGTTGATGAGGTTGCATACGTCATCGCTTCGTTCGTCCCGCAGGGTCGACGGGCGCGCGCCGCGTGGGCCTACACGCACCGAGTGGTTGCCCAGGCAGCCCGCCTCAGCACCCGATCGACCAGCAACGCCGCGAAGTACCTTAGCCACCTATCTGACTTCGCGGCGTGGGCACATGCGCAGGGCGTCCCGTTGGCGCTAGAGGTCCTACTGGACCCGGATGTGATCGAGCGCTACATCGCCGTAGGGATGCCGGGGGCCCAGGACAGTACACGCGCCACACGGCGCGCGATCCTTCGACGAATCGGGCGACTCTGCGCGTCCCCGCAGCAGGATCCGCCGCTGCCGATCGCGTACCGGCGGGTCCGGCCGCCTTACGGCGCTAAAGAGGTGCACGAACTTCTTGCGCTGGCGAGCGCGCAACCGACTCCGAGCCGTCGCAGGACGCTGCGCGCCATCTTGCACCTCGGGCTGGGCTGCGGGCTCGCCTCCCGCGATCTGGCCTGGGTTCGCGGGCAGGACATCGAGCAGCTGAAGGACGGGTCCGTCAGCGTCACGGTGAGCGGCGGCACCCGACCCCGCACCTTGGTCGCGCTGCAAGCGCATGAGACCACCCTGCTCGAGATCGCCCGGCACGACCCCGCCGGGCTGATGATCGGCGGGAGCACCCGCGGCCGCAGGAATGTCACGCGCGGACCACTGGACCGCGTGGTAGGCGGCGAGGACCTTCCCCGGCTGGAGACCGCCCGGCTACGGTCGACGTGGCTGCTGACCCACCTACGCGCCCGCACCCCACTGCCCACGCTGATGACCGCTGCCGGCCTCACGACCGTGCGGCCACTTGAGGACCTGCTCCACCACTGGCCCGTAGACGACGAGACCGCGCGGCTCGCGCTGCGCACAGCCGGATGATCCGGCGCCGGGACATCACCCGCACGCTGGAGTGGGTTGATGCCGGCGGCGTCCCGGCGGTGCTGGAGCAAGCGCTCCGCCCCACCGGCCGCGGACGACCGCGGCAGCTGACGGTCCGGGCGCTACTTGTCGGGTTGAAGCTCGCCGTGGACAGCGCGAAGACGGCGTGTCTGACCGACGTGTTCCTCGTCTTGACCGAGGGACTGCCCGAGGCTGTCCAGCACGACCTAGGGGTCCGGGACCGCCGGACCGGACGCGTCATCACCGTCCACCAGGTCCGCCGGCTGCTGGACAGCATCAAAAACCGGCTCGACCCAGGCGCAAAGGCGGCGCCCGAGGACCGCCTCGCGCGGCTCGCTGCACTGCAACAGATCCTTGACGACCTGCTCGCCGCGACCATGCCCGCCGAGCTTGCGACCAGCGGCGCGTACGCCGTCGACGGCACCGGCACCTGGT
>JAABVA010005918.1_pt1 | contig 10948 bp, 9 predicted proteins | sample 5560331 | NCBI WGS metagenome assembly JAABVA01 (sample SAMN12812661, study PRJNA571458) | rock metagenome | isolation source: Antarctica rocks | place: Antarctica: Victoria Land, Mt New Zealand sud | collected 2016-01-07 | reverse complement strand
GGTGACCTTCGACGACGCGAAGACAAATGAGAAGGCTCTCGTGAAGGCTACGACGGACGCCGGGTATCCCTCAGAGCGCGTCAAAGACGGCAAGTAAAGCTTGGGCATTTCCACTTGGGAGGACCGGCCACTCAACACTCATTAGATGTCCACCACCACCCGTACACGCGTAACGTGAAAAGGACAGCCATGATCTTGAAGACGGTAAAGCTGGCGAGCGCGAGTGCACTGCTCGTGGCCGTGGGTTGCTGCTGCGCTGCGCCCTCCTCTGGACAGAGTCAAAGCATTGCCAGAGGATCGCATCAGTTGAACCGGAGAGTGATGGGCAAGTAGGTCCGAAACTGTCTCTTTTACCGCCGGCGCGAGGCTCGTAAACAACGGCCTGCGGCGAGGGACCGCAACACCATTGAAGAGGAAATGCGCATGTCATACGCCGACATCCAGCTTCCAGAAGAGCTGCAGGCCCGTCTCAGGGTGGTATTCAGGCTTTCGCAGGAATCGCGCATCGCGACACTCGGAGATTTGACCGCAGTGTTCGCCAAACAGACGGCAAAGCCTCGTCCAGAAAACCTGATTTCGGAGAAGATCACACGGCATCAGGTAACGGCGAGCGGCAAGATTCTTCACACGCATTGCTTTATAGACGCGCTGATGCTGCCCACCGTCCTCGGAGAGGAGCCTGTCGAGGTCCGCTCTAAGAGTCCACGGCGTGCGAATGTCACGGCCCGCGTGACCAGGCAAGACGTGGAAGCCTCGCCGAAAGCAGCCGTGGTGTCTTTTGGTGCAGCTCGTGGGGCCGAGGGACACAGGTCCAGGCTACGCTCTGCCCCTATCTCAACGCCTTCCCCTCTCCTGAGGACTACGAACGATGGGTCAAGGAAACCCCAGAAGCCGTTACGATCGCACTTCCATTAGCTGAGGCGTTTGCGTTTGCCCGCGACTGGGCCACGGTTGGCACCCAGCAGGTCCCGATTGGCAGCGTCGGATGCCGCTGCTGACAACGTGGGCACGGCAACGGAATTCGAACACTGCAGATTACAGCGGAGGGCCGTCTCCCCCTGCCCTTCGCACACCGGCCAGCTACTCTTCAGGGGAATGCGAGCGGCTGTGCTGAACACCAGCAATGGCGATCGCCGCACCGATAAGAGCGACATTCTTTGAGAACTGGATCAGCTCTGCCTGTTTTGTTTGCGGGTCTTCGATATTCCAAAAGTCGTGCATGGAAGCAGACGCGACGCTAAGAAATCCGGCTACGGCCACCGCTGCGATCTCCGGCCTGATGCCCAGCATCAGACTTGTTCCGGCGGCCGTCATCAAGACGCCGGAACCCTTTACGCTGAGATGGGGATAATGGTTTCGCTTTGCGGCCGCATAGCCTTCAAGAGCTTCCATGTTACTGAAATGATTCATGCCGCTGTACACAAAGAAGCCGCCAAAGATGGCCCGTCCGATCCCGTAGATGATTCGCATGATTGCTCCTGACTTTCGAGTTAGAGGGCAAGCGAGGCCGGCATGAGGTCGTCTTTCCAGGGGGCCTGGACGGGAAGGCGCACTTCTCCAGCATTTTCCACTGAGATGACGATGTACTTGGCCGTAGGCTGGTTGCTCTTGTCCGCCGTGCTGCAGATGGGCAGCAGCACGTTGAGCTCCGGGAAGTAGCCGGCGCAGTTGCCGGGCAACAGCTTGTATGGCACGACGATGAAGCGTTTGGCGAGACGTTTCTGGCCCTTGTAGTGGCCCGTGATGTTGATGATGTCGCCTTCCATGAGGTCACGCTCGCGCATGTCCTGCGGGTTCATGAACAGCACACGGCGCTCGTTGTGTACGCCGCGATATACGTCATTCCAGGCGTAGATGGTGGTGTTGAACTGGTCGTGGCTGCGGACGGTGGTGGCGACGAGTTGGCCAGGCTCAAGGTCATGCACGGGAAGATCGGCGGTCGTGAAGTTTGCCTTGCCAGAGTGCGTATTCGAGAAGTCGCCGTGACGTGGCTTGTTGGGCAGGTAGAAGCCATACTTCTGCCGCACCTTCTGGTTATAGTTGTCGCAGCCGGGGATGACGCGCGCAATGAGGTCGCGGATGCGATCGTAATCGTCGGCGAGGGTCATCCAGTCCACCTTGCTCCGCTCCCCCAGCGTGCGTGCGGCGATGTTGCACAGTACGGCGGGCTCTGACATAAGCAGCGGCGACGCGGGCTTCACGCGGCCGCGTGACATTTCGACGACGCCCATGGAATTTTCGGTGGTCTGGAACTGCGGACCGGATTTTTGCTCGTCGATCTCCGTACGGCCGAGCGCCGGCAGGATCAGCCCCTGCTTGCCCGTGACCAGGTGGCCTCGGTTGAGCTTGATGCTGATCTGCACGGTGAGGCGCGTGTTGCGCATAGCCTCCGCCGTGTACTCGGTATCGGGCGCTGCGGAAAGGAAATTGCCGCAAAGGCCGATGAAGACCTTGCCCTTTCCGGCGTGCATGGCCTTGATGGACTCGACGACGTCGAGGCCGTGGTGGCGCGGCGGCTCGAAGCCGAAGCAGTTTTTCAGCTGGTCGAGGAACTCGTCCCGGGGGCGTTCCCAGACACCCATGGTGCGATCGCCCTGGACGTTGGAGTGGCCGCGCACGGGCGAGACCCCGGCACCGGGCTTGCCGATGGCGCCACGAAGCAGGTTGATGTTGACAAGCTCCTGAATGGCATACACAGCGGTCCTCTGCTGCGTCAGTCCCAGGCACCAGCTGGTGATGATCCGCTCCCTGCCCACCAGCAACTCGGCGACCTCGCGCATCTGCTCCTGCGAGACGCCGGACTCGTGCACGAGGGTGGCCATGTCTTCGCTCCGGAGGCGTGCGAGGAAGTCGTCGAAGCCGGCTGTGCGCTCCTGGATGAACTTCCAGTCGAAGCACTTGCCAGGGCTGGCTTCCTCCAGCGCGAGCATCTCCTTCATGATGCCTTTGAAAAGGGGGATGTCGCCGTTGATGCGGATATGCAGGTAAATGTCCGTGAGCTTGGTGCCGCCGTCGAGCACCCCCACAACCTTTTGCGGGTCTTTGAAGCGCAGCAGGCCGGCTTCGTAGAGCGGGTTCACGGAGATGATCTTCGCGCCCTTGTTCTTCGCTTCTTCCAGCGTGGAGAGCATACGCGGGTGGTTGGTGGCGGGGTTATGGCCGACCATGATGATCACTTCGGCATTTGTGTAGTCCTCGATGGTGACGGTTCCTTTGCCGATACCGATCGATTCGGTGAGTGCTGAGCCGGAGCTTTCGTGGCACATATTGCTGCAGTCCGGCATGTTGTTGGTGCCGAAGTGCCGGGCGAAGACGCCGTACAGGAAGGCCGATTCGTTGCTGGCCCGTCCGGAGGTGTAGAAGATGGCTTCGTCGGGACTGACGAGGTTTTTGAGTTCGTCAGCGACCATGTTGAAGGCGTCGTCCCAGGAGATGGGCTCGTAGTGCGTGGCGCCTGCGCGCAGGACCATGGGGTGAGTGAGCCGGCCCTGCTGACCCAGCCAGTACTCGTCCTTGTTGGATAGCTCCTCGACGGAATGCTGGGCGAAGAACTCGGGTCCGCATTTACGCGAATCGGTCTCCCAGGCGATGGCCTTGGCGCCGTTCTCGCAAAACTCGAAGAACTTGCGGGGTCCGTCGGGCTCGGGCCAGGCGCAGCTTGGGCAGTCGATGCCGTGGGAATGATTGAGCACGGTGAGAGCATGCGAGCCGCGCAGCATGGACCGGTTCAGGCTCAGGTGCTCGGTGGAGCGGATCACGGCGGGCACGCCGGCCGCGTAATGTTCGGGCTCGGTGAGCCAGATGGGGCGGAGGTCATCTGGGAACTGCGCCTTGACGGGATTCGGCAGCCAGCTTGGCTCGTCATTATTTTCGGTTGCCGCACCGTCGGACGGAAGCGGATTGTCGCGGATCTGCTGCTCGGTCTTCAGATCGCGCTTGCTCGCATTCCAGCGCGAAGGCGTGTGGGCGTCCATGCGGTTTTCTGCGCGGTCCTGCTTGTCGTCAGGATGGCTCTGTGGGAGCGTGTCTTGCTTGAGCGTGGGAGTGGATGCCATGAAGGGAACCTCGGGAGAGGATTTGAGTGAAGAAGTTTGGCGACTACTGCGGAGTGCGGCTGCAAGTAGCGCGGACTGAACAGTTGCATGACCAGAATGGCAACCTGGACGAGAATCTATATGGATTACCCAAAAGGTACCAAGAGCCGGTTTGAAGCAGCGGCCACCACACGACACGCACTTAAAGCCCGAACCCGAGAAACTAGACAACAGTTAGCCTCATAAGCTTGTCCGGAGCGCCTACGCCAGGTTGGGTCAATACCGCAACAAAAGCTGGCCCGTGGCATCAGAGCATGTACTCAACGTCTGATGCATGAGTCGGGTAGGCGAAGAGAATGTGTTTGAGCTTCTCGGCCGTAACGCCACTACGAATGGCCAGAGTAAAGAGATTGATTGTCTCTTCTGCCGCAGGACCAAGCAAATGGGCTCCTAATATCAGGTCGCTTTCTTCCTCCACAAGTACTTTGAATGCGGCAGTGCTCTCCGCAACCCGCCGAGAAGAGTACCAGTCCCCCATCTTCATGTAATTCGTTTTGAAGCGCAGCCCCTTCTCCTTGGCGGAGTGTTCGGAAAGTCCGACAGACGCCAAGGGCGGGATCGTAAAAACTACAGTGGGAATGGCGTCGTATTGCGCCTTCATATGGTTTGCCTTGAGCAGGTTTTCGGCTGCCACGATCCCGTCGTAGGCAGCCACAGGTGTAAGCCGAGGTCCACTCGTAGCTACCGCATCCCCAGCAGCATAAACGACAGGATTTGAAACACTCTGCAGATATTCATTCACTGTAATGCCGTTGCGCTCGCGATCCACGCCAGCCGTATCGAGATCCAGTCCGTCCAGGTTGGGGACACGTCCTGCAGCGTGGACTGCGAGATCACAGTCGAAGCAAAGCTCTTTGTCCCCCTGACTTGCACAGACAGTAAACCGAGCCCCCTTCTTGGTGATGGCCTTTACTGTCATACCCGTATGAATGGTCGCTCCGAGCTCCCGGGTACTATCCGCAAGCTGACTGACGAGGTCAGGGTCAAATCCCTCCAGAATGCGTTCTCCACGATGCAGCACCGTCACTTTTGCTCCGGCACGGGTTGCAAGATGCGTAAACTCCAGGGCAATATAGCCCCCGCCTACAAAGACGATCTCTTTTGGAAGTTCCTCCAGTTCCAGAAAATCGGTGCTGTCGATGAGGTGCTCCTCACCACTGATGTTCAGAGGAGCCGGTGTTGCGCCGCTTGCGATCAGCACGTGCCGCGCGTGCAAAACATTCGTCTCCACCTGCAGCGTGGTGGGGCCGGTAAACCTTGCATGGCCGTGAAATGTTTTGATGCCCCGCTTTTCAAACGCTTGCTCCCGTTCCTCTGGAACAGGGCCGGTAAACGATCGCTTGAATTTCATAAGGTCGGGCCAGCAGATTGAGAGCTCACCGGTTACCGTGTGCTGTTTCTGCATTCTTCGGGACCAGTCGATCAGATCGGCGTTTCCCAAAAGGACCTTTTTCGGGTCGCAGCCCCGCAGAGCACAGGTGCCGCCCAAGGGCAAAGAATCGATGATGGCCACGTTCCACCCAGCCGATCGGGCTTTCGAGGCCACCGTAGCACCTGCAGACCCTGTGCCGATGACAATCAGATCAAACTCTTGCATTGGTCCACCTTTTCAGTACTAGGATTGAGAGCTTAATTTTTGTTGCCACTGATTGCGAAGCAGGTTGTGGGTGGCTTCAAGCGTTGCCCCGTATGTCACATGGTTCGCTGCGGCCCGGGCGTGGTTCTGCCACGGAAACTCGGTGGAAGGAGGAGAGAGCTTCAGAACGGGCATCATGAGTTCATCTCCAATCAGCCACAGCCCGACACCGTAGACGAGCCCGCCGGCCGCTTCTATAAGAGGAATACGGTTTCTGAGCGCTCCGAATATCCCACCCCAAAAGGACGCCATAGCTCCAATGGATGGCCATACCTCCTTGCTGCTTTGCCTCTTTGTCCAGATCTTGTCCTGTGACCGTTTTGGCAATGTTCGCCGCGAGGACTTCCGGTGGGTATTCTCCGCCCCTCAGGTTCTCCTCTGCTTCGGAGATCGCAACCTTGTCATCATTCTCCACGAAGGCACCTTTGGAGGAACTGATTCTGGCTCCTACAGCCCTTCGCGCTCGTAGTATCGGATTGTCTGGAGATTGACCTTGCTCTGCTAGTCGGTTGATCGTGAACTGCGGCATGAACCAACTATAAAGTCTGTACTCAGGTATAGACTCAAGCCGCCGGAGTGTGTATATTTACACGCGATCACCCACCCAATCGAGCCAAGCCGAAGCTCAGCTGCCCACTTCACGCTCCGAAGACAGATGGAACGCTCTGAGCCGAAGAGAGTCCAGCTTTGAAATAAGCGTGGTTTGCTCATGGCCCTTTGAATGCTGTTCGCGCCACAGCTCCAGGAAGAGCGCAGGAACGCCCAGATGCAGCTGAGGTTCTTTGTTCATGCGTTTTCTGGTGCTCTGTCCAGAGCCGGCCGGATCACCTGGGCTGAGGACCGCTCCATTTCCTCGGCCTGTGGACTGCATTGCAGCAGCACCAGGTCAACCCCGACTGCCGCAAACTCCTCCAGACGTTCGCACACTCTCTCTGAAGTGCCCACCAAACCTTGGACCGGGCTCATATAAGCGAGAAGGATAGGGCGCCCGGAGGACGATGGCCCCATGCTTCAGGAGGGGTTTTTCGCCGCGGAAAGCTGACCTCCTGGAAGTCGTAGGCCCGTCGAAGCACGAGGAGTGGCATGGGTGGAGGATCAAGCGACCGGAGCTGGTGTCGGTTTTTGCCTCGAACTGGGGTGCAAAACGAGGTGGGACGCGAGCTGGGCATCTTGCCCAGCGCACCCGCACTCTCATCTTTCAGCCCTACCACTAAAGTTGTACAGAATGGAGTTGAATAATGAGGATCATGGAAAAAACAAACAGGGCGGCAGCGCTCGTAGCGGCGGTACTCATGGCCGCCACCGGCGCGTTCGCCCAATCAGGCCAGGGGTCTCTCGGCGCTGCCCCGAACGGCACAGCTGCAAACGGTCCTTCGCTGGACCCACATAACCCGAGCGGGCTTCTGCCGAAAGATCACTTCACGATAAAGAGCGCTCTGCAGATCGATTTGAGCCACCAATCTGTGCGGCTGCGGATCCATAAGGGCTACGCCGATGGGGTTCCGGTCTGGTACGTGATCACCGATGCATCCGACCGGAACGTCGCCGACAAACTTGGTGTGAACTTCGCACCGAAGCTTGCAAACCTGCTGAACGGCCAGTGCCCGGGCTGCGTTCAGGAGATCAATCCCGTCTCGGGCACGGGGTCTGATGGCGTGACGCTCGGCCCGGGGCTGGTCAAATTCCAAGGGGCACCAATCTTCGGCGTCAACATAGATGTGCGCGAGGAGAAAGATCAGGATACCCCTCGCAATCTCTCGCTCGATCGGGCTTTGGTACCCGGACCGATGGGCTTCCCACCGCTCTCCTTCAACCCCGGCGCGATAGGCGACATGCATTACAGTCCTTTCGTGCACTTCAAGGGGCAGACGGTGGTTTTCAACGCACCGATCGTAGCCGTTGGCGAAGGACCGTTCGATGTCGCTTACCACAGGAACACGCATGACCGCATGCTGCGAATGAATAAGGCGGCGGGCTGGGCGGACTTCGTGTTCATTACCGGCTTCTCGAATGGCAAAGTCATCATGTACCTCAGCCTTGAATCCTCCGATGCGCTGACCTCGGTACTCGAACGCTCGACCTTCGTGCCGGCGCTGGCCCTGTCGCCATTTCCGAATGGCGACTTCGAGCCGGGTCCGCAGACCGGTTCGGCCCGTTCAAGCATTTTCGCTTTTGCTAACGGAGATCCCACTTTGCAAAGTCCTCCGGGGCAGGGCGAGAACCACTTGATTCTGACCGGCGGTATCACCGAAGAAGCAAACTTCGATCACCCGGACGTGCTCGAGAAGCTGCGGCTGGGCGGCGATGCGCATAACGTGCTGAGCAACTTCCCGACTCTCAGCGACCCCACGTTGGCTGAAGACTATAGCCCGCTATGGGATCTGAGGATCGGCTTTTACAGCCCGGCCGCCATCCAGAAGCACCTGAACAAGACGGCCCGTACGGATGCTAATGAGACCCTCAACCTCGCCGCGCAAGGCCTGATTACGGCGCAGGGTGGAAGGCCGCTGCGCTCCTCGGGCATCATTATTAATTGCCCAGTAATCGGCTTTCTTAACGAGAAGCCGTTAACGGAACCAGTGCCCAACCGCCCGCAGCCACCTGACGTCTCCTCAGTGGAGCCGTAAACCCGACTCCGATGTGGGACGGCTATGCAGCCGTTCCACATCGATCACCTCTCGTATGCTGCCGCTGTTCCAAGCCCACAAGCTTGTGAGCTTTGCCGTCGCGTGACGCAACATCCTGAAGTCTAGACTAGTGTGAGGTTTCAATACGTTGTCCATATAGCTGAGGAGCTCATTGTGTTGAGCAATCTGTTTTCCTTCCGAGGTCAGAAGGACTATCAGCATGCGCGATTGATGGTGAGGGCTCTTGGCAGACAGCGGCGTACTGCCATATAAAACCAGGACTATCGCTGTAGGCGCAACGCTGCATCGGTAACGTATCCCAGTACTAGGTGAGCCAATAGCCCTCTGACATGCGCCTGCCAGGGGTACCCCGTTGGCGGCCCGGCAGTACCGAGGGCTGTATTCACAAGCTCATCTTCAACGATGAACATGGCAAGGCCATACCCCAAACCCCGGCCGACCCCGATCGCCTCTACCCTCCCGCTCAGGGCACCATAAAGTGCACCGGGCAGAATCCCAAGGGTGTAATGTACGGCTGTTCCCGCTGCATCCCCCCTGGCTCCGATAAGTGGCTTTCCGAGGGCGTCTGCTACCCTCCCCGCGATCACATGGGCTGGGTCTTCTCCTCCAGGGCGGTTCGCACGTGTCTTCTCCCTCGCTTCCTGACTCACGCGGTCATATAAGAACCAGTCAACGCGGTCCATGGCCCACACTGCAACTGCTCCTGCGAGGGCCCCCTGCAGAAGATCAACAACTAGGTCGGTAGTTTCCCCTCTTGCATCTCTCATGATCGATTTGGACGCTCGCAGGACTTGTTCGGATGTCCGGAACAGATGACCTGGAATGCCACGCACCCGAGAAAACGCGCAGGCCCGGAACGCTATCGGAACAAGACACGGCCTGGCTCAGAGACCGGACCTCGCGTCCCCATCACTCACCCATCCCATCGAAGGAGAAGATCGAATTCGCGCCTCGTATCCGCGGTTGCTGGACAGACGAGGAGTCCGAGATGCATTCCATGAGCAGGACCTAGTTGCCGAACACGCGTTGGCCACAGGCAGGGCGGAAGTCGGGTGCCAAAGCGGGCTGCAGCCGCCGAGACCCCAGTCTGTTCCCAGGTGGATTTGAGAGAACATGTAGTGTCCGGCCGCAGCGGTCTGGCGACCGCCGCATTGATAGCGTCCCTGCCGATTTTCCCCGCGCGCATGCGAAGCCGGCAGAGCCATGGCTGCAGCGATGTTCCTGGTTACGCCTACATTTGTAGTGGTCAATGAAGAAGTAGCCAGTTCACCTACTTCGCCGCGTGAACGAAGTGAAGAGACCGCGGCTTCTTCACTTCGTTCCCTCAGCAACCATAACGTTAACGGCGCCGGACGGCCCGCGACTTCTCGTCCGAATACGGGTGCCCCTTCCACCTGATCGAATGCGCTATTCAAACTCCGCAACAGTACCAGTAGGTGTTTGCGTTTGTAGTCGCTCCCATCGGGGATTCTAAGATAACCCGTAGTCGACGCGAAAATACAACGATCAGATAGGGCGCGCTTTCCAAGAAATGGCTACGCCAGTCCGTGAACCAGCGGAGCAAAAGCATCGAGCCACTGCTGCGGTGCCGATGAGCATAAGTATCCCGTTCCTCATCCTCAGCAGCCGACCTGATCTGGCGCTTCACCACTGAGTCGGAGATCACAACGAAGTTCCACGGTTGCTAATTCGCGCGCAATTCAACCGACAGGGAGAACCACGACGAAAAAAAGGGCAGCACTTTTAGCATGTTCAATGATGGTGTTCTGTATGTCTGCATTCGCGCAAACATCCGACACCATGGGGCATAACAATTCCGACAAGATGAAATCCGACAAGATGATGGGAAAGACAATGAACGCGGTCGGATGCATCGCAGAAAAAGGTGGCAGATATATGCTTATGAACAAACAGCATCCCGACGGGATGATGCTGATGGGATCCGAAGACATGAAACCCCACGTCGGTCACAAGGTAAAGCTTACGGGAATGATGGAGAAGGACTCCATGATGAAGGGCGACATGAACTCGAACGACAGCATGGGAATGATGGCCATGAAAGTAACCAGCATGAAAATGATGTTCGATCACTGCGATATGGACGGAATGCTGTGTGACTGAATCCGTTGAATCGGAATGCCGTTGAGCTAAGCCATGCGGCGGCCCTTGCAGCCCTCACCCATACACCAGGTCCCATGGCCTTTCTCATCGAGGTCCTTGACGGTCCGAAAGAGGAGCCGCCATTTATTCTGATTCCGGTGGGGTTCCCCGTCGAAGGGCGCAAGTACCGGCCATCGGGAGAAGACCATTGAGCGAGGCCATTGAGCTTGTGGGAGAAAAGGTTTGAATACGAGCGAGAAACTTATCCAGGTTGCTGTAGTTCAGGACAGTCCGGTATTTGGAGAGCTTTCCGCATCGATCGCAAAGGCGATCGCTCTGGCCGAATGGCCGCTGCGAAAGGCGCACATCTGATCTGCTTCGGTGAAACCTGGCTGCCGGGATATCCCGCATGGCTCGATTATTGCCCCAATGCCGCGCTCTGGAATCATGACGCGGTAAAAGACGTTTTC
>JAABVA010005917.1_pt1 | contig 10952 bp, 10 predicted proteins | sample 5560331 | NCBI WGS metagenome assembly JAABVA01 (sample SAMN12812661, study PRJNA571458) | rock metagenome | isolation source: Antarctica rocks | place: Antarctica: Victoria Land, Mt New Zealand sud | collected 2016-01-07 | reverse complement strand
AGACAATGTTGACAGTATTGACAGGACCGAGGTCTCCTACATGAAACCTTGAAAGATATAGTTGTGGATGAAACAACTCCCCATGCCAAACACAGGACGCCAACTCAAATGTGACTAGGAGTTGTGCCTATTTTTTATTGTTGTTTTCCTTTTCCAACTCAAGTGTGACTAGGAGTTGTGCCATGTGTATAGGCTGGCAGGTGTACTGGTGCTGCAGCAATCAGTGTGTAAACACGCCAAATGGGGTAGCTGTCACTAAAGCAGCATCATGATAGGCACTGTGCTCAATACAGTGCTTGTTTGTTGTTGACCTTCAGATGACTGACTGCCTGCATGACCGATTGTTACAGGCTATAATTTCCAGGTGTCACTTTGGGTAATCAGCAAAAGCTAAAGCTGTATGAATGTACCTGTCGGTCAGGAGAGAAAATTGCCACACAGTTGACCAAACATATCCGTGAACATCGCAATGAGTGTATTGCACAGGTAGAGACTATGCAGTCCTACGAATCTGTGTTTCTCTGTGCAAAGGCATGACCTCCACACCAGTGCACCAGTGTATGGCTCAGCAGCACAGGTCATGCGAGAAGACAAGTCGGTCAACAGATCTCCTGACTGTGATGTGTTGATTGATGACCATGCTGCAGCTGGATAACACATGAGCGAGTGAATGGACTAACAAAGGACCAACAAAACAAACAAATGAACAGGCGCAGGACCAAAACGAGACAATGCATGATCGCAAACCTCAGGTCATGCAGAAGGAGACATCTGTCAGATGCCCTTCAGATAGCGCTATGTTGATGGACAACTACAACCCAGCCGCAACAAGAAAGGCAATGTATCCATTGAGGGAGACAACATGCGAATGAATCAAAAAGCTGATTTTATGCAGAAAGATGATTTGGCCTGCTGCCTCTCTGATGGTGCTGTGCTGATGGGTGACAACCAAGTAGCTAGGACAGAATCATGAAGCAGTGAACAGTTGAGCCAATCAGTGTTCTTTGAGCCCACTTCATGCAGGAAGATGAATTGTTTAATTGCCCTCCTGTTTGTGCAGTACTGATGAATGGCTGCATTATTGCTAGGACAGAACATGAATTGTCTGACAGGATATGAGTTAGTCAGAAGCTGACCTCATGCAGGAAGATGAGTCGGTCAACTGCCCTTCTGATGGTGCTGTGCTGGTGGGTGACTACGATGTAGCTGGAAATGCCCTCAGTGCTGCTGCTCATGCCCCTCTGGCTTTGCAGTGACCTGATGAGATCCTCCACTACAGTGGAAGCAACAGGGTCCAGCCCAGCAGTTGGCTCATCATACATTACCACCTGCATACCACATAGCATTCTGCTGGCTCGCTGCAGTATACTTGTTGAGTCTCTCTGGCCTTGCAGGGATGTCATGTGACCTTGTGCCACTGTTAAAGCAACATGGTCCAGCCAGCGGTTGGGCTCATCATACACATCACCTGCACACAGTATAGACATCACGCGTGCTTTCAGAAGGGTTGAGTCACTGCAGCAACCTGGTTCAGCTGCTTTGCTCCTGAGTGTTGTTGCACTGAGAGCGTCTACTGCTGTGGTAGCCACAAGCCTTAGTGCCAAATGGAGCATTTGGCAGACACTCATTACCACTGGGATACTACACAGCGTGTAAGGGCAGGGACAGCATCCATTGCTGCAATTCTGTACGTGAGGTGTCTGGCTTGATCCCGACACGATCCGCATGATCCAACACAATCCTCCAGGACCATGTGTAAGCCACAGGATCCCGCTCAGCTGTTGGCTCATCACACTCAAACCATCTGTGTATCAGCACAGCTCTGGGCTGTGTTTGCATAAACAGCGCTACACTAACGCTCCAATCAGCTTGTCAAGCAGTGAGGCCATCATAGTTGGACAGACACTGCAACAGTTCTTTGTGAAGAGCGTGAGATTTCAACATGGTGACTGTTGCTATTGCACAAAGTTGATGTGACCATTGTTCAGCACACATCTCAGCAGTTGGATGCTTGCATACCTGTTCTGCTTTATCGTTCTCGCTATCTCTGATGATAGCTCTTGCCAGAGCAACCCTCTTCTTCATGCCGCCTGAAAGCTCCCCTGGAAACAGGGGCTCCACCCCAGACAGCCCTACTGCCTTCAATGCCTGAGCTACTAACTCCTGTGCAGCCAATCAGAATGTCAGGCAATAGTGAAAGACTTGGGCGGTGTGCTGGTTTGCTGTACAGTTTTGTATGAGGTGGTTGAGGCATTTATCAAGTATGCACAACATGCTGATAGGGGTTGCTTGCAGTAAGTATAAGTTGCTCACAAGATTAAGTGTTCACAACACACTCACTGTACATGCAGGAACACAAGAAGGCTGCAAATGTTTGCAGCAGCATGCTGTGCGTATGCCGATGATCTTGTGCTGTGTTTGTGACCATGACAATGAAATGGGACCTGCTTTCATGAGTGCCACACTCTGATTCATTTCAATGGAGGCTGGATTTAATAGTCCTCTCTGACTGAAAGCGGGATGTCAGCTTGCCTCAATACGATCTTCTGGGAGGTTGCTGTGCTCATAAAGCATGAAGCCCACATTCTCCTGGACATTGAGGGAGTCAAATAAAGCGCCGTTTTGGAAGACCATGCCGACCTTGAGCTGGCTGGCAAGCTCCTTGTCGTCTGCCAGCAGCCCTTTCCTGGCTTTGCCCTTGATCAGCACCTGGCCCTGTAGCCACATTTTGAATCTAAGCAGCGCATGTGATGACGCATGTGAAGTCACATGCAAGCACAGATTGAGGTGGTGGGCAGACATCATTTGTCCTTTCGAAATGCAAGCTGCATGAAGGTGTCTGACGCCGCAATCACAAATGATGTGTGAGTTGCAAAGACAAGACATACACTTCTGCCTGACAGCAAACCAGCAATGGCCCAATACCAAGAAGACAATGCTTGACTTTGCACTAGAAGCTGAGGTGCAGCCAAGAATGCATGCAAATGCCAGCCAGCATTGCGCCATTGTTAAGCCTTGAAGTGGCCTGCCTTCAAGTATGTTGCCATACAGGTGACTACAGGGTCAGCTCAGGGCCTTTAGGTTTATTTGAACTGCTGCTCTGTAGTTGCACATGGGACATGATGCACATACAGGGGGTGCAACACAATAGGCAAGCAATGCTCGCCGCACTTCAGCGCATCATTGTTGCTGTGATAAGGAAGTGGCGTGAGCAACACTGATTCCTGTGAAAAACCAAGACGTACCACGTCAGGCATCAACAGGCCAGCCATGATCCGAAGGGTTGTGGACTTGCCGGTGCCTGAGCCCCCTATGATCCCAACAGCCTCGCCCCTCCTGATGGTGATGTTGGCCCCGCGCAGAATGGCTTTGCTCCCAAAGGACTTGTACACATTCTTGAGTTCTATGAGCACATCAGCCTGTGCAGGCTCTTGTGTCGTCACAGCTGCTGGCTGAGAAGACTGTGACGCCAAAGGTGCTGAGTCAACTTCTAGTGATGTTGGCTTTGGAGGGACTGTTGGCCCCTGTGCACATACAGGCCCACAGCTGACCATTGACTGCCAATGCCTATTCAAGTCATTGATGGAGCAGCTGTGTGATGCTGTGCGCTGCAGTATGCTGCAGCAGGCTAAGCGTGCAGATTCTTCTCACCCGGCGGCCAAATGCAGGACAGACATGCCCATGCCGTTTACAATTCGGCTGCCGTGACGGATGCTGAAGTAATGACCGCGAGAGGCTTTGAGTGGCTTGGCATCGAGCAGAGCGGTGGCATGTCACAGTAGAGCTTTGGCTGAGTACGCTTGGCAAGAAAGCCCCAAATTGACAGGGACCTAGCATGCCTTAGAAGCAGAATGAACGAAGTGGAGTTGGACTTCAGCATGCAGCAGCTAGCCTGCACACCAACGGTCAAGCTGCGAGTGATCTGCCATGTGCGACACGGTAACGGCGTTCTTCCAGGCAGGCTATCGCAAAGCCCACTGGCAAAGCGTTTCTCGTGTTTAGTCGTGGCAACAAACCTCTCCGTTCTCGGCAGTGTTTATGGCTACTAACTTTGAACGTGCAGGTCAACGACGACTTTGCCATTGAAATGGGCAATGATGGTAGGGTTGTTAGCGAATTGCTTTTGGGGTTAAAAACGGCTGGCGAATGGTTCCGGAGCAAGCCTCGTATTTGATGAAACCGCTTCAAGGAAAGCCAACAACATATTGCTAGGCAATCCTCTGTGCCAAATCCCATCAAAGAGGCTTCGTCAACTTTCTGTTTTACGCTGATATGTCAGTGCAGCGCTTCGGCAAGGAGGACAGCCCCCGCGTGCACCGGAGTCTGCAAGTATTCAGAGAGGTCCGTTTCAGACGGTTGAACACACAAGGCTAGATCGCTGCACGCACGACTCCTCTGAGGATCTGCAAGAACTGCTTTCGAAGTTCCCTGCCTGCAGGAAGCCGTACAATCTGCGACGGCCGAGCGTCTTGCAGGCTTTTCAGCACGACCCGCTGTTCATCTTTTTGAACGACGACAGAGCACAAGCCGGGCAGTCAGTGAGCGACTATGCCAGCTCGGCTGTCAAGTGTGCAAAGGATGGCGAGTTTCTGGCCACCAGTCAGTTCGAGGCTGTGGCTTGGTGCTATTTTATACCCGAACAGCTGCCGCTTGAGTCTGACGAGCAGCACAAACCTGTGTTCCCTCAAATGGAAGAGATCTTTCACGATCTACAGAACAAGTTCTACAAGGTGGGAAGCTTATCCATGCCGTGTTTTGGCCATATGATGCCTTTTGCGAAGCTGTGAAGCGTACTTCGAGACAGTTGTGTTAAACAAAAAAACAGTCAGTCTTGTAGCAGTCTGGAGCAGGCCAAGCTTCAGGCTCAGGCAATGAGTATAGAACAATATGTGGCATCATAACGGATCAAGTCAGATGTACTGTATGGCTGCAGGCTCATGGTCCGTTCCTGCATTTTGCAGTGATAGCAACCCAGCCCGACATGCAACGCAGAGGATTTGGTGGACAACTGCTGGAAGCGGTCCGTCAATCCCTCGTTACTATATCATTTCTTCCTCTGTTGCTTGTGACCAACTTTCAGGCTTGGACGCTGGTGATCAGTAATACCAGAGACCAATTTGGTTGCTTAGCACACCAATGTTGCAGACTACATGTCAGCAGCATGCCTGCATGTGCCATGGCTGTTGTGGCAAGAGGATGTGCTCACAAGACTGTGAAAATCGCTGTTCAGGTCCTGGCCAAGCCCAAGGCACCATGCTAGTTTGTTTGTTGAGCTGCACACCCCTTATGACTGGTCTGCTCATGTTGTTGGACAAAAGGGTTTGTGCTCAGGCATAGTGGTGACATGTGCAGGCAACACAGACAGCAGACAAGCATGACAAATGGTCTTGGGTGGAAGCCACAACACCTGGTAGCAGAGACCTGTATACTAGACATGGCTTCCAGACGGTTCAGGAGACTGTCATGCAGCCAGGCTGCCCCACATTGTTTTTCATGGAGCGTGCTCCACAAGCATGTCCTACAGACTAGCCTGCGTAAATAGCGACAGGAGCAGCGACAGCAGCAGCAGCAGCCGCGGCAGCGGCAAAAGCGTGAGGGTGCAGGCTGACTTGCTCAAACTCGCTACAGTCTCTCATGACCTGGTGCATTGAGGAGACCACAAGAGCTGCACAAGAGGGACAGCAGGCACAGCAGGCCTTTGTGAGCCGCAGCCTGTGGTGTTGACGGAACCTGACAGCATATGGTATCATTGGTGAATGCATGCAAAAGGCGGATTGGGAGAGCAAGAGCGTGCCAGCTATATAGGAGCTATGTAGGCGCCAGCAACATAGGAGCTATGTAGGTGCCACATACATATCATGTATGACTATGGCGCTACTGTGTGGGGGCTGTTATCATAGCTTATAGCCAAGATACTTGTTCCACAGCAGGTCGTCACTACAACAGAAACTCTTATACCATCAATATACCAACAGTGTTACCAGTAGCGAGCAGTGGTCCACATGTCCAATGCATCAGGGTTTTTTGGTGGGTTGATGCACAAGCTTCAGGCAATGTTGAGCTGATTGCTTGCAGCGATTCAACATGAACATACATATACTGTCTGCAGCACATGCAGCAGTGCAGATGGTTGCTTTCCTTGTGAGTATGACCTATGAACACTCCAATGAAGTGCATGATAGACGCAGTCTTGACTGGTGCTGCAGGCATGCTGAGTAGCACTGAAGATAGCTGTGCAAGTCAGGATCAGCTGTACAAAGTCTCCATGCACGTACTGACCTTGCGTTTGCAGCTATGATACTGTTCAGTGACAGGTGTTGTGTCTGCTGCTGCTGTATCTTTTGTCGCTAAAGGTCTAAGCGCAACATTGTACTGCCTGAGGCAACAAGTCTAAAGGCATCAAGTCTGCAGGGATCCTGATCAGGCCCTGGAGCTCCAGCCTGGCGAGTGACTAAGATCAGACCTGCAAGTTGGTTCGATGCCGGTCAACTGCCGGGTCGGTTTGTTGTGCAATATCTGCTGTCTGCGTCCAGAGGTAACGCAGCAACTGGTGGAGGAGGTCGTCTTTGACAGTTGCGCACCGACTGTCGGAACTCCCATGGCAAGACACATGCAATGTCACTGAGATACAGGGCAGTCGCCCCTCACTTAGTGCAAGGCCTCTCGGCCTGCATTGTCAAAAAGTTTAATCTCTGGTGCGCGTCGTTGCTTGAGTTCCTACCTTGCTGACTCCTCTGCTGGCTCCTCTGCTTGAAGCAATAAGACCTATTTTGCATCTCACTTACCGCTGTTGGTGGTCTTGTCTGCAGTCACACAGCGTGTTTGGCCAGGGGCTTTCATACTGCTCGGTCGCTGTTACACCAGACAGACGTACAGCTTCTGCTGCCGAGCCGGCAATCGCTGCCCTTGGCAGGCCCTCCCTGCAACCCTTGGCGCCAGCCAAGCTGCAGCAGTTTGAGCCAAGGCAATGCTGCAAATGGACCCAGTGGCACAGCAGCTCAGACACGTTCTATGCACAGTGTGCCACAAGGCAGTCAAACGGATGATAAGCAGCAGGCAGCCTGGATTCTAGCTGCACTGTGGCGCCAGCCCCCAAAGGTTGGCCGCCACACCGTGCTGAATGAGCTTCTGAGGGGACATGTCCAGCACAAGCCTTTGGCTGCTGCAAGTGCCCCTTCACACTTGCAGACATCTCGACGGCAGCAGAAGTCGCGAACCAAGTCAAGCACTATAGCTGCTGAACAGATCCCTGGTGGCATTCATGCAACAGCCAAGCAGGTTGTCAAGCTGGTTGACAAACCAAAGAAGCGAGCCTCTGCTCTTGTGCCTGCCAAGCGTTCTGCAAAGCGTCAGATTTCCACACAGGCCATGGCCCAACTTCAGGCCCGCCTCTGCACCATTCTTGAGGAGGCAGCGGCCCGGCCGCACTGGCAGTCCAACGCCCCAGGCTTCCTAGCCTGTCTTGATGACGTCAAACTCCTGTTCCAGCAAATCTTCTCTCCAGCAAATCCCAAGCAGAAGCCAGAACACTGCTGCTCAGTTGAGCCCACAGCAGTCACTCTCGGTCAATGCCTGGATAATATACTGCCAGTTGTGTTGTTGCCACAGCAAGCGCCAGCACAGAACATGGTGGGCGTAGCAGAGTTCCTACAAGACATCATGGGAATGGATGGGGCACAAGTGTTCAAGTGCTTCCACGAAGAGCCTTCTGTGCTCTACCTCGATGTCTACAATGACCTGATGCCGCTGCAAGACTTCTTTGATACGCTCAAATGGGAGCCTGCAGACTATGCGCCCATCATAGTCAGGTAGGTGATGTCAGGCAAGCAGGACCAAAGCAAAGCTGCATGAATCTGTGCTCTGCACCATAGATCTGGACATTTCGGTGCATGTATACTTTTACATGCAGAGGTGAACAGCAAGCCTTGTGTTTTTGCATTGAGCTGATTGCTGACTGTAATCTGCCAAGTCGCATCCTATGATTCCCCATAAGCTACGGCCCAACACTGTCTCTGGCTATGGCCAACAAGGGTATTATGTTGCTGTGAGTGGGCTGCTGTACCTCTGACTGCTTCATGGCCGCTGACAACAGCACAGCTGCCATCATGAAATATGGTCCAGTAAGTCTCAATGGCAGGTTTAGGTTTGTACAGGTGCAAGCATCTTTTAATTAGTTGTACAGCACAGCTCCGCTGCTCAGAAGCCCAGACACAACTTCCCATATGGCTGCCCAAATTGCACTGCACACATTGCAATTGGCGCACATGCAAGCCATGGCACATCAACATGCGCAGCAACGCCAAGCTGTCAGGCTGGGTCTCAACCACTCAACTGTGATGGTTTGCATGCAGGCACCCCCAGATCCTGCTGTTGCCGCTACCCCAGTACCAGCGCAATGTCGGCTACCTGTTGGGGCAGGGCATCCCCAAATCTGAGATTCTGAGGATGTGGGACCAGAGGGCAGGGCTTCTCATAGAGCCCTTGAAGGCGCTCCATAGCGAAGTTCTTGCCTTACGCAATGTTAACCGCCCTCTACAGGTCAGTCCCTTGCCTGTCTGGCTTCTGCTGCAATGTCAGGCGCTGCTGACCTAGACATGATCTTGCATGTTGGTTACATGCTGTATGGTACCCTTGTAAAGTCATACTAGGTTTGCATATAGCTTCCATGAAGACACAGCAGCTGTTGGCATACATGCACTGATGATGACTTGATCCTTACTTGATTAAAGGCCATCATGTGTGGCCCCAAAGGCAATGCTATGTCCATTATGAATGCTGTTGTGGACACACAAAAACAGCTTCATTCAATTGTCCTTTAGCAAGGTACATGTCCCTGTGTAGCTATTCTACTTCCCACGGGCATGCACAACTAGTGTATGCAGATGACTGCTCTGCCTCGCTCCTGAGCTTGTAGCACTGCAAATCTGCAGCTCTGTAAGTCAGCAGCATGATTGCAGGACTTGGCCCTCCCTGCACAGCAGCGGCCAGCACCATTACCAGAGGCTACAAGAGACCATCTCAAGCCAGGTGAGCATTGGCGTCACGCACATAACATGCTTCTCATGCTGACTGTTTATATCCCCTGTTGTCAGCTTGGGTACTTACGTGATCGTTGAGCTGTTGTGTGTGCTTAGATAGGCCTTGACTCATTGTCACATCGGCTTATAGTCATGTTGATTCAATGCATTGTTCAGTGTCATTCTGGCTCTCTGGTGCTGTGTTGAGCCTCTGATGCAACTTGCATGTGATCCACACCTTCACACATTCAGAAGCTATTCACAAGCAAAAGCTTGGTGACCCAGAATGCCTTTTATCAGTCTAGATTGAACTTGTCACTGCTGTGCCATGCAGGTTTTGCATGTGACCCTAAAGTGTTGCCGGGCAACCCATCCAAGAACAGCAACCTCAGCGGTGCTGTGTCACAGATTGTGGGCACGCCTCAAGCAGTCTACCTTTATCAGCACTACCTGAACGCAGTGAGGGGATACAAGGGTCTGTATGTGACCTTCAGGAACCAGTTTTCTGTCAGGGTTCCGACTCGCATAAGCACTTCTGGTCATATTGGTCTGTCACACATAGGAGTGTATCCCACCCTGCTTGAGGCAGCCAAAGCACATGATACGGCTATGTTCAAGTACTGGGGCACAGCTGGACTTGCTAAGCTCAACTTTCCAGCTGATTATGCCAAGCACGTTGAATCAGACAGATGTCTCACACCCTAGCGACAAGGTGATGTACAGCAGGCCTAGGTGACAAGTACTTCATGAGCTGGCAGACTGTATGGCTTGCCAGCAGCTATAGCCAGGTGTTGCCTTGCATCCACAAAGCACAGCTAAATGTATACACGTAGGCAGGGTATGACTTTGCAGACAGACTTCACAATCTACTTAGCAGAGTCTCACAGAGGCTCTCGTCACAATGTAAAGTCAATAAATCTCACTGGATCACGGAGCAGATATGGTACTACACCTGCACATCTGAATAACGCTACTTCGTTTCATGATTCAGGCAGTGAATCAGGCTCTGCCCATCAGGGTTTCGAAATAATTCTTTGGGACTTGTTACTAAATTCATTCTTCAGGAACGTGTGTTCAGCCCAAGCTGTATGTATTCAAATTTGGCGTGCCGAGACTGCCAATGCCCTACACCCTTGTAAAGTGGCACATAGCTCTCTGCCTCGCCAGATGGCCACGGAGGAGCCACTCTGCACGAGTTGCTGGTAAGCTATTGCTTGCCAAGTTCAGCACGTCCGGTTTTTGACGTACTGCACCTGGGTAAAAAAACGATAGTGCGCTACATTCACAGATGCACATGTGGTTCATCAAGGCCGACTTGTCAGGGTAATGCATGTACATACACGCAGATGGCTGTCCTGGTCCCTGCATGGTCTGTTTGTACAATCCCATCATCATCATCACACATCATGTAGCTGCAATCACATGGACACATCGATTTTCAGAGAAAACGCACCAAGACAGAGACGTTTCCCCTTTCAGAGTGAGCTTGCGTGAATGGCGCCAGTCCTTGTGGAACAATGATGGTGAGGCATCTCTGCGAATCAAATGCGACGTGCAAGAGAAGCTGCTGCATACGAAATCTGTCAGTGACCATGTGCAATCGTCGCAGACCGATGGTTGCAAAGTAATATTTGCTTTTGCGGGTACAGCAATACAGACGCGATCTCATCGATTAAGTCAACGACATCAACAGCTATGGCGTTTGCGCCTCGCTCGCCCACGGCTTGTTGTTTGGGGATATGTGCTCGGTTCTGATCTGCTTGACCTAAACTGCAGCATGCAGGCAGTCCTGCGATGTCGCCACAACAACCTACGTCACCTCAACAGAGCCGTCTTAGGTCGCAAGTGTCCAGCGGGGCCGCAGGGTATGCTAGAGTTGACAATATGCTTTCTGAGCGTCCTTGATGGTAGACAATGCACCACCTACGTTCCTAT
>JAABVA010005916.1_pt1 | contig 10953 bp, 10 predicted proteins | sample 5560331 | NCBI WGS metagenome assembly JAABVA01 (sample SAMN12812661, study PRJNA571458) | rock metagenome | isolation source: Antarctica rocks | place: Antarctica: Victoria Land, Mt New Zealand sud | collected 2016-01-07 | reverse complement strand
CCGTGGAGAGCCCGTTGCGAAGAGATCCGCACGGCGGGTTCGGCGAGCGGCCTGGGGAAACGGACCGGCGGCAACACCGGCACCGCGCCCCAGGCCGACTCAACTGGTAGCGGTAGGCGGTGAACAGTTCGCTTTGGTGGTCGGGGTTCATGTCCTTGACCCGGCGCACGATCAGCCGGGCGGTGACGCGGCTGGCCGTGGGCTTGCTGGTGAACGCGGTGTAGCCGACCTCGGCGACCTGCGCGTCGCTGACCCAGCGCTGCTGCGCCTCGTCGAAGACCGCGTCGGTGTACTGGATCGTGGTCCAGGCGTCCTCGGCGACGCTGGCGATCGCCGTCCGGACCGCCCTGTCCTGGCGGGCGGTGACCGAGAACCGGGCCTAGTCGCGGCGGCGATCACGTCGTGGTTGTAGTAGGCCGAGTTCGCGCGCAGCACCAGCACCCCGGTCGCGCCGGCCCGCTTGGCCGTGAGAAAGGCGTCGGCGACGAACCGGGGCGCCCCCCGCGCCGAGTTCGTCGATCCCTTCCGGAGCCGGGCGGCGGCGACCACCGGCGCCGACGACGGCGTTGAGACGACCGCGAGCAGCGCGTTCAGGCCCTTCACCCCGGTGTAGCCGCGGCTGGCGCCCGCCTTGGCGTAGCCGTAGGTCTGGCGCAGCGTGTCATCGACGTCGAGGTAGGCCAGCTCGTCGGCACCAGCCAGCAGCGGCACCTGTGCGGCCAGGGCGACCAGCAACCGGGACGCCACCGCGTCGAGCTGACGGACGTGGCCGAAGGTGAAGCTGCGCAGGAACGTCCCCAACGTCGACGGGGCCCGCACCCCGGTGAACAGCCGGCTCATTGCGCCGTGCCGCAGCAGCGCCATGTCCTCGATCGAGTCCGCCCCGGCGACCATCCCCGCGACCACAGACGCGACCTTCAGCTCCGCGTTGACGCCGCCGGGCTTGCCCAGCCGCACATGCTCGGCGACGAGCCGCCCCAGACCGGCCCGTTCGGCCAGCTGCCACACCGGCGCCAGGCCGGCGCACGACACCAGGTTCGGGTCATCGAAGACGGTCGACAAGCCGTGACAGACTCGCATCCAGCGGATGCCCTTCTGATACCACTCCGATGCCGGCGCCCAGTACACGTCGATCCGCTACAGCAACCGGCTCGCCGACGCCAGGGCCGTCGCCTCGATCGGCACCGGCGACAGCTACGACACTCAGTCCATGCTCATGGTGTGGGCGGCGCGGCAACGGTCTGACTCGAGCTACGACTGGCGTCGGACCGCCGGCCCTGACCCGTCATACGACTGGCGGCACGTCCTGCCAACGCGTTGATCTGTCGACCGGACGTCGCGGCGCCCACACTCGAGCTGCGGGCTCGCAGACGTGACCTAATAGGGGCCTTGCACCAGCACCGTGAGTGTCCTGTCCATCCCTGCGGCCGAGCTCGCCCGTGCGCGACGAGCGAGAGGCATTCACATGAGCGCACACCTGCACAGCAGTGTCCTGGGCATCGACACCCACAAGTACACCCACGTCGCGGTTCTGCTCGACGGCCTGGGCCGCCACCGCGGCCAGCTACAGGTCCCGGCGACCGATGCCGGCGCCGCCCAGCTCCTGGCCTGGAGCCACGCCCACGGGCAGCCTCTCGTCGCAGGCGTCGAGGGCACCGGCAGCTACGGCTACCAGCTGACCCGCGCTCTTCAGGCCGCGGGCGTTGGCGTGCTGGAGGTCAACCGGCCCGACCGGGCGAATCGGCGACGCAAGGGCAAGAGCGACCCGGTCGACGCCGAAGCCGCTGCCCGAGCCGTCCTTAGCGGCCAGGCGACCGCCGTCCCCAAGGACCGCCCGCCGTCCCCAAGGACCGCGAAGGCGCCGTCGATGCCCTGCGCGCGCTCAGCATGGCCCGGAAGAGCGCTGTGAAGGCCACGACGCAGGCCAGCAACCAGATCAAGGCGCTGCTCGTGGGCAGCCCCCAGGCACTGCGTGACGACCTGGTCGTCCGCAGCCTGCTGCAGCTCGCGACCCGATGCGCCCAGCTTCCTGGCCCCGGCGGGCTGCAGGTCGCGCTACGGAGCCTGGGGCGCCGCTGGCTGCTGCTGCACGAGGAGATCCTCACCCTCGACACCGAGATCCGGCGCCTAGTCCGCACCACGGTGCCGGCTCTGCTCGACCGCTGCGGCATCGGCATTCACAGCGCCGCGCAGCTCATCATCACCGCCGGCGGCAACCCGACCCGGCTGCACAGCGACGCCGCCTTCGCCGCGCTCTGCGGCGTCAGCCCCGTCCAAAGCCAGCAGCGGCCTTCGGCAACGCCACCGGCTCAACCGCGGCGGCGACCGCGACGCCAACAACGCGCTGTGAACCATCGCCAACAACAGGCTCATCCACGACCCGCGGAGCCGCGCCTACGCCGACAAGCGCACCGCGCGCGGCGACACCCGCAAGGACACCCTGCGGATGCTGAAGCGCTACATCGCCCGCGAAGTCTTTGGCCTGATCACCACCGCGTTCGCCCCACCGCAGCGCCTTGCAGCAGCGGCTTGACATAGGGGCCTCAACGCCCAGGCCGAGAGCCTGATCGGGCTCTACAAGACCGAGTGCGTCCGGCGTGACAGCCCGTTCCGCGACGTCGACGACCTCGAGCTCGCCACCTGCAGCTGGGTCGCCTGGTTCAACCAGACCCGGCTCCACGGCTCGATCCGCCACGTCCCGCCCGTCGCGTACGAGACCGCCTACTACCGTCAGCACGACCCCGAGCAGCAGCCGCTGCCGGGACAACCAACCCGCTACTGAACCGGGGACGGTTCATCCTGCCGTCACCGTTTCGACCCGCCACGGCTGGCGGCCGTTGCGGTGCTGGACCACGCTGCCCGGTACCGGCAGGTGACCCTCGACCCCGGCCGTGGACACCACCTCCAGCGCCGTACAGACAGCGACGTCCGCGACCAACGCGGCGGCGTCCTCCGCGTCGGCCTCCTGCGGCACGGCGAGGGTGACCAGCACCGTCACCAGCCGGGGCACGCCCCGGCCCCAGCCGCCGCCACCCCAGGTGCAGGCGCCGCGGTCCGGCGGCGCCGCTGCTGCCCTCCCCCACCGCCGGCCACCCCGGCAAGGTCACGGTGCAACGCCCGGTAGATCGAGGTGCGGCTGACCCCCAGCACCCCGCCGATCTCGGCCACCGTCAGCTCACGCTCCTCATAGAGCCGCCGCGCTGTCCTCACCTGGTCGGCGGTCAGCTTCGGTGGCCGTCCCCCGACCCGGCCCCGGGCCCGCGCCGACGCCAACCCGGCGACCGTGCGGTCCCGGATGACCTCCCGCTCGCACTGCGCCAGCGCCCCGAACAGGTGAAACACCAATCGGCCACCGGAAGTCGTCGTATCGATGAAGCGACCTGGGTGCCTTTGTCCGCACCGGGAGCGGCGAGCATCAGCACACGCATGCGCAACTCCTTCCATCGGGGACCGCGATCGGTCGATCCCCCACCTGCACCCGGGGCAATCGACGGACCACAGCAGCGGCCTTGCTGGCGGCGCGGGTGAACCCGCACCGCCAGCAAACCAGCCGAGCCTCGGGTGCGCGTCACCGGCAGCCGGCAGCCCCACAAGCCGGTTTCTGCCCTCTTGCCAGACCCAGCCGCGTCCGGCACGCTCCAGGCGTGCTCTCAGATGGCGAGCGGCGCCTCTTCGACCAGATCGCAGCCGAACTTCGCCAGGACAAGGACCTCGCCCAGCTCGAGGGCAACAACCGGGCACAGGCGCGGCGGCGCAGCAAGAGCCGGCGAGTCCGGCGGCGCACCCTGCTCGAATGGGCCGAGCAGCGCTTTGACGAGAGGCTCCGCCGGGACCGCGCCGGCTAGCACGCCACACGGCCAGACCCATCTGCCCAGAGCGCAGCCCGCAACGGACGTAGGTGGCGCCGCGAACGCGAGGGTGGCAAAGTGCAGCCCTCGCTGCTGCCCAGAGCGCCGCTCGGCCGGCTGCTGGCCAGCCTCGAAGCGCGCGACGCAACCCGACCTTGTGGCCAGGCTACGAGTGGCGCACGTCCAATGCCGGCAGCGATGCCAGAGCAGCGCCTGCCTGCTGGTCGGGAGGCGATCGCGGTGCGCGGACCGCAAGTGGATATCGGATGGCCTTCGGGTGCTCGTACTCCCCCGGTCGGCGTGAGTTGAGCACGCCCGTTGCCACGGTGCTGGTGCGGTGGTTGTGTGACGCACATCAACCTGGCACCCGCCGGATGCCGGGAGCCCGGAACTTGGATCGTCCGGCACGTTCCTGCCGGTGAAGGGAGAGCCATGGCGACCGTCACGTTCGACGAGGTCACACGTGTTTACCCAGGGGCGGACACCCCCTCGGTCAACAAGCTAAATATTGATGTTGGGGACGGGGGTTTCTCGTCCTGGTCGGTCCCTCGGGCTGCGGGAAGTCGACGTCGCTGCGGATGCTTGCCGGCCTGGAGGACGTCGACGAGGGCTCTATCCGCATCGGGGACCGCGACGTCACCAACGTCTCACCCAAGGACCGCGACATCGCCATGGTGTTCCAGAACTACGCGCTCTACCCCCACATGACGGTGGCGCAAAACATGGGCTTCGCCTTGAAGATCGCCGGCGAGGACAAGACCAAGATTCGCGAGCGAATCGTCGAGGCAGCCAAGATTCTCGACCTGGAGCAGTATCTCGACCGCAAGCCCAAGGCGCTGTCCGGTGGTCAACGCCAGCGGGTGGCGATGGGCCGGGCCATCGTTCGCAGCCCGCAGGTCTTCCTGATGGACGAGCCGCTGTCGAACCTTGACGCCAAGCTTCGGGTCCAGACCCGGGCCCAGATTGCTGCCTTACAGCGCCGGCTGGGCGTTACCACGGTTTACGTGACCCACGACCAAGTCGAAGCCATGACGATGGGCGACAGAGTCGCTGTCCTCAAGGACGGGATCCTCATGCAAGTCGACACCCCTCGCCGGATGTACGACCACCCCAACAACGTGTTCGTAGCGGGCTTCATCGGTTCTCCTGCGATGAACCTGCTGGAGGTGCCGGTCACCAACGATGCCCTCCAATTCGGGCAGCTGAGCGTGCCCGTTCCGCGCGACGTCGCGGCAAAGGCGACCGCCGGCGGTCGCCGGGTGACCGTTGGGATCCGCCCCGAGGACATGGAGCTCGTCGGCGACGGCCAGGGGATCCGCACGACCGTCAACCTGGTGGAGGAGCTGGGTGCGGACGCCTACATCTACGGGTCGGCCGACGTCAACGGTGAGCAGCACGAGATCATGGCCCGGGTGGACGGGCGGCGCCCGCCGGCGGCCGCTCAGACCGTGCACCTAGCACCGAACCAGGGCCACCTGCACATGTTCTCCCTTGAGACGGGGCAGCGCCTCGGCGACTAGGGGCCCCGGCGGGAAGGGTTGCACCCTTCTGCCGGGCGCTCGGGCGCGACCGCGCTTCCGGGTTGGTGAAAGCGCTCGTCGAGGCTCCGCCAACCCTGGCGCGGTCAGAACGGCCGACGAGGTTGTCGGAGTTGTGCCAAAGGCTGGGCGCCGACTGCTCAGATGAGCGACTGCAGCTTCGATTGGCCAAGAGGCTTGACCACGTGAGAACAGCACAGCGAGACTCACGTCACATACCCGTCGGTGGCGGCAGGAGGCCGCTGCAGTCGGGGGGAGGGGGCGACAGTGCGCGCAGCGTCAACCGGTCGGCGGGTCGGGGTCGCCGTCGCATCGGCCGTACTGGCTAGTGGCTGCGCCGCCGGATGGGGCGGCGGCGGTGGCGGCGGCGGCGGCGGCGGCAGCAGCATCAACGTCCTTATGGTCAACAACCCGCAGATGATCGACCTGCAGCAGCTGACCGCCAAGAACTTCACTGCACAGACCGGTATCCACGTGAACTTCACTGTGCTGCCGGAGAACGATGTCCGCGACAAGATCAGCCAGGAGTTTTCCAGCCAGGCCGGCCAGTACGACGCCGCGTCGTTGAGCAACTTTGAGATCCCTATCTATGCGCGGAGCAAGTGGATCGCTCCGCTGAGCGGCTACCTGGCCACCGACACCGCCTTCAACCAGGGCGACGTCCTCAAGCCCCTGACCGCGTCGATGACCGGACAGGACGGCAAGATCTACGGCGAGCCGTTCTATGGAGAGTCCTCATTCTTGATGTACCGCAAGGACGTGCTGGCCGCCAAGGGCGTCCAGATGCCGGCCAAGCCAACCTGGCAGCAGGTCGCCGACATCGCCGCAAGGGTCGACAAGGCCCAGCCGGGAATGGCCGGGATCTGCCTGCGGGGTGAGCCCGGCTGGGGACAGATCTTCGCGCCGCTGACCACTGTGGTGAACACCTTCGGCGGCACCTGGTTCACCGCCGACTGGAAGGCCCAGCTCAACGCTCCCGGGTTTAAGTCCGCTGCTCAGTTCTACGTCAACCTAGTGCGCGCCCACGGCGAGATCGGGGCATCCCAGGCCGGGTTCACCGAGTGCCTGAACAACCTCGAGCAGGGCAAGGCCGCAATGTGGTACGACGCGACCTCGGCCGCAGGCTCATTGGAAGGCGCCAGCTCCCCAGTCAAAGGCAAGATCGGCTACGCCGCTGCACCTGTAGTCAAGACCAACAGCTCCGGCTGGCTCTACGCCTGGTCCTGGAGCATCGAGCAGGCGAGCAGCCACAAGGACAACGCCTGGAAGTTCATCTCATGGGCCTCGAGCAAGCAGTATGAGCAGCTCGTCGGCTCCCAGCTCGGCTGGTCCAAGGTGCCCTCGGGGAAGCGGGAGTCGACCTATCGGAACGCGAGCTACGTCCAGGCAGCGTCTGCCTTCGCCGAGCCCACCCGGAAGGCGATCGAGGCTGCTGACCCACGCAACCCCGGGGTGCAACCCCGCCCGGCGCTGGGAATCCAGTTCGTCGACATCCCCGAATTTCCTGACCTCGGGACCGCGGTCTCCCAGGACATCAGCTCCGCGATCAGCGGCAAGAAGAGCGTCACAAGTGCGCTGAGCCGCGGCCAGCAACTCGCCGACGGCGTGGCCGAGCGTTACCGCGCACGGCGGTCCCCATGACCTTTTGTTGGGCGTTCTTACGGGCGCACGTGACGGGCCCGCCCCGCTCCTTGCCGGGGCGGTCCGCTTGATCAGCGCACAGGAGGTGGCGCCATGAGTGCAGTCGTCGACAGGCCGGTCGCACGCCGGCGGGCGGCGCCGGCTCAACCGGGAGCGCGCTCCCTTCGACGCTCGTCGGACTGGGCTCGGCGAGCCCCTCTGCTGCCAGCGCTGATCTTTCTCATCGTCGTGACGCAGCTGCCGTTCGTGGTCACGCTGATCATTTCGTTCATGAACTGGAACGCCTACTATCCCGGCGAGCGGGGCTTTGCAGGCCTGGCCAACTTCCGTCGGGTGTTCACGGACCTGGCCATGCGCGACGCGGTCCTGACCACGATCCTGCTTACCGTCACCGTCGTGCTAGTCAGCCTGCTGCTTGGGATGATCATCGCGTTGTTGCTCGACCGCGCCTTCCTCGGGCGAAGCGCCGTTCGTACGATGATGATCACCCCGTTTCTCGTCGTGCCCGTCGCTGCGGCGCTGCTGTGGAAGCACGCCCTCTACAACCCCGAATACGGCTTGCTCAACGGCGCACTGACCTCCCTGTGGCACCTGTTCGGCTCGAACAACCCCCCGCAGCCGGACTGGATCAGCAACAACCCGCTGATTGCCGTTGAGACGGCGCTGATCTGGCAATGGACACCGTTCATGATGCTGATTTTGCTGGCCGGCCTGCAGAGCCGTCCACTGGATGTCATCGAGGCCGCCCGCATGGACGGCGCCAGCCCTGGCAGATCTTCCGGTACATGACCTTCCCGCACCTGCGTCAGTACCTCGAACTCGGCGGACTGCTCGGTTCGATCTACGTGGTGCAGAACTTCGATGCGGTGTTCACCATCACCTCCGGTGGGCTGGGCACCGCCAATCTGCCGTACACGACTTACCAGACCTTCTACCAGGCCCATGACTACGGCCGGGCGTCGGCAGCCGGTGTGATTGTCGTGATCGGCACGATCATCATCGCGACCCTCGCCCTGCGCACCGTGTCGAGCCTGTTCCGTGAGGAGAACGCCTGATGAGCTCGATCACCGACGTGGCGCCCATCCCCGCCACCCGCACCGCCGCCGGGACACCCCGGCGTAAGAAGCCTCAGCGCAGTGGCACCCTGCTCGGGGTGCTGGCCTGGGTCATCGGGATCCTGTTCGTGCTGCCCGTGCTATGGATGGTGCTGACCTCGTTGCATAGCGAGACGGCGGCTGCTACCAACCCGCCCTCGCTTGCCGCGCCGCTGACCTTGACGGGGTACCGCGAGTTCTTCAGCGGCGGGACCAGCCCATGGCCACCGCTGCTGAATTCGGCAACAGCGAGCATCGTCTCAACCCTGCTGGTCCTGCTGCTAGCCATCCCTGCTGCCTACGCCCTGTCCATCCGCCGGGTCCGCAAGTGGACCGACGTCATGTTCTTTTTTCTGTCCACCAAAATGCTGCCCGTGGTTGCCGGCCTGCTGCCCATTTACTTGTTCGCCCAGAACACCAAGCTGCTGGACAACATCTGGCTGCTCATCGTGCTCTACACCTCGATGAACCTTCCGATCGCGGTGTGGATGATGCGCTCGTTCCTCGCCGAGGTGCCGGTGGAGATGCTGGAGGCTGCGGCGCTCGACGGTGCCGGGCTGAGCCGCACGCTGCGGCAGGTCATCGCCCCGGTCGTCCTGCCCGGAATCGCCGCCACCTCGCTGATCTGCTTCATCTTCAGCTGGAACGAACTGCTGTTCGCCAGGGTGCTCACCGGCACCGTCGCGACGACAGCCCCGGTGTTCCTGACTAGCTTCGTCACCAGCCAAGGGCTGTTTTTGGCCAAGGTCTGCGCAGCAGCAGTTGTGGTGTCCCTGCCGGTGATCATCGCCGGGTTCGCGGCCCAGGACAAGTTGGTGCAGGGCCTGTCCCTGGGTGCGGTCAAGTGACAACGCACCTGATGGAGCCTGCGACAGCGCGGTGATGCGGGCTGCGGTGCTGCGGGGCGCCGGGGACGTTCAGCTCGAGGAGCGTCCCGTCCCAACACCCCGGCCAGGTGAAGTCTTGATCCGCGTCGACGCGGTCGGAGTGTGCGGGTCTGACTCGCACTACTACCAGCACGGGCGGCTCGGCCGGTTCGTCCTTGAGCAGCCGCTGGTGCTCGGACACGAAGCGTCTGGTGTCGTTGTGCAGACCGGCGTGGGAACCCTCGTGCCTCGGGTCGGTCAGCGGGTGTCGATCGAGCCGGGCGTGCCAGACCTTTCCTGCCCGCAGTGCCTGGCCGGGCGCTACAACCTGTGCCCCGCCATGCGGTTTCTCGCCACGCCACCGGTCGACGGCGCGTTCGCCGAGCTCATCGCGGTGCACGCCGCGTTCGCCCATCCCGTGCCGGAAGGCATCAGCGACAACGCTGCGGCCCTGCTCGAGCCGCTATCGGTAGGTATCTGGGCGTGCCGCAAGGGCAGGGTCACCGCCGGTTCACGGGTGCTGATCACCGGCGCCGGACCCATCGGGCTGGTCTGCCTGCAGGTTGCGCTCGCCCTAGGCGCCACCGAGGTCGCGGTGTCCGACGTCAACCCGGCCCGGCTCGCCCTCGCGCAACAGCTGGGCGCCAGTGCAGTCCTCGACGCCCGCACCACCAGGCTGGGCGATCTTGGCTGGCCGCCGCAGGTGCTGCTCGAGTGCTCCGGGTACCCGCCTGTCATCAGCGAGGCGATCCGAGCCCTGGACCGGGCAGGCCGGGCGGTCCTGGTCGGGATGGGCGGCGAGGAGGTGACACTCCCGCTGGCAGCCGTGCAGGAACGCGAGCTGGAGGTAACCGGCACGTTCCGTTACGCCAACACCTGGCCGACCGCGATCGCGCTCGTCGAAGCCGGCCGGGTCGACCTCGACCGTCTGGTTACCGGCACCTACCCGTTGGAGCGCGTCGAGCAGGCACTGACCGCCTCCCGCCGCGAGCAGGCGACGGTCAAGGCCATCGTCGTTCCGCAGACCTGATGCGCGGCGCGTACCTGCCCGGCGGCAGCCAAGTCGAGCTTCGCACCGTCCCGGACCCCAGCCCGGGCCGGGGACAGGTTGTGCTCGCCATGCGGGCCTCCACCATCTGCGGCAGCGACCTACGGGCCATCTACCGCGAGCACCAGGGCGAAGGACCGGAGGCTTACCGCGGCGTTATCGGCGGCCACGAGCCCTGCGGGCAGGTCCTTGAGGTGGGGCAAGATGTCCGCCGACTGCGGGCAGGCGACCGCGTCGTCGTCTACCACATCAGCGGATGCGGCCAGTGCGACCAGTGCCGTCGCGGCTACCAGATCAGCTGCCGGTCCCCGGCCCGCGCGGCCTACGGCTGGCAGCGCGACGGCGGCCACGCGGACCTGCTGCTTGCCGAGGAGCGCGACCTGCTCCTGCTGCCGGACTCGCTGACCTTCCTCGACGGAGCCTGCGTCGCCTGCGGCTTCGCGACGGCATACGAGGCGCTGTGCCGGACCGGTGTCTCCGGTCGTGACCGGGTGCTGGTAACCGGGCTGGGTCCGGTCGGGCTCGCCGCCGGCGTGCTCGCCAAAGCGATGGGGGCATCGCTGGTCGTCGGTACCGACCCCAACCAGGCGCGGCGCGAGCAGGCCACGCGACTCGGAGCCGTCGACGAGTCGCTTACCGCAGACCACGACGACGAGCTCAACGAGCTGCTCGGTGACGGCGCCGAGGTGGCCGTCGACTGCTCGGGTAACCCTTCTGCCCAGCTAAGCGCATTTCGCCACACCCGCAGGTGGGGCCGGACGGCTCTGGTCGGTGAAGGCGCCCGGCTCACTATCGACGTCAGCGAGGTGCTGATCCACCGGCAGCTGACTGTGCACGGCTCCTGGGTGTCATCCACCTGGCGGATGGCCGAGCTGCTGGACAACCTCGAGCGGTGGGGCCTGCACCCCGAGGTTGTCG
>JAABVA010005915.1_pt1 | contig 10954 bp, 10 predicted proteins | sample 5560331 | NCBI WGS metagenome assembly JAABVA01 (sample SAMN12812661, study PRJNA571458) | rock metagenome | isolation source: Antarctica rocks | place: Antarctica: Victoria Land, Mt New Zealand sud | collected 2016-01-07 | reverse complement strand
TTGGAGTGCGCGAGGTAGATCGTAGCGTGGGGTCCGACCGAGATCGCGTCAGTGCCGCCGTTGGCGCCGGTGGGTGCAGCGGGGGTTGGGCTGTAGGTGAACTTCTTCGGGGTCCCGCCGGGCGCGATGGTGTAGAGGCTGGAGTTGAGGTCCTCGTTGACCGTGGCCAGCAACTGGTGGCGGGCTGGGTCGGCGGTGAGCCCGTCGCAGCGGCCGCGGAGGTTATAGGTCTTCACGACGGCGCCGGTCGCCGGGTTAAATCCGACGATCGTGCTGTCGGTCACCGGGCCCGCCGGCTCACCTTGGGCGCCCACCCCGTTCTGGTAGCTCGCGTAGAGGACACCGTCGAGCATCGTGATGTCATCAGGCTTGGACGCCCGGGCCGGGGCGCTGGCGAGGACCTTCGGGCTGAGGATCTCCTCGACAGGTAGGGCGGTTGTCTTCTCGGTCCGGACCGCGTCCAGCTTGTTGGGGTCCAGCCCGAGCGCGTCGAGGATCGTCGGGGCGATCTGGGTTGTGGTCACGGGACTGGTGATCGTCCGCGGCCGCTCACCCTCGCGGCTGCCGTCGACGACCAGCAGCGCGACGTTCGTGTCGTCGCGGCCGAAGCCACCGTGCTCGGTGACCTTCTTGGAGCTGGAGGTATAAATCGTCCCATAGGTCGGCGTCACCACCAGATCGGGGGCACGCGAATCTGTGGTGGGATCGGCGAACCGCGCGGCGAGCGGAGCGCCGCTCAACACGGTGTCGACCGACGCTTTCGACTTACCGGGCTCGCTCGTCAGGAGGGTGACAGCGTGAGCGGTCTTGGACTGATCGGCCAGCCACACGAAGGCGACGTCGTCGGTGGTCACCTGGGCCACCTTGATTCCGGCACCCTCGAGGGTCGAGGACACCGTGTCTCCGGGCTTGGACAGCTTGGTCGGGTCCATCGGGGTCTGGCCGTGCTTGGCCGAGACGATCAGCTTCGTCGTGTCCCACTGACCCTTGGCCTTCAGCTCAGCGACGATCTGGCCGAGGGCGCCGTCGACCCAGGCCAACGCGCCGGCGAGCTGCGGCGTGAACACCGGTGCGGTCGAGGTCGAGCCCGGCGCGTAACCGCCCGGGACATAACTGCTGTTGCCCTTCTGGGTGGAGTCGACCAGCTTCTGGCCCACGCTGACGGTCTGGAAGTTCATTCCGTAGAGGGCCGGTGTCCCGGCGCCGGCGCGGCCCTGCGACGTTTTGCCGTCGATCTCGTTGAGGATCGCGTCGACCTTGATCTGGTCATACGCCTCGGTGTTGCCGACGAAGCCGGTGATCGCGAGCTCTGGGTGCGGGAACGTGAGCTTCGCGCCGCGGGTATCGGTGAGCGTCGAGGGGATCACGTCGGCGTTGATCTCGGGGGCGAACAGGTCCTTGACCGCGTTCGGGGTTCCGTGACCATTCACCAGCTGGTAGGCCGGGTGCTTGTCCGACCAGGCGGTGAGCAGACCGGCCGCAGAGGCGACACTGAAGATCGTGTTCGTGCGCAGGAACTCGTTCGGGTACACCGGTGTGCAGTGACCGCCGACCAGCTGCTGGGGAAGCTGCAACGGGTCGATCGTTGCCCCCAGAATGGGACGGGTACCCGTTTGGTGGTTCGCGGTGCTTGGCGTCCCGACATCGAGGTTCTCGGCGAGCAGTGCCTCCGTTCCGGCCGGGCCCGAGCACGGGACGTAGCCGGCCGGTTGCTGCGCGGGCGGGGGAAACAGTGTGCGGTCGTAGCTGTCGTCGTAATAGACCCCAGTGGACTTCTCGGTCCCCCCGGTCACCTGAGCCAACAGGCCTGGAAACGAATCGGAGTTCGTCCCTGTTGCAGTGTTCCTGTACGTCGTCCCCGCCCCCGACAGCGCCGCCAGCGTCGAACGCCGGTGCTGCACGATGAACGTCGACAAGTCACTCGCATGCAACCCATCGACACTGATCAGCAGAACGTGCTTGTGCTCGTGTCGGTCGCCGTGGCCCCGACCCTCGGATGCGCTCGCCACCCCCGGGACCGCGCCCACGACTGTCGCCACGAGCGCGATCGCGACACCGCTTGCATGAAACCCTGATCGCCGCACAGTCCTGCCCCCGTTGTTTCGTCATGGCCCAGGCTTAACCAACGCCTGGCTCAGGATTAACGACCGAAGCTGAACGTCACATGCTCTCCCGGTGGCGATTGGGTGAACGATCAGGCTACGAGCCTGGCTTCTGGCATTCCCGATCACCTGCGCAGCAACGGATTCGGTGTCCTCGGACTGACCCAAGCTGTCGGGGATCTCAGCTCAGCCGTGGTCGCCGAACGTCCTGAGGTGCGAGATCCCCCGTAGCATCGGTGTTCAGGAGCCGCGCGAATCGCGCTCGAACCGGTTCGGCGTCGGGCCGGGTCGCGGTTAGCGCCGAGCGAGGCAATGTGGAGCGAGGAGAGCGACAGTGACGCTAGCGAAGCCACCGCAAAGGTTCCCCACCGTTCTTCACGCGAGCGTGGCGGTGATCTGCTTGATCGCGGGCATCGCCTTCGGTGCAGTCTCGGTATATTCGGGTAGTCGTCTCGCGTGTGCGAAGCGGGTGATCGCGGCGATGGCGTTCACGTCGCTCGCCGGCCTGGTCTTCGGATCAAGCCAACGATGGTTTCGTTCGGACCAACCGGCGTGAGCTTTCCCGGCTGCCCCGACGGGTGGGATCGGGCCGGGATGGCATCGGCGACCGCGGCGGGTTCCCATGATGTGCACCAGGCAGCGAGTCGCGAACGAGCTGAACCGAAAGCCGCGTTTGCCCGTCACGTGGAGCCAGAGATCGAAATGCTGCTCCGCGTCGCCCGGACACTGACCGGCTCCTGGCCCGATGCCGAGGACCTGGTGCAGGACACGCTGGTGCGCGCGTACCGGGGCATCGGCGGGTTTGACGGAGCGCACCCGCGGGCCTGGCTGCTGACGATCCTACGCAACACGAACGCCAACTCGCGCCGGCGACGGCGCCCGGACCTGCTCGATGGCGACGCCGAGTTGGACCGGCAGCGGCCAGCGTTCGGCGCCGCGAGTGCGCCGAGCCCGGAACAGATCGTCACCGACCGAGTGCTCGGCGGAGAGCTGCAGCGCGCCGTGGAGGCACTGGATGATCGGTTCCGGGTCGTGCTGCTGCTGATCGATGTCGACGACCTCTCCTACCGCGACGTGGCTGATGTCCTGGGCATTCCGGTCGGGACGGTGCTGTCGCGCCTGAGCCGGGCCCGCGAACGCATCCGCGTCCACCTGCCCAGCCACCCACAGCCGGGGAGGTCGTCATGATGGTCAATCCCAGCACGATGTGGACGTGCCATTGGGCACGTCGCCGGGTGCACCGCTATCTCGACGCAGACCCGTCGCTGCCTGCGACCGCTCGAGAAATCCGGCGTCTGGAAGCCCATCTGGCCACCTGTGCCCGGTGCGCGACAACGGCTGAGGATTTCCGCTGGCTGCGTGCGGCCCTGGGCAACTGGTCGCAGCGCCGCGCTCCCGACCCGGCAATGGTGCAGCGCATGCACGCCACGGTCCGCGGCCTGGTCGCCAACGATGCCGGATGACCAACCGCCAGTGACGCAGGTCGGGAAGCGCAGCGTGGCGTGCCCACACCGGGTTACCAGTACGTGGGTGAGCCATCGGCGATCGAGGTTGCGGTGTACTGGCGGCCGGGCTGCTCGTACTGCCGTCGACTGCGACGGCCCTCACCCGCCGCGGCATCAACGCCGAGTACCACAACATCTGGGATGATGAAGCGGCTCGCTCGTTCGTGCGGCAGGCCAATCGGGGCGACGAGACGGTCCCACCGTACGGGTAGGCGAGCGGGTGCTGACCAACCCCACCGGTGCGCAGGTCGCCGCTTTGTTACCAGCCCGCGCCGGCGACGCTGCGCAGCCGCGACAGCGGGCACGCGCGGCGGTCGCATGGCTCATCCGGGTTACGGGTCGGTGAGAGCGTCATCGGTGGCGCGACTGTTGTTGAGCTGGGGTCGGTCGCAGGGCGGGGATATGGGTCGATGAGGCTGCCGCGCTATGGCTTGGGCGCCCGGTTCTACGACGTGCTGTCCGGGGAGCGTTCGGTCTACCGCGCCGGGCGTCTGCGCGGCATCGCGGCCCTGGATCTGCGACCGGGAGCACGGGTGCTGGACGTCGGCTGCGGCACGGGTCTGAACTTGGCGCCGCTGCTGGGCCGGGTCGGCCCGGCCGGACGCGTGGTCGGCGTGGACCGCAGCGACAAAATGCTGGCCCAGACGCGGGCCCGGTGGCCAGACGCGGCTGGGTGAACGTCGACCTACGGGCCGGTGATGCAAACCGGCTGACGGGGATCGTCGGCGACGCGGCCGGCTTCAATGCGGCGATCTTCAGCTACTCGCTGTCGATCATCGACGAGTGGCAGGACGCGTTCGACCAGGCACTGGGTCTGCTGCGACCCGGGGGCCGGATCGCGGTGGTGGATATGGCGATGCCGACCGGACGGTGGCGGGTGTGGTGGCCGCTGGCCCGGCTGGCCTGCGTCACCGGCGGCGCCGACCCGTACCGCGCGCCCTGGAATCGGCTGCTCGCGGCCACCGAACAGACGACGCATGAGGTCATCAAGGGCGGCCACATCCACATCGCCGCCGGCACCCGCGCCGCTGCCCGTACGGTGCGCCGGTGAACCTCGACGACCTGGCCCCGCCCGACGGCGCCGCGTGGGACCTGCTGGTGATCGGCGGCGGCACCGCCGCCATCGTCGGCGCCAAGACCGCCGCCAGCTTGGGCGCCAGCGTCCTACTGGTCGAGCGCGAGCGCACCGGCGGCGACTGCCTGTGGACCGGCTGCCTCCCGAGCAAAGCCCTGCTCGCCGCCGCCCACGCCGCGGCCGACGCCCGGTCAGCGGCCCGCTACGGGATCCACGTCCCTCGCATCGAGGTCGACTTCGCCGCCGTCATGGCCGGCGTCCACGCCGCCATCGCGACGATCGCCCCGGTCGATTCACCCGAGGCACTGCGCGCGGCCGGCGTGCGTGTCGTCGAGGGGAGCGCGCGGCTCACGGGCCCAGGCGCCGCGCAGGTCGACCACGTCCCGGCTCGGTTCCGGCAGGTGCTCCTCGCAACCGGCGCGGCACCGTCGATGCTTCCGATACCGGGGATGGTCGGCCCCGCCTTCTACACCAGCGACACCATCTGGGATCTCACCGAACTGCCCGGCCGGCTGCTCGTGCTCGGCGGCGGCGGCGTGGGCTGCGAACTCGGCCAGGCCTTTGCCCGGCTCGGATCGAGGGTGACGATCGTGGAGACCGCGCCGAGGCTGCTGCCCAGCGAAGACCCGGACGCCAGTGAGCTGCTGGCGTGCGCTTTGCGCGCTGATGGCATCGACATCCGCACCGGCATCGGCGTCACCGGGTTCGCCGACTCGAGCGCCGAACTGGCCGACGGCTCACGGGTCGAGTTCGACGTGGCGCTGCTCGCGATCGGCCGGACACCGCGCACGGTCGGCCTCGGTGTGGCCGAGGCCGGCGTCGAGGTGGACGCGGGCGGGCACGTGATCGTCGACCGGCACCTTCGGACCTCGAATCCGCGGGTCTGGGCGGCCGGCGACGTCACGACCTACCCGACCTACGCCGATGGGGTATGGAACGCCGCGATCGCCGAGGTCCAAGCCGGGCTGCGGCGCCCGTCGCTGCGGACGGTCACGGCGCTGCTGGGCCGCGTTCGCCGTCGACGGGTGTCGGGCTGACGCCGGTCCCCGGCCGGCGACGCCGCGCCCGCTGTCCCGCCACGAGACCGGCGACGACCAGCACCAGCAGGGCGGCCAGCGCGACGAGGAACGGCCACGACCCCGGCGTCGAGCCGTAGGCGCCCAGCACGACATAGGCCGCCGCAGCCGGCAGGATGCCGACGGCGGTGCCGGCGAGGTAATCCCGAAAGCGAATCGAGGTCAGTCCGCTGACGTAGTTCACCGCCGCGAACGGCAGCACCGGCAGCAGCCGGACCGCGAGCATAGCGAGGACACCGCGGCGCGCGAACCGTTCGTCGAGCCGCTCGATCGACGCGCGACTGACTCGCACGACGAAGTCGCGCCCGAGGAGGCGAGCGAGCCAGAAGCCGATCACCGCGCCGACGCTCGCGCCGGCCTCGACCACGACCAGCCCTTCGGCGACGCCGAACAGGGCACCGGCGGCGAGGGTGAACACCGCGGCCGGCAGCGGCGCCAGGCTGACCGCGGCGTACAGCCCGGCGTACAGGACGCCGGCCCAGATGCCGAACTGGGCGAAGTCGTTGCGCAGCCGGTCCACCCCCGGCACACCGACCGCGACGCTGACGATCACCAGCGCGGCAACGAGCAGCACGACTCCGCCGACCTGGGCCCACTGCTGCCTGCTCACGCTGGCTGCCCGGTAGCGAACACGGTGCTGGCCTCGGCGGGCACCCGTACCCGCAGCTGGCCGCCGACCTGGACCGCGGTCTCGACCGGAACGTGCACGGCGAGGACACCGGCAGCCGTCGTAACGTCGAGTGCTAGGTGGGCCCCGGCGAAACGAGCAGCAGCGAGCTGCCCTGGCAGCGAGTCCGGCGAGCTCGTGTCGGCGAGCCGCAGTGCTTCCGGGCGAACGACGAGCACCGCCGCGCCGTCCGCGCTATCCGCGGCGTCGGTGCGCACCGCGAGCCCGGACGGACTGCGGAAGCACCGCGAGGCGACCGACCCGACGATCTCGTTGGTGACGCCGAAGAACCGCGCGGCGGCCAGCGTCGGCGGCGCCCGGTAGAACAGCTCGGGCCGGCCTTGCCCGGCCAGGCGCCCGTCGAGCATCAGCACGATCTCGTCGGCAACCTCGACCGCCTCGCCCTGGTCGTGGGTGACGAACAGCGTCGTCATGGTGGCCTCATCGTGCAGGCTGCGGACCAGCGCGCGCATCTCCGCGCGCAGTTCGGGGTCGAGCTGGGAGAACGGCTCGTCCAGGAGCAGCAGCCGCGGCTTGAGCACCAGTGCCCGAGCCAGCGCGACCCGCTGCTCCTGCCCACCGGACAGCGCTCCCACCCGCCGTCCGCCGAGGCCGCGGAGCTGCACCTGTTCGAGCATCGCCTGCACCCGTGGCGCGAGGTCGCGCCGCGCCACGCCGTGCATGCGCAGTCCGAACCCGACGTTCTGGGCCACGCTCAGGTGCGGGAACAGCAGCGGTTTCTGGAACACCAGACAGACGGGCCGCCGCTCGGCCGCGACGCCGAGGACGGAGGCGCCGTCGAGGGTGATGTCACCGGCATCCGGGGTGAGCAGCCCGGCCAGCAGCGCCAGTGTGGTGCTCTTGCCGCAGCCCGATGGGCCGAGCAGCGCAGTGAATGAGCCGGCCGCGAGGCGTAGGGACAGGTCGGCGACGGCCACCGTGTCGCCGAACCGCTTGCCGATCCCGGCCAGCTCGACCACCGCTGCCGCGGCGGCGCGGGTCACAGCCGCCCCAGCCCGATGGTTGCGCCGGACTGTCCGGCCAGCACCCGCCCGGCCAGGCCCACCAGGACCAGCGGCGGTAACACGACCAGCACGCCGAGCGCCGCTGCCGCGGTCGTGTCCGAGGAGCCGATCGCGGCGAACAGCAGCAGCGGCAGTGTCTGCACCTGCCCGGCGCCGACCAGGAGCGTGAGCACGTACTCGCTCCAGGAGATCAGGAAACAGAACAGTCCGGCGAGCACCAGCGCCGGGCGCAGCAGCGGCATCGTCACGAACACCAGGGTGCGTACCGGCCCGGCCCCGAGCGCTCTGGCCTGGCCTTCGTAGTCGAGGTCGAGGTTCGCGAACGCCGCTCCTAGTACGGTGGCGGCGTAGGGCACGGTCGGCAGCAGCTGCACCAGCACCACGCCGTACGTGGTGGCGGCCAGGCCGTAGCGGACGAAGAACACCTGGATGCCCAGAGTGACCGCCAGACCAGGGACGATCACCGGGGCTAGCAGCAGGAACTGCACCAAGCGCCGGCCGCGGAACCGGTACACGCCGATCGCCCGGCCGGCCGGCAACCCGATCGCGCAGGCCAGCACCGCCACCGACACCCCGATCAGCGTCGAGGTGGCCAGTCCGTGCAGCACCTGCGAGCGCGGGTCGGTCAGGATCCGCACGCCGCGCCCGCTCAGCTGCTGGGGCACCAGGCCCGGGTAGCGCCACTGCCCGCTGACGGCCCACGCGAGCAGCGGCGCGAGCGGGAGCAGCAACCCAGCGATCAGCAGCGCGAGCAGCGGGCGCCGTAACCCCAGCCGCGCCGGCCTCACAGCGCCCGGCCCGACAGCCGTTTGGCCAACGCCAGGTAGGCGATCACGAGCACCGTGGTCAGCAGCGTGATTACCACGGCGACGGCCATCGCCTGCGGGCGCACGGTCAGGTCCGTATCGCGGTAGTCCTGCAGCGCCACCACCGGCAGCGTCGCCGGGTACGGCCGGCCGAGCAGGTACGGCACCTCGTAGGAGCCGGCGGTGAAGGCGAACACCAGCACCGACGCTGCGGCGACCGGCGGCGTCAGCAGCGGCAGGCTGACATGCCGCAGCCGCAGCCACCCCGTCGCCCCGAGCATCCGGGCGGCGTCCTCCAGCTCGGCGACGCCGCGGCTGAGCGCGGCGAGGGCGATGATCCCTACGAACGGGGTCTCCTTCCAGGCGTATTCGGCGATGATGCCCCAGCCGAACCGGTCGCCGGTCAGCTGCGGGAAGACGGTCGGCGACGCGGACAGCCCGACCGAGTGTGCCAGCCGCGCGATGACCCCGGACTGGCCGAGGAGCAGCAGCATGCACAGCGCCCCGACCAGGTGCGGCACCGCGAGGTTCACCTGGAACAGCCCCGTCACCCAGCCCCGCCCGCGGCGCACGCCCCGGATTGCGAGCGCGCCGGCGACCCCTAACCCTGCGGCGATCACGGTGGACAGCAGCGAGACCCGCAGCGTGATCAGCAGCGACCCGCGCACCGCCGGGTCGCGCCAGATCGCCCGGTACGCCTCGATCGACCAGTCGTAGCTGGGCAGGAACGGCTGATACCCGAAGCTCTGGGCGACCGCCTGGGCCACCCCGCCGAGGAAGAAGACCCCGATCACCACGGCGGCCGGGCTCAGCAGCAGCGCGATGCGCACCGGTCGCGGCAGCCCGCTATTTCTGAAGGACGGCACTTTTCCAATCCTTCTCGATGCGGGTCACGTACGCGCTGGCCAGCTCGGGCTGCGCGTGGGCCAGCAGCGCGGCCAGCGGCAGCACGGACGGGCTGAGCGGCACCGCGGCGAACGCGGACCGCGTCTGCGGGCTCGTCTTGTCCAGGTCGATGCCGGGGTAGATGCCCTCAGCCTGGTACAGCGCGAGCTGGGTGGCCGGGTCCTGCAGTAGGTTGGCCAGCACGAGCGCCGCGGCCCGGTGCGCCGCGTCGTTCGGGATCGCGATGTTGCTGATGTTGGCGATGTTACCGACCGAGGGCACCGCCTCGCGCGTGGTGGCCGGGTACTGGCCTTTGTCCACCTTGTCGGCGACGGCGCCGGGCCCGTAGGTGAAGTAGGCGTCGATGACGCCGTCGGCGTAGAGCTTCTCCACGGCGTCTTCGGACTGCGGGTAGGTGCTGGTGCCGCGCCACAGCGACGGCGCGATCGCGTTGAGCCGCGCGAACAGCTTGCTCGCCGCGGGCGCGTACGTCGCCTCGTCGAATGGCCCGGACAGGCTCTGCGGGCCGCCGATCGTGTCGTAGAGGATCGTGCGGACGGCCATCGAGCCGGTGAAGTCCGGCAGGGCCGGGTAGGTGAACCGGCCCGGATGCGTCTTCGCCCACGCCAGCAGCGACGTCACCGAGGCGACGTCGGCCGGCGTCAGCTTCGCGTTATTGTAGACAAGAGCGGAGTCGGCCTGCTGCCACACCGATTCGCAGCCGTTCACGGGCACCCCGAAGTCGCTCGTCACGGCCGGGTTGGTGAAGTCCACGTACTTCGCGTTGGGTAGGTCCTTGACCCAGCCGCAGTACCAGATCTTGGCCTGCACGCCGGTCGCGAAGTTCTCCCCGTTGATCCAGATCGCGTCCACCGCACCGCCGGCCGTCTTGCCGCCCTGCTTCTCACCCAGGACGGTGTTCACCGCGTCGCCGGTATCGGTCACCTTCACCTGGTTGAGCGTGACGCCGTCCTTGCGCAACGCGTCCGCGACGTAGCCGGTGACGAAGGTGTTGAGGGTGTCGTCGCCGCCGTACATGTACCAGTTGACGCGCTGCCCCTTCGCCGCAGCCAGCACCGAGCTCCAGTTCGACGCGTCGAGCGTGGCCGACGGGTTGCCGCCGCCGGAGGATGAGCAGGCGCTCAGCGCGAGGACACCCACGGCGAGCGTCGCAAGCAGTCGGCGGCGGGCTTTGGTCATCTGGTCTCCTCGCGATGCTGCTCGGTGGACGACTCGATCGATGGTTGCTGGCGCAGCAGCGCGACACCCAGCACGACCCGCTGCCCGGCGGTAATCGCGACCGCCGCGGTGAAAAGCCAGGCGATCAGCTCGGCCTGGCCGGGAAGCAGGCAGAACAGGATGTACACGATCACCGTCTCGGTGCCCTCGGCCAGCCCGCCCACGAAACGCAGCGAACGACCGTCCCCGACACTTGACCCACGCCGCTCGAGCAACGAGGACAGCGCGAGAAACGCGGTACCCGACACGTAATACGCGCTCAGCAGCGCCACGCAGGCCAGCCGAGCCTGCGGCCGGTCGACCGCGACGCCGACCACGAACCCGGCGTAGATGCTGAAGTCGGCGACGATGTCCAGGAAGCCCCCCAGCTCGGTGGCTTCGTGCTGCCGCGCGAGCGGGCCGTCCAGACCGTCGAACACCCGGTTGGCCAGCCACAGGACCAGCGCGGCGGGCCATGCCCCGAGTCCGGCGCTCACACACGCACCGACGCCGGCCAGCCAACCGGCACCGGTAAGTGCCAGCGGCGGCACCCCGGCCACGGCCAGGCGCGCGGCTACCGCGTCCATCGCCGGCG
>JAABVA010005914.1_pt1 | contig 10954 bp, 23 predicted proteins | sample 5560331 | NCBI WGS metagenome assembly JAABVA01 (sample SAMN12812661, study PRJNA571458) | rock metagenome | isolation source: Antarctica rocks | place: Antarctica: Victoria Land, Mt New Zealand sud | collected 2016-01-07 | reverse complement strand
GGACGGCAGAGCGCTGCACTGGCTTCACAGCAAGCGGTCCACGAAGTCGTGAGCACAGGTGGCGGACGTAAGACAGCCCTTGAAATGGGATAGCTCTGCCACAGCCTCGCGCAGCAGTCCAGACCTGTGAGGACGGGCACAGCAGGCCTAGCATACCCCACAAGGGTCTGCTTTGGGGGGAGTGGAGAGTGCCTGGACAGTGGCGAAGACAAGAGCAGCACTTAGCTTCCGCTCACTCTCCTGTCTACGGTGTGTGACGTTGGCGTCTGCAGGCCATTGCGCATCAAACTTCGCATCAGCTCTGGACATGTAGCAGTCTCTCAGCACGTGCCATCCCAGCAACAGGTACTGCGCACAGGTCGCGCATCCATGGCTGCCGTGGAGGCCAGTCAGGCGCCAGCCGAGCAGCCCCAGCACGTGCAGGTGCACCGCCGCGCAAAGCTCTGGCAATCCCATGTTCGCATACATTTTGCCGGCAAGTGTGGGCTGTGAAAGGCCAACATTGCAGCAGTGGGGCCCGCTGACACAGTGAAGCCCTGCACGCAGACGTACCCGCCGCCGCCGCCCTTCTACAAGCTGTTCCGGGGCGATGCGGACGGCAGCGCAGAGCGGCCGCTGCCGCCCGTGCCGCCGGCGCCGGTGGAGGGCGAGTTTCAGATGTTTGGCGAGCTGCACACGGCGCGCTGCGCGGCTCACAGGTTTGCGTCCATTGCTGCGTGCAGAGACTGAAGCTGACAAATGTGTGGCGTATTTCCTGCAGACAGAGGATGGTATACCGCCGCTGCAAGTTCGGCAGCTATTCGAGGTGGGCGAGGGCGGCTATGTGGGTGCGCGCCCGGTCTTTGCCACACCTGTCCTATTTCACAGCGCTACACCTGTGCCTGTAGTCGGCCTCACTCCTGAGCTCGAGGTCATGGTGCGCCACGCCACTCTGTGGGACCACTGCACGCCGTTGTGCTGTCTGCCTGCCTGCCCGTGAGCCCGACACGCAACCACCGCCGGGGCGCAGACTTTGGCAAGGAGCTGGGCCGCCTGAACCGCGAGGCGCTGTTCGGGCTGCTGGAGCTGGTGGACACGCTGGTGGACCGGCCCAGCGCGTACGCGCGGCTGGCGGAGAACCTGGGCCTGGTCCTGCGCAACGCGGCCTACCTGCTCAACCTGCTGCGCGCGCACCAGGCGCCCCCCCACGCACAGCCCGGCGCGGCCATGCACAATATCGCTCCTCGACGTTGTTCGTGTTCCCTGTCTTGTCTGCCTGGCAGTGTCATGACGGTTGCACGACATCGCTTTCATGTGCTCTGCATGCTCGCACTGCGGCAGGACACAGGCTGTTCCGCAAGTTCAGCGAGTGCTGCTCAGCGGCTGCTGCCGGGCCGCTGAAGCGCAGCCGCCCTGCGGCAGGCGCGCGCCACGCTGGAGCACGTCCTGGAGGTGGAGCGCGACGACCGCCGCGCCGCGCTGCGCGAGCTGCGGTGCGCCGCTCGCCCTTCTCGCACCATTCGCCGTCCGCTCAGCTAGTAGCGAGCAGGCCGTGCATGCGGGGCGCGCGCGCGGGCAGGGACGTGCGCGCCGCGGCAAGCGCGCAGCTGGGCCAGCTGGCGGAGGAGCTGGCGGCGGCGTGCCCGGCACAGCCTGGCGTGCAGCCGCCTGTGTCATGAGCGCAGTGCTGAGCTTTTATGTACATGTACAATTATACAATATTTAGCAGGTTGTGCCGACACCCGCTGTGCACGCTGGGCCCGATGATTGGGCGTCAATTTGTGTCATCGTGTCATGGTGAGTGGCGGCCCCGTCAGGGCTGAGCCCCTCACGTCCCGCTGCAGCTTATCAACAGCCAGCCGATATGCACAAACCATGCACAGCCACGGCACGCCCTAAAGCTTCTGCAGGTCGAGCTCCTGGCCGGCGAGGTCGCACTCGCGCAGGCCCAGCGCGGCCAGCGGGTGGCGCCGCCAAAAGCGCAGCAGCTGCGCCAGCATCGCGCCCGCGCCCTCGTTCTGCGGCGGCGGGAAGGGCTGCGCGGGGACCTCCACGCCAAGAAACCTGGTGAGGCGCAGCTGCTGCCTGTGTCAGGCGCGCAGCTGGGGCGACAGACCATGGTCTGCACACGCCACGGGGCCAGCCAGGCACGCGACGCACCTGCAGAGGGGCTCCCAGCCGTCCTGCGGCCGCCACACCAGCAGCCGCGCCGGCGGCACGCGCGCCGTGACATAGGCGGTGTGCGCCTCAAACGCGCCGACGCAGGCCTCCCTCGACAGGTCGCCGCCGAACATGGTGCGCAGGTTCCAGGCGATTATTGCCGTGTAGCGCCGCCCCAGCTTGGTTACCCAGGCGAAAGGTACCAGCACATACCAGTGCAGCCTCATGATGACCCCTCTCACGCTGTCGTACCACTTATCCGGCTCGCGCACTGTCAGTACCACCTGCAAAGGTGAGGCTCTGCCCTGTCAGCTTGGCCTGTGTAGAAGCGGGTGACTGGGGAGCTTGCAGCCAGAGCTTGCAGCAAGACCTTGCAGCGAGCGCCATCTTGTTCTATACAAGCGGCTGCCGAGCACGTCAGAGCCTGGGCGCGCCTTGGCGTCCGGGTAGGCGTCCAGCAGCAGCGGGATCAGGGCGGCGGGGAGGTCCACCGCAGCCCTGTACCGCCGGAACACGTGCTGGGTCGGGAAGGCGCGCGTGCGGCCCGTGCAGTAGTCGTAGCACGCGTCGCGCAGCTCCGGCAGGTAGGGTATGAGGCGCGAGTGGAAGCAGGGCGCGTAGCCCAGCGCGCACAGCGCCGCCTGCAGCGAGCTCGTGCCCGTCCGGCACCAGCCCGCGCCGATCACCTGGCAGCCGGGGGCGGGCATTGCACTCTGGACAGTGTCTGCACGTGGTGTGACACACTGACTCAAGGCGCTGGCCTTCTTTTCTTAGCCGATGTCAAGCAGGCCTAGCTAGGCGGTTATGCAGGGCAGGGTCCCTTGAGAGACCTCTGCTATCCTGGCCAGCTTTGGAGCCCGTTCCCAGCAAGGCAGCGAGGAGGCCACTGCACATCAGTCGCTTTGAGTGACCAGCACAACAAAGGAGTGCCTGTGTGGAAGCGCTCCTGGAAGCGCTCCTGATGAGGCCGCGGGCTGCCGGGCCACCTGTCATCAAGCGTGTGCCACTCTTCCGCATTGCGTCACAGGTGTGCCAGGTCTGACTGTGTCATATTTTGCGTGTGTCTGTTGCTAGTGCACACCAGCAAGGGCTGCGCAGGCCGTTCCCAAGCCAGCCAGGAAGTGAGACTCTGCCGACACACTGATTGTAGTAAGTCTTGCGACTTATTGTTCATGTGCTGCAGCTTTGCTGTATTGTTGCTTTGTATGCTGCATGTGTTTTAAAGGCCAATGCAGCGGCCTGCGTTACCAGGGCCTGCTCGGCAAGCACACGCAAGATGCTTGCAAGGTTGCCTGCAGGAGTCATTGGACTCTCCCATCGACCGGCGCTCCGACTACTACCGCCAGCGCGCGCGCGAGGAGCGCTCGCCCGGCGCGCCCGGCGCGCCGTCAGCGCCCACACTACAGCCTCTGCTGACGCCGCCGAATGCGCTGACGCTGCTCCGCATCGTGCTCGTCCCTGTCGTGGTGGGCCTCTGGTTTAGCACGCACCGGCTGGCGCCGCTGGCGGCCGCGGGCACGTTCGTCGGGGCGGCCGTGACTGACTGGGCGGATGGCTTTCTCGCTCGGAAGGCACGCCCCACTGGCTTGCACCTGCAGAGTGCATGCTTGCCTGCAGGCAGCTCCGTGCGCTTAGTAAAGGAGCGCTGAGCGCAAGAGGGCAGCAGGCGCGCGGCTGACGCGCCGCGGCGTGCGCAGATGAAGCTGACGAGCGCGTTCGGCGCGTTCCTGGACCCGGTGGCGGATAAGCTCATGGTGGCGACCGTGCTCATCCTGCTGGCGGTGCGTGCTCAGGGCTCGCCGCCTGCCCTGCCGACAGCGCAGCGTGCTCCTCATGGTGCCGGCACACGTGCCTAGTCTGTCGGGAAGCGCGAGGGCCTGACAGCCTGTTTGCAAGCTCTTTCTGTCTGTCCATCTCCTTGTTGAGGCAAGTCTCGGAGATGCAGAGCGCCGTATAGAATGCCAACTTTCACGTGCTTGTGCGCTGAATTGGCAGGCGCCACTCGGCAGGTACGGCCGCCGGCGCCGCTGTCGCAGAAGGACGTGACCATCCCGGTGGTGATCATGATAGGGCGGGAGATCACGATGAGCGCGCTGCGGGAGTGGGCGGCCGCGTCGGGCAGCGCTGCGCACCGCGCCGTCAAAGTCAACACTCTTGGGAAGTACAAAACGGCGCTGCAGGTCCGCGCACGCACATTCTCTGCCGCCCGCCTCAGACAAAAGCGATGCGCTGGATACCCAGACTCTGCAATGGGAAGCCGACCCTGCAATGGGTTGGCATGGGTTGGCATTGCCTAGGTACATGCTGTGCAGGAGGGACATGCGCTTGCAGAAAGTCAGTGCATGCACCAGTTGGTGTCTTGTGAGGGCAGTCTAGTCCCACGATCTATGTGTGCTCAGGAGACACTGTGCTGACACAGTTAGCTGGTTGTGGAGGGTGAGTGATGTGTGCACGCTACAGTTTTGTGGTGTGTGCATGTAGGCCGCCCACATGGCCCATGGCTGCACTGACACGCTGCATGCCCCTTGTCAATGGCTTGCACAGTGCATGTGCAAGTGAGCGGACGGCACGGCTGACGAACTTAGCGCGCTTGCGCAGATGGTGGGCATCTCGGCGCTGCTGCTCATGCAGCGCGCTGAGATCCTGGTGGGCAGCACGCCCGCGAGCCTCAAGGCAATACGCTGGGGCACGCACACGGCGCTGGGCGTGCTGTGGGCAGGCGCCTTCCTCGCTGTGTGGAGCCTGAGCAATTGTGCGCCCCGAAGGGCAGCACTCTCTGCAGCACAACCTGGGTCTTGCCCTGGACGAGGCACCACTCTTGCAATGAACAGACACAGACCTAGTTTTTTAGGTCAACATAAAAGGTGCTTGCTTGTCGGTTTCAGATAAGGGAGGCCTCAGGTGCTGTGGATGCCCTTGAGCACTGTCCTGTCCTGACTTCCTGTCCTTGCATTCTTCACCATGTGCCCCTCAGGCAGTCCTCAACTAGCCTCGTGGCCGTGAATTGCTCCGGGCGCGCGCAGACATGGCGAACGTGTGGGCGTACTTCAGGCATCCCAGCGGCCCCGCGGCGCTCGGTCCTGACACGCCTATGCTAGACTCGCTGCATGAGAGCGTGGCGTCTGGGCCAGGCCTGCCGCTGCCGCGGAGGCGCAGCTCGCCGCTGCCCACTGCCGTATATACAAATGGCAGTGGCAGCAAAGGCAAACAGACTTGACTTGGGTTGTGTTCATGCCATGCGGTGTGTTCCCTGTGCGGGTGGCTGCTTTGCATGTTTTTCAGTGCTGCCTGCTCTGTTTGTGCTGTTTTTCACTGCTACGTAACAACATGTGTGCCAAAAGAGCCATTTTGGCCCAGGGCGTGTAAATGTATCCCTTTGTCCTTTGTTCGCCCTGCTGTGATCACGAACCCCTGAGATTTGCTTGCATGCTGTGGGTGAAGTGGCTTGGGCGGTGGACCAGACCTTGCCCACTGGCGCGCATAAACATGACAACGCCTATGCTCAATGGCAAGCATGCACCGCCTGACTGCGTCACCCAAGCGCCTGTTCATCCTGTAGGACGCTCTGCACAAAGGCATGCAGCTGCGCGCCGTCCTGCAGCCGCACGCTCCCCAGGCGCTCCAGCAGGCGTCGGAAGTGCGCCTCCCGCGCGGCCTGCTCGCGGCTGACGAGCGGCGCCACTGCCTCGCCCGCCTGCTGCGCCTCCAGCACCTGGCCGGCCAGCAAGGCCTGTGAAGCGCTCACTGCTATATATGCAGAGGTGCATTCAGTGCATGTGGATGGCTCCTTACAACACCCCATCCATGACATGACATGGGCAAGTACGTTGGATGCTGACCAGGAGGCACCTGCGTGGCGCGCTTGACGACGCTCAGATCGAGGCCTGCCAGCCGTGCGCAGTGCAAGCCAAAGCTGGACGCCGCGCAGCCTGCGCCCAGTAGCTCTTCTCAGATACCAAACAGGCCAGTTAGCGCTGACCTGCACATGTGTGGTGCAACTTCACAATGTGCTTAAAAAGGCAGGGCGCAGCCAGGCCCTGCCTGGCACCATGCGGTACAGGAAGATGATGCCCTGGTCGCGCGCAGCGTCGGCCGGCCCCGCCGCCTCCGTCAGCACGTTCATGGTCAGGAACGCCAACTGGGGGCTCCTGCGAGGAGCGCGCCCGTGCATGCGTGCGCCGCATGCGACGGCGCGGCAGCGCACGCAAGGCCGGGGACATGCTGGCGCGCGCGCCTGCGCAGGTGCCCGCCGTGCATCATCTCGCTGAAGTGCGTGCAGGCGATGACCTTGGGCGGCAGCGGGCGCCGGTCCGCGAGGTGCTGCAGCGCCGCGCACAGCAGGCCAACGCCGTCCGAGGCCAGCGTGCCCTTGCCGAATTCGTCGATGATGCACAGAGACCTGTCGCATCGCACGCAAGCCGCTGGACCGGCTGGTGGCGCGGCAGAGACAGCAACTCATAAACTTCTGTAGGAGCAGTAGCAGCAGAGCAGCAAAGGATGCAGATCTGATGACAAGTGAGGGTGCGCACATCGGCGTGCTGTTGCGCAGCATGCTGGAGATCTGCGAGAGGTCGATGAGGAAGGCCGACTGCGGCACGGTCGCGGCTTCACGGCAGGCCACCTGCGCCGCGCGCAACCGGTGCCATGGGCATGCGGGCGGCGTGCACAGGTTGGTCGCTCGCTTGCCATGCAGAGTGTGCATGCACCCGCGTGAAGATGCGGTCGGTCAGGCCGATGCGCGCGGCCCTGGCGGGGACGAAGGAGCCCACGTGAGCCAGGAACACGATGAGGGCGACCTGCTTGGCGTAGCAGCTCTTCCCTGGGCCAGCAGGCACCAGGTCGCGCGCTGCTGCTTTGGTGTTGTGAAAGCAGACGATATTGCCAATGTCCACAGGCACCTGAGAAGTTTGGACCGGTGATGACCTGCAACGCAGCACACCACTTTGGCACATGTTTCATGCGCCCCTTGCTGGCGAGCTGTCTGCGGCGCAAGCATGTGCGCGCCTGCACGCGGCCCTCATGCGGCGTCATGTCCGTGTCGTTGGGGATGTATGTGTCTGTCACCAGCTCTGTGAGCATGTGCCTCCCTGCAGAGTCATGCATGAAACTGCTCTTAGGACCACACAATCAAGTGGTTGCCAGCTTGGCCCCATGCAATCCCCAGTAGGGAGTCTGCACCTTGCGAAATGTGAAGCACGTTGTCAGCTGTCAGCATTGGCCGGCACCAGGTGCGCTCGCGCGCAGCTGTCGCCAGCGCCACCAGGCAGTCGACCTCGCCCGCGGCTGCCATGGCGCGCACGAGTGCAGGCCGGTGCTTGGCCACCCGGCGCAGCAACTCGCTGCAGATGCTGGCCTGCGCCCGCAGCACACCTTAAGCTTCTATACATTCAGGAGGGCGCATATGCGCATGGCCCCTGACGTCAAGTGGCACATGCCTGGCAGTCGCAGTGTGACACAAATACGCATGCGTGCATCGTAAGCCGCTCGAAAAGGACAGTCTATGGCTGCATCATGCAGCCTGCATGCTGCATCTGTTCCGCAACAACCACAAACGGCTGCGGCGTGTGTGCGTGGCACGATGAGGCAGTGCAGGCGCGCATGCCTCCAGGTCCAGGATCTTGTGCAGCATGTCGCCGTACTCGTCGTTCAGCGCGCGCGTGCGGTCGCTGCGGTAGAAGGTGCTGCCGTCCTCATCACCGTCAAACGCCATTTCAAGGTCGGGGAACACGTCCTCCAGGTCGGCTGTCAGCCGCCCGCCCTCCACGCGGATTGCAAAGCCCACCTGCAGGGTGCGCAGGCATCAAGACGACTGCACGCACATGTTGCAGGAATGCAACAAGCTTTTGGCTTGACTGATCTTCATCAAACATGCATGCGAGGGCAGTGCAGGAAGCCTATTGTCCTGGTTTCATAATGGCATGTACCAGGGACTGACCAGGTGAGGGCCAGGCACTCTGAATCCAAGGCAGGCGCGCTGGGCGCGCGCCTGCGGCAGGTAGACGCACGTCCACGTCTGCTGCGACAGGCTGCTGCTGAGCGCGCGGGGGATGCGCGCCAGCTCCGCCTCCACCACGCGCGTGAGCAGGCCGGGGAGCGCGTGGTACGTCGCCTTGAGCTCGTCCAGGCGTGGGCTGACCCCCGGCGCCACCAGGCTGCCCTCCTCCTGGCTCGTGTCGATGATGTCTGCGACCAGGCCGTGGCCTGCCGAGCTTGCACACTCAGCACCAGGTTGCCTTGCAATGTTTTGCATGCAGAAACAACTAATTCTGTTTTCACTCTACCGAGGGAAGTGGCGCACAGTCCTGCACGGCGCCGCCGATGCGCGAGATTGCCCGCTGCACAAGGCCGAGGCTGCACGCAGCAGCCTCGGTTGCACCGGCCTGGTTTGCTCCGCCGGGCCGCCGCTGCACGGGCTGTGCCATTTGCTCAAGGTGCATGACATGCGCACGCTGTGCTGCTGCACTTGCACGATGCGCATGCGATTACCTGGGACACGCTCAAGGTGCTGCTGCGCGTCCTGCCCCCCGTGTCGCCAGTGGGATAGCTCTCGCTCATGAGGTCGCGAGCAACCTGACGATCACCTGCAGCAACACCTACTGCGGACTGAGAGTTTGAACTACCAGCCAGCAGACAACTTGGTGGGAAACACTGGGCCAGACCAGGCGTCCCAGCCGGAGCAGCCAGCCCCGACGTTGCGAGCGCGCTGCGCAGCATCAGCAGGTTGGCCAGGCTGTCCGACAGCGCGCTGAAGTCCTTGGCATCGCGCACGCTCTGCGCCTGCAGCCGCTGCAGCTGGTGCGGCACGTCCTTGATGCGGCGCAGCAGGTTGCGCAGCGTCTTGCATGCGTCCGGCGCGCCAGCCAGAGCCTGCAGCCCTCGCAGCCGCGCCCTCGCGTGGAAGGCCGTGCGCACGCGTGTCAGCATGTGGTCACAGCGGGCAACCACCTCAATGGCGTCCTGGCGCTCGGCGAGGGCGTTCAGGTCGGTGAGCGGGCGCATGAACCACAGGCGCAGCAGGCGCCGGCCCATGCTGGTGACGCACTTGTTGAGGACGCCAAACACGCTGAAGCCTTCCTTGTTGCTGCCGATACCCATGGCGCAGCCAGGGTGCTGCTCCTCCTGCGGTGCGCAAGCACGTCTTGGAATGGGGAGCTGCAGGCTGTGCAGGCCGCTGCGCAGGCTGGCTCCCGCGCCTGGAAGATGTTGAGCGCCCGCTGCGACACCTGGTCTATGTTGAGGAAGCCACTCAGAGACACCTGCGGTGCATGACATGTCAAGCCAGGCTACAGGCATGCATGACGCAGGCAAGCGTGAACCAGCACGCGTGCACGTGCCTCGGCCAAGCTCTCCACATGCAGTGCAGTTTCTTGCCGACCATCGAGGCTCATGGCGCTGCTGTCCGAGTCAGACACCGCGGACATGCTGAGCACGCCGTCGCGCTGCAGGATGGCAACCAGCGCCCCAGCGGCGCACGCCTGCTGGATTGCTGACAGGCTGATAACGGAGTTGAGCCTGCCGAGCCCACCGCAACCTCATGAGGTGCTCTCAGGCAAAGGCACATGCGCTTGCCTGCAGGCCGCACGCCACGGCGCACCAGTTGTAGTGCTCCTGGCTGTCCAGGAAGCGTGGCATGCCCGGGAGGTGCAGGAGCGACATGCACTGTAGCGCGGCGTCGTACATGAACAGCCTGCTCTTTTCCAGGCGCACGTCGGGGCCGCACGATGGGTCGTGCTCGTCGCGCTCCCGCAGGCAGTCTAGCAGGGCCTGGTCAGACACTGCGCTTGCATATATGACCTGGCGCAGGCTCGCCTCAGTCGTTGCCTGTCTGCGCATCTTCGTGTACAGCTTGCAGTGCACTGCACAGGCAAGGCACCGTTGGGGCTGCGTGGAGCCTGGCCAGCTTGAGCAGCTGAAAGGCAAAGGAGCCGAACGACTCCTCTTGCGCCTGCAGCACGTACAGCTGCAGCGGAGGCAAGCAAACGGTCTCAGCACAGACTTGCGGGGTTGAGGTGCATTCAGTGCTAGAAAGGAACGGCACGTCACCTCTGAGCAAATGCTGTCATACCAAGCAACGCCAAGAGTGCCCTTGCTCAACACCACTGCCATGTATGTTTGCGGGGCGTCCTGCTCTTGTGCAGCATCCTGAGACATCCTGCCAGTTAAGTGCTAGCAGGTGAAGCTGCACAGCAAAGCACATGTGCTCTGCGGCTTCTGTCCAGGATCTGTGCTGTGACCTGTTGCTCAGTTTGCCAATCAACTTGCTCACGCACTGTGTGCTCTGCATGTGCTCTGCATGTGCATGTAACCTAGCTACGGCATGATGTTTAATCATGCACATGCATTTGCATATAATGTCTATCTCAAGGGTGTGATGGAGGAGCAGCGAGACCGCTTCTGCAGTATACACTTGACCGAGCTGCTGGCACTTCACGAAGCTATCCCTGTGTCAGCGGTTCTGACAGCCACATTCTGCACTGGAAAGACCACATCCTGAAGCGTTGCTATATATTTTTGGGTGCACACAGAGGTCAATCCTGTCAGGCCACACGCTAGGTCCTGCAGCCGACACCAAGGCGGCTCTCCTCCGTCAGCGTGGGGTTGAGGCACCTGGCACGCGCATCCGCAGGGGTCAGCGCTGACACCTGTTCAGCTGCAAAGCCAGAAAGCTGTCAGACTGGGAGGTGGCTCACAGGCGCTTGGCGTCCTCGTTGCCGATCAGCGCATCCTCGAACACGCTCCCGGACAGGTTCGCCCCCTTGAAGGTGCTGCCTGTGATGACGGCGTTGACAAACTTGACGTTCGTCAAGTCGGCGCC
>JAABVA010005913.1_pt1 | contig 10955 bp, 5 predicted proteins | sample 5560331 | NCBI WGS metagenome assembly JAABVA01 (sample SAMN12812661, study PRJNA571458) | rock metagenome | isolation source: Antarctica rocks | place: Antarctica: Victoria Land, Mt New Zealand sud | collected 2016-01-07 | reverse complement strand
TTTTACCTCTTTCGCGCCTATTGAGACTGATAGTATTGACTGTGTAAGCTTGAGGCAGGCATAATCGATGGAGAATCTGGCATGTACGGCGCCGTCGCTTGCATCTCCGAAACAAAGAACCCTATCCTTGCAGCCAACGCCTTACTCGAGCACGGTCCGCATTGTATGCTAGTCGGCCAAGCTGCGGATGATATGTCCAAGAAGCGTGGACTTGAAATCGTTCATAATAAACATTTCACCACCGCCTTGCGTCTGAAACACTGGGAGCAGAACAAACAAAAAAATTATCCCAACACGGACAGTGATTTCGGTACAGTCAGAGCGATCGTCCTTGACTCCTATGGACACTTAGCTGCTGGAGGATCAACTGGGGGTACTAGTTGTAAGGCGAGAGGTAGAGTTGGAGACACGGCAGTCCTTGGTGCTGGCTTGTATGCAGACTCAAAAGTTGCTGTAGTCTGGTGAGTACATGGTCTATCTTTTGACTCATTCTCACTATCCACTAAAGGCGTTTCTCACAGATCTGAAGTCTGGATTTGACATCTATGTAGTAGCGGTGCAGGAGACCAAATCTTTCGTCACTTGGTCGCCGCAAAAGTGGCTAGTCATTACACATCTGGTTTCGAACTTGGCAAGGCAGCTCATCGGGCTATCATGGAGATGTCACAGTCTGGTAAGACATGTGCTGTGCTTGCGATGAATTCGCAGGGAAGAATCTCAACGGCGTCTACAGCGCGAGTGTTCTACACCGCATCAAGCTCCTCAGGCCATCCCGTTCAAGCCAAGCTCCAACCTGCAACCCAACCAATCCTTCCTCAGCATGTTTTTCACCGTGGATTGAAGACCATCGCTGGTTTTTCGCGCTATCCCAATACATTGGGACATACCTCCGTTGTCCTTCGAGCGGCGAAGCCCAACCTTTTCTCACTCAGTCTAAACGACTACAAGGATACGATGCTAGAAACCTACCAGGTAGCTAGAATTTTGCGACGCTACTACAATGTGGCTCGTTGTGCGCTTGTAACAGATGGCGGTAACATTCTGTCTATAATCCCATTACACGGCCTGAAGGCAGACTGGGAGCCAGTTGTTAGTTCCACAAAGGAGTTTCATGAGCAATACCCAGGTTATATCTCCTCGCGAGGTGGACCTCATATGGATGCATCTCGGTTGGAAGATATCTGTATGAAGATTCAGAATGTCTCATCCATAACGGAAACTTACAATCATCAGTTTGACGGTGAGCAATCCGACCAAAACCTCTTCGCTCGGATCATTAGAGGAGAGCTACCACAATGGCGAGTCTGGGAAGACGACCGGCATGTCGCTTTTCTAACACCCTTTGCCAATACCCCTGGTTTTACTGTCCTTGTACCCAGAGCTCACCTTCCAAGTGATATTTTCGGGTTGGAATTGCAGGACTACTCCAGCCTTGTACAATCAGCGTACAGTGTCGCCCAAATCTTAAAATCTTCGCTCGGGCTACGTCGCTGTGGAATGATATTTGAAGGGTTCGAGATTGACTATGCCCACATCAAATTGATTCCGATACATGAGATGGAAGATATCCAAGGAAGCACGATACAGAGCAACCTAATACCCCCTTCAGCGTATGAAGAGAAATACATTGGATTTGTAACTTCTCAAAACGGCCCTCTCACGAAAGATACGGAATCTCTATCACGCGATGCTATCAAACTTCGTAGCATCGACCAAGTTCAGCGTGTTGAAGCACCAAAATCCTGGAGATCACCGCCTGATCACTGCTCACGCGTTCTTCAGGAACCATGGTACAGTAACGTCCTGGCAGTAGAGGACACTCTGTTCCATTTGACCACTCAATTCTTCAGAAATGGGCTAGGGTACACATACGCCTTGGTTCCTGCAACTACAGATGCTATCAGCTCACCTATGGGACTAGGATCTGACTCCGAGCCCGTTCCCATATCTCTGTTGGGACAGAATACACATCTTGCAGACTCGATGCAGTTCGCATTGGAGTATTTCCTTCGAATCAAGAATGATTTGCCTGGAGTGTATTATGTTGGCTGTTCTTTTCGCGGCGAAGATCCCGACAAAATGCATCTTAACCAGTTCTATCATGTGGAATGCGAGCTTGTTGGCAATTTCTTGACAGGCATTTCCGTTGCAGAGCAGTATCTCTTTAGTCTTGTCTCTACCATCATCAAAGAGCAGGCAGACTCTGTCCAAGCTGTAGCTGGCGGGACCGCTCACTTGGAAGCCTTTCTGGATCACTACCGCTCCAATGGTGGCAAACTTCCACAGATTACCTTAGATCAGGCGCTGGAGCTACCTGGGATGAGTACCAGCACCTGGGAATACGCTGTTCCTTCTCAGCCGGAGAAAGGGCGATGTGTGACGCGAACTGGGGAACAACAACTAATCAAGCACTTCGGAGGACCTGTTTGGCTAACGCAAATGGACCACCTCAGCGTCCCTTTCTACCAAGCATACACGAATGAGACGCGTGCGAAGGCCCGATGCGCAGACCTGTTGCTTGGCAACGGAGAAGTCATGGGACTCGGGGAGCGCCACCTACTCGCAGCAGATGTTGCCGTGGCATTAGAACAGCACTGTGTCCCTGCCGAGCCCTATGCATGGTATATGGAGATGAAGAAGACGAAGGAAATTCTGACAACGGGATGGGGCATGGGTGTTGAGCGCTTCATGGCCTGGGTCTTTCAACACGATGATATTCGAGATCTTGCGATCATTCCTCGCATGAAAGGGTACAAGTTTGCTCCCTAAGGGCTTAGGGATCCGCAGATTGAAATAGATCAAGGGAAGGCCGAGTTGTTGCACGCCTGATTGATTGATTGATTGATTGATTGATTCATAGGTGACTGAGGCTGCCTAGGCTGTCATACACTGCATAACTACAAGCAACTAGTGCATACTGATCTCACCTTCATTACCACCTTGCTGTCATCATCACTGTCATCTCATAAACTAATTAACTAATACAAATTCTGACTTTGTTCTCTGTAGTCTTTCATATTTCTCTTAATTCTGATGCTTGCTAGTCTTCTTTTCTTATGATTTAATGTTAATGTCTTTCTTTAACTGTCATCAATAAAGAATAAATGTTGCTGTAAATAATTAATTATCTTTTCTGCAGTCTAAAGTGTGTAATTGTTGAATTTTCTATTTCAGATTGCATTTAAGAGTGTCAGATTTTCTGATGTCTTTTTTACAGTTTGAAATTGTCTTAAAAGATTGCTTCATAACATAAATATAATGATCACTTTAATTAATGCTGAGTCTCATAAAATCTTCTTTATATCATTAATTCATCTCAGTAATTTCTCTCTTAGATCTTAAGTTTGCAGACATTTCATCAGTATATAATAAACAGTTTAAATGTTCAGATTATATAAGCATTATGAAGAGTCTGCTTAATCTATAATATAAAAATAATAAGTCATGTTAATCTTCTCTGTATATAACTAAATAATGAGAGAGCTTATAAATTGATAAAGTTCTATATATTTATTTAACACTTTTCTATCTAACTATTATTTCATACTAAATGTAATCTGTTCTGCTGTTTCATTCTTTTAGTCATTGACTCATTCTTTTATTATTTGTTGATAAAGTCTTATTTTACAGATAATAATTAAATGTCAAATCTTTATAATCTATTCTTTCTCAGTGTATAAGTCTCTAATTTAAGTCACTATTTTAACTATTTTATTTATCTCTTCATTTTCTGATATCTCTATGTGCATCAATATTCATCAAATCTGTATCTGAATCTTTTAGCTTCATAAATTATTTATTTTCTTCATTATGCACTGCAATAAATACTAATCTGACTGTATACTCAGTTTAATAACTGATCAAATTGCTGCTTAATTATCTGTGTATATGTTCATTACTTAAAGCTTTAATTTCATCATTTTTACTATACTTACTATGCTTATTGTTATGATCAAACTCTATAGCTTCACTGTATATACTGTAAATGTCTTATCTATATTTATATACATCATATGTTTCAGATCTCTTTTTAATGTCATTATCATCACATTTATCTGACTCTTAATGTCACTGTTATTTATGTAAATATTCAATATTTCTCAATCTCAACAAAGTTTGTTGATATTATATCTGTAAACAGCTTTATCTGCATTGTTGTTTATGTAAATAGTTAAGTCATTTCATCATAATAATACAATGTAGAGCACTCTAAATTTTAAATTGACTTTTAATGAAAGTTATATCTACATCTTATAATAAAGCTGCAGACATTTCAATAAGCTTTTTCAGCAAAGCTTCTTTATAAAGTTAGATCTGATTTTCTTCATTAAAATGTAGATTGATACAATAACAATATGAAGTATAAACTTTTTCAGTGTCTTCTTTAGCTGCTGTTTCATTAAGAAAAGAAAGAGTTTTATGTTCAGTGTTAAATTCACTGTTATATAAAAAACTTTCATTATAATGACTTCTGTCTGTCACTGTATAGCTGTCAGTTTCTAAAAAATTCATTTCTGTTATATAATTATTCTGTGTTTACTGTTTAAGCTGTATCAAACTAAGCAGCAGTACAGAATCTGCAGCAGCATCACTGTTATATAAAGTTTTTATAAATTTTTAAGCTTAAAGTTTTATGTAAAGTCTGTCAACATTGCTAAATTTCTGAGACTTGTTGTGACTTAGATCTGAATATATTATATATGTGCATCTTATTTTAAATATAAGTTCAAGATGACTCTCAACACTTTACATATTGATGATATCTATACTGTATATATGTTTAAAATCAGTTTTGCTGTTATGTTATGTCTTATGAGACAGTTTGTAAAGTAAATGAGCTTATACTTAACTAAGACAAAGACAGAGACATATTTTTAAGCTTATTGCTTTGTGTAACTGTATACTATATACAAAATAATACAGTTCTTCTCTGCTGACTTTTCTGTCATTATAATGTTTACATCATCAATTTAACTCACTGCTGTGACTTAAAGCTGTGAATCATTGACTAGATTCAGCATGTCAGCATTGTAAAATAAATATAAAATAAATAATAATAACAAACTTTAAAATATATCTATATAAATGACAAAGCTCTCTAACTCATATTTTAACAACTTTATTGTTAATGTTCTTTTTCTCAGAAAGTCTTCTATTCAGTTTACTATCTTCAGTAATAGATGACATTTTTAAAGATTGTGAAGTAATCTTTTATGAAAGATATTGTTAAAGACTTTTAATACATTCAGCATTAATAGTAATGTGATTAATGTGCTTAATTTTTATGCTTTATAAATCTACTTCAACAATGTGTAAATTATCTGCTCTGTAAACACAATCTTTTGATCTCTTAACAGTGTCTTAAATAGCAATTAATAAATCTCTGTCATATAACTTATTCTGTATGTTATTATGAACTTTAAAGCTTTGCTTATAATGTTTAGAAGTATCATTAATTAATATATCTTAAACTGTTGATAATTTTCTTTATTAAACTTCTGCAACATTACTGTAATGAAATATTTAAAGACTCTTAAATGTCTTCTGCTGTTTAGACATAAGTTGTACAGTAAAAGCAGCAGTGAAAGTAGTTATGATAATATTTAGTGTAAAACTCAATTTAATATGTTATTTAATTTTAATATCTTATTGTCTAATACTTACATTATAATCTCTGTTAATTCAGTCTCTGTAATTGAAGACATAAATATCAGCTCAGAATACTTGTATTCTGCAATGTTGTTGAAATTCATCTTTAAAGAAATTAAAAAGAAAATTATTCAAAGTAGTTCTGTCTTGTTCTGCAGTTCTATAAGTTTCAGCTTTTCTATCTATTTTAAAATGAGAGTAAAAGTTTAATTTGTGACTCTGTAATTTCTGACTTACTTTGTCAATTTTTATAATTTTTAAAAAATTTTTAAGATCATCTCTATCTATTCTCTGTGACTCATTCTCATTAATTTTGTCAGCTTCTTTTCTTTTTCATTACAGACTCAGCAGTACATCTCTTAAATATATATGCTCTACTCTCTTTATCAACAACAACAAACTCTATTTACTTCTTTTATTATCTTTTTTGCTTCTGAGCCAAATCCTAACTTTAATTATTTACTAAAAGTTAACATTAATACTATTGTCTTCACTGTGATTTAAATTGTCTCTGTAATGACAGTTATATATTGCTTTATATTGAGTTCATTATAATTATAAAATGATGTTGATAGCTATTCTGTTAAAATTTATTGTAAAAGCTTTATATTTACTTTATCTCACTGTCAATAAGATTGTAATGTGATCTCTGCTGTAGACAGCAGAAGATGAGTAACAATAAAGTAATGATTAAAGTCATAATGTTATTGTTGTATTTTGCAGCTAATTAATTGTTAAATAATGTTTAAGCTATTTAGTATCAGATCTATGATGCTGTATGCTTACTGAGATCTTTATATGATTAAGCTCTACAGTAAAAACAGAGAGAGCTGTTATTCATTTATTATTTATATTAACTGCTTTATCTGTAAGTTCTTCTTCACTTTCAGATCTTTCTATGTTGAATAATGCAGATTGAAGTCTCTCACTATAATGTATTGTCAATAATTATTTTTTAATAAATTATTTAATTACTTTAAAGTTACTATGATATTCTCTTTAACTGCTTCTCTGTACACATTGTGAATGCATAAATACTTAGACTGACTATGTTCAATGTATTAAATCTTTAAAATCATAAGATCTTTACTGTATATCTGAACTGTTCAGTCTGCACAATTTAATTATAAATTAATGTAGAAGCAGACTTAAGTTAATTCTTCTTCTGTGAGTTCTAAATAGATTAGATGAAATTGATCTTTGCAGAGATGATAAATATTGTTGTTGTGTTTATTGTGTTATGATTTCTGAATAATTAATATATTGTAGTTTTATATGATGAGATTCTGAAATAAAGATGTCATAATCTTGTTTTTTAACTTCATTGTATTGTACTGTAAGATGACAAAGTTTAAGTATATTAATATTACTTTATTGTTGTTATAATCTCTAAAGTTAATGTTGTCTCTATATTCATAATGTTTACTGTAAGATCATCTTAACTAATGAGCAGCAAGCTCACTAAGTTCTACTTAGAAATACTTTTAATTTCTGTTGTTTAACTACTCTTTAGATCTGTCTGACACTTAAAGAATTTAATGCTTTAATAATTCATTATTATCTTTATTGCAGCATCTGTCTTCTGCATTTTTAGAGATCTAATTGTGATTCTTTTAGATCTGTTTTCATTTACTGATCTTAAAGAGATTTAATTTGTATCTGTAATTGCTGTTTTTATAAATGATACTAATTGCTTTTCATTTTCATTAATGAATGTCTTTAAGACTGATGTCAAAATTAATGAGATTCTTATAAGAATCTTAAATATTGTTAAGCAGAGCTCATTGATGATTCTATAACTGCTATTTATTGTTATATATAATGTAAGTGTTGCATTCTCACTAATATTATCACTGCTGTCACTGTTATCACTGTTGCTACTGTTAATACTTTTACTATAACTATTAATGTCAATCTTACTGACTCTGCTGTTAGCTGTCTTTAAGAATGTAACTTCTTTAAATTTAATAATTAATGTCTAAATTAATATTTATCACTAAGTCTGCTTGATGGTGCATATCATCTACATACACATTATCTCTTTTTAAAACTCAAGACACTTGTTATTCTGCATCTTATGTGAGTCTTCACAGCTTACATACTTTTTAATGTTGAATTCTAGATTCTTAAAGAGACAATTCTTAAATTTATGATTCTTTACATATATATTGCATTTCTGAGTATCTCTGCATTAAGCACTTATGTAATCATATTTATAACATTTAAAACACTTCTAAATGCAATAAGCTCAATCATATAACTCTGTCTTCTTGTATTCAGAGTTTCAAATTAACTCAGTTTAAAACATTAAATTATTGTGCTCTGCATTTATAAATTTCATTGTTACAGATTCTGTTACTTATTTTAAGCTGCACAGTCATCTCACATAATTAATTAAGATGTTCTTTCTAATTTCAATCTTATGATTTTCTATCTGTATACATGTCATTATAACTTACTAATCTTTCATTTTAATGCTCTGTATCAATATGCTATGCACAATGACATTATAAATGATGATGACTATCTTACTGTCTGCTTTTAAAGATGTAATTTATTTAATATTACTTTATAATGACTCTTTTTCAGTCACTATAAATATGTACATTATTAAATCATTTAACTTCAGTTGCTTAACAGCTATAATCTTAATAGTAATAATGTTTTAATTTACAGTGATGCAGATATGACTGTTGATGCAGTTGCATAATGTAACTGATGAAAGAATGTATTAATAATTAATGAAAACAGTGTCAATGAGTTTGATGACAATTCTATAATCATTAAATATAAAAAGATTTATGATGATGCTTTTTTCTTTAAATAATAATGAAAAGAATGCTGCTGTTGAAAATAACAGCATATTTATTGTTATTTAAACTTAAATATGTGTGTATCTATATTCTGTGATGATGAAGAATTGCAATGCAGAGTTTTTACTGATGAGAATCTTTAAAATATTCTTTGTAACTGTAATGTTGTGTTGTACTGTGTTCATAATTCATCATAAAGCTTTCAGATCAGCTATAATTTAAATTGTTTTAAATTAATTCAGAACTCTTTCTGTGAAGTTTTGAACAGATTTGACAAAGAATTCAATGTAAATTTATTGAAAAATCTTTTTAAACTTATCTTTCTTGATCTTTGAGTTCATAAAGATCTGAAGTTGAGTTACTTTATGTTTCAATTGAGTGACATGCTCTGATAAAGAAAAGAATTGCACACTCACTGCTGATCATAAAGATTCTGACATTGTGATCTATATCAAGTTATAAAGTGCAATGAGAAGAGTTACTGACTAGATTTTGAGCTTATTTGATGCAGTTCTGATGAAGTTATTCTGAAAATTTGTTTTGAGCTAGAGGAGGTGTTTTTGTTGTTGCACGCCTGCATAGAATAAAAAGTTACCTAGCTACCTACCTGCCGTTAGTATCTTGTCCCATCAACTTTGATCAAACATCACAATAGTAGGTTAATGGTTTCGCAACGCTATTGACAGCCCATCACACAATAACAATGGCAAGTATGCGTTGCCCCCTACACATGGGAAATGTGGTATGGCTCATAAATGCAGAATTAGCGACGCTGTTAGTGTACTCTGATCCTCCTGGTAGTTTTGTAACTTTAACACTAAACCGAGTAAGGTACAGGTGTCATCACTGCGGGCTCATTTGATTTTGATCATTGTTGTTGATTGTTGTTTTGAGATCATGGTTCCTTGGCATATCTTATCACAAATGGAAGCAAGGCGTGGGTTCAAAGCGGGCGAGAAAGCCACCTTGACTGGTGCTTAAATATCAACTTGACAGAACGATAGCTTTTCCGTGCAGTGGAGCACCGTACCTACAGTTTGCCCTGCATGTCAAGTGGCCTGGCTCATACCTCACCTTGAAAGAAAACAAGATGGTTGTTGAGATCACATCCGACTCTGATCTTCCAAAGTCTTTAAATACGCCAACCAAGCAACAAAAGAAGGCGCGCCAGTTGGCGTCCTCACACGCCGGAATTCCCGCCATAAAGGCCCGGGGTGCATATCCTAAAGGATTCTTCAGCAGGACCGTCCTCGTAGAACTCCAGGATGGCGAAGAGGTCGTCATACAGTTCCGTCCCGAGCGCCTGGACATAGAGCCATTCGAACTCGCCCGAAAAGTCCTTGGTCCGGTGGTCCCCGAGATCAAGCCCCTCCAAGACGAAGAGCTGGACCGTGAAGGGATCTGGGCTTACTGGATGACTCGCATGCCGGGCAAGACTTGGCTTGAGGGTTTCCGAGGCAAAGATCCAACATATTTGGTCACCATTAATCGGTCACTCGGTCGAATTCTCTCTCGAGGTTTTGTTGCGGACAACAGCGAGCAGGTTGTCGAACGACAACTTCGTCCCCACCTAAACTTGATTCTGACTTCCAAGGACGATCAAGTCCGCCGCTTTCACGATACAGCGGCCGATCTCCTTGGAAAGCTAGACCAGCTCAAGATGCTACCGCTCTTTATTTCTCACTTTGACTTGAACGAGGTCAATGTCATGATAGACGACGATTGCGAGGTTTCGGGCATCATCGACTGGGAACTGTCGGTCCCTCTTCCATTCGGCATGGGCTTTTGCCGCATTCACACTACTGCCGGCGAATTCTCCGAAGGAAAATTCTACATGCCGCCCGACTTTGAGAATGCAGAGAAAGGATTCTGGCAAGAGATCTACGATGGGGTCCCGGAGTCTGTCCGCAAGTTACTCGACACCGATCCAGATGCGGTGCAGACTGCCGTCATGCTGGGGACACTACTGGATGCCTTTCAGCTTGACGAGGGTAAGCTCGGGGACCGTCACAATCATGTAGTCCTCGAAGCTCTGCCAAAGTTCTTCAGCTATCGCATTCCGTTCCTTCGGGGCTCGGATCCACCATATTCGAAATAACTGAGCAGCACTAGCTCGGGGGCGACAGCTTTATAACCTAGGAACTTTGGTTTGGTCGTTCGACTTGAATATAACTACTTGACTCAGTACTCCTCAGGAGGCTGCCAGTGCCAAGAAAGCCATGTTGCAACTTCTGGAGGACATAAGTAAGCATGAACTGCTCCTTATGTGCCCAAGATGCAGCATCAGTGCACAGCATCTCAGCACCACAGTCAGACTGAATCAGTGATGTCTTTGACGGCACAATCTTGCTCAGCTGCTACAGAATTGAATTCCCTACAACACCGCCCTGCATCACACGATCTTTTCTAAACCTTCCCAAACCCTCCATTCCCCCACTCGCTCTCTTTCCGTACCTTCTCCCTCAGAACCCCCCTCAGCACCTTCCCCGCGGC
>JAABVA010005912.1_pt1 | contig 10957 bp, 13 predicted proteins | sample 5560331 | NCBI WGS metagenome assembly JAABVA01 (sample SAMN12812661, study PRJNA571458) | rock metagenome | isolation source: Antarctica rocks | place: Antarctica: Victoria Land, Mt New Zealand sud | collected 2016-01-07 | reverse complement strand
AGCTTAAGCAAAAACACTGCAGTGTTTGCAAGCCTTGCCATGCTGGTTTCCTGCTCAACTGCAACGCAAGTCTCCTCTGCTTGCACCACAAAGCAGTGCAAGCTATCAACTGTCCCCATGCAAAACAGGCATGTTGATAGATTAGCTGTGCAGCTGTGTGTGCAATCTTCTTTGCATGCAGTCTGGGACCAACAGGCACACAGGCGACAGCCAAGACACAGCCACGTCCAGAGGCAATGGCCTGCCTGCAGCCAACCTCAGATCTGCTCAGACATGGTCTCAAGGTCATCTCAGATGCCTTGCATCTGATGCAGCAGCTGCTGCCCTCAACGACTCAGCAGTGACTAAGCTGGACATTCAGGAAGGCGGTGTCAGCCCTTGGAAAGGCAATCAGGTGCTTTGCTGCTGCTGTTCTGCGTACGAATGGTCATTTGTAACACACATAAATGTGCTATTGCAACGGACCCATGTCAGTCAGGGTCAGTGCACATCGCAGATACAGGATGATAACAGCGTAATTGTTTGCATGCACAATGCACCCTGCAGCTGCATGCACCCATGTCTGGACAACCCCTGCGCTCGCTGAGTCTAAGAATCACAGACAGTGCTGCATGCACTCAGTCACTGCAACTGTCTGATCAACATCACAGACTGTGCATGCATGCAGGACTATGAGTCCGGCCAAGGGTTGCAGCATGGAAACCATGCAAGTCGCGGTGTGCACAGAACGCTCTCAGCTGGGCTGCACATGGGTCAGCAGCACAGCATGCAAAGCGTGTTGAGGGGTCAATCTGGGGTAGAGGCAGGGCCCAGCAGGGGCCCTGCAGGTCAGGGCAAGCACTCTGGTCAGAGGCGACAGGGCTCATCTGGCAGCCTGCAGTCCATGCGAAACCCCACGCACGGTTAGTGTTTGATCTCCCATTTGCAGTTAGCTTGGACATGACGTGACTGATGTGCAACACAATGATTGGTGCCTGTGTGGGACGAAGGTGTGACATGCAGGCTGCTTAGCAGTGCCTGAGCAACTTCTGATGCACAGGGAGCTTGTATCTTATCAGATGATCTGTGCATTTTGTTCTTGTGTATCCCATCTGACTGATACACCGATGCCCTGCAATGGTCAATTCAGCATGTAATGTTCAAAATTATGCGCTGTCAGTTGTAGCTGCTGGTCCAAGATGTCTGCATTGCCTAGTGACTTGCCAAGCAATCCTGCACCGATGCGTTGACATCAAGCCTCCTCAGACCATATGCTGTTCTTTCAGCATCTTTCGGCACTGCCGTATGCACAATGTTGAGCTCTACCACCAATTATGAACCGCATCGCAGATGTGTCACCTCAGACAGAGGCAATGGCGTTACTGGATGCCCTGAATGGCAGCAATGTGAAGCGGCCTGGGGCCAAGCAGCTGTCTCCTTTGGAGCAGCGCCAGCTTGGGTCCATGAGGATGGCTGGCCTTGCTACAGGTGTGACATGCCACCCCAGCCAACCTGGCTTGAGACATCTGCATGTCACAAAAGCAAGTGTACAAGCACTGCGTACTTGCTGAATGTACACTAAGACGATGATGAGCTTTGTGCTTGTGTATGTAATCTGTGGCCTTCAACACTGCATGTTGAAGGCATATCCTGATAGCAGCGCTGCTCTGCTACTACACCAGACACATGAAACTGCTTGTGTCGTACAGAGCGAGTGGCATTGCATGATCAGGTGCGTCCTGATGGCAACACTGTTATGCATGTACATGTGACATTCGACGTCACATGAAACTTTATGTTATTGTCAGTCCGTTGACTCCATGTGGAGCCTGTGGGGTCCCAAGGACAAGAAATGCAACTAATTGGTAACTGACTGTTATCTTTTGACTCCATACTGAATCCTGCAGGCACCTTGACACAAAGCCAGACAGGCAAGTGGCTGCCAGCCAAGCAGCCCAGCAGCAGACCTGCACAGGCCCAAGGCTGGAACCCCCGCATGCTTGATCAGGCCGGGGCACTTGTCAGCCCAGGCACAGATTCTGGCTCCTCAATCAGCCCTGATTTCGGCGGGAACAGGCGAAGCAGAAGAAGGCACAAGAAGCGCAGCAAGCGGGCTGCTCAACTTCTGGTTGAGTCACTTGATAGCGCCACTGAGATCAAAAGCAGCCCAGAGCACTACACAGAGTCTCGCTTGGAGTTCCATTCTGTCCATAACATCCTGCATCCTGAGTCGCCTGAGGAGGGTTCAGCCAGTGCAAGCCAAGGCTTCAATAGTTTGTCGCACTACCCTGAATGGCAGGCTGGGATTGCTAGCATTGGCAGTGTAGGGCAGCAGGCAGGGCTGGAGGGCTTTTTGCATGCTGCACGAAGTGGCCAGGGAGGGCTGTTCCAGGCTGAGGCCTTACGTCGTACCTCGCAAGACTCAAACGGGGTGTGGCTCGTGCAAGCTCTGCAGTTATTGTGAGCCGCCAGTGTGGTGCATGTTGCCAAAAACATACCAGCATGGTCTGCAGTCTCCCCACAAAGCAATATCACTTCCGTCATGAAGAACAACAGCAACACACAGGAGTCCTTGTAGGCTCTTCGCAGCCTAGCAGCACACTCTGCAAGCTTTCAACCACGTCAATCTCAAAGAACAGCAGCATGACGTTAGAGTCGGTGTAGTATCTTTGCAGCTGAGCCAATGTCTTGTGCCATGCATAAAGCAGTGAATGTCCTTGCTCAATCTCAACATAGATGAAACAAGGCAGACAGCCACGCAGGAGTAGCATGCTTCTCAGCTGCCTTTTGTGTCGCATGTTTTACACCATGAGTGAGCACTCAAGCACTCTACAAGTCCAGAAACAACAGGTGTCATGTTTGATTGCAGGCTCACCCATCAGGGCAGCTCAGTGATAGTGACGTTTATGCCATTACTCATGCTGAGTCAGCAGCCGAATCCAGCACGCCTGCAAAGGAAACCAGCAGTGCGTACTCTAATGGAGGCAAAGGGCAACTGCCTGCCTTGATGCAGCTCCAAGCCCTGGCAGATGCTGATGCCATCACACCTCAGAGCAAGCTGACAAAAGCTGGTGCAGGGGCAGCTGCTGACAGCCCTGCTGTTGCGCAACCATTCAGGGCCACAGCAAGCAGCCCACAGATACTGACAAGGGCTGCTGCTAGCGGCCCTCAGCAACTTCAACAGCAGCTGCCAGGCCTGTCACAGTTGAGGGCCCTAGCTGGTGTTGCAGACAGCCCTCAGCCCCCTAGTCAGCTGAAGAAGACTGCCAAGGAGCTGACAGACCTAGCCAGTGTCCCACTGTCCCAATGGCAGTTTGGGAACAACGCCACAGCTCATGCTGTGTGGCAGGCTGACACCACACCGGCAAAGCAGGCTTCACCAAACTCTGCTGCTGCTGATATTAAGCCAAGGAGGTCCCATGACAAGTTACCACCTGCTCATGATTCAGCGCTGCCAAGGGTGGCTTCGGCTGCCCCCCCAACCTCCTGGGGACCATCAGAGCCCCCCAATCCCGTCACTCTCAAACTCAAGGTCATGGGTGATGGGGACAGCCCAGATGAGGTCCCAGCAATATCCAGGGACGCTTCCTTGCGCAGCAGTGCAGAGGACCAGAACACAGCTGCAGGCCACGGCTTTGGCACTGGTGGCTTCGGCTTTGAGGCAGGCTATGGCTCCCGGATGCATGGCATCCACGCCAGTGACCAGCCACCAGCAGCAGGCACATCAGCAATGGCAGGCACAGAGGCCAATGTGACTGGCAGTGAGGCAGGCTCTGGTACTGGAGGCTTCGAAGGTGCTGGCATCTTTGCCGATGGAAGCGGTGCCATGCAGACAGCTGACTCTGCAGTGTCTTCAAGACAGCACTCTGTCACTGATGGTGCTCATTTCACAGCAGTGCCTGGCGGACACCCTCATGCTGCTGGTGGATTTGCTCAGCAAGGCACAGCTGCCCTAGCAGGCGCTGCGTCCAGTCAACAGAGCCAGGCCTTGAATCCGGGCAGGTCTCCTGGGCTCCAGGGCTTAGGGTCTGCTGGGGCAGACGAGTTGGCAGAAGCCGCCTCTAGGATGACTGGCAGTCCCTGGGACCCAAAACAGGGTCCCAAGCTGCTAGAGTCCCTGAGCGACTTCAGCTCTTTCAACAGCAGCCTCAGCATGCTGCAGCAGCTGGCGGGGAAGTCAGCTGCGGGGCTTGCCAATTTAGGGATTGGCAAACCCGCTGCTTCCTCTTCTCCAAAGAGTCTGGAGAAGAAGAAGAGCGACAAGGGTCACCTGGTTTCCTCCGCTCCCACTTCCTGGTGGCAGCGCCACCGTCCTGGGTCTGCCAAGAAGCGCCCTGCCCCTCAGGGCTCCGAAAGGCGCCCCAGTGCCCCAGCACAGGCCGCTGGAAACCGCCCTCCTAGTCCCTCAGCACAGCTTGGCATCAGCCGCTTCAGTGCCCCTGTTGATCAGCGGCCAGACGTTGCCTCAGCCAACATGCAACCAGCAAGGCTTGCAGCGGCTGGCAATGCTGTTTCTGGTTCTCTGCATGCGCAGCAGCCCACACACACTGCTCAGACAGCAGCAGCTGCAGGCAGCAGTGCTGCAGCAACCACAACTGCTGGCCTTCACGCCAACACTACCAATGGCAGGCTGGCCACAGGCGCCCCGGGGAACCCACAACCAAGCCAGGTAACAACAGGAGATGCCAGCAACTGCATCTACTACAACCTGGGCACAGCTGACAGGCCGCTGAGCTCCTTCAGACAGGCACCAGCAGCAGGCATGTCATCGCCACTCAGGCCCAAAGGGGTGAGTCAAGGCAGACAGATAGCAAGCGGCACAGCTGGTTGCGAAGCCCATGCTGATGAGTGCGCATACTCAGATCAGCCCATCTTGTCATCATCAGGCCCCAGGACAGGGCAGTCCATGGCTGACTCACAAGCAGGAAACTCTTCTGGCTTGAGTCCAATCCTGGCTTCAGCTGCTGCCCTGTCAGGATCGGATCTCCACCAAGAAGGCCAGGTGGCAGGGGCCGACCATGAGGCAGCGGCCTACCAGGAGGGTCGGTCGGCAGAGGCCTCGCCTGAACCATCCCCAGTGCCATCCCCAGGCAGCAAGCCAAGTTTGGGACCTGCCGGTCCTCTCAACGGCATAGACAGCAGCCCCACTACCAGCCACCTTCTGGCCACTGTTCAGGGGATGGCTTCACATCAGCCTCAGCAGCAGTCCCCAGGTGGCCCAGTGTTTGGCTACTCTGTACAACAGGAAGTTGACATGCCTGCAGGCAGCATCGCCGCTTCTCATGGCCAGCTGCCTGGTGCTGCTCATGATGCAGGGCATGTTGCAGCAGGCCCTCTGGCACGCATCAGTGAAGGGGTGGCTCTCGACCAGCTGTACAGTCTTGCTCAGGGCACTGGTGGTCCCCATCATCCCCAGTCTGGTGCGGCTGGGGATGACAGTCCTTCAGTGTCTGGCTTTGGGTTTGGACAGTCCCTTGACTTGAGCAAGGTTAGTCATCACTTCAGTGTGCACATGATATGGGTTTTTTGGTGTACGGCAGGCCGCCGATAGCAAGATGCTTGCATCTGCAGCATCTGTGTGCACAGACAAGTGGTGAGTTGTTTACCATTGCGGTGATTTACAGCACTGTTCAAACAAATCATTGATTGCGCACATACAACTTGCATACACACTGCTCTACACACACTGCTCTCAAAGAATTGCATCAGGCCAAATCAGCAATGTGGCTCATACCTTTGCAAGACATTGTTGCTCCTAGTGATTGTTGCTCCTAGTACCCACAAGATCAAAGTGACACAAGCAAAGCTAACGCGTTGTCTAAACAAATGATTGACGATGTGCAGGCACCCTTCACAGTCAGCCAGATGCGCAAGTTTGCTGACAAGCTGCGCAACTTCAGCACCACCCCCACCCCTGAAAGCAAACCTTCTGGGACCCATAGGCACAGGCGACATTCCATCCTGTCTGCCTCAGCTACTCAAAGCTCAGGTGCTCGTGACTCGGCAGCCCAAACACCTGCTGGACACAGCTCAGCTGCTCGTGACTCAGCCACTCCTGAGTCAAGCTGGGCAGCCAGCTCGTTGTCTCCTGAGTTCGCCCCTCAGAAGCTTCTGGGTCAGTTTGGCAACAGCCCCCACCCACTGAGCACTGTTAAGAAACCCAGTCATGGCAATAGGCATCATCACCGCCACCACTCAGATGTCACTCCAGCAGTGGGCACCGCAGACTCAGCAGTGGCCGCCACAGCTGCTGAGGAAGAGTCGGCTGCGGGTGGCACAGGTCTGGCGGCGGCTGTCTCAGATGCAGCTGCGGCCACAGCTGGCTTACGGCAGGGCTCAGAAGGGCAGATGATGCTGTTACCAGCAGGAGTGGCCATGAATGACTTACTGGCATTGGCGGAGGAGATGGACCCCGGGGGTAGCCCAGAGGAAGGCAAGAAGAGCAGGCGGGACAGGAGAATGCTGACTGCTAACAGCACCATGCAGCTGGCTGCATACCTTGCAAGCAAGGTGAGCCAATGCTTGACAGGCATCGCCAAACACTTGAAGCAGCTTACTAGCCTGCGCAGAAAACTGTCTGTGCTGGGTGCACCATGTGGATTCAGCTTGAAGCTTACTAGATGTGCATTTCTGGATGTGCGGCTCAGCCATGCTGCAGTGCTTCTACCCTTTTGCCAGTGTAGGCAACATAACTGGCCAGGTGGCTTCGTCCGGCAACGAATGCCTGACAGCCAGGAAGCAGGCAGCTCTTTGCAACCAGCTTTACAGCTTGTGCTGTTTTGGAGAGTTGTCAGGCAGCAGCAGGGGTCGATGTGGGGCGGGTCCCCAGACTAAACACGCGCCCGGCATGCTAGTGATCAGGCCTTGTCTTGTGCTGCAACCCCCAAGACACGTGATCATTGTGCTGTCTGGATCCTGCAGGGAGCCTCACAGGCACAGCAGCAGCTGCTGCAGCAACAGCTGGCCGGCCTTGAGCAAGAAAACCGCGTGAGGGATGCCGACGGCAGGATGGAAGGAAACTCACAAGCGGCTTCACCCACTGGTGGCAGCAAGCCTCAGCTGCCAGGGCAGCCTGCTGCAGCCCCTGCTGATCAGATCCTTCCTTCATCCTCTTCTAGCTTGCTTGCCAGATCACCTGCACCGCCACCGCCCCCACCTCCACCCCCACAGACCCCATTGGCGTTCAAGACACCCCCGCCCGCACCTCCGCCGCCTTCAAAGACCCCAGGCACTTCCAGGACCCCGGCTCCACCGCCACCACCGCCACCGCCTCCTGGAACTGCACCTAGGACAGCTCCCCCACCGCCTCCGCCACCACCACCAACCACCGGAGCAAAAAAGCCACCACCCCCACCTCCTCCCCCATCTACAGGTACAGTTTGGCATGGGACTTGTAACACCAGCAAGCACCAGCAAGCGTCTGGCCCAAGTGTGCTGCAATGCTCACCCGAATGAGTCAGGATGGTGCTGCCATCGGCACGCAGAGCAACCCATGCGCTTCATGGGTGTTGGAATATTCAGAGTGCAAGACTTGAACATCTCAGAGGCACACAGTCTTGCAGGCTCTAGCCTTCGTTCAGACTGTGCCAATTTGCCTGTTCATTGCTTGCATTGACTGTGAGTCCGAGTGGCTACAAACATACCCTTGTGGCTGTAGCACCCAACAGTTATGCTTTGAACAATGACTGCATCAATCGTACTGCACCAGCTATGCATCCCATGACAGCTGGCCTTTGAATCTTTGGTCATCATCTGCTTCAGGCATGAAGCGGCCTCCTCCACCCCCACCGCCCCCCTCTGGAGCCAAGGGCACCCCCCCGCCACCCCCTCCCCTGTCTGGCTTGAAAAAGCTCCCTGGCAAGAAGATGACTGAAATTGATCCTCCAGCAGGAGTGACAAAGGTATGATTGCTTCCTAGCCGCATGCAAGATTGCTATTCTCGTTCTCGATACTGCGCAAGGTTGACTGCACTGAAATATGCCAATGAGCATAGTACTGCAACTTAAGCAGCTGCTACATAAGCGCTACGATCAGGTCAAAAGTCTCAGCTGCTGGTTTTACCTGCATTCGTAATCAGCATAATTCTGCATTCCTGCTGTGTTTACGTCTTGCTTCATGTACACAATGATAAGTCCCTGTCATGCAGTGCTGTGATGATGCGACAATCTCGCCAGGGCAACAGCAGCAAGCTGAGGCGCCTGGCACTGTTTCCAATCGACGTGGTCACCCAGGCATCATTCACAACTGATGTGATCACATCTCATCAGGTTCGCAGTATCACTACTTGAGATATGTGTATGCAAATCTGCTCTGTGCAGGTGCGGCCAACAGCAAGTCAGAGGCGGAAGTTGAAGCAGCTGCACTGGGACAAGATCAAGGCTCCCCAGGAGGGCACTATCTGGCACCAGGCCTCTGGCCTCAACCCCAACCTCAACTTTGCTGAGCTGGAGTCCCTCTTCCAGGTCAGTCACTGCCAGCAGCTATTGCCTGCATTCACAGCGACCATCATCAATGTTCGGGCGTTGTTGCCGGAACTTTGGTCATTTTTATCATCATCATCATTGTCGCCAACATTATTATCATTATCATCATGGTCAACATCATCATTGCTGTCATCATCGTCATGACCTTATCAGCATAAAGGGCACTGGTTTTGAGTTACTGGTGCCTATGTCTGCCTGGTGCTGTCCATCCATTCCTGCCATAGCTGTCTATCCCCCAAGCGTCAGTAAGTATGTACAGCTCTATAAGACATTTCATTTGGTAACCCACCCTGACCAAATGCATTGAAGTTGTGCAGATCTTGGAGAACACAGCCTTCAGGAAGCTGGCCACCACCAAGAGCGCTGCCATTTCTTTAGTGGAGCACCGCAGGGCGCACAACATCTGCATCGAGCTGTCCGGCATCCGGATGCCCTTTGCTAACATCAAGGTCAGGAGAGCTGAAGCAGCCAGAAAACTTGCTTGTGATGTGTTGCAGCATGTTGACTACGTGCTAGTACTGACTCAAAAACCGTTTGGGCTCAAGCAACATGATGCTCATTCATGTGTGACTACAACGCCCTGTGCACATGCATGTGCAAGAACTATGCACATGTTGTGCAACAAACGTGCCTGCACACTCACAGCAGAACCACAAAACAGAACAGCATGTGCATTTGTATCAGGTTGAGAATTAAGTGCACCATGCCACTCCATGCGCCACTCGTCCATGCACGTGTTCAATTATGAAGCATGGTCTAGTACAGTTGCATGGCCCTGTTCAGGTATCCACACACTACCAGGCCACTCGCCGTCACACACACAAGAGTCCAGAGCAGCGGCATGCCTGTAGAGTCCACAGCATGACCACCAGGTGTCATATTGCAAGCTCAGCATGGTATGTGTCATTGTGCAGGCTGCTTTGGTAGAGATGAATGACAGTGCGCTCACCATAGACCAGCTGGATGCTCTCTCCCGAGCGGTGCCTGATGACCAGGAACGCAAGGACATCCGCCTGTACATGCAGGTGACTTGCCCCCCGTATTGACTTGCACTTCAATGCAGGCTGTGACGCAGCCCTGGGTTGCTCTGCCATGTGTGCTGGTCTGTCTCAAAACAGGTGTTCTTAGATTGTATGCAACAGTCCCACTTGATGCGTGGGGAGGGAATGTAGCGTCAGCTTGGTATTGTGCAATGTCAGGTAGCTGGCCATGAGGCCATGAGGATTAGAGCATGGACTCACTGCAGGCTTTCCACACACAACTTAGCGGAGGAATGTATGAATGATGCCAATCCACAGGAGTTGGGCCAGTTGCACGAGCCGCGACTTAATACAGGGGTCAGCCATACTCAGATCAAGCCATGTCTATATTTGCAGGGTGAGCACCCTAAGCACAAAGGCTTGAGTGACCCTCAGCAGCTGGGCACTGTGGAGCGCTACTTCCTGGAGATCATGGACATCCCTCGCCTGCAGCAGCGCATTGACTGCTTCATCTTCACTCGCCAGTTTGCCCCCAACATCAACAGGGTACGCCATGCAGTGCTCCACTGCGAGTAGAGTTTTGCAAGCAGCAGCTTGTGAACCTACAAGGTTCTCCCTTGAGGCAGCCTTGTGAGATTGCTTTGCCAAGCCCAGTGCTGCAACACAGCTGCGTTGACCCCTGTATGCACCGCATTCACCCCTGTATGCACCGCGTTCACCCCTGTATGCACCACAACCGCCTGTGAAAACTGGAAAGCAAGGAGAAGTCGGCATCGATCATGAAAACATGCATCTTTTGGCTCTGGTGCTGGCCTCACATATACTGGCATTTGTACACAGTTGCTGCATGCCTAGCTGCTGCGATTGCCGGTAGAGTCAGCCAGACCATACGCTACTGCTACGTCTCTTGTTTGTGCATACCTGTAAGGAGCAAGGGCTTCACTCTGTCAGCACACAGGACATGTCTGTAACCTAATTTATCTTAGTAGCAGTGCTAGTCACTGGAAACAATGTGACCCATTACCTTTCCTGACCTGACCTCAACTATCCTGACCTAAGACCTGGATGCACACAAGCAGGTGCGGGGGCAGTTGGACATACTGAGGGGCGCATGCAGGCAAGTGCAAGGCAGCAATGACTTCACCACCCTGTTGCGAGCCATCCTGGCCCTTGGCAACCACCTAAACGAGGGCACCCACAAGGGCAATGCATCAGGTCTGCCATCCAGGCTGCATATGCTGGACCTGTGCTACGTCTTCTTGCAACTAGAAATCACTGTCAGCAGCACATGGCATACAGGCAGCCGTACTGTCTCCTCCATCTCCTCCTCCTGCTCCTGTCAGCTCCTACTGGTGTGTCTTGCATTTCTGTGTTGGGCTGCAGTGCTATCATATGGATTCTTTGCTCCTGCTGTGGTGTGGGCTCCCTTGGTCCAGTGCTCCGTGAGCGGTGATTGCAACATGTTCACAACCTGTTGACAAGACAGAAGTTGTTTACTGACACCTGTAGCTGCAG
>JAABVA010005911.1_pt1 | contig 10957 bp, 14 predicted proteins | sample 5560331 | NCBI WGS metagenome assembly JAABVA01 (sample SAMN12812661, study PRJNA571458) | rock metagenome | isolation source: Antarctica rocks | place: Antarctica: Victoria Land, Mt New Zealand sud | collected 2016-01-07 | reverse complement strand
CCCGCGCCACTGTGGAGCGCTCTCGCTCGCCGTCCGCCGCCAGGACTGGGCCGCAGGGGAATGTGGTGTTCGCCGTTGCGCGGGCCGAGGCTGACGTCGGTGTTCGGGGCGACACTGCTGGTGGCGCGGTTGGTGAAAATTTCGGAGCGCCGGACGGGAATGAAGGCCGCGGGGCTGCTGCTCGCGTCCGCGGTGCTCGTTGCCAGCTGCAGCTCGGGCGGCGGATCTGAGGGCACTGCGGGGGTGAACTCGCCTGGTGAGGCACCGGGCAACCCGCCGATCGCGGCGGGCCCGGCCGAGCCCGGCCTGGCGCCACCGGTCACCGTGCCGCCCATTGGTCGCGTGATCGCGGTCGGGAACAACCCCGAGGCGGTGGCCGTCGGAGCCAGCGGCACCGCCGCCGTGGGATTGAAAGATCCGGACGGCATTGCCCTGGTTGACCTTGATGCCGGGGTGGTGCGGAAGGTCGTCGGCACCGGGGGGGGCGCCCCGCGGCACCTCGACCTCGTTGCGCCGGACGGCCCGGCGCTGGCACCGTTGGAGCAGACGAACACGGTGCTGTCGGTGTCGTTGTCAGATGGTGCCGTACTGAGAAAGACCACTGGGGTGGGCCACAACCCGCATAATGCGGTGCAAACCTCGGAGGGCACCGAGGTGGTGAACAACGAGCTCGGCGGCGGCGTGATCTTCATCCGCGACGGCGCGGTGGTGTCGTCGCTGCCGCCCGGACCACCGCAGCCGGGCGGCTTGGCGGTGGTAGGCAAGTACGCCGTGGTCTCCGATGTCCGCGGGCAGGGGGTGTGGGTGTACGACGCGAGTACCCGCACCGAGGTCGCCCAGGCGCCGGTGGGACAGCAGCTCACGCACACACTTGCGCTCTCGCCTGCGGGGGTGCCCGAAGGGAGCGGCAGCACTGCCGGGGTGGTCGCGGTCGCCGACACCATGGGCGGCGCGGTGTACCTGGAGCGCATCACCCCGCAGGTGCATCAGCTTGCACGCATCGATGCGCCAGGGCGTCCCTACGGGTTGGCCTACGACGCCGCGCACCAGCTGCTGTTTGCCACGCTGACGGTGAGCAACCTGCTGCGGGTGATCGACGTCGCCGACCCCGCCCAGCCGAAGGTGCTGGGTGACGTGCCGACAGTGCGGCAACCGAACTCGGTAGCCGTCGACCCGCGGACCGGCATGGTGGTGGTGGCCGGCAACGCCGAGGGGATGCTGCAGCTCATTGCGCCGGCTGCGCTGCCACACCGCTGAGCCGGAGGTGCCTCCACCCTGCGGCAGAGGGCAAGACCTACGAGCGGTGGTCGAGATCTCTCTATACGGAACGTTCACCTTCTCCACCGCCGTAGCGCGACGACTCATTGCCGAGGGCCGCCCAGGGGTGATGTGCAACATCATCACGACCTACGCCTGGACCGGCGCCCCCGGCGTCGCCCACTCAGCGGCCGCGTAGGCCGGCATGCTCGCCTTCACCAAATCCGTGGGTCGCGAGTGGGGGGAGCACGCCATCCGCGTAAATGCCGTCGCCCCCGGCTTCGTTCCGACCGAAAGCGCGACCGCCCAGATTCTCTCCGCGCCCGATGCGGCTGATCGCATGCGAGGACTCATCCCACTCGGGAGGTTTGGCTGCAGCGAAGAGATCGCCGACGCGGTCTCCTTCCTGATGAGCGATCAAGCCTCCTACATCACCAGCAGCATCCTCACCGTCGACGCCGCCTGTCGCTCGGAATATCAATGCACGCCGCCGCGCCAAGCGACGACCGCTCGTGACCCGGTCCGTAACCGCGTCGTGGCTGCGCTGCCCGGCGGACCGCACCCCATAGGGTCGTGGGCGATGATCAGAATGGCCAGCGCCCGCGGAAACGTGCGGCGAGGATGCGGTCCGCGCCGACGACCCTGCCGGCAGGCACGATGGCTAGCAGCAACAGCGGGAACAGGTCGAGCGGGTATTCCCACAGGTAGAGGTTGGTGTGGCAGAGCATGACCAGATCGGTGTCAGCAGCAGCAGACCGCCCACGGCGGCGAGGCGGGTCGCGATACCGAACAGCAGGCCGATGGCCACGGCGAGCTCGGCGAGGGTCAGGAAGATCCCGAAGAACCCCCAGTTTGCTACCACCACGTCCCGGTAGAACGCGCCCAGCGGGGCGATCTGTGTTTTCGACGCAGCGCCGGTGGCGATCCGCTGGGCGGCATCGCGGGTCATGAGGTTGAAGGAGAAAAAGCCCCAGTCGAAGTTTCCGCTGCTGAAGACTTTCGCCAGCGCATTGCTCACCCAGACCAAGCCCATGAAGATGCGCAGCCCTGCGAAGAACAAGAGACCGTGCACATCCCCGACATGGCCACCGAGGACCGCTGGCCCCCCGCTTCGCGGCCGCAGCTACCGAGGCCGGCGTCGGCGCCATGCTCTGCTTCCAACTGTTCGTTCGAAATCGCGGTCGGTGGTTCTGCGCTGCACGCTGACGGCTACGAGGGCAAGGCGGTCATGGTCATCGACCGCGCGCGGCGGGTGTTGCTAGGGGTGACCTTCGTCGGGCCCGACGTGGCAGTACGGCTGGAACGGCTGTGGCACGCGGTGCCCGCATATCCCACGATCAGCGAGGTGTGGCTGCGGCTGTTGGAAGCAGCGGGTCTCTAGTCCAGGCCGCGCGGGCGGAGCAGCTCGGCCAGCGAAGAGGCGGCAGCGGAATCGATGGTCGCCCTGGCGAGCAGCTCTCGCGACAGCCGAGTGGACCACACGTCCAGGGACAACACCTGCGTGGAGAGCACAATGCCGTTGACCTGGTGGCCGACGCTCGCCGCGGCCGGAGCACCGACCCGTGCCCTGCGCAGGCTGAACAACGAGTCGCCAAGGCGCACGTGGACGCCGGTAACCCGGCCTTCCTTGCCCTGCACGCGATCCCGCATGCTGCGCTCGCGGTCGATGTCGATGAGCTCGGCGGGCAGCGCCAGCGACAGTGTGTTCAGCAGGAATCCGGCATAAAGCGAAAGGTCGTCGGCGTCGCTGCGGAGTGCGGCGGCGAGCTTGGCGACGTCGGCGTCATCCCCAACAGACGTCATCGGTCGAGGCCGATTACCATCGTCGGCGGGTTGATCACGTGGTCGACGGCGTAAGGGCGCACGGCGGTGCCGATGGCCAAGAACTCTGTGGTGTGCCCGCCCCAGGTGTGGTTGTGCGAACCGAGCTGCACCCCGACGATCCCCTCGGCCTGCAGGCGCTCGGCCTCGGACTGCATGCGCCCCATCGCCAGCTCCCTGGCCTCGTACAACGCCTGCGGCAGCTCGGCATTCTGTCCCGCGGTCTTCATCACCGCGCCCATTCCGCGGTGCGCGATGTGGTAGACGCAGGTGCCCAGGACGAGACCCAGCGGGGCGTGCCCGGACTGCAGCAACGTCCAGAAGTCCTGCCCGGAGAGATCGGAAGTGAACGGGGCCCCGGTGTTGGTGCGCCACCGCAGGTCTGTCCGCGCGCCTTCGGCCTTCACCGCGGTGCCGACGGCGATGAACTCGGTGACGTCCGCGCCGAACTCCTTCTGCTCCACGTCTAGGCGCACACCGACGATGCCGTCGGCGCCGAGCGCCGCCGCCTCAGCCACCATCCGACTCATCGCCAGCTCCCGGGCGTGGTAGAGCGCCTGGGTGAGGGTGGTCAGTTCCTGGTTCTTGCCCCACCTGCCCATCTGCAGCCCCACGTGGTAGATCGAGCTCCCCAATACCAGGCCCACCGGGTGGAAGCCAGCCTCCTTGACCAGCAGAAACTCGTTGACGCTGAGGTCGGAGGTGAAGATGGCACCCTTGCGGTCACCGGCGAGACGGCGCATCGCGGCTTCGGGCAGGGCGGTGTCTTGAGCAGGCATCGCCTGATGTTGCGGATCGTTGGGCGGGCTCGACATGGTGATCTCCCGAATCTCGATATCTCAGTGCAGCCGGATCATGGTCAGCGGGGGCGCAGCGATGGGCGCGGCCGCGAACTGGGCGACCCCCGTCCCGACCACGGTGGCAATGGCGAAATGGTCTCGGTGTCCGTCGCTGGGCTCCTGCTCCCATATCTCCAACTCCGTGTCGCGCAGCACCGCATTCTCCCCGCCGATGCGGGCGACCACGCCGGTGAAGTCCTGCCTCGCCCAGTGCCGCACGCTGCACACCAGCTCGGTGTACCCGGGGATCTCGACGTTGCCCATCCACCGACTCGACAGCGACTGGGTTCGCCAGTCGTCGTGGCGCACAGCCACCGCGATTCCGTAGGCCAGGCTGGTGGGCACGTAGCCGGCGCGCAGCAGCTTGGCCACGTCCTGGCCGGAGAGGTCGGAAGTGAACGGCGAACGCGGGCGCACTCCGCCGCGGGCCCGCACCGCCGTGCCGACAGCGCTGAACTCCATGGTCCTGGCGGCGCCGGGAAAAGGCGTGCGGCGCACCGTCACTCCGACTACGCCGTCCCCGCCCAGGGCGGCACATTCGGCCACCAATCGACCCACCGCCCGCTCTCTGGCATCGTGCAGCGCAGCGGCGTAGTAGCCAATGGACTGGGTCCGCGCTCCGACGTAGCCCATTCCGGCGCCGCCTCCGCCGTAGCCGCATGAATACGGCAAGTACCCCAGGTGGTAGACACTCGTGCCCATCACCTGGCCAACCGGGTCGAAGCCGGCGACGCGCAGCGCGGCAAACTCGTCGGTGCTCAACGCGGAGGTGAAGGCGCTGTCCGTGCCGAGCTGGGACAGCCGCTGCGACGCGACGACCGGGAGCTGGCCGTTGGCCAGCAACCGAGCGCTGGCGTCGTCGCGCGCGCTCGTATCGGGACCGTCGGTCACCTCGCCTCCTCACCGTTCCTGGGCAACACCAACCCAGCATTCCACGCCTAGCTGTAGGAGGACACCACGTTGGTGACGCCCGCGGGGAGCCGTGAGGCCGGCGGTAGCCCGCGGGCTGCTCCGTGGGGTCGGTGGTAGTTGTAGTGGATGTTCCACACGCCAAGCGCTGTCGCCCGCTCGTCCTCGGAGGTCCACTCGCGGGCGTATAGGAACTCCTCGGCGAGGATCCGGTTATAGCGCTCTACTTTCCCGTTGCGCCTGGGCGTGTACGGCGTGATCCGCTGGTGGCGCGAACCAAGCAGTGCTCGCCCGAAGGCGTCGGCGCGGTAGCACGCCCCGTTGTCGGTGACCACCCGATCGATGTGGCCGATGCCGTGGGCCGCGAACCAGGCGCGCGCCCGGTGGAGGAATGCGATGGCGGTGACGGCCTTCTCGTCGGGCAGTGCTTCGGTGTAGGCCAGCCGACTGTATCCGTCAATGGCGGAGTGGAGATAGACGTAGCCTCCGCGCTTGGTTTTCCTCTTTGCCTGTTCGGCCTTCTTGGTCTGGGCGCTTCCGCGACCGTGGATCCGCCAGCCGCCGCCGTCGGGTATCCGGCCGACCTTCTTCACATCCACGTGAACCATGTGACCCAGCCACCTCGCGGTGATCTTGCGGGGTTCGCGATTCGTGTCGCCGTTCGGGTCGGATGAATCGACGATGGTTGAGCCCGAGCGCTGCCAGGTGGCGACTTACCGTGCGTCGGCTGACCGACGTCCCCTCGGCGTGCAGCTCGAAGGCGATCCGCGCAGCGGACCACTTTTGGGAGCGACGCATCTCCTCGACCCGCGTGACCACGTCACCGGGGGTCGCGCGGGGCTGGCGCTTGGGGGCAGAGGGTCGGTCATGCAGGCCCATTTCGCCGTAGCGGCGCCACCTGTTGACCCACTTGCTGGCGCAGGCGCGGGAGATGCCCATCTCTGCGGCGACGTGAGCGATCGGACGAGTCTTGCAGCGCTCGACGAGCCGTCGACGACCCTCGATAGATAGCGGCGAATTCGCGTGTGACATGGGCGTGCTTTCTACAAGCGAGGAGGCGGGCGCGGCGGATGAGACCAGGCCCGCCTCCTGCGGTGGTGAGTTGCTGCGCTGACTACTGGAAAGGGATCTCGGCACCGCGTTCGTCTTCGGTGCGAGGGCCAAAAATTCTCCGGGCGGCCCCGCTGATCTGTAGGTCGTTGATGCTGGCCTCGCGCCGCTCCATCAGCCCTTGCGCGCTGAACTGCCACAACTCGTTGCCGGAGGTGATGCGCGGTGGCGGTGCGGCGGCGAGCAATCCCGGCACGACGTTGGCCCGTATGAAGGAATGTGCACCGTATCGGGTTGCCTGTGGAACGTCTGGCCGACGAGGCGCTGCTGGCCGGCCTGGGCACCGGTGATCCTGAGATTGCGCTTGCGTTCGTGCGCCGCTTCCAACGACGGTGTGTGGTGTGGCCGTGACCGTCCTCGGCGACCCAGCCCTGCCCGAGGACGTGGTGCAGCAGACCTTCGAACGGGCATGGCGCCATGCCCAGATGTATGACGCTCGCCGCGGATCGGTGCGGACCTGGCTGGTCACCATCGCCCACAACCTCGCGATCGACACCATCCGGGTGCGCCGTCCCCTGCCATTGGACCCCGGGTGATCTCCTCGAGCTCGTCGCCGACATCAGCGCGAGTCCGGAACAGCAGAGCCTGGCCCGCGAGGACGCCGTCGGGCTACGTGCGGCGATCGCCTCCCTGCCCCCGGCGCAGGCCCGGGCGCTGGTGATGGCCGGCGTCCACGGCATGACCGCCCAGCAGATCGCCGAGTTCGAGGGCATCCCACTGGGCACGGCCAAGACCCGGATCAGGGCAGCCATGGGCAAGCTGCGCGGCACCCTCGCGGAAACCCGGGCCCCATGATGAGTGAGTTGAGCTGCGCACAGTTCGGCGCGGTCGCCGACGAGCTGGCCCTCGGTGTGCTGGCCGGACCCGAGCGTGCCCGCGTATTGGCCCACGTGGACCGGTGTGCGCTGTGCGCCGAGCAAGTGCGCCAGCGCACGGCCGTCACCGACGGCCTGCTCGGGCTGATTCCCGGCCGGGAGCCACCGATCGGCTTCGAGGCCCGGATGACGAGTCGGCTCGGGCTTGCTGAACATCGGCGTCGCCCCCGGGTGTGGCTGCGCGCTGCCGCGGTCGCGGCGCTCATCGCCACCGTCTTCGCGCTCGGCGGCTTCGCCCTGGGCACCGCCCTCCACTCGAGCACATCCGTGATTGCTGCACAGACCGGGCTGCTGAGCGAACCGCTCACCACCGGTGCTCACCAGGTCGGACGCATCTACGCCGCCACGAGCACCCCGTCGTGGGTGTACATGACGATCGACACCGACCGGGGCACCGGCCCGGTGACCTGCCAGCTTCAGCAACAGGACGGCCACCTCATCACGCTGGGAACCTTCGACCTGAGCAACGGCTACGGCACCTGGGGTGCCCCGTCCCCGGTGGACCCCGCGACAGTCGCCTCCGCCCGGGTGATCGCCCGCGACGGCGCCCTCCTCGCCACCGCAACCTTCCCCCCGCACCGGTAACGTGAGCGGCACCGTCGCCTTATTGAGCAAGCCAGGCCCGACCCGGGCCGTCGAGGAATCCGGTGACGGTGATGAAGCAGACCACGCCCTTGTCGTGGCCGGTGGATTGGTGGTGCTCGAAAACCCTCCACATCGCCCATCGCCAGAAGTAGACGTAGGGGTTGTAGAGGTGTTTGACGTGGGCGCCGACCCCCCAGTCTCTTGGGGGGATGAAGTCGTTGAGCAGGGGAATTTCGCCGGGCGGGACACCGGCTTCGACCCAGCCCCCGAGGTGGCGTGAGTTGTTCGCCTTCATGCTCGACTTCCTCCTGCCGATCCTGCTGCGCAACAACGCCGGCGCGGCCGGCCTGCGCCGCGCCATCCGCGCTGGCGACCATGGCGCCGCGCACATGCTGGCGCCCTGGATCGGGGACCCAGTAGGCGGCGGCATCGAGGTCGATGCCGTCGGCGGAGGGCAGGTAGCAGGCGGCGCACGGCGGGTCCTATCTGCTGACGAGCGAGGACAGGCCGGGGTCGAGAAGGGCCCGTAGGACGGCGCGGCCGAGTGCCCCGGCGCCACCGGCCGCGAGAGCGGAGCACTGCATTAGCGGCACGCCGTCGGTTCCGTGCTGGTCAGCCGCTGGGGCTCGCGAGGGTCTCGGCTTTGGCGGCGAGCACCCCCATGAGGGCGTTGAAGGAGGCGGTGAACGAGGCGACCCCCTCCGCTTCCAGGCTGGTGCTCACCTCGTCGAGGTCGACCCCGAGCTGGACAAGCCGGTCGATGACGTCCTGCGCGGCGTCGAGGCCACGGTCGACGGTGCGGGCGAGCGTGCCGTGGTCGCAGAACGCGGCGATGGTTGCGGTCGGGATGGTGGTGACGGTGTCCGGGCCGATCAGCTCGTCGATGTAGCGGGTGTCGGGATCGGCAGGGTTCTTCGTGCCGGTGGAGGCCCACAGCGGCCGCTGTGGGCGTGCCCCGCGGGCGACCAGGGCCGCCCAGCGGTCGCCGGCGAAACGCCGGCGGAACAGCTGATAGGCCAGCTTGGCCTGGGCGATCCCCGCCTGCCCCGTCAGGGCCTGCGCTTCGGGCGTGCCGATCTGAGCGAGGCGCCGGTCGACCGCGGTGTCGACGCGGCTGACGAAGAACGAGGCGACGCTCGCGACTGTGGACAGGTCGGCTCCCCGGTCGTGGGCGAGGTCCTCCAGCCCGCTCAGGTAGGCCTCGATCACCTCGGCATAGCGGGTCAGCCCGAAGACCAGGGTGACGTTGATGTTGCGGCCCTCCCCGATCAGTGCCCGGATCGCGGGTATCCCTTCCGGGGTGGCCGGGATCTTGACGTACAGGTTGGGAGCGTTGATGCGGTCGTGCAGTGCGAGGGCCGCGGTGATGCTGGCGTCGGTGTCCTGCGCGAGGTCGGGGGCGAGTTCGACGGAGACGAAGCCGTCTGTGCCGTTGCTGTCGTCGAAGACTGGCCGCAGGACGCTGAGCGCGGTGGTGATGTCCTCGACCACCATGGCCCAGTACGCGGCCGGCACGTCGTGGCCCGATCGGGTGAGCGCCGTGAACTGGGCGTCGTAGTCGGTGGAGCCGGTGATGGCGCGCTGGAAGGTGGTGGGGTTCGAGGTCACCCCGCGGATGCCTTGCGCCGCCCATCTGCTCAGGTCGTCGCCGAGTAGATAGGAGCGGCGTAGGTCGTCCAGCCACGGGCTCTGACCCTGTTCGTTGTGCAGCCGGTGCAGTGCAGTGTCGGGCTGGGGGCGGGCGGTGGTCGTCATGGGTGCTCCAAACACCGGGATCTGTGGTCCCGGCGTGACTGCGGAGGGGTTGTACCGGTCATTGCTTTCTGGCGAGGGCCAGGAACTCGGCGCGGGTGCGGGCGTCGTCACGCAGTTGCCCGTACAGGGTGGAGGTGACGGTGCGCGAGCCAGATGCCCGGATCCCGCGCAGCGTCATGCACTGGTGTTCGGCTTCGAGTACCACGCCCACACCGCGCGGTCGAAGCTGCTCGTGCAGCCAGCTGGCGACCTGCTGGCTGAGGCGTTCCTGGACCTGGAGCTGGCGGGCGAACATTTCCACCGTGCGGGCGAGTTTGGACAGTCCGACGACCCGTTCGGCGGGCAGGTAGCCGACGTGGGCTACCCCGGTGAACGGGAGCAGGTGGTGCTGGCACAGCGAGGTGAAGGGGATGTCGCGGGCCAGGACCAGCTCGTCGTAGCGCTCTTCGTTGGGGAACGTGGTGAGGGTGAACGGCGCCGGGGTGAGCATCTCGGCGAAGGCGTCGGCGACCCGTCGCGGGGTGTCGACCAGGTGCGCGGACTGCGGGTTCTGTCCCAGCGCGGTGAGCAGGTCGGTGACCGCCCGGGTTGCTGCCAGCAGGTCGATCGGGGCCTCGCCGGGCGCCAGGTGCAGTCCGGGTGACCGCAGGAGTTGCATCGACTCGTCGCCGTCGCCGGCCGTGGAATTGCCGCACCCGGTTGCCATCAGCTGCTCTGCAGCGGAGTGTCGTCGGGATGGGCAGCCGTGGCGGTGGTGTCGGCGGGTGTCTTCTGGCCGGGAAGCACGTCTCGCTCGTTCGGGTGCCAGACCGGGGAGTCCCCGGCGGTCTCGACGTTGAACCCGTAGTCGAAGGCCAACGACCCGCCGTAGGTGGCCCCGACACCGATCAGCACCGCGGTGATCACCGACAGCACTACCAGCCCCACCGGCGACGAGACCCCGTCGTCCAACGCGGTGAGCCGCCACACGATGTCGGCCAACGCCAGCACCGTGACCGTGATCATGATGATCGCGTGGGTGTTGACGGTGCGCCGGGCCTGGGTGCCCGGCGTGCTGGAGCTGCGCCAATCGGCCCACCCGGTCAACGCGGCCAGTACGGACACCGCCGCGCCGCCCAAGAACACCCATGTGGCGGCGTGGAACAACTCCGTGCCGAGCTGGGCGTGACCGCTGTGCAGTACCAGGCTCAGGACATCGAAGACCGCGGCGAAGAGGTACGCCGCAATCGGGATGTCGGTCAACGGGGGATGGGAGGGCTTGCCGGCGAACCCCCGCAGTCCCTTGACTGACGGCCTTTGACTGTCAGGGCCGGCGCCACACTGAAGTGCCGCATCAGACTCGCCTCGCCTCTAAATTGGTTTCGCTAATCAGGGTTAGCGTTACATGCGAAGGGATCACCGTCAAGGGCTTCTGCAAGTCTAAGTTGGCGTAACGCTAGATCGAGGTGCACAGTGAGGTCGTGCACACCCCGACCGACCAGTGGACTCTGGTGGAGGCGCTGAGTGAGCCGCAACGGCGCGCCGTCTACGACGCGGTCTGTGCTCACTCTGAGGCGCAGACGCGTGAGGAGGTCGCCAGCGCCGTCGGGATCTCTCGGTCCTTGGCGGCGTTTCACCTCGACAAGCTCGTGGGCGCCGGGTTGTTGGAGGCCGACGCGCAGCCACCGGCGGCCCGCAAGCGGCACACGATTGGGCGTCCGGCGAAGCGGTACCGGCGCTCGGCCCTGCAGCTGGACCTGACGCTGCCCACCCGTCGGTACGAGCTCGCCGGTCGAATCCTCGCCTCGGCGCTCGCCGCGACCGAGA
>JAABVA010005908.1_pt1 | contig 10964 bp, 12 predicted proteins | sample 5560331 | NCBI WGS metagenome assembly JAABVA01 (sample SAMN12812661, study PRJNA571458) | rock metagenome | isolation source: Antarctica rocks | place: Antarctica: Victoria Land, Mt New Zealand sud | collected 2016-01-07 | reverse complement strand
GGCGGTAGCCAACGGCGGTCGTTGGGAACTGCTCGGTGCCCAGCACACCGCCAACGGCGGTGACGACCGCGGCGACATGCACATCGAGGTGGGTGTCGACGCCGCCAGTGACGGCCGGGGGTGCTTCTGCGATCGTGGTCATGTCCGTCCTCTGGCTCGCACTGGCAGGGCGGGCACGGCGCGGCAGTGGTCGGACAGTCCAGGGACGGGTGCCTGGTGCAACAGGCTCCTACGAGGTCACTTCCACCAGCGGCGTGCCAGGTCGTCTCCCGCCCGACCGACGAATCTGATCGAAGGCAGCAAACTCGCGCCGGGTTCAAGGCGAGTCAGGCCGGGCGGGAGAACGACTCCATCCAACATCCCTGGGCTTAGGCTCGAGCAATGAGCGACGCGCAAACGCAGCGACCCGATCTGGCACCCACGTTGACTGGCGCGGAGTTGTTGCGCTGGTACTGGTTGAAGAGCGAGCTGATCAGCTTGGCGCGCCTACTCGACGTAGCGACCAGCGGCTCGAAGGAGGAGCTCACGACACGGCTGGCGGCGGTGCTGGACGGGCATGCGGCGCCACCGAGCTGGCGCGCTGCTGGCGCGCTGGGTGGTCAGCTGTATGGCCACCTGTCGGCCTCGACGGTGATCCCGCCTGGCCAGAGGTCGTCGCAGGAGCTGCGAAGCTGGTTCCGAGCCCACGTCGGACCGTCCTTCCACTTCGATCGGCCTATGCGCGACTTCATCCAGTCCGCCGACGGCACGACGACGTTGGGGACGCGGTCAAGCACTGGGAGTCGACGCGGAATGAACCCGTCGCCGTGATCGATCCACAGTTCGAGTTCAACCGGTTCACACGGGCGTGGCACGCAACGAACCCTTCGGGCACGCACGCCGAGCTGTTAGCAGACTGGAAGCTCTATCGCAGCCTGCCGCTCGACGCGCGCGATCGCGCCTGATTCGGCGCGTCTCAGTGTGCTTCGTCAACACGCTGGTCAGAGCCGGGCCTGCCCGGGGCGTGATCCGACCTTCCTTCGCATTCCCGATAGACCATCCCTTGCGGACAAGATCACGAAAGCCCGTCATCGGCTCCGAGGGTGTCCGGTGATCCTTCCTTGGGTTCGTGCGGTGGTCGCAACACTGACTGATGGGGTGTTGCCTGTGGCTGAGTACTCGATCTACATCCGTCCTGACCTGCGCCCGGGGGGACAGGTCAAATGGAAGGCACACCCGGAGGTGGCAGCGGACGCCGCGGGAGCGGTGTCCGCGACGCAGATGGCCTGCCCGACCAGGCCACCGAAGACCTGGTTGACCCAGGCCAGCGTCCAGGACACCAGCGTTGCGGCCCGGCCGGCGGTGACCAGGTCCACGGTGGGGAACCCGGCGCCGGCGACCATCCCGACCGGGGGCACCGATTCCTGGTCGACGTGATGGGCGGGGTCGACGACCCGGCCCCAGACGCCGGAGCTGAGGTAGTAGGCCCGGTCCTCCTCGGTCGCCCGCCGGGCGTGCAGGTCGAGGACGAAGAGGTCACCGTCGCGGCGGCTGGGGCTGGTGATCGCGCCGGTCATGAGTTCCTCATCCAGCCAGCCCCCCAGCTCATCGGCCCAGTCCCGCGGTCCCCACGTCCCGAACCGGGTCTGGGGCTGCGGGAACGCCCACCCGCCCCGGCTGCTGCTGCCGGCTGGGTGGTCCTCGCTGGGCAGGTCCACCTCGATCCCGAACAGGCGCGGATCGGCCCGCCACCGAAACACCAGGACCGCGACACCGCCGCGGCGGTCGACCCGCACCGGGTGCAGCAGCCCCGCCGCCGGCGGCGCCGCCCGGAACGACTCCCGGGCCGCGGTGAACGCGGCCTCGGCCACCCCCGTCACCGGCCAACCCACCGGAACCCGGGTCAGCCACGACCGGTCCGACCCCACCCCGCCCACGGACACCGACCGGTCACCCCGGGAGTACGACCAGGCGGAGAACCCGCTGCCGTCACCGTCGCCGTCCACCCATCCAGCATCACCCCCACCCCCCGGCCCGCAACGCTGATTCATCAATCGCGCTCACCAGCGCCACCGTCCCCGTCGACCCGCGCCGTGCATCCCCTCCCTCACCGCCGCCTGGGAGATCACCTCCGCCAGGTGGGCACCCAGCGGTTGTCACACACACCCGTTGGGATGTGCCCCCCTATAAGGGGCACGAATGACGATCCGCGACCCGGGGGTTCGGCCGGGGACAATCGTTTCGCCGCGGTCTACACGTTCGACGTCGGGCCACATCGCTGAGCTGGGACGACACGACACCCCGACCGTTCTGACGTATCGTAAACGTATGACAGTCACCCGGCTACCGGTCCCGCCGTCGATCAGCTGGACCGCGCGCGTCCCGCGTGACCTCGCCGAACAGGTCGAGGCCGCCATGCCGCTGCTCGGACTGACCAACCGCACCGAGGCCGTGGTGGCCGCGCTGCGACTGCTCCGCCGCCACGCCCGCGAAGCCGCCGTGCTCGCCGCGGTCGACACCGCGTACGGCCCCGACGGGATCGTTCCCACCGGGACGGTCCCCGCGGGCCTGGAGGCCCTCCTCGCCGCCGAGGACGCCGTCGCTGCCGAGGACGCCGCCGTCCCCGCGACCGCCTGACCCAGCCCCATCACCCGATGCCCGTCCCGGAGCCGCTGCGCGGCGAGGTCTACGACTGCCGGTTCCCGGCACCGATCGGCACCCACCCCGGTGTCGTGCTCACCGTCAACCCGCTCATCCCCCGGTTCGCCTCGGTCATCGTGGTCCTGATCACCGGAACCCCCGGACCGCGGCCCCTGCGGATCCCGGTCGGCGCCGAGGCCGGCCTGACCGGTCACCTGGAGTCCTACGTCGACCCTGCGAGTGTCTTCACCATCAGCAAGACCCAGCTGCACCGCCGACGGGGACGGCTGTCCGCCCGCGAGCTCGCGGCCGTCGAACAGGGCCTGGCCACCGTGATCGGACTCGACCTCGCCGACCCGGACTGATCCCGCCATTCCGACCGGATCGGTCACCACAACCGAAAACCCCGGTCCGGTCACGGCCGAAGGCCGGTCCGACCACCCCCGGCGGGCGCTCGACCACCTGATCAGGCCGGCAAGCCTCGACGGTCCATCGCCCGTCGAGTGACCCGCCCCTCGGACGTGGACGCAACCACCAGGGCGTGGGCCGTCAGCAGTGGTCGTGCGGGCGGGCGTGGAGTCAGCTGGTGAGGGCGGCGCGGACGGCCCCGAGGATGTGGTCGGCGCTCATCCCGAGGTGGCGGGCCTGGCGGACGTAGTGGATGGCGTGGTCGAGGAGGGCCTGCTCGATCTGTCCCGGAGTCGGGGTGGGGGGGTCGGCGGCGACGCGGGTGCCCCCGCCGCGGTGGGCGGTGACCAGGCCGGTGACCTCCAGCTCGCGGTAGGCCCGGGCGACGGTACCGACGGCCAGGTCGAGGTCGCCGGCGAGCTGGCGGAGCGCGGGCAGGCGGGCCCCGCGGGGTAGGACGCCGGAGTGGATGAGGTCGGTCAGCTGGCGCCGCAGCTGGGCGTACGCCGGGACGGGGTCGGCGTCGTCGACGACCAGGCGGAGGGGGTCGGTCACCGGCGGAGGGGCCGCGGCCGGCGGGTCCCCGGGAGGAGGTTGCCGGCGGACCAGCCCAGCAGTCCCATCGCTGCTGCGGCCACACCCAGCAGGGCCCAGCCGAACACCTGCCAGGACGGGGGCTGGCAGCTCACCCGGAGAAGGTCGGTGCCCGCGGTCAGCGCCACTCCCAGCAGGGGCACCGCGACCAGGACCCCGCAGGCGGCGACGATGCGCCGGCCGGCGAGCTGGCGCAGGGCGTCATCGGCGGCGTCGGAGCTCGCCACGGTGCCAAGCCGGGGCCGGCGGGTGAGCTGGTGGACCCCGGCGGCGGTCAGGGCCAGCCCCGCGGTGACCGCCAGCGCGAGCGGGGCCGCGTAGAAGGACCCGGGCCAGGGGCCGACGGACCCGCACGAGCTCTGCAAGCTCCGACCCGCCCGGCCGAGGTCATCAGCGGAACCCCCGACCGTCGTGGCCACGAGCAGGACCAGCAGGACACCGCCGGCGGCGGCCACCGCGACCACCAGCCGGTGGGGGAGGTAGTCCACCCGGCGGCGGACCCGCAGCGACGCGGTCCGTGCCACGGTGCGCGGGGGTCGGATTCCGATCTCGCCGGCGACGACCGCCGCGAGCACGACCACACAGGCCACCGGGACAGCGACGGCGGCCCCCCGCCCGAGGGAGTCCCACCGGGCGGTCGCCCACCCGGCGAGCCCGGCGAGGGGGGTCCCGACGGCGAGCCGGACCGCGGCTCGGTGGCGGACCCGGCGCCAGGACGTCAGGTCTGCTGCAGCGGGCAGTACTGGCGCCGCCGGCCGGGACCGTGCGGTGATCGACACGACCAGCACGACCAGGACGGGGAGCAGCAGGACAAGAGCACCCATTAGAGCTCCAGTTTGTACCAGTCGGACAATACAAACGAGGATGTCGACGTCGACGCAATGTGTCAAGGAACCGACACAAAGCGGGTCGACGTCCCGACTGCGATCACCGAACTCGCACCTTCTACCCCGCGGCCACACCGGCCACACGGGCCAGTCACCACGATCATCACTCGCCGCAGCCCATCCCCCACGGCTCCGGACAGATCACCCCCGCGAGGTGGGCGTCCAGCCGTTGTCACGTACACCTGATGTGATGTGACTCCCCATAAGTAGCAGTTATGACAATCAAGAAGGCCGCCTCGACGCCGAATGGGTGACGGGCATCCGCGGTGCTCCTGGCGCACTCGGCTGTTGTTGGTGCTGGTCAGCCGCTTGTGGTGGGTCCTCGGACCGGCCGGGCCCTGCCGGAGGGTGGCGCAGTGCGATGCGGTCCGCTGCCCGGAACGCCGCCTCGGACCCCCTTCCCGGTCCCCTCTCCCCTGGTCCTGAGGGGTCCCGGTGCTCGGCGGGCGCGCCACGGCCGTGGTGAGGGTGGCGTGCCGGGTCCCTCGGGTGGTCGGCGCGGACTGCTCGTCAACGAGAGAGGGCCCGTTCGTCCGGGGCCGCGCGGTGGACCTCGGGATCACCGTCGCGCAGGCGCTGGCCCCGCTGCGACCGGACGGGGCCAATGACTCCCTCGGGTCGACCCCGGAGCTGACCCCGGGCCGCCGATCGGGGGACCGACGGGGTCGCGCACCTCACGGCCAAGCTGCACAGCCTGGATGAACGAACGATCGGTCGATCGTTCGATCGCAGGCGCACCATCATGCGGTCGGGAAGTTGCGAGGGTGTCCAGCCAGTCACGACGGTGCGCAGAGGCCCACGTACCCGTCAACGATCCTGATCGGCGTGTCGAGACGCTTCAGCTGACTTGTCGAAGCATCGACCCATATGGTCGCCAGTCAGTTACGCCTCGGAGTAGGAGAACCCGTTATGACGTACGCGCTGGGCACGGCTGTGGCCGTCATCAACCGGAAGGGCGGCGTAGGGAAGACAACGCTTGCGACGTCACTGGCAGGGATGGCTGCATCGAGCGACTACCGCACCCTCCTGGTCGACCTAGACCCCCAAGGCGACACACGGCTCGATCTCGGCTACCCGAAGGAAGACGGGCGGGACTTGCTGGACGCGCTGGTGACCGACGGGAAAACTCAGCCGAAGGTGCTTGTGCATGTGAGGCCCAACCTCGACGTATGGCCAGGCGGACCCGCCCTGGACGAGTGGGGGAGTATTGCCACGGCCAGGCGCGGGCGAGTCCAGAACTCCGAGGGCGCTTTACAGCGGCTGCTGTTGAGGTACGCCAGCGACTACGACCTGATCGTCCTCGACTGCCCGCCCGGTGACCCAGTCCTGCAGGTTCAAGCCGCAGTGGCAGCAAGGCACGTCGTGGTGCCGACCAAGACCGACGCGGCAAGCCTGGCTGGCCTCGCGGCCGTCGCCGGACTATTTAATGACGTAGCCGATCTCAATCCTGACATTACTTTGCTGGGTGTCGCGGTGATGTTCTCGGGTACTAATGCGACACGGATACGCACCGATCTCAATGCTGAAATTGAGCGACTGTTTGGTTCGACAGACGTACTGTTCAACAGCTTCGTGCGACATAGCGAGGCGCTCGCCCAGACAGTCCGCCGCGATGGGAAGTTGACCTACGAGGTAGCCGAACGAGCCGATTCCCAACCTTCGTACTGGAAGGCCCGCCGAAGGGGATTGGAAGTGGTGACGTCACCGGGCAGCAGCAAGGGGGCCTCTGACGACCTGGTGGCCCTCGTAACCGAGATCTTGACCCGTCGGGCTGATGAGCTGGCCCTCGCATGACAACCACCGCGCGACACGAGCTCGCGCCGCTTGCAGGGATGCGAGGTCGGCTATCTGCGGCTCCGCGGCCGCCACGTGTGGTTTTGCCCGCACCAGTACCGGACGACGTGGCCGACGCGGTATCAACAGGTGTCGCAGCTGGGACGTATGCCTCGGTCGGACAGTCGGAAGCGGATCCAGGGTCGAGGTTGGCCGAGCCGCTGGTGGAGGTGGTGGCGACCACACATCAAGCTCACGAATCCACACAGTCGGGTAGGCGGGCGTCAGGCACTAGTAAGCGTCGTACCGACGACGGAGCCAAGCAGACGGCGGCGGTCCTCGCCGCCGCCGATGACAAGGGGTTCAAGCGTGTCGTCCGGGATCTGTATGACGATGAGGCCTGGGAGGACGGGGTCAACATGACGTGGGCGCTGCCCCGAGCCATCCGCGACACGGTGGCTCGCTTCGGTGCCGGGTCCGACCTCGCCAACAAGCGGGCGGCAACGACGGTGCTGTACCTCGGCCTCCTTCAGCTGGGTGTCGAGATACGTGTCAACACCCCTGAGGAAGACCGCTCAGTCCGCCGGCGGACGTAACCGCACGATCGGTCAGGTGCCCGCTTCCACGCGTCACGGCAAGGGTGGTGCTGGTGGTGGTGGACCATCGGGACTCCTCACCGGATGGGTGCCTGGGCTGCTTGTCTGGCCGAGGCCGGCACTGCCGGTTTCCGGCGCGCCCCCGGTCGGTCCGGCCGGCTCCTCGAGCTCCGGGTCCTCCTCGTAGCTGGTTGCGAGGGTGCCGGCGACGGTGGCGGGGGTGTAGGTGGGGTCCAGGCGCACCAGGTCCCACTCGTTGATCCACGCGCGGACGTGCTGGCGCATCCGGGTCCCCTGCAGACGCTCCAGGCCGGGCACGTCGGGCGGGACCCAGCCGAAGGCTTGGCCGTGCAGGGTCCTCAGCGCGGCGTAGGCACGGTCGAGCTCGTCGTCGTCGGGTGGGATGAGCAGGACCAGGTCCCGCGTCAGTGCCCCCATCCCGAGCACGGCGTCGGCGGCCATCGCATCCCAGTCCGGGCGCTCCTTGCCGCGCATCCGGCCCGGGACGACGGTCCGGTCGTCCTTGCCCGTGAGCACCGCGGCCTCGAAGTCGTCGGTCACGGCGAGCACCGGGACGAACGGCAGCCCCCGGTCGACGCGGGGCAGGGCCAGCAACTCGGCCAGGGCCGCATAGGAGCGTCCACGCTGCAGGAGGGAGTACCGCCCGATCAGCTCGACCTCGTCGACGAGCAGCACCCACCCGGCCCACCCGGCGGCCTGGAACAGCCGCGGCAGGAAGGACAGTCGCTGCCGCGCCAGTTCTCTGAGCGGGACGGCGGACAGCACCGGTTTCGGCTCCCCGGCCTCCCGCAGCCAGCGCCGCAGGTCCGGCGAGCGCAGCGGCTCCCCGCTCCAGAACCGCCGGAGCGCCTCACCGACCTCCTCGCGCAGGTAACCCAGCGCCTCGCTGTCGAGCCGGCCAGCGAGGGTGAGGGTGAGACCGAACCGCTCGTCCAGACCCGCCGCGGGGGACGCGGCCAGGCGCAGCAGCATCGCGTAGGCCGGGCTGTCGGTGTCCAGGCCGGCCAGGGCCTCACCGACCGCCGTCCCGGGGAACCGCCAGCCGTCGGCGGTGGGCGCCACCGCGGTCTCGACGGCCGCGCGGACCAGCTTGGCCGTGTCGTACAAGGGTGTCTCTTTGCTGACCACGACCCGGCTGACCACGAAGCCCTCCCTGGACGCGAGCGCCCCGAGATGTTCCAGCGCGTGGCTCTTCCCGGCGCCGAAGCCCCCGCCGAGCAGCAGGCCGCCCCCGGACTCACCCGCCCGGCCGGCGGCCTCGAGCAGCCCGGCGAACCGGTCCTCGACCTCGGGTTGACCGAGGCCGAGCGCGGCGACCACCGTGCGGCTGGGCACCCCGCTGCGCAGCGCCTCCACCGCGCGGCGGGCCGCCAGGTCCGGCGCGCCGTTCCCGGTGCCGCTGACTGCTTCGCTCCCGGCACGGCCCACCGGGTTGGTCACCGCGCCGCTCATGGCGTGCCCTCCGCGACGGCCTCGAGCCGGACGTCGAGGCGGACCAGTGCCGCGAAGGGGTTCACCCGCCGCCGATCACGCACCTCGTCGGCCACCCGCAGCTGCAGCGCCGCGTAGGCCGGCAGACCGCGCGCCTCGTCGGTGACCAGCTCCGGTGCCACGACCACCACGACCAGCATCGCGGTCATCGCCTCGGTCGCGTCGATGAGCTGGCGCAGCACCTCCCACACGTCCAGGACCGCGGTCCTCGTGTAATACAGGCCGTCCCGGTCGGCGAGGGGCGGGCGCCGGGCCACCGCGAGCCGGCGCGCGTCCACGACGAGCACGAGGCCCCCGTGCCCTGTGGCGCCGCTCCCGCGTAGCAGCTGCCCGAGACCGACCAGCAACGGCCGGGCCGAGCTGCGGGTGATCCGCGCCGACAGCCCCAGCCCGCGCAGCGTCGCCGCCGGCAGGGGCTCGCCGCGAAGCCAACCCAACGCCGCCTCGGCCTCCTCCCGCCGCGTCTCCGGTAGGCCTGCTTCCTTCTGGGCGATCCGCAACACCGCGGTGCGCAGGTCCCGCGGGAGCAGCGGGTCGCCCAGCAACGTCTGCTCCAGCCCGCGGCGCACGCTACGCTGCAGCTCCGCGGCGTCCAGGCCGTTGTGGCCGGCGACGGAGCGCACCGCGAGCCCGCCCGGCGCCTGCAGGGACAGGTCGGCGTAGACCCGGCGGAGCCACCCGCGGGCGACCGCCTCCCAGTCCAGCTGCCGGGCAACCGCTGCGAACAGCTGGTCGACGAACTGCACCTTCACGGCCGCGGCATCGGCGTGGGCGACGGCCAGGCCGGCGGCCACCGCCGCAACCCGCAGGCCCGTCGCCAGGGTGTCGACGGTCCCCGGGCTCCCGGCGACCGCCATCTTCACCGCGGCGCCCCCCGCCGGCAGGAAGCTGCGCAGGTAGTCGACGTCGAGGACCGCCAGCCACTCCGCGACCGGCAGCGTCCCGCCGCCCTGGGGCAACAGCGTCGCGGTCACCCCGACGCCCCCCCGTCCCGCGCCGGAACGAACGCGACACCCCAGTAGCGCTGCTGATGCCCGCCCTGAGCCACCGTCGTGAGCACCCCGGCCCCCCGGGTCCCGGTGCTCGCCGCGAACCGCAGCTGGCGACCGTCGTTCGCCTGGAGCTTCTTCGACTGGTCCAGGCGGTACAGGTCGCGGGTGAACTCGGGCCGGCCGTAGTCGGTGCGGGTGCCCGGCAGCAGGGTCAGCACCGCCCAGATGGCGTCCAGGCGGACCACCGCACCGGGTTCGCGGCGCTCACGGGCGACGACGAGGTCGTAGCCGGCGGTGAGTGCCTCCAGGAACGGCTGGCTGCGCCCGCGGACGGGCTGCTCCTGCGCCTTCGCCAGCCGGGCCAGCAGGACCGAGGGCCGCAGCCGCCGCTCGCGCCGCTTGTCGATCTCCACGGCGGCGTCGGCGGGCAACACCCGCACCACCGACGGGTAGGACTGCAGCCGGTCGGCCGCGTCCGGGTCGGCGACCACGACCACGCCGCTGCGGTGGGCCCGGGCCAGGATCTCCGCGACGAAGCCCCCACCGGTGAGATACCCGGTCTCGTCGATGTCATAGGCGGCCTCGAGGTCGGCGAGGTCCACCCCGAGGCTTTCCCACTGCGCCCGCGCCGCCGCGACCGACCGCCGATATTCGCGCAGCTCCCCGTCACGGGCGCTCGTCTGGACCCGCCGCAGCCGACGCAGCAGCCCGGCGTGGGTCTGCAGGCAGGTCTGCGCCGCCGCCTGGGCGGCGGCGAGCGCCGACTCGAGAAGTCCGTCGTCGGCCACGCCAGGACGTTATCGGGCGCGGCACGGTCTGCGCTCCCCCCGGACTCTCCGACCGACAGTCGACGGTGGTCGCGCAGCCGCGGACACTCACACCGGGCCCCGACCGCCGTCGACCCCTCCGCGCGCCGAATTCACCGCGCAGCCGCTCATAGGCGACACAGAACCTCAGCACCACCGCGACGCCAGCGAGGATCAAGCCGCCCGCAGCAGCCAGCCGACCCCCCGGTGGCGGTCGAGGTCGTCGGCGCTGGAGCGGCGGACAGGGACTCCGCCCGCGGTTCGTGGCTGGCACAGCTCGAGCAGCCGGGTCAGCAGCCGCCGGTGTCCGTCCAGCTGGTGGGGCAGCGCAGCCAGCCACCGCCCCCGGTGGCCGCCCGTCCGGATCCACGGCGTCTCCAGGTCGCCGCCACCTCCTCGGAGTGGGCGCACCTTGGCTACCCAAGCAGGCGGTTGACACCGACGCGGTGGCCGATCCTTGGCCGGTACACCTGCTGGCGGCCGCGGTGGGTGCATCGACCCTGGTCGGTTCGTCTCACTAGACCTGCGCGGGAAGGTGCCCGGACGAGGTGGCTCATCTGAGACGGAGGCGCGGGCAACCGCGGTGGCCGGGCTCCCCCGTTCAGCCCGCCGCGGATGATGGGGCCGGCTGTCAATCGGTGAGGGCGTCGGTGATGGTGCGCAGCGCGGTGCGCTGCTCGGTGGTGAGCCGGTTGGTGACGTGGCGGTGCACGGCGTCGGCGAGGGGCGCCCGGGTTGCGGCCAGGGCCGCCCGGCCCGGATCGGCCAGGGTGAGCT
>JAABVA010005907.1_pt1 | contig 10966 bp, 14 predicted proteins | sample 5560331 | NCBI WGS metagenome assembly JAABVA01 (sample SAMN12812661, study PRJNA571458) | rock metagenome | isolation source: Antarctica rocks | place: Antarctica: Victoria Land, Mt New Zealand sud | collected 2016-01-07 | reverse complement strand
ATGCACAGTACCTGCAGGGCACAGCTTGCAACATTGTATCAGCATGGTCTTCCCAGTGCACCAGCACCAGCACCTGCACAGCACAACAACGGTGCTGCAGGGTTGCTGTAGGGTTGCTGCAGGGTTACTGCAGGGTTGCTGCAGGGTTGCTGCAGGGTTGCTGCAGGGTTGCTGCAGGGTTGCTGCAGGGTTGCTGCAGGGTTGCTGCAGGGTTGCTGCAGGGTTGCTGCAGGGTTGCTGCAGGGTTGCTGCAGGGTTACTGCAGGGTTGCATGCTAGTAATCAGCAACCCCAAGTCACAGAAGCATGGAGGAAGACGGGAGGCGAGGTGACAACAATGCATGTGCAAGGTGTTCTGTCACAGGCTCTGTCAGTAAAGTCATTCTGAACCTGAAGCGGGAGACAGGTGTGACGTGCACCTTGTCGGTGTCCATGTTGAGCATCTCAGCAATTTTGAGCGCCAAAAGATGGCGCCGGGCGTTAACAAGGCGGGAAACCAGAACTGCAGGGGTGAGGGCTTCTAGCTGGGCCAGGGTCAGGGGCACCCCCACGTTCGGCCCTCTGAGGGCATTCAAAATCCGCAGGCTCTGACACACTTGCAGGATACGCTTACGAGGGTAGCTGCCAACTGGACAGAAGACGCGCCCATAGCAGCCTGCCTGCACTCAGCCATACCCTAGTGGCATTAACTCATTGCGCACATGGTCGCATTTCTGATCGCGCACAAAGAAGTCCCCGGGGTCGGATGGGGGTCCCCTGGGGTCGACTTGGGGTCAAGTAGGTCTCCAAGGGGTTTATTTCACCCGCGCAGGGCGCAGGGGCTCTAATGATTGGTTTTGCGCGGTGAGTTACTGCCACTACGGTACATGCAACCATTATGATGAGGAACTCAGACGCTCTGGTGAACAAGCAAATGAAAAGAGGAGTGACGGGTCCACATTGACTTCCTGAAGCAATCGGTATAAAGGCTGTGGTAGGTCTGCAGGATTGTAGGCTTACCAGGGAAGCTGCCAAACTGACTGAAGGCATGCTCAGAACCTGACAGAAAGCATGGTCAGAACCTGACAGAAGGCATGCTCAGAACCCGACAGACGGCATGCTCAGAACCTAATAGAAGGCATTGCTGAAAACAGCTTGCCTACAAGCAAAATGGCAGATAGCGCATCTCAGTTCCGTAGAGGCATGTACGTCCTACTGGTAAGTGCTGCTTGTGTGACAAGATCCGATGCTTCCTGGAGTGCAGCATACAGCTGCCAGCAGTGACACAAAACAGCACATGAGTCAGCATGACAGCAGTGACAGCTTTGACTAAGTTGAAAACGTCAGGTTTTATTGATGACTTTGACTACATTGGGCATGTCGGGGTTCACGGTGAGTGAGTCAGGGTTTAGGACTGTTATGGCTTTACAGGCTTGCCAAGAAACAGCAGTTGCCCAGCGCTTGCCTTCATGAGAGCAGCTTGTCTGACAGGGTCCAGCTCTGCCCCTGCGGCGTCCACACAGCTGGCCACAGCCTCAGGCAGTCCACCCACAATGCTCCTCAGAGCCTCATCAGCACGGGCGTTCTGCTGCTCAAACAGCTGCCTTGCATCAAACAGCAGAGCTCCTGCATGGCAGAACAGCAAACTGAAGTCACATGGACTGTTGGATCTGCTGCCATGCCTCAAGCCACAGCACAGCTAAGGGTACATCGGCTGTTGAATCTACTGCCATGCCTCAAGCCGCAGCACAGCTAGTGGTACATCGGCTGTTGGATCTGCTGCTATGCCTCAAGCCGCAGCACAGCTAGTGGTACATCGGCTGTCGGATCTGCTGCCATACATCAAGCCCCAGCACAGCTATAACACTGTGATAGAACCCTCAAACCCGCAATTCATGATACTGGCGTGCTCTGATGGCGACAAAAACCAATGGCTTGCGTCAACTAGCAGAGCTAGTGCATCATAGCAAATGGGTCAGAACAGCTGATGACCTAACTACTTGCATCCTGCAATTGCTGCATATGACAGCCTTACGCGATGCCATGAGCGCGGCATACCATCATGTCACAAGATCAGGCAGCAGCTGTACATGACAGAGCCCGCACACAGAAGACTGCGCCACAACGAGACGACTTTGCAGTCTTCCAGAGTGGGGACATTGGGGGAAATACGGTGGTTGACCTGGGGCCGTGGAACCTATCTTGAAGATGTCCACCAGGCTGTCAGGCACTCGACTCAGCAGCTCATGCTGCTCAGCTGAGATGAGTCTCACGCCATCACACTCAGAGACCAGCACTGTCTTCTGCTCTACGCTGTGCTTGATCCAGTCACCATACGGCCCCACCATCAGCAGAATGTCCTGTAAAATATTGCAAAAGTGCAACAAATGGTGCACGACACTGTGTTGCCTGTATGTGCAGCTGCTGTTTTATCTCAACATTCTAGCAAGCTTAGGACTATACTGACTTTGAAATAGGGACAGGCAACTGTTATATGAGTGAGGGCAAAGAGGGTCGTGGAGATGTGGAGGGGTGGGGGGTATCAGGAATTGGGGACAAGGGGGTTAGCAAAAGGGGGGGGAGGGGGAAGGGAGAGGTCATGGAGAGGGAGGAGGGTTGGACAAAGGGTGCTCACCTCCCAACACATGACTACAGAGTCTGTGCCACACCACTCAAGCTGCTCAGGCAGCTTCTCACTCTGTGTGGCAAACTCTGAGAGCGCTTTGGTGAAGTCTGAAACCCAAACCTTCAGCCGCCCATCTGCTGTGTAGGCCGCCACAAACTGGCCATTGGGCGCTACTGCCAGCTTTTGGATGCTACCAACACCGCTGGCTGTCTGTTCAGCACTGTCTACATCTACTGTCACGATTGTGTTGCCAACAGCAAGAAGCACCTGCATGAGGTGCTGCTGTCAGTATAGTACAGAGGTATACTGTGTAGGATGCCACAAACCGGCACACTTGCCAGCTTCTGTAGCCAGTGCTGGCTGCTGTGTTTTCAGCACTCGTCCTCTCAGCAGTCCTGACAGCCAGCAGCACCTGTAAAAGATGCTGTTGCAAGTACACTCAGTTGTAGCTGCGTCGGCTGCTACTCAGTGCCCGTGAGGTGTTGTTGCCGTTTGAATGGCAGATCCAATTGCTGTCTGTTGAAGGGCTCCTTTGTCTGTTGCCATTACAGTAGAGCCAATGACTAGTAGTGTCTGTGCTCAACGGGAGCTTTTCACAAGCCCCCCGCCCTCCCCAGGAGTCTCTCAAGGCTTGAGGGGTCGCAGTGAGCAGAGTGTGAGATGGACTGTGTCTACTGCTCATGTCACTATGCCGACAGAAAGGAAGCATGCCTTCAGGCATTCAAATACAGAAGAAGCATCGCCTCTAGGCAGCCAAAGCAACAAGAAGGATCACACTTAGGAAGCCAGACAAACCAACAGTATCACCTGGAGGCAGCCACACAAAGAAGAGGTATCACCTCTAGACAGCCAGACAAAGATGTAGCATACCTCTAGGCAGCCAGACAGTGTATGCCTGGGCTGAAAGATAGCCATGCAGCTGGGGGGCTCTTTCAAGCGAGGGCTGGCCAGCTTCTGATTGCGGGGCTCCGCCAAACCTGACACTGCCCACAGCTGCAGCCCCTTAGTCAGCACGACTAATCCGTCACCATACAGCTGGCACTCCAAAATGCCTTCCCGCTGAACTTCACTGCCCATGCTGAAGTGGCGGGGCAGCTGAGTGCCAAACATGTTATACAAATAGACCTGCAGTGGACAGCAGCCCTTCAGGCTATGCAAGCTGATCACTGTACAGATGAGGATCGAACAAGGCGTTGGGCTGCTTTCACCTCTTTTGCTGCCAGTGACACAATGCTGAGGTAGCTGAGTGCCAGATATGTTGTACAGAGACCTGCAGCATACAGAAAAAGCTTTCCTGGTAACGCCAGGTGGTGATCATACAAAACCACAGTTTGGCAGGTTGCTTTCCTTTTTATGCTTGCTGCCTCTGTTGGTGTAGACCTGATACACCTAGAGAGTTGATTGAGGCACTCCCAGAAAAGCCAAACTGCAGACCATCACTGACATCTAAGCCCATCCACACAAACAACACAGCATCTTGCTTTGGCTCTGTATGCTGCCCATGCTGAAGTGCCCACTGAATGCTAAATACCCTTCAAGCAGGTCCTACATTACATCCTGGAGTATGGCAGGGGGGAGCTGAGGAGTGCAGGGGACACGCCATATCTACACAGCATACCATATAAGTTGTGCAATGATGGCCGAAAACTTCAGTGTCTATTGCGCCTTCCGTGAGTCCATGTGAAGACGCAGCCAGGCTGAAGGCAAAGGTATCAGAGAATGGAGCTGGCACTAAGAGCACCCTCCATACTGTTTTGAAACAAACCATACTCACACGACGCAACAGCCAGCAAGCAACAAAAGAAGCCTGTGCTTACTACCCCTCATGTTTGCTCCTGTCTGCAATCATGATGTCTTCTTCATTTGTCCAGCCCATAACCTTGATGTACCTTATTTGCAGCAGAATGAGCTCAGTGAGGAAGCCTTGTCACTCCTGTCTTCTGCACAATCATGGTGCTCTTCTTCGCTTGTTCATTCGAAACCCTCAACACACCCCACAACCCATCAGACAACCTGGTCACTCCACATGTTGTTCCCCAACAACAGGCTGCTAACTCTCATGTTCACCTCCTCTTCTGTTGTCACATGTGGCCTCAATGCATTCAAACATCTGTCCAAGTGTCAGGTCCACATGATCTGAGGCATGTCAGATGAACAACACATTTGTTCTTAAGTCTCCTGGTTGTTCAGCTGTCATCAAGTCCTTTGTACTAGTATTCAATCCACAGCAGCACCGCTTATGCTGTTTGTTTGATTCATCAAGGCTGTCAAGCTGTGAACCAAGTGTGATTCATACCTCGCCTGTCTGTTCAACAATCATGAGGTCTTCTTCGCTTGTCCAACCCATGGCCTCAACCCGCCCCTTGTCCCACATGAACACTGCAAGCTGCACCCCTGCAGAGGTGTAGATCTTGACCAGGGGCTGAGTGATCCCCCCAGACACCAGCACCATCTTGCGGTCATCCCGTATGGTTGCTATTGGGCCTCCATAACGTGCACATGCAACCCTGCATTGTGTCGAATACAGCCTGATAGAGCATACAGTTGTGTGCAGAGGACAGAGCATACAGTCGTGTACAGTGGCTCAGTGTGTTGTGTGTTGCTGCTGGGCCTACATATTGTGCACATGCCGGCCTGCATCATGTCAGCACCCATTTCTGAAGTAAACCCTAAGGGTACAGGAGCTGAATGTGATGGGGTCGATGCTGGGCCTCCTGCATGGGCACAGTTCTGCATGGTCTCAATACGTGCTGTAATAAATACATGCTGTAAGATATATAGCTACACTTATACATAGCAACACAGATGTATAGCAACACAAAGTAGCTTAACGAGCTGCAAATTAGAATTGACACTGGGCGTCCACAACATGTGCATGCGAACCTGCCTTATGTCGTCACATGTTGTTGCATAATGTGTTGCAGGTTGCTGCTAGGCCTCCAAACTGTATGCATTCACCTTTGCATGGCGTCAATGCATATGATGAAAGACATACAACAGCATATAGCTCTGCTGCAGGGGCTACATATCGTGTGCATGCAATTATCTTCAGCACGCAGGACAACTGGCAGAAATAGACAAGGAAGCCTTTTGTGCGTTGCAGATTGTTGCTCTGCAACCTCCATAACAAGCTGGCATGACTTGAATCTGTTGCCAAAAGACACAAACTATTGCTTCACATGCCACTCTGCATGCTGATGATACGACATCGTGCTGCTGACTCTGTCCGACATGTGAACCCTTAGTAGACTGACCAGGATGGTTGGTGCAAACATATAAACTGCATACTGTGCTGGAGCTAACAACACAGCAGTGTTGACAACTATGCCTGACTCCACAAAGTTTTGTGGCTCAAACATCACGCAATGCTGACGATCTTGTACGATTGTGACTAGTCAAAGTTATTGTGGACAAATTGGCATGTCTGATGCTCCTGCTGGTGAAGCGTCAACACACCCATGACAGATGCTGCCTGCTGCACCTGGTTACAAGTGGCGTGCACAGGTACATACCTGAGGCTGTCGAAGTTGACGTCAGACCAGGCCATCCGATAGATTTCCACCTTTGAGTAAAAGCGGTTTCCACAAGCATCCCACTCCCCCACTAAAAGCAGACATCATGCCATGTCAGCTGGCTCGTCTTTGCACATGCACGATGGGGCTTCTGGGTGCGGCAAAATATACCAGGGGACAAGTTAGCACCCGCCATGCTGACCCTCTTCAGATCACCTCACGACCAAGTACGACAATCTTTCCATTGAAGATGACACAGGCAGAGGGCTGCAAGGGAGGCCCCCAGTTGATCGACCGAGCAGAGATTCAATGCCTCAGCCACTTGCAACGAAAGCGCTCAGTGCTTAAGCAGTGGTCTGCCACTTGCCAAGTTGCGTGAGCAAACGTGATGACAGTGCGGCTGACCACAGAGCAGAAGCAGAGATACCAACGATGAAAGGAGTGTCAGGTCGTCTTGATGTGCACAAAGTGCAGCTGCGACATTGTAGCTCTGGTTGTAGCTGCAGTGCCAAGAAAGTCAACGTTAGGTCAAGCTCGCTCCGAAACCAGACTCTCAAAGCGCAATGCATGAGCAGAGACCCATAAGGCATTACACAGCCACTGTCCACCGGTTTGACGGATACATCGTCTCAGGCACTCATTCGCGAGCCATGCAAGGCAACGCTATGCGTAGTGTATCGCAGATGTCAAATCTGGCTGGAATATCAAGCACGCTCAAGTAAGGCACTCAGTTGCTGAAACTTCTGCACGTCTATGTCCCGCTGTTACAGACCCGATCGATGCGTTTATGACGTTTAAGTAGCAGCCAACTTGTGTACACTATGTCTGCAGAGGCCTTCCTGGCTTGACACTTTCAGCAACCCGATCCTTCGCCAACAACAAGACCTCCACCGGCCCTCATGGAGGCTCCGGGGTACAGCATTTGTTTACGCAATGATCCCTGACGATTTTGCTGCTTTGTAGCGTATAAACAGCTACAGAGCAAATCAGTACCTGCACATATTAGGCCCTGCAAGCACTTCTCAAAGCTTCACATTCACATGTGATTGTTCTGCAGAGCTCTCCAAACACAAGCAAAGACAACCCTCCACCACAGAGCCCAATGCAGCAGAGTATGGAGGTAAGCAAGCTTGTGAATGACTAAGGAATGCATCTTTTGATGCAAGTCAAGCCATTTGAACCTTGCAGGTCTCACCGGAAGTGCCTCAGCATGAGGCAGCAGACAAGATCCCCAGTCAGGTAGTGGTGCAGCAGCACAGACATTGCATGTTCTGTATGGCAGTGTTTCATGCACAGCAGCCCTGGAAGCAATTGTGCCCTCACTGGCCTGACTGAACATCAGTTAGAGGGGTGCCGGCATTGTTGTGCTGATCGTCACTGTATGATGCAGGTACCAAATCAGCTAAGCGGTGAGCGCTTCCCCGATGCTCTTGAGGCTGACACTACCACCACCAAGAAACCACACAAAGCTCTTCCAAAAGACAAAGCACAGTAGTTCAGGCTGCACCTTGAGGCAACTTCTTTCATACAGGACATCAGCACTGCTACAACTTGTTACTTCAACATATTATTAGTGTACTTTAGGAATTTTGAATGGAGTGATGAATGGCTCACATGCAGCCAAGATCTGCATGCTTTGAGAATGTCAAGACCCTTGCAAGGTCTCCTTTATATGGCTGCAGTCAAGACCCAGCTGCAATGTCACATGTCACTGCAAAATATGGCTTGAGCTTCAGTCTGATATCATCAATGGTCTCGCATGAACAGTGCTTGCTTCATGTGTTATTGTCACCGGATATCCCTTGTGATGTTCTGGTTTCAACTCCTTTGTATCGATTGATTGTGATTACCAGCATATACGCAGATAATAGCAAGACCTGAATTTGCTGCTAGTCTCCCTAGTCTCCCTAGTCTAGTCTGAGGTATGCATTTTACCTTGAGCAGTGCACATCTGTACTCGGCTGCATGTCTCCTGAGATACTCATCAGATTCACAAGTGTATAAAGGATAAACAACTTATCTGGAGGAATTGAAAAGAATTGCCGGAAGTGAGTGTGTCATACGAGGGTCATTCACCAATGCCTGTTCTGGTGCAGGGCAGGTCTCAGAGTGCTTACTGCATGACCATGCTTGACTGATAGATGACTCAGCCAGAAGATAGCATGGAATGTTTGCTGGTCAACACACACCTGAAAACCACAATGCAGGCCGGCCCTCCGGACTTGCTTCGTGCTAATCGATGGCTTGCAGACTATGGCCTTGCTGAGCGACATTTGGAAGTATTGCGATATGCTGCTGCACCAGGAGCTGTGGATTGCCGCACGCTCTGAAGGTCGACTGATCTTTCTGGGCCAGACAAGAAGGCTATAGCTTTCGAATGCTGGTGAACTTCTGGACATCCGTCAATTGCCTGGTACTTCTCTCGTGAGGTATGCGGGATGCCTGTGTGCCGTACAGATACGCTAGGGTGTTGCAGCTGATACAGCTCAACCTTTGTCTCAGGCTGTGTGGGCAGAAGCAATCAGTGCATGCCATGGGCCTTGCAAGCTGGCTTCCTGCCTGCGCCTGTGACATCCAAGAGGAAGCAGCACAGGCAACTCTGCGCAAAATCCAGCGCTGTCAGGTGCACGTGCCGCTGTTGCAGCGAAGCCTGCCAACTGCTTATCTTGAGACAGCTGCTGCAGCTGATGAGACAGGTAGCTGTGTTCGTATTGTGTAAAGTGGCAGCTCACCTGCTTGGCCTGATTGCAACAGTGCAGCTGCAGCACTCCAAACAGTGTTTGACTCGATAGAGTATTGTCACAAGTGCTGTTTTAAGAAGGTCTTGATGAAAGGTGTTACAGTCCACATGTGGCGCTCCTGACCGCTGCTGCCCTACTCACTGGATTGCTCAGATTGCTTCAAGCCTGGTAGTTCCTGGCGTGGCTCTCCCTTGGAAGCCCGGATTCAGCCTACTGCAGCCAACACAGCAGTATGACATCCCGTGCTCTCGCAGCTATGCATCCATACCACAACGTCGTCAACAAGCTGTTCTGATGCCATGTTGCTGTTAATGTTGGCGCCAGCTCAGCTCTGAAGATTTACCAGAAACTTGTCTGCCATTTTCACAGCTGCAGTTGGTCCACTTTCACGGTGATGCGTGAAGGACAGAGCTCAATTTGCAGGTGGCACAAGCCCTCCACTGGTGTTCTTGAGCAGCTTTGATTTCTCGTGCTTGGAGTTTCGGATGCTGATGCCAATGCTGGAAGCAGCAGGCGCTGAGGCATGGGCTGTTGACATTATTGGCTGGGGTTTCACTGAGGCTGGGGTGCAGCCTGGCTCACAAGAGGTTCTCGGACCAGCTGAAAGGCGTGCACATCTACTGGCGTTCTGCAAGGAGAAGGTACACGCTTTCTCACCAGCCGTTACACACATGTGGTACTGGTCCCACAGCCTACATGGTTGCCCCTTATTGCCCTGAGAAAATTGATTGTTTTCAAGCACCTTGCTGTGCGTGACAGTCTGAACACCTCATCCGAGTCTACTGGAGCATTCTAGAGGCATTTTTAGATGCAGGTTTGCATAGTCAAGCCATGCTTCAGACACATCTCAGGCCACTTATCAAACTCCCGGCAATGACGCGCTTTATGATATCAACCAAGCCAAGACATGAAAGCAGTGTTGGTCGCTGCTGTTGATGGGCATGCGTATGCCGCAGATCAAGCGGCCAGCACTGCTGGTGGGGAGCAGCCTTGGCGCCTCCGCCGTTGTGGATTTTGCGCTCCACCACCCAGAAGTCACCGCAAAGCTGGTGCTGATGGGCCCCGCAGCCTGGAATGAGGGCCTGGGACTCTTTCCATGGCTCCCTCGGTGGGCTGCCATCCTTGGGACACAGGTGCTCATCACTGTGTTGTGTTTCGCCCGTTGTATATAAATATAAATGTGAATATACAAAATTAATCATATATATGAATATACATAATATGCATATTATGCACATCCAGATTGCTCACGCTGCCGCCCTTGTTGGCCTGCTAAGCCCTGTTCCCACTGATCTGCTCAGCATAGATACAAGCTGTACAAGCTGATGCAGATGCAAGATCTGGTTGCAGGGTCTGACACTGCCATGAGACTGCCAGGGAGCTGCCAGGGAGCTGCCTATTGCCTGACTCAAGCTTGCCACATCTGCCGGCTTTGTTGTCAACTATGCATGGCAGAGTGAGACTGCTGGCTTGATCCACCTGACGCGAGTAGTGGTGTGCATTCGTGAGAAATTGACAGAGCGGATTGTTGCGACAATTTGACAGGGCGGATTGTTGCTACAGGTTTCTGTGCTCGAACAGTGACAGGCTAATGACTCTTTCCGCACAGTACGTCAGCTATGGTATGCATGCAGGTGTTGCGTAGTAAATGGTCAAGGAGGAGGGACCATGAGAATGTGTACTTCGACAAGTCGCTGCCGTCAGAGGACACAATGCTGATCACCAGGCTGCACACTGATGTTCCAGGTCAGTGCCGGCTTGCATGACTGATTCTTCTGTGCTTGTGCCATGCTGATGCTGCGTGGCCACCTTGTCAGCACCTCAGATCAGTTCCTTTGTAAAGAGTCTTTAAGTTGAATTCCCAATGGTTGCAATGACATGCGTGTCTGGGTGCCCTTTGCATCATACATGTGTGAAGGCATCGCGCCTGCAATGTGACCTTTAGGCTTTTATTGTGTCGACGCAACAAGCCAGGAGGTGTGGCTTGGAACCAACCCAGGCTGTCCAGTTGTGCAGCAAGCTTTCTAGTATGACATTTATTCCTTCCTGTTTGGGTGCGCACGGCGTTCTCAAACACCTTTATGATTTGACTAAGGACACTGGGTGGCC
>JAABVA010005905.1_pt1 | contig 10968 bp, 10 predicted proteins | sample 5560331 | NCBI WGS metagenome assembly JAABVA01 (sample SAMN12812661, study PRJNA571458) | rock metagenome | isolation source: Antarctica rocks | place: Antarctica: Victoria Land, Mt New Zealand sud | collected 2016-01-07 | reverse complement strand
CATGCAGGTTTTCAATTTTATTCTAGATTGTCTTGATTTCCTGAATATATGACCAGGTTTACTGGCAAATGCGATCAGACTTGTTGGCTGGCAAAAGCATTGTAATCTCTCTCTCATCTGGCTTGTTAGCCAACTGCACGTGCAAGCCACGTGACCTGTGCTTCCCATATTTGTTGCATCATGCATAACGATATGGACGGACGGTACCTGCCAAGTCCGCATAGCCTGTAGCATTAACAATTTGCAAAAGAATACGAGCGAGTTGCTTTGCTTGCATCTGCGCAATGGCTCCTCTGGCCAAGGTTGCCGTGGTTATCGGCGTAGGACCAGGTAGGTGCATGCCCGGGAGCGTCTGCTTTTGCGCATTTCGCATCCTGCGCACCAATTGTCATGGTTGCATGTTGTTGTTCAACAGCATGACGCTGCACGCAGGCATCGGTGCCGCATCGGCCACATAATTTGCATCCAAGGGATACTCCGTTGCTCTGCTTTCGCGATCGATGGACAAGCTCACGCCTGTTGAGTCTGAAATCAGCAAGGCTGGCGGCAAAGCGTTGTCCCTGCCCACTGATGTCGGTGAGGCTGGTTTGCGTTGGTCTCTTCACGAAGTGATATTACAGCATGCTTATGTCAGTGCTGCATGCACTGATACAAGGTGGTCCTGTTGAGCTGACTGACCAACATGTTACACGTTGCCATTCAGTCCACTGCTTGCAGGACAGTGTAAGATACTTTGTCCTTGAATGCAGGCGAGCCTGCAGAGGTGATAGCAGCATTTGACAAGATCAAGGAGCAGCTAGGTCACCCAGAGGTACTGATATACAATGCAGGGCCTGGAGGAGTGACATTCCCCCCACCAAGTAATGCCACAGTATTGAATACAACACCTGTACATCTTACTGCACACAGAGTCGCCTGTGTTGGCTGCAATCACTATGGTTTGTAGCTTCTGGCTGTTGCAGGTGCCCTTGATTTGAAGCCAGAAGTGTTTCAAGGGGCATTTTCATCTGGCGTTGTTGGTGCTCTGACAGCATCACAGCAAGTAAGTAATTCCTGCATTGGGCGCACTCGCGCATGATGCACATTATGATCACGTCCGCTTGCCTGTATCTCATGTGCTGCAGCTTATCTACTTTACTGTTCAGCTGCGCTTCTGCTGTATACTAGTTGAGCGCATTGTGTTCCACTGGCAATAAATGCCAGTCACTGGTTCTGTCCTCTAGCAATCAGCAGTGTTCGCAACGATTGCGCTGATGCAAGACAATGCTGCAGGTTTTGCCTGGCTTCATCGAGAATCAACGAGGCACCATTATCTTTACAGGTGCTACTCGTCCCCCTCGCATGTGTCCACTCAACACATTGCACGCATGTCAGACCAGTCATCATTGCGCATTTTGTTTCATGAACATGTCGTGACCATTGTAGTGATGACAACTCTGCACTAAAGTATGAAGCAGAGTATGCTATGCAGCAAGCAGGTGCTGCTGGGTTTGTTTGATGTGCAAATGTCTGCAATGGGTATTTCAAACCTGCCTGCATCACAAACATGGTCAGTGACAATGTGGCTGATGCCGCTTCCCAGCAGCTTCCTATGTCTGAGCTGCCAATACCTGTGTCCTGAGAGCCGCTGCTGCTGACAGAGGCTGCTAGTAAGAAGTTCAAGCCAGGCGTTTGTCTCAATGCCTAAGTCTATCTCAACAAACAATGCAAGCAGTTTACCGTGTTCGTTTTGGTGTGCAGGAGCAACTGCAGCCTTGAGAGGAGGAGCTAAGTTCTCCTTACTATCAGCGCCCAAGTTTGCTCTGCGTTCCTTGGCACAGTCTCTAGCAAGGGAATTTCAACCACAGGTACAGTAGACGCATGGACTGTCCCCTTCATGAAGTGCACGCTGCTGTGTTGTGCTTTCCTGGATCTTGCTGTGGTTGTCATCAAATGTACTGAAGTATTGCACGGTCGATCAGTAGGTGGGTAGCAAGCAAGGCTTAGAAACACATGTGATTGATTGCTTGACTGTCAATGCCCAGTATGGTGAGCATAATGACGCATAGCAGGATACAAAGCTATGATGCCAGACAAGCCCGATGGCTTCTTTCTCAAGCCTGCTGCCATTGCTGACACTTACTGAGCTCTGCACCAGCAAGACCCCTCAGCGTGGACACATGAACTGGACCTGCGGCCTGCCATTGAAAAGTGGTAGACATGGCAGTAGCCAGGTGATAGACATGGCAGTCGCCATGGCTCCCACATCAAAATCATCACAGAAGTACTCCGACACTCGCACCAGCACATGTAGTCCTGACACTCAGCATCATCTCCTCAAACTCATAGTGTCAATTTTGTGTCCTGTGGGTGCAGAAAGTACACATAGCGCATGTGAACATTGATGGCGTTGTGGACTTGCCCAGAACCAGGGCCATGAGATCAGACAAGCCTGATGACTTTTTCTTGAAGCCAGCAGCAATTGCAGACACATACTGGGCTCTGCACAAGCAGGATCCTTCAGCTTGGACACATGAGCTTGACTTGCGGCCAGCTGGCGAGAAGTGGTAGATGGTTAAAACCTGCATGACCAGATGGTTAGGACCTGCATGACCAGATGTTTGCAAACTGGCACATTCATCATTGCATCTGTCCAAGGGCCACATGTGCTCGTGGATGCGCTGCCCTCTGCTGCAAACTTCTGGTAGCCAGGTTGCGATAATGCTACTCACTATCTTGGCCACTCTTTGGTGTGGCTTGTTGCTCGATCAGTAGCACAAATTCAATGCGCATGCAGGTGCATTGTTTGGTCTGTGCATGCTGCGAACTTGCGTTGCCGTGCCTATCTGGTTGAAACATACGTTTGCAAGGTCTGTACCAGAACAGTTGTCTAACTTCTTAGACTAGAGCTTATTTGCGAGCATGTAACGCACGTGCAGAACCTCGGCATGCTGCAGCAGCCCTGTATGACCTTGGGAAAATATTGAGTCCCAGTCAGGCATGTAAAACATTCACACATTAATACTGAATCTAAATGAAATGATACTGATCAGACGTGACATTATAGTCGGCATGATATGCATGAGCGGTGCATGCATTAAAGGCGTTGCTTGATGTGATGTTGTCATGACGATTGTGAAGTTTGTTGATGTTAGATGACCATCTGATGACCATCTGATGACCATCTAAGTGCGTCTGCTGTAGCTCTTGCGGCTTTGTTAGCTCCTGCGGCCAGTCCTGCGGCTTTGTTCGAGGTAAAGCTCCGGCGGCTTTGGCTCAGTAAGACCATGCAGCTTCAGCAAAGCCAAGCGCCAAGACAGATGTCAGTCGAGGCATGGCGATTGATCATGGATTCAGATTCATCATGTGCACGCGTAATTGCAGAGACGCCCGTCAGGGCCTGAAGCTTTACAGCAAAAGCTTGCAGCAAGTGAGTCAATGCTAGCAGGTTGCTATGAGCTTATCAACGTGCAAAAACGTTTGATGTCAGCACCTGGCATCAGCTGCTGTTCCGAAGGCTGGGGTTATGGCCAGCTCCGAGCAACCTGCTGACTCATGGGAAGATCTCGACAAGCTAGCCCTGGACAAGTTGTCCCTAGCAGATAATAAGCCGCAGGCAACCTCAGCTCAGCAGGGTGCTTCTCATGCTAGCAGGTGATGTCAGAGGTTTAAGGGCTGCTAATGCAAATCGCAAACGCATCCTGCTGACGTTCACGACCTTATTGCAGTAACAACGAGGGACGCCCTAACGAGAGCGAGGAAGCAGCCAGTCGGTCCAGCGCACAAAGCTGTAGTAGCAGCACCCATTCCCAGCCGATCATCGACCCCGCTGTCCGTGACGCTTTGATAAATCCGAAGTATAGAATACAAGGTCGGAACTCTGTGAAGGATTCTGTAGACGCTCAAGCAGATCTGTTTAGAGTCATGTTCTGACGCTGATGAGCTGTATGCAGTATTGCGATTTGAAGCAGATGTTGAAAAGTTCGTTCGAGCAGGAGGAGAGAAGGACCTGACATTCGACGCTGACTTGACAGGCTACCAGGTAGTGTGCTGATCTAGGAAGGCCTGCTGCTGTTCTGTGTATGCAGGTGATGCGAACTGCTGATCAGACTCCTTTTGTTTGATGCACCATGTGACCATGCAGAGGTTACTCTGTCATCGGGTTGCTCAGTACTATGGGCTGGACACATCCACTATAGATGAGGGCGAGGATCAGGGCAAGATATTGGCCAGACGGACAAGTGTCACTACCTTGCCACCAGTAAGTCTTGGCTCAAGAAATTCACATTCTCTGTATGATTCGCTGCAGCGCAAGCATGGTTACTTGCTGTTCCTTAAGTGTGCAATCCGCAACTCTGCAGGTAAGGTTAGCAGACTTCAAGTTGGCAGACTCTCGGGATCAGCGGCGAGTGGAGACACCTCCACGCGTGCTGATGAAGAACAAGGCAGCTGCAGACAGAGCAGCCAGAGCTGCTGCAGCAGCAGCCAATGGGGAAGGTGCTGGGCAAGCAAATAACAGGTCAAGAGTGTTGCCCAATAGTATTGCAGCGGATAAGGAATTGATTGTGAGTGCATGAGCAGATGCCATGTCTGACAGGGAGTAAGAGACTGCAGAACCAGAGCAGTGACAGCTAGAGCCATGTTGTCTATCTGCAGTGTCTGTCGTGTTACAAATAGCAAATCCAACTCCTTGCAGCCAACTCCTTGCAGGCATACACAAGAGCTGCCAGCAGACTTTGTGCACATACGGCATGAGTGCATACACATGAATAAACCAAGGCTTAAAATTCTCTAATTTGCATGCAATCAGCCAATGGTTTGCAACTCTGACCTCATATCTGCACTCTCAGGACTGTACAAGAACGCGAGCAGGACTACTCCAAAGCCAGAGCTCGAATTTTTGGCATGCAACAAAATCCTGAGGCCGGACTGGGCCCTCCAGACCCTGGTCAAATGCACACTGGGGGTATGGGAGTCATGAACGGGAACAGGGCTCCCAACATGGGCCCCATTGGTGGCAGGGGTAGAGCGCCACCTGGCAGGGGTGACCAAGGCAAGAAGGCTGTGTTCAGGAATAGAGAGCAGGATCTTCAAGATCCTGACTACCGCAGAGGATACAAGTAGGCACACTTTGACGTACTTTGTTTGCATTGTATGACCGTCCTTTGCAGGCAACCGTGTACCCCAGGGTCCTTGCAAAGCAAATCTGGAATGGCCTGTTCTACAAAATCTTGCGACATGGAATGTACATCCAACATCATCTGCATGACCTTCAGAGTCACCTTGTTCCCCGACTGAGCACACAGCAAACAATCTGTCCCGTGGCCTCTGCTGATGCATGCTGGTCCTTTCATCCAACATGTGCTGCATCCTGCACCTTCCATGACTCATGCTGCGCCTGAAGTCACATGCTGCACCTGCACTACATGATGCGTCATTCATTACTTGCTGCATCACCAATGGGCTGCACTGCAAATTGGGCTCTCACTTGCCCTGTGCTGTGCTGCTGCAGTTTCCCTAGGTTTGATCCTGGCTATGGAGAAATGTCAGGCATGCAACAAGGAATGTACATTCGCCCCACATACACATCAGAGGTAAGCTCAGCGGTGCACAACCAGGTGCTGGCTCTCGTTGGGTCAACTTGCATAATATAATTTTGCTGCAAGTCCACTGGCAGTGTGTAATTGGAGCGCTGACATGCACTTTTTGCAAATCAGAGCTTAGCAGCTAGTATGCACTATGTGGCGCAGTGCATCAGCAGCAGCAGCTGCCTCCATTAAGGGCTCGCATGCCAGAACGATGCTGAGAGATCCTTCCTCGTGATCTGTCAAAATCTTAACATGTCACGCCATGCATTCATAGCTGCAAAGCCGTTTTCCAGCTTTTGCATGTAATACACCTGATCCATTGTTATATGTTTGCAGTTTCCAGAGCTAGGCGGCGGTATGGCCAACCACGGCATGCAGGGACCTTTTTCCCAGGGGTCTGCCCCTCACAGCCCAGCAGGCCCCCCTGGGTTGATGATGGCGGGCCCCATGCCTCATCCTGACTACATGCACCCAGCTGCTATGGGTGCAGGGGGCCAATACATCCCTATCCCCATGCAGGTGAGACACACACACTAACATGCCATGACATCTGTGATGGCAACAGGTACTGCTGTGTATAGCACATAGGATGTGAGTGCAACTACTGTCAAGTATGCTGAGTGGATTGGTCAAGCCTTTTCAAGGCATTTTGTCTTTATCCCAGGACCCTGGCACTGTCAGACCTAGCATAGCGAGTTGATCACTTGGGTGATGTCACCGACACTCAGCAAAACACAGCATGTCCAGCTCTGCCTTGTGCGCTTGTTGTGTGTTTGTTGTGCTTGTGTTGTTTTCATCATACAGAGTGGAGATCAGGATTGTCTGATCGCTGCAAAGCAGTCTGCAAATGCTTACCTGTGCATGTAGCTGATGCAGGGGATGCCATATGCGATGATGGGCACTGGGGGTACCCCCATGCAAGCCCTCCCTCCAGGCCTAGCCATGCCAGGGGCAATGCACCCAATGCACAGCATGCCAGGCATGTTCCCTGCCTCACCCATGGCATTTCCTGGCATGCCCATGGCTGCAGCACCCTATGGTTTCATGGCCCCAGGGCAGGAGGGCCTCCCCTTGCACATGCCCTCTCCCGCCATGTATGGGGGTTTCCCGCCTCATCAAGCCATGCAGTTTCAGATGCCTGGCATGAGCCTCGAGCAACAGATGCAGCAGCAGCCCCAAATGGGCAACAACGCCAGGCCTTGGTCCAACAACAACTTTAGCCGCAGGAACAGCAGCAATCAACAGACGCCCAGGAATCAGAATGTCAGCCGGTAAGTACCAGGCTGATGGGCATGTCTGGCTTGTACACAGTCACAGGGGTGACTGTGATGATCCGCTATATATCAACTGTCTTTTCGGTCAAACACAGTGAGACATGTTTTTTTCATGCCTTGTTGAAAGTTGAAAGCCACATGCGCAAATAACAGCAACACTCAGGAGTGTACTATCAAGCTTGCATAGGCGCAAACACTGGTGCACAAGCCCTGCCAACTGGTTAACTCTAGACACGTTGTTCTGGGTGCAGACCGGCAAGTGCGGCACCAGCTACGGCTGCCAGTCAACCAGCTCAGCAGGATGTAAAGGCTGTGGAAGGTGACAAGAGTGTGGAGGCAGTGCATCCGTCAGATGTTTCTGGTGCTTTACCCAATTCTGATACCATCAGCTCATAATGAATAAACACACTGTATTTCTGGTGATGCTGCGTGTGGCAGGAATTTGGTCCTGTCACTCGTTTATTCTGAGTGAGTGTCCAAATGTGCTTAATTATTTTGCTATCAGACCAAGCTGAAGCTGCTCTAGGCCCTGCTGACAGAACATGCTTGCCCACTTCTGTGCTTTATCAGACCTCTGTCTTGCCTAGTCAGGCATGATCTGCTGTTTGCAGCAGCAGGCAGCACTTTGTCAGCCAGCCATTTTATGTAAGAGTCCAGTAGGTAGAAGTCACACCCCACGGTAGCGCAAATGCTATACTGCACACTTGCAAGGCAGGTGTTCAAAGGGTATTAAGATTCAGCCAGTGTTGCAAAGCTTGCACTTGGTACAAAAACATGAAAGACCTTCAACAGCTTTACAGCAAAGTGCCTTTCCAGTGCACAGCTGCAGGTGAAGCGTACAGAGATTGTAAATGTAGGAGTTGTTGAAGAGGTGTTATTGGGCTCGAGATGCAAAGTGCTGACCCTCTGCAATTCTACACAGACTTGACAGGACCAGACAAGCTTCCCAGCCTGAAGCAAGCCTGTCAACGTGGATGCAGCTTGCAAAGGTCTTGTCACTGCCGTTGTGACAAGAAGATCAGTGTGTGGACAGAACCGAGAAACGTTACCAGAGTTTTGTAGAGCTACCCAATGACCAGGCTCACTGCAGTTGCAGGACTGTGCACATACTATCCTATGGTGACACCAGACCCGCTGGCATGGTGTGGGGAGCAACAGTCTGCCATTCGACTTCTTGTTCCGCGGCGTTCTGCACGTAGTCCGTAGATGTCGAGCTATTGCGCGTTCACCTGCTTGGCCACTTCTTCTCGATCCTCAAACGATTCATCTTCCAGTGGCAGATGGTTCAGGCAATTGGTGAAGCCATTAGTACGTGGTCTTGCGAATGGCAGGTTCTGCTGCAGGGGCATTGCTTCTAGTTGTGAAGTGCTGGCCACAATTTTCCGGCTTGTGATCATGCTCGCACCACTGTTCCCACTTGCGCTCAGGACCTGACATCTCCAAGCACTGGCTGCTTTCCAGTTGCGCTGCTGTAGCAACCACAGCAGCATGTCTACTCTCGAAGAGGCTTACAAACAGCCTGCCCTCCCTCCTGGCCCACAGTATAGCGGCCTCTCTCAGGTACGTATGCAGCGATCTTTCACTTGTTCGCAAAACCTCCGATCAGGTTGCGCAAGATATGTATCTGTTGTCTCTCAGGCAACATGCGGTGTACTCCTCAAATATGTCAATTTCGGAAAGGGCTGGCGACACAGAGTGTTCGTCCTCAAGGACGGCGTTTTCAGATACTATAAGGTCTGCAGGAAGCTACTGAGCTGTACAAGCAAGGTCAGCAGCAAACTTACCTTCAAGCTTCTCCACTGACCCAATTTATCTTGCAGATCTTTGGGATGCATGGCATTAACCTACCAAACCTGCTTGACACCTTGCGGAAAGAGGGGGAAGTTGTCACAATAGGCACAGAGACTGGAGTGTTGGAATCTAAGAGGTACTGTTTGAACTGCAAATAAAATCTGTGGTTTGCAAGGTGGTTGTTTTCCTACATGCGCAGCTCTTGCAGGACATGTAGCAACTCTTTCAGGACAGCCAGTGACAAGAACGCAGAGCTGACTCCTCAGGGCGAAGTTCACCTTCAGGTAAAGCTTTGACTGGTGTAGTCATGATGTCTGCTTGTCTGGGCATGCAGGTTGCCTGAGATCAGGCTGCAGGTCTGTACGTTGTATATCACACTCATATTGTGTAGTTCTGCAGGTCTGCACAATACAGGAGTCTGATGCCGACTACATAAAGTTCTACGTCAACAGCGGGACAAACTCTATCCGGCTGCAAGCAGAGACAGAGTGAGCAGTGCTGTCGGCCGAACAGCTCAGTCTGATTGCTGTTGAGATGCAGACTAGTCTTGGTGAACGCTGTGCTGACAGCTGAGTGAATGTCTTGTTGTGCAGGGATGATAGGCAAGCTTGGTTGAGTGCTCTGCAGAAGTCTAAGGTATTTGTCACCTTGTTCCCTTTGTGTTCATCGTCCTTACGTAACTGCTTTACCATGTCTCACATTCACCAACCATCATGGAGACCGGTATATTAACATGCCCTGCCTGTGAACAAATTGAACATGACACATTTGCGTCATCTTGCCTGCAAAACCCTGGAACTGTCGTCTGCTCTACACTTGCTAGCAACTCATTCTCAGAACCCTAAATGTTGACCTGCATCAGGGGTGTATCAATGGCCAATTGGACTAGCAGTATACATGCAAGTCACAGCTGTGCATTGCAGAGCTCCTTTCAAGACGCATCAATAGGCTCCAGTGGGGGCATGCAAGTCAACGCCACCTCTAAGTCACAAAGCAGCAGGTGTGCTTCAGGCCTGAGCCGCCCTGCATTGTCATTCATTCACCAAATCCAGCTGGACTCCTGTTGCTTATCTATGTTGGGTAGCCCTCGCTTGTGCCAGCGTTCAACCCAAGCAAAACTGACCGGAAGATATTGTGATCACCGCAAGCGTCTCTGACTGCCTATAGCATCACAGAGGCCCACACTGTGTTGCTTGTCTACTTTGTGTACAGCAGCTGTAGGCTCAGATGCTCCTGAGTTACTTGGACCACAATTTGTTGCTTTGAAAGCTGTGCACAAGCCCGGGACTGCTGCAACGTGCGGCTCTGTGGTTTCCGATGCAGTAGTCACAAATGGTCTCAGGCCTGCAGCAACTGAGTCATTGCTGACAATGATTGTGATAGTCTGCTGCAAAGCTGTTGGCTGCTCACAACAGCTGCCACCACAGGGTTGCTTCTGGTGGCCCCAAGTTTCAAACAATGATGGGGGAAGTAAGGCAGCAGCTGGCGGCCAAAGGTGCTGGCCCAGATGTGCAGGCCTATGTCGAGCAGCTCCTGCTAGAGCGCCAGCAGTCTTATAACGGCTACATGACAGCAGAAGCTGACAAACGGCGCCACCTGCTGGACCATGTCAGCAAGTTGGAGGTGATACATTTCCTGCGATGCATGCTCCTTTCACCAAGGCACCAGACCTCTCAGTCCTTGGCGGCTGCTTGTAATTGTTGACACAGCTGGCAGATTTTACTGTTTTCTGTATGTCAGACGGGCACCCATGACCGCAAAACTGCAACGAAAGCTTCATATGTATGGCCAACATGTCATTGTTTGCTTTGCAGACATCAAAACATAGCACATAGCCAGCATTGATGCATTTGATTTGTTTGCCTGCAAGCAAGATAAGGTACGCACAGGACTGCACTGACGCAGCCACTTGCTTGTTGCAGAATGAGAAGAGACAGCTGGAGACCAATCTGGTGGTTGAACAGCGCATCCAGAACAGGGAGACAGACAAGGAGTCTGTCCAGTCACATTCGGATGACGAGCGAGACGAAGATGATGTGGGGTCAGCTGTCAGCAACGAGGATGGTTCAGAGGATGTCTTCTTTGAATGCAACACAGACCTGAACCGTTTGTCCAGCAGACCACTCTTGACAGACGAGACCAGCACATCTGAGACTGAACAATACTATGACCAGTCCCAAGGTAACTTAGCAGATCGTTGCATGCACATGTGCCAGCTGTCCAGCTGTAACTTGATGTGGGCTCCTTTCACCCTGGGCTGATTGGTAGCTCCTCTGTCACAAACCACATCAGGCCTTATTGTCATGTATACTACAACTCAACATTGCACAAGACAG
>JAABVA010005902.1_pt1 | contig 10971 bp, 1 predicted proteins | sample 5560331 | NCBI WGS metagenome assembly JAABVA01 (sample SAMN12812661, study PRJNA571458) | rock metagenome | isolation source: Antarctica rocks | place: Antarctica: Victoria Land, Mt New Zealand sud | collected 2016-01-07 | reverse complement strand
GCCGGCAACGAGGAAAGATGTGTTGGTACAGGATTGACATCGTGGAAAAGCTTCCACGCCTCCACTGATGGCGTCGATGAGATTTTAGGCACTCTGAAAGGTCCCGGATGTGTGGACTTATACGTAATAAGTCGGTTTAGATACGATTCCAGCCTCGCCACTCGGATTGGCTCCTTTGCTGTTGGCAGGAATCCATCGAAATAGAGCTTGTCTCTTCAACAGTATTAGAATCCTTTTCGAAGCATTCTGATTTCCAAACTTACATGGTGACATTGTGTGTTTGCAGCTCGTCCAGGAAATAGACCGCGCTTTGACCGAGTTCAGCATATGTTGGTGCATTTTGAATTGCATTGTCCGCTCTGGACTTCGATGCGAGTAGTCGATGGTAGATGTGATAGGCCAGCCCTGGACCATCGATGATGACTTTGCTGCCACTGAGTTCGGCCGGAGTTGCGTATGGCTCAAGATAGGTGATCAGACGTGGGATCCCCATCATGAGTTACTCTTCGAAGAAACACAAGTATTGAAAGTAAGAAATTCTCGAGTGCCCAGTCGCAACATATCATGGCTTTCCATCAGCCCTTGCAATGAGCAAAGTATCCGGGTGTTCTTCTGAGGCTACGATACGCCTTTCATTCATCCTCAAAGTATTTGAGTACATGCACTGCGCTGGATAGTAAATGTGGTCGGTCACTGCTTGGATTGAGGTGTCAAGTAGAAACTGTTATGGATTAGGGAAGGAGGAGTGTGAATCGGTCCGTAGAAAGTTGTCCCTATTCGTTTACAGTATGTAGAGTATATATAGGAAATGATGACTAAGACATAAATAGAGGCACTTAGTAAGAGATGAATAAGCAATGATATCACATTCTTCTCTACTGCACAGTCACAACAGTTCACTGATGTAAATGCAGAGATTTACTTAACATTCTGTAAAATTTCTGTCTACAGTTCACATTCACATTGTTTTATTTCACTTCACATCACTATTGTCATTCAAAAGCAGCTAGAAGTGCAGATTGTTGTCATTATGATAATAAGATGAATTATTCACTGTTTACATTATTTATTTATATTATTGATTACAATTTCTCAAAAAAAATTCTCTTCTTCTTTCTTTAATTTTTAATCACACTTCAACTTTTAACTGTTACTTCATCAACTTATTAATTTTTTATTTACTTTATCATCATGTAAGCTTTCATGATATGTTCATAACATATCATTAATGTTTCATAAATCATTTCTTAAAATCTATATTTCACATCATGTTGCTACTGCTTCATCATTAGATACAGATGACAATAACTTAAATTAAAAGAAGTCTATTTCTAATTATATTTATAAAATTACTGATCATTTTTATTCTAAAAAAAGTTCACAAAACTCTTCTCTTAATATGTTGTTGTTTCAATTTTGATTTAAAGATTAACAATACATAAAATTAATTAAATATTTTACTTTTAATATTACTTTCTTTTCTCTTTTTAATGAATTAACTGCTGATCAGCTCAGCTTCTTATTACTTAATGTTTTAATTAATTTGCTGTTAAAAAGTTGACTTAAAACTGAGCTTAAGATGTTGTTAATAATTTAACAATTAATTCTGCACATCAATATGAATTTAAATCATTTTTGTACTCACTAAATATATTATGAAGTTGCTATTACTTACATTCATAAGAAACATGAATTAACTGTTTGTGACAACTGTGTGCATGAAGATAAGCTATTTACAATATGTATTTAAATTAAGTTTAATGACTGTTATCTTCTTTATAATTTGTGTATAAACTGTCATTGAAGTGCACAGAGTATTTGATGCAGCTTTTGTAAATATAAGTTTATATTAATATAATAATTATTTATTGTTTTAAATTATATAAAGTTCAAATTCTCTTTATCTGTCAATTCAGCAACTTCTTATCATCATTATATTGTCACTCTATTCACTGTTCTCATCATTATCATTAGTAACATTATGTTTCTCATTAACTACAATTATTTGTCAGTAAAGAATGTTTCAAGCACTGTAGATAAATTAAAGATGACTATTAAGATTCTTTGTCATTAAGTTAAAAAATTTAACATTAATGTATTTATTGTTCTGCTTACATCACTGTCTTATCTGTGTTAATTGCATTCTCACTCACTGTTATGTCATTACAGTGAACAGTAATTTTGCTTTAAATACAGTTTGTGCTCAGCTCATAACTTTTTTTTTTTTAATAAATAAATAATTAATGAAATTGCTTTGCTCTCAATACTATTATCTTTTAATCTATAAGAATCTTTTTTTTAAGTCTTTTATGTAGATTATACAAGCTTATATTTCTTTCACAGATCATCATCAAATCATTATTAATCATTATTAAAGTTAAAACTTTTTGATCTTTCTTTTCAGCTTTACTTCTTGTTTACTTTGACTTCAACTCATTATGTTGTTGTTGCAAGTCTTTATTAAGTTATTTTTAATCATTCAGTTTTTTCTTAATATTATGTAATGTCAGAACTTTCACTTTCTCTTAGTTATATCTCTTTTCTGTCATAAATGTTGAAATTAAGTTATCAGCATTTCTTTAACTTTTAATAGTCTTCTGTAATGCATTCATTACATTACTCACTTTAATCAAGATCAGTTCAGAAAAAGCAACACTTTAATGTGTTTTCAAAACATTCTGTAATGAAGATACAGATAAATTTACTTATTCATGACATTTTTATATCTTATAAATTGTCTTTTAAAAAAGATCTTCTTTCTCTCTTATTAAGAGCTTATATAGCTCTTTCTTTTGTCTGTAATCTCATTTAGCTTAAGATATAATTGAGAGTTTTTTATAAAAAGACAATGATGACTCTTTCTGTTTAAGAATCTTGTCAATTTTAAGATTTAATTGCTGCACAAATAATTTAGCTTGTTTCAGACTGCTTTACAGCTCTGAATTAGCTCAAAATTTATTGACATTAAAAATATATGCTTTTATAAGTTAATTATTATGAATTAAATTTCATAGAACATGTCTTGTGAACATTTTTAATGTATAAGTTTCTAATAAATGAGTTTTCAATATCTTATAAGACTTAAATCATTTAGCTTTAAACTTCTAAGACTCTTCATTTTATATAAGCACTCAGTCTTTTTTCTTTGTAGTGCTTAACTACATTGTTTCATTACAAATCATTTTCAATTCAATAGTCTTTTGTTGTTAAGAAGCAATGTTCTAGCTGCTTCTATGAAGTGAAGTAAAACTAGTATTAAAGGCTGAGTGAAGACTCTGTTTACATTGATTACAGTTAATATTTTTTTTACTTCTTTCAAAAACTCTCTCAATCAAGACATGCTCATAGGCAACACAGTTTAGAAATTTCACTAGACAGTATAATATAGCATAAGTATTCATTTCTTATAAAAGATTATGAGCTCAGATTAGCAAGAAGCTTCTTAAAGAAAGTACATACTTTTAGTGTAATGACAGCTAAGTATGTCAGCTATTGAGATTCATAGTCAATTTAACTTTAGCAGTATCACTGACTATTAAGATTCATAATCAATTTAGCTTTAGCAGTATCATTAATTATTAAGATTTATGATAAATTTAACTTTAGCAGAATCAGCATTTTGCAGTAGCTGAGTACATTTAACTTAGAAGATTTATAGAAAATTGATTTCAGCAAAAATTAACATTTATAATTGCTCAGAAAGCACTGTTCTTCAGTAGCTTAATATAAGTCATTAAGATAAATAAACATTATTATTTCACAAAATAAAAGGCACAAAAGCTTTCTATTTGTTTTACTTATATTATCTTCAATATATACATCATTATTTTACTTTATTCACTTCTTATACTATATGTCAACTATCATCATCATAAACTTCAACAACTTCTTTATAAAATAATAACTCATCTTAATTCTCATTTGCAAGAACTGCAATCAATGATTCATTCTTATAAGAAAATAATTAATAGAAGAAGATCTATAAAATATTATTGAAGTCTTAATAGTCAACATATTAATTAATGAATTCTCAGACTCATTTTTTCTCAGTAGTCTTAACTTTAGAAATCAGAAAATTGATATAAAGATTTTATATTGATTTATTATCTACATAAACATAGATAATTAAGAATATTTAATGAACAAAATCAATACAAAGAATGTTTAAAATATACTAAAGTTTAAGTACAAAAAGAAGCTGTAGATGATCAGAAAACAATATTTAATGAAGTTTATTAAATATAAAATGTCAGAAAATGTATTCATTGAAAAAGCATAAATTTATTTAAGCAAATTCAGCAGAAAGATTGTTGCAACTTAGTTTGACATAATTAAGTTATTCAAATCAGAACAATGATTTCAGATACTGCTTTAAGCACTATTAATTAAATATGTTATGATCTGCAATGTCATCAATACTCAGAACAATTTAGACATTAAGAGAAATCTATAAAAGCTTTAGAAGAAAGAGATATAGCTTAAGATTGATAAGACTGTCATTGTTTTGTAAATAAATAAATAGAAAGAAGATCAACATTTAATGAATTAGAACTGCAGTTCATTAAATCATTATATAATTAATATTAAGCAACATTATTGCAGATCATTTAGCTCAGACAGTAATCATTCTTTTTGTTGCTTTATTAAGTGCTTTCTTTATAACAACTCTTATTTCATTAAAGATTGCAAATTTCTTTTTAATGTTAAGCAAGATACTTAAAAGAAGTCAAGCAGATCAATTACAGTTAAGTTATACAGATTAACTGTAGTTAAGTTGTATTAAAAGTCAGTTTATAAAGAAAAAGAAAAAAAACATAAAGTCTTTAATACAGAAATTAATGACAATAATAATGATGACTTCTTCTTTAAATCTGAAAAGAAAAAGAAAATTAATAATGAAATTGCTGCTCTGTTTAAGAAAGCTGTCAGTAAAATGCTTAAATTTAAATAAATTATAGATTCTAAATTCTTCTTATACATAACTGATCAACTTCAACTCTTCAGTGACTTTCTTATATGAATGAGATGTCAACAAATTAAAGTTAAAAAAAAACATTTATACTTTCATTATTGTGAAGTAATCATCATGCAAATTAAGTCAGAAAATTCTGTAAGATTAAGTTTAACACTTTATATATTTAAATTTAAGATCAATCTTCTATCAAAAAAGTGAATGTACAAAATGAAACTGCATAAAAGCTTTAATCAATACTGTCTTTAGATGTATAATAAGCACAGTAAGACTATAATAAAAGCATTAAAGTAAGACAGAGTCTATATAATTAAATATATTGCAAAAAGTTTTAATGAATTTATTTTAATATCTATAATATATACATTACATTTAAAGACTGTCTTTTCTGTCACTACTTTAGATATAAGTTCTTATGTTTAAATTTATGAGCATAATCTTATGATTAACTTCTTAGACATTAACACTGCATCATTAAATAGAAAGATTAAGATTTATAAACTTTAACACTGATAATTTGCTTATCTTAATTTCATAAAGTTGCATAATCTTTATAAGATGACAATTCTTGAAAAGTCAATTCTCATTGTTAAGAACAACAAGAATATATGTAAGATTTATGCTTTAATTAAGTTCATCAATAAATAAGATTACACTGTAAGCAAAAAAAAGATTAATATTTTCATTTTTATCTTTATTGATATATGCAGCTCATTATTCTTGTTATTTAATGAATATCAGTACTTTCTGAAGATAATAGATAATCATTTCTGAAAGATATAAACAATATTGCTGAAGCAATATAATGAAACTTCACAGACACTGTAAGAATGATGATTAAAGACTGAACTTTAAATTGATGTAAAGATTCTTGCTGTATAAAGTAACAATAAAATAGAGTTAAAGTTCATTTTAAATGACTGATGCAAATCTTTTAACATTACATTACAATACATAATGCTCTACATATCAATTCAGAATGATGTTGTCAAAAGAGTTATTCAAATCACTGAGAACTTAGTGCACATCATAATTAAAGAAATATAATTATCAATAAAGTTCTAAGTGCAGACAGCACAGACTGATGCTTATCTTCATAATTAAATAGCAATTAATTTCTTAATTAATAGCAAATAGATAACTCTCAAGAAAGCTTTCATCAGTGTGAAGTTATTCATCAATTACATTTATATATGAAGATGCAAGTACTACAGCTATGTTGATCTCAAGTTATTATCTGAAAATAGATGTGACAAATTCATAAATTAAGAACAAATGAGAGTCTTTATAAGTTATATTGAGAAAATCATAAAGCAGTATTAACTTTAAGCTTTAGATCTTAAGTATATCATTAAAAATTACATTGTAAAGTTTGCTGAAAGTAAAAAGAAAAATACTGTTAATTTTAAACTGCAATAATAAACATTAAATGCTTTTCTGAACAGAAGATCTGTTAAATATTTATAAAAAAAGTTAATCATTATGAAGATCACAGCTTCAGATCAGACACTTATAACTTAAAACAGTAAAATATAGTTTAACTTAATTACAGTTAAGATTAATAAGTCTTAAGATAAACAATATGAGATTAAGTTAACTGCAGTTAATTTAAATAAGTCATTAAATAAAAAGATCAATACTGATTAAGTTAAGACAATAATACTTAAAGAAGTCAGAACCTTTCTGTGCATTAAGATTTTAAAATGAAAAAGAAACAACAATGATAACAATTAAGATGTAAATGAGTTCTTAATTAAAATATTAAGAGTTATACTGATACTTATAACATTCTTTATAGACAAAAAAGATTTTATAATTAAATCTGACATTTTAACATCTGTCATCTATGCTGAAGAAGTGAGAGACTCAATTTAAAAAGAAATGTAAAAGAACATTATTTATACAGAACTGACAGTCTTGATGATAAATGAGATATAAAAAGAGACTGTATCATTAAGAAAAATTAACATTATGATCAGTAAATGAATCTTTAAACTTAAGTTGAACATCAACAGATTCTTAAATAAGCTTAAGATAAGACTTGTGACAAGAAGCTTTTCATAAATATATAATGTTAATTATAAAAATATCTTTATTCTTATTATTAAATTTAACACTCTGTAAGTCTTTCTGACTATTATTGCACTTAAGAATCTAGAATGTCATCAAGTAAATATCAATAATATCTTCATAAAATTCTTTCTGAAAAAAACAATCTATATAACATTTTTTTCTAAAGTCAATGTTGCATTTAATCATGTTCTGCACATACTGTACAGTCTTTATGATTTTAAGTAAGTCACACAGAACTGATATAAACAATATATTATTAAATTGCTTAAATTAAGTTTTCATTAAAGTAAAACTGACTTCTGTTTTTTTCTTTATAGCATTAAAAGAATTATGCTGCTTCTTTATATAAACAATATTATTGTGACTTCAATAAATCTATTACACATTCTTTGATTTAAGCAAGCTCTTATGAGCAAAGTTCAAAGTTAAGAACTTAAGAGAGATACAGAAAATTCTTAATATTTAAGTTATATACAATTATAAAATGAGAATTCTGTATCTGAATCAGACTCATTATATAAATAAGATATTAAAGAATTTTTATATGTAATTTAATAAGCACAGAGTCATCAGCATTTCACTTAATAGATATGATACTTTTTATTTTATTAGTTTAACTGATTAAAAAATAGATTAAAGACAGTATTAATAAATAATTAAAAGCTTAATGTATATAGTAATTCAGATTTAATTAAATATCATCTTCATATTAAATTGATTAAGTCAATATCTCAGCAATTTTGTAAAGCATTATAAATATATATTTAAGAAATTACTGCAGTACATAAAATCAATTATTAATCTCAGCATCATGTATAACTTTAATGAAAGTTAAGTAATGTTTAAATACTCTGACTTTAACTATGCTTTAGATAAGCAGAATTAGAAATTAATTTTAAAGTATATCTATATGTTTAAAGATGAATCAGTATTGTAAATAAGTTAAAAGTAAAAGTTTATTATCATTTTAATCATTAAGACTGAATATATAATTATGTCAATGTATATAAAGATTGAGATTTGACTTAAACAGATATTAAAAGACATAAACATAAATAAATATCTTGAAGTCAACTTACACTGCATAAACATTTAAAAGAATAAAGCTCATTAAACATCTTTATTTATTCAGCTTAAAGAAAATAATTAAGTTGTTTTGATCTTGATTAAGAACACATATATACATAAGTAATTAAAATACATTAATGTCTTTTATTATAACATTTACAATCTGCATAAGCACAATCAGATTCAGATAGACTTTATGCTCAGTTAAGAAACAATTGTTAATGAGCTTATTAAGTCTCTATCTAAATAGATCTTTAAGCAATTCATTAAATTTATGAGATTTATTATTAATAATTAATTAAATTTTTAAATGATTTATTGAACTCTTAACAATGCATTTAGTTATCTGATGTTTGCTGTCAGTAAAAATCAATAAATACAGTCTTATTAAATGAAAATGTTAAGAAGCAGTGTTTTAGCTGCTTTTATGAAGCAAAATAAAATTAATATCAAAGATTAAATAAAGACTCTGTTCACATTGACTGCAGTTAATATTCTTTTTACTTTTTTTAAAAACTCTCTCAATCAAGATATACTCATAGACAACACAGTTTAGAGATTTCACTAGACAGCATAGTATAGTATAAATATTCATTTTTTACAAAATTTATAAAAGAATTTTATTAACAGTTACTTAAATCATTTATATCTATTTAATCTGTTTTAACTGATCTTCAAAATCAGTTTCTCTCAGCAATCAAAGATTGTTTAAGTTGTCTAATAATTGTAAGTTTATCTTATACAGTAAATAGAATGAGCTCTGTTTAGTTGTATTATGAGCTTAAATTTAAGTCATAAAAAGTGCTTACAGTAAGTATTTGTCTTATAATTGAGTTGATTTATTCATAAGATATTTTGTAAGCATGAAGCTCAACATTTTATTTAGATTTTTTATCTTTTCATTTATACAGAAATAATAGAAAGTCATTGTTCTATGTTAAGTTCTGAGCTTTTTCAAATAGTAAGTCACAACACAGCTAAGAAAGTTTGTACTGTTATTGAATAGTAATTTTCTTAATGAATCATAATTTATAAAGATTTTGTTACACAGAAAATCTGCACTTATTGTTTTCATTGCATTCAGAACAGCTTTAGTCACAGATCAGTCTGTAATATAATTAATTATTGTTATAACTTAGCAGTTTTCTCAGAGCATTTAAGATAGTATGTTTATTATATTGATTTCTTATCTTTTAAACAATAATAAATTCTTATAAATTAAATATAAATATTCTTTGATCTCTTAATGTTTTCAGAGTTGTTGAGCAACTTAACAGTTAAGATAATGCTTTGTAAATGATTTAATATTCTGCAATAATTTATGTTATTAAGCTCAAAGTTAAATGACTTTTAACAGTTCTGACACTTCTAAATGTCTATATTTGATGTACATATGTTTTAAAAAGTTTGCACAGTACTGAAACTGTAAAAATAACACTTTGTTATTGTTTTACTTTCAAATTAAATATAGATCATTTAATTCTGAATTATAACACAGTTAAAATTGATCTATCACATCATTTTTGCATATATGCTTGCAAAGCAATGACTTTTCAAATTTTATATCATCTTTCAAATATAATATCATTGCTTTCTTTCATTTCACATTGTCTAGTCTTCACAGAGCATTTAAGAACACTTTATTTGCTGAATTTTTCTTTATGAAATTAAGTTAATGATTAATTGAATCTGATACAACAGCCTGAGCTTCAGATCAATATTGAATATTGAGGTTATATTGCTGAAATTTATTAATTTATTGAGCTAGCTGTTTAAATAAGTATGATGTATTCTTTAAATATTGTAGATCTTCATAATTCATAATAATAATTATAGTATAATCATTTTCAATATAGTACTGTCAAGTTTAAAGTACATGCTTAATGATCAATAACTTCTTTTTATAAACAGAATAATTGAACTCTGCATCTTGTAACTTTCAATCATCATAAATAATTAAATAAAGTTTCTTATTCATTTCATTCTGCATCAGAGCACAGTCAATTACTTATTTAAAAGTGTTTATTTCAATAATAAACAGTTTGTGTACAGTTACTTAAATAAGTATTGATTTAAATATAAATGCATTCTTAAGCTGTTGAAAGACACTGTTATGTAATGTATTTTAAATAATGAATCAATTCTTCTTTATACATAACTCAATGTTGTTCTTCTTAAACAAATTCAATAGCAGTGCTGCAATTCATATAAATTCTTATACAAATCATCAGTAATACAAATAGAGTGACCATCAGGTCAGGTCAGGCCCAGATTTTAGAACTTAATCTGACTCATCAGGCTCTACTTTGCAACCTGATTTGACTCTGTGCAGAATCAGATTTCAGACAGAATCAAGTCAGACTATTCTTGACAGTTCAGATTAAATTAGAATTAGTTAACTTCTGTTATTAAGCAGCTTTATATTAACAGCAGCTACTATTGCAACATTTTTAATTAACATTGCACACAATTCTTCTTGTTTAACTACATATCTGCTTTACAAGCATTATATATGAGCATTATTAACTTAATTATCAGATCACTCATTCTTTACAGAGCAAAAATACATTAACTAGTACACTCTATCTTTTTAATAAATCTGCAATGTATAAAAAATTGCTTTCATCTTTTGCAATTTCTCTGATGTTATCAGATTCTCTTTCTTATGTAGCTTGACAACTATATCATAAATAAGTTATGAAAGAGATTCTTAATATACAAGAACTTATATTTTCAAAAAATGTATAAAGATATGTCTCACTTACCTTCTGCAAATTCATAATGACTGACTGATTTCACTTTAAGCTGTCATTATACTGATTAGAAATCTCTTCAATCAGCAGTGAAAAGAATTTTGA
>JAABVA010005901.1_pt1 | contig 10971 bp, 8 predicted proteins | sample 5560331 | NCBI WGS metagenome assembly JAABVA01 (sample SAMN12812661, study PRJNA571458) | rock metagenome | isolation source: Antarctica rocks | place: Antarctica: Victoria Land, Mt New Zealand sud | collected 2016-01-07 | reverse complement strand
ATGTGGAACATGAGCTTCCCCGTTGGCGTGGTGGTATCAATGTTCTCTTTGAGACTTTGCAGTTCAATGCCTCACTCGCTCATCTGGTTGACTGTCTCGATGAGGTGACGTAGCGATCTCTCTTCAACATGAGCAGGGGACAGGAGAGTCGCGAGATGAGGCACCTGTATGGTCGAAGCTCTGGACAATCCCGCCACTTTCTGTTATACTGACTCGTGACAGAAAACTCATAACAGAATAGTCCTTCTGTTATGAGTTCGAGCAAGCAAGCAGTGAAGTGTATTTTTCAGATTGAGCGGGAACCAACGCGTGTCGTATCGAAAAGACGGTCGCCGTGAGCGGAAATGAGCGCGAAAAACTCGTGACAGAAATTTTTGAGGGCGAAAATGAGCGCAACACGAACAACGAGAACACTCCAGGCAAGCATCCCTAAAGAGGAGGAGACGAGTGTCGCTGAGGAAGAGCTAGACGTTCCTTTGCTGCCTGTCTCTCCCGATGCCAGCTACCCGAACCCCAATCTGCCATTGCATCTGGACAACGACGATCTCCTGCATCTCACCGCCAATAGCTTTGTGAGTGCCAGAACCATTGCCCTTGGACAAACGGGGGCAGGCAAGGGCAATGCCGGAGCCTTGATCAACGAACTGTTGCTGGAACATGGCCTCCCGATGACCATTATCGACCCGGAGGGCGAGGCATGGCCCTTGAAGCAGCTCGCGAAGAACTTGCTGGTGGTCGGCAAATCAGCACATGCGGATCGTGAGTATGCACCAGAGCAGATGGGTCGTCTCGCCGAACTGTCAGTCGAACAAGGCTTTTCCGTGATCCTTGATCTGGATGAGTATAGTGACGAGGAAATCTTCGCGTTGCTGGTGCCCTATCTCAAAAGTCTCTGGAAAACCTGCAATCGGCTCCGCCGTCCCTATCATCTCTCGATTGATGAGGTGCATGAATTTGTGCCGCAGCAAGGCTCAACGCCCGTGAAAGAAACGCTCATCCGCATTGCCAAGAAGGGTCGCAAGCGTGGACTGGGGATGCTCACCATGAGCCAGGATACCGCCAGCATCGACGACAAATTCTTGCGCCAGACGGATATCCGTATTCTTTTGCGCGTCAGCTATGATTCCGATCTCAAACGCTATCAGACCCTCATGCCTGCTCTCCCCAATAAGACAATTGAGCAAGGACACCTCGTCATATGATGCTTGAAAGGGGTGCGCAGTCAAAGTGGGCAAAAAAGAGGGATCAAAAAAGCCTCCAGTTTCAAATGAGGTACAATAAGAGAGGCATCGCGACGTATCATGTTTGATGTATTTGATCAGTACAAAGTGGGCAAAAAAGAGCGGTAGCTGATGAAAACGTATGAGTTGCTAACCTACTCTCTTCTGTCGACCCTCATGGGTCAAGGCAGAAATGAAAGAGAGATGAATTTGTACTTGAAGTGATCGGAAATTCACTGAAAGAAATTTCTAATAGTATCGAAATTGCTCTCTGGAAGTACCATTTCTAATAATTTAAAGGCTACTTCTACTCCCGTTTTAGGAGAGGACGAAGTGATGATATTTTTGTCGATGACAATATCTTGACTCAAAACAGTTACATTGTACGAGACCATTTCTTGGTGTCTCTTCCCCGGAAATGTTGTTCCAGAACGCCCTTTTAATACTCCAGCTTTGGCAACTGGAATACCTCCTGTACAAATAGAAGCAATTGGTTTTTCAGCACGATTAAAACTTCTAATCGTCTCTAAAAATTCCTCTGCAGAAGCATCTTCATAAAACCCAGATTTACTATTCCCGCCAGGTATCGCTAAGGCATCATAATCATCTACCATAATTTCTTGAAGTAACTTATTTGGTATCACTGAAAAACCAAAAGCACATGATAATTTTTTGTGTAAGCCGACAGATTCTACATCTACGGTGATGCCACCATTCTTTGAAAAACCGATGACATCTGTGAAGGCTGAAGCCTCATAGGCTTCAAAACCATTTGATAAGAGCAATAGCACTGTTTTCATAATCTCTCTTTCCCCCTGAAATGGCATTGATGGTTAACTCAGAGCATCTCCTGTAGATCGAAAGTCTGTATCAAGAGCCAGAAGAGGAAGTTGGAGCACATCCGGTTTTCTCTGCGGCTTTTTCCGTGCTGCGTAGTCAGGCAGTTTCAGAAAGAGCAGCCATTCATCAGGGCCAAGTGTCCACAGAGTGAGCTGCGGCGACCGGTAACCTGTCTCAATCACGCGCGGGTTTTTGACCTCTTTGATGTGTCTATTGTCCTCCGCCCATTCCATCGTGTAGAAAGCCAGCTCTGTGTCCTGGTATTCAATCTTGAGCGTGCTGGTGTAAATGCTCACCTGAATGCTCTTCCTGGCAAGCCCGGCCTCCGCATAGAAGCGCCATCTGCGAAAACGAATGTATCCTGATCGATCCAGGTGGCGGGTAAACTCTGTGGCGAAGAAGATGCGGGCAAGTGTTGGCTCAGGGACAGGATGTGCTAACACACCACGCAGCACATCCTGGGGGCTATGGCGATTGTCCTGACGTTCTCGATGCGCGAAGTGGATCTGGCAGTTGTAATCCCGAATGAATTTACGATGGGCCTTCTTCATCTCATCCAGCGTAGGTGCTTTGTTGAGGTAGTAATCCGCGAGACGCCGCATAATCCCGAAATGCGCCTCTATGTAATTTTGCCAGCTCTGCCTGGGATCAATCCGCTCTTTGCGAATATCCAGGGCCTCGTAAATCGCCATCGCGCGTTTTGAATAGAAAACCCCACCACTATCCGTCACAATAGCCTCTGGAGTACCGTAATTACGCAGAGCTTTGGCCAGTACCCGCAGGTAGGCAGCAGTGTCCTGCCTTTCCGAGATGGCAGAAGCAAGGAGCATACGTGAAAAGTTTTCCAGAATACTAATTACATATACCGGCCCTTTGATATCTGGTAGCTGGTGATGCTCGATATACCTGATATCGATGCTCCAATATTCGTGCCTCCGAGAGGCTTTGAAGGGCATCTCTTTCTTCGGTTTAGCTGGACCTTTGGGCTTGTCCCATCCATAGAGGGCACGATTTTTTGCCATGATACGACCACAGGTGCGCGGGGACACCTTGATCCCCTCCTGGAGCAGGGCGGCGTGCATGCGCCATTCCCCAATGAGGGGGTTTTCCTGCTTTTTGCGAATCTCATTGGTAACTTCGAGTGTAACCTTTCTTGGCACTTTGCGGGCATGCGACTTGTCATCCAGTCCCTTGACCCCTTCCTGCACCCAGCGTTTCAGTGTCGTGTACACCGTCTGTTTGCTCACCTGCAAATATTCGGCTATGGAAGCCACAGACCATCCATCAGCATGAAGCTGCACAATGGTATGGCGACGCTGCGCTGGATCAGGGATGTCGTTGAAGAGAGGAAAGCGACGCATCTGGATGGATGGAGGTGGGCCAGAAGCCAACACTGTCTTGATCGAATGATGAGAGGGCTGCCGATGAAAACGAGTATCGCAGATTTCTGCAATCTCACGGATGGACATGTTCGGCATTTCCACGCGCAGATCGACAATTAACTGACGCATATCCGGTGGCAGGCTTCGTGCAGTCTCTTGCGGCTGCTTGCGCGGTCTAGACGCAAACAGACTCACCATCCCCTGCTCGTCAAAGGCATCTGCTTTTCGCTCCAGGCTGGTGCGTGGCTCACCTATTTCTTGCGCCCGCTGAATAGCTGGATCACCGAAAAGTACGACGGGCCTCAAGAGTTCATAGGCCGTTTGCTCCGGCCAGAGGGTATATTGTCGAATGGTCTGCCATTCTTCGGTATGCTCGCGCTGAACTTGCTTGCGTTTGGGCACCGCGCTCCCTCCAACACGATGGAATAGGCTGATGCATCAATCATACCTAGATTTTTCTCCACTTGCAAGTATCCGGGCGTTTTTTGCCCAATTCGAGTGCGCACCTCTTTCAAACATCATATGACGAGGTGTCCTACACACCAGATACCGCTTTCTTGATATTGCTGAATCGTCACCCCGATAGGTCCGATGAAAGAACATTTTCCGTTTTTTTCAGGCAGAGTTGACTGCGCTTCATTTCCCACAGGATCACGGTGGGCAGCTCGCCCCACACGTTTTGATGGACGAGTCAACGGCACCGTTGGTGTGGGCGGAGAACTTGGAAAATCTTTTGGGATCGCCGACGCTTTCCCTAAGAGTTGTTGCAGTTCCTGCTCGCTTCTTGCCTTTGCCTGCTCAATTTTGAACTCTCCGGTTCGGGCTTCCGTTTCCAAACGAAGCCGTTGATCGGGTTTGAGTGCATGTTTGGTCAACTCAGCAATGGTCAACGTCGTTCCTCCTGCCTTGCACACACTACTCACCGTTTCCACTACCCAATCACCCAAGATACCCACACAGCCAATGCTCCACTCCCCGAACCATTGCCAGTGCTGGAGCATTTCTGGAATATCTACCTGCAACGGTATCTGGGAAAGGAGCGTTTTGAGGGCACTGATAAAGTTTTCGCACTCGTTTTGCTGAGTAAGTTGGTAGCGAGCAAAGTGCTCATCACGCGTGCGCCGTGCTGCTTGCCCATTCAGATGACAGAAATCATAGAGCGAATAATTCCCCGCTAAAATGTAGAGTTGGTTCGTGCGGTTCGTCAACGCTTTCAGCCAGTCGAGTTGTGCCCCTGGCCGCTGCGTTGGCTCTGACTGCATGAGATTTTGCGCCTCGTCAACACAAATGGCTTTGACTCTGGCGATTTCCAAACCATAGAGTACGGCGTCACGGACTTCCAGCCACTCGTAGGGGTCGAGTGTCTTCTTTCCGTGCAAACGGGCAAGGGGTAAATTGGCGATGCGATCCCGAACAGCCACATGTCCACGAAGTTCATGGAGGACCTGGCGATAGAAATCAAGACGCGCCGAAGACCCCACATCCTCTGGCAGGGCTTCGACGATGACGACCGGGGTGTAAGCGGGGTTTGGCTCCTCGGCCCGCGCTCGCTCAGCGATCCGCTTGAGTACAGTCGATTTGCCTACCCCGCTTGGCCCATAGAGTGCCAGCAGGCGATAACTCGTATGTTCCCCGATGGCATCGGAGAGCAAACGATCCATCGCTTCCAAAGAGGGGTGTTTGACTTTGTAATTTTGAAAGGCGTCTAAACGAGCTTGTAACACTGGATCAAGTGGTGGCATTACACATACTCCTCAAAGACAGGTATATGGGTTAAATCGATCTGAATCGGCTTGGGCGGTGTGTCATCGGCCTTGACCATCATTGGCTTTGGCTGAAGTGCCGTGTGCCGGAGCGTTTGTTCCTCGAAATCACGCTGGTGTTGGAGGGCAATTTTCTCCTCCTGCTCCACTTCCTGAAGGAATTGAGCCAGGATCGGCCCATTCAAGGTCTGCCGCTTCTGCGAATGCTGGCGCTGGTGTTCGCGCCATTCCTCGGAAATGAGATTCCACTCTTTTTCGGATCGTCCGTGCATTTGCGCATAGTTATCTCCAATACATTCCAGCCATTGCCCATCAATGTAGGCGTAAACGATCCCCATATCGAATGGCTCGAAGCGAACGGGGACAGCTTGTCCAACCACATCGGCTGCGTACATCCGTTCATGCCAGTAGTGCAGTCCATTGACGGTAATGCCGCGATTTCGATAGATTTTCGCCACACCGGTACGCGTGGTAGGCCGCGTTTGCATCAGGAATGCCTCTGAATATGCAATGATTCGATGGCTCCTCGCCCCAGCTAACTCCATCCCTCGTGCGTAAGCCTCGCGTGGACTCATGAAGAGTGCGGAATGCTCCATCTGGTCGTAGACCTCAGAGCAATACTCGGTCAGACGACGCGCAAAGGCTTCGAGTGTCCAGACCGCCAGGCGCTTTGGATCGACCTCGCGGGTCATTTGGCGAGGAACCTTGCTGGCCTGGGTATTCCCGCGCAATTGCTGTACAAACTCGGCTTCGGTGGTGCCAAACAGCCGCTCAACCACGGCACCAGCACGTGGCTCATGGGGGGGCCGCTCCACTTTCGTGATAAAGCACTGTGCGAGCAGTGCCTCAAAATACACGCTTTCAAACTCTGGACCATGGTCAACCACCACTGCTTGCGGAAGCCGCCCATAGCGTTGCACACAGAGCCGAAACGCCATCATGACCGAGCGGTAACTGGGTTCCTCATAACTGACATGGGCAGCGAGCATGCGGCGGCTGTAGGCATCGATCAAAAAGGTGAGCCAGGGACGAGCCAGGGGCTTTCCGGTGATGGACGAAACTAGCACAATATCGAGCGGAGTGTGATCCAGATGGGCAATGGCAAAGGGGCGATCCCCATGCCGTGGGGTAGTCTGGTCAAGGCGGTAAAACCAAGGACGCTCTTGATAGGCGGCACGCTTCCCATGACGAGTGGCTGTTACCTCAACCGTGCTAAAACGCCTGCGCTCACGATAAAAGGTTGCTTGGCTGACCGGGGATACGTTCGCCCGCGCACAGGCTTCTCGGTACAGTGCATAGACCGCTGAAGACCGCTTGGCTTGTGGCGTTGCATAGTGGGTGCGGAGAAACTCAGTAAGCAGGTCTTTAGAAGTGGCCTCAACACGATCTGCACGATTACCACGCTTGGACATATGGTCCAAAAGACCGAAATAGCCGTATCCTAGCCTCGCCTCAGCCTCTCGATAGGCTTTCTGCCATTTTTGCACAGCTCTAGCGGACACCGTAATTGGTTCGCCATGAATGTAGGCCAGGATCGCGCTCAACCGTTTGTCTGCTCGCTCAAGCTGCTTAGGACCAGCAGCAAGCAGAAGTGCGCGTGTTTCTTCGCTTAACGTGGATGGGGTAGTATCTGCAACCTCTTGTGCCTGCCCGGTGGCGAGCAGGTGTTCAAGGGACGATGGAGAGATATGAATTGACAAACCCACTTCTGGGCGTAAACTGACCATTTCTCCTTGTGTTTCGACTTCCCATAGCCTGCCATCAAAGCGGAGATGTCGAAACGAAGGGAGTAGCGCAGGAGAGGACACCTGCTGTATGAGGCCGCGTTCCGCTTCTTCGTCGGAGAGATACAGGACGACGTGATCTCGCTGCATGAGCGACGCCGATGAGAGCGGGGTAAAGATGCGGGAGTTCGCCAACAGTGCAAAGACAACATCGACCGGAAGATCAGGAAACGCCTCTAGCAACTGGGAAAGAGAAATACCAGGGACAGTAGTCAGCAGCGTGGTAACATGGACTTCTTGCTCTGCCGTAACGGGATACGGATGAACCCAAAAATCCTGGAGAAATTTGAGGTTTTGGATAAACAGAGGATGATATTCGTCGGAACTGCGCACGCGGTAGATTACTCCTACCCCTTGTGCAGCCTCTTCGCCAGGAGGGCATCGCCATCCCCCACCAGCCACCGGTTGATACCGTTCAGGCATCCGTTGAGCAAGCGGAGCAAGAGCGGTTTCTGCTTTCCACTCGTCAAATCCGATTGCATTGCGGCGCAATACCAAGAAATCCGGGGTATGCCATTGGGTTGTCAAACGACCTGATTTGGCGTGATAGTGCAGTTGGAGTCGCGTCGGTTGGTCATAAAACTCTAGCACCTCGTTATCACGCTCCATCAGGTAGATTGCCCCCAGTTCAACGAAGCTTTCAAACTGGATGGTGCGGCCCATTTTCACCGAAGGGTAGCGGCCAGTGATGTTAGAAACGCCGCTGCGCACCTTACGCACGGGCTGAGAGGTGCGGATACGCTGGATATATGCCTCTGTCTCAGGTGAAAGAGTATTACGGAGACACCAAGCATGAAACTCTTCATTCGTAAGCATGAACAATGCTTGCCTTTCTCTGCTTGATTACTGTACATTTGGGAATTCCATGGGTGGAATCAGGATACATCAGTGAGTGACCTGCTCTCTTGTCTCCGGGAGGACCCACTCACCGATGTAGCAACATGTTCGCTCACGGAATTCCCACATTGACACGAAGTTGACCAACCTTCTCGATGTACTGTAGGTGCTCCTTCTCTGGATCAGCAGTATCAGGTCGAGCGCGATTGGAGGAGTCCCGCGATGAGTAGCTCGACCATGCGGCGGCCTTCGTAGCGCGGGTCGTTGTCAACGCCAACGCAGAGGTTGGCGATGCCACGCATCAGTCCGTAGGCATCAATATCGGCACTGATCTCGCCGGCTTGGGCGGCGGCGGCGAGCAACTGAGCGCACACGGGCACGAGGCGGTCAAGGAAGTAGGCATGCAGCGCGTCGAAGCCGACGCTGTCGGGTTGCAGGACTGCGGCGAGTCCATGCTTCGTGACCAGGAAATCAACGAAGAGGTTGACCCACTGACCGAGTGCAGCGTGCGGCGAGCCACCATTGGTCAGCAGGGCCGGACCAGCCTCGGCGCAGGCCTCGACCTGATGGCGATACACGGCAACAACGAGATCCGCTCGCGTCGGGAAGTGGCGGTACATCGTCCCCATCCCAACGCCAGCCGCCGCAGCGATGTCACGCACCGGTGCCTCGACACCGGACGTGACGAACACGGAGGCGGCGGCGGTGAGTAACGCCTGCTCGTTGCGCTGCGCGTCGGCCCGCTTCTGCCGGGCTGGTTGCCCCGCTCCCTCGTCGATGGTAGTCATCGCTTCATTCCCTCAAGCAATAGCTTGACAAACGGAACAAAGTTCCGTATAATAGTATCGGAGCAGTGCTCCACTTTATCAGTATACTATGGAGGAATACAATCATGCAATACCGCACCCTAGGCCGCACCGGCATCGCGGTCAGCCAACTGTGCCTCGGCGCGATGATGTTCGGCGCCTTCGGCAACCCCGATCATGACGAGTCGATCCAGATCATCCACAAGGCACTAGACGCCGGGATCAACTTCATCGACACCGCCGATGGCTACTCCGCCGGTGAGTCGGAACTGATCCTCGGCAAGGCGCTAGCTGGCGGACGGCGCGAGAGCGTGGTACTCGCCGTCAAGTTCGGCGTTCCTTTCGGCGAGGATCCCAATCACCGCGGAGCGTCGCGACGGTGGATTACCGAGGCGGTCGAGGGCTCGCTGCAACGGCTTCAGACCGACTGGATCGACCTCTACCAAGTGGGCGTTCCCGATCCGAACACCGATATCGACGAGACCCTCGGCGCCCTATCTGACCTCGTGCGTGCCGGAAAGATTCGCTCCTTCGGCGCGTCGAAGGTTCCCGCCTCACAGATCGTCGAGGCCCAGTGGACCGCCGACCGCCGCGGACACGGACGGTTTCGTACCGAGCAGCCGCCCTACTCCCTGCTGACCCGCGCCATCGAGTACGACGTGCTGCCGACCTGCCTGCGCCACGGGATGGGCGTCTTGACCTACAGCCCGCTCGCTGGCGGTTGGCTGTCGGGCAAATACCGCAAGGACCAGGAGATCAGCGGGCCGGGCTCAGCCGCCCGCGCGCAGCGCTTCCCTGGGGCCTATGACGCCACCAACCCGGCCAACGCCGCCAAGCTCGCCGCCGCCGACGCCCTCGGCACGCTCGCTGACGAGGCCGGCATGACCCTCATCCAGATGGCGATCTCGTTCGTCACCCGTCACCCCGCGGTCACCTCCGCGATCATCGGCCCGCGCACCATGGAACACCTGGACGCCTACCTCGCCGCCGACGGGATCGACCTGTCGAGCGACGTGCTTGATCGCATCGACCAGATCGTTCCCCCCGGAGTCACGATCAACGTCGCCGACAACATGTGGAACATCGGCACAACAGCACTGAGCACCGCGTCTCGCCGCCGCTAATGTGTACATGTGGGAATTCCATGGGTGGAATCAGGATACATCGATGAGTGACCTGCTCTCTTGTCTCCGGGAGGAACAACTCACCGATGTAGCAACATGTTCGCTCACGGAATTCCCACATTGACAATTACCTCTTTCTCTTCCTCTTTCCGTCATAGTTGCTCTTCTTTCTGATGTAATAACTGGCTTTTCTTCGAGTATACCCGACGAGAAGGCAAATAACAAGGTATTCTCACATAAATATTCGTTTTCTCAGGAAAATTTTCGTCGATTGGCTTTGTACTCTTGTAGAGCGTTGTGGGAACCAGAGGAGAACAGAGGAAATACGCTGGCGAATTTTTATGGGAGAAAAACACGCTTCTTTTACTGCTCATGCAGGTTCTTCAACGAATTTTTTTGTGAGAATGGCGTCTTTATTTCTGAGAATTCACACTAGTTCTCTGAGAGATCCAGGAAGATTGCTTCTGACGAACTACAAACTACCAGCACATATGCTCAGATGGCCTGAGTTCCTGGATGATTATCTCTGAACATACAAGGGGTAAAAAGCTTACGTAGCTCTACCCCAGTAAACGTCTCACTATTTTTGGAATTCCCATTGGGATGAAGTTCGAGCAGTGGAGTTAACTCACCGTTAACCCTTGGTCGCACTAAAAGACATTCCCCAGTTGCGCTATCAGAAAATATATTGTTTCTGAGCGTATAGCTGTTGTAACTTCCACTTGTCTCATTTGCTATGTAAAAGTAGTTATAGCCACTACCTTTCAGGTTGGACTCAGCGTAGGCGTTCACTTCGTCTCCTGGATTTAGCCGATTGAGAGGGAGGTTGACCTCGTAGGTATCTATACCTGTCCCTACTTCTTCCCAGGAAGTACGCGAGATCTCAGACCGGACGCTCTATCGAGCACGAAGAGGAGCCGACTATGGCGTTCTCGCTCCCGCCTTCAAGAAAGATATCCGTGACCGACTGATTGTTGAGCAATGGGATGACCTCAGATGTTGCTCTTTGCATGCCTCATACCGATAATTATTCGCTCAACCACTCAGAGTATCTCTCCCCGTTGGTGGGATATTTTGTAGACCAGGCTGCAGAACATCCCACCCTTGAGTATGACGCACGAACCAGGGGTTGAATGTACCCTTCGAAGTCGCTCACACTTTCCTGACGCGGTACATCCAGCCAGGTCTGACAAGTTCAAGCTCTCCACGTTCACA
>JAABVA010005900.1_pt1 | contig 10971 bp, 7 predicted proteins | sample 5560331 | NCBI WGS metagenome assembly JAABVA01 (sample SAMN12812661, study PRJNA571458) | rock metagenome | isolation source: Antarctica rocks | place: Antarctica: Victoria Land, Mt New Zealand sud | collected 2016-01-07 | reverse complement strand
GGTACCGGGCATCCCCTGCGTCGTCCCGGGGCGACCGTGCGGCCGGTCGCCTGGGCCGCCGATGCTGGTCGGCGCGTCCACAGCGCCCCGCACGCTTGAGAGCCGGTCAGCAGGGGCGCCTCTTGGGGGCGAAACGACACCGGGTCCTGCCGCGTCGACGGTCGTCCTGGCACCTCGGATCGTCGCGAAACGAGGACAACGAGGACGACGTGCCGTGACCGAGCAGCGACGGTCTTCTCAACCCCTGCGATGTCGATTGTCGGAAGCTGCAACCCACTGGCTGACCGGTCTACCGAGGTGACGATCGGACAGGTCCGTTGCGGTGATTGAGGACCCGCAGAGGAGGTCCACATGCGTACAGCTTCACCGGCTGCTGGTGCCGCCGCGGCTACTCCGTCGCGCCGCGATGGTCGTCGCCCGTCGACTGCCGGGTGGGTTGGCATACCGGGAACTGACCGGGATGCCAAAGGGCTTTGCTCAGCTCGCGAACGGGGTCTCGGGTGACCCTCCCATCGCCGTGTCGTGTAGCGGTCACCTTTTCCATGGCAGCTTCCGGCAGTTGAGGTGACAGCCTGACCGGACCGCCCGGCGGATCTGACGCCGTGCACCAGGGCCGGCCTCGGCGGTTCCCCCATGTCTCCGCGGCGTCGGGCTGGGCGGCTCAGTCGCCACAGCTGCCCGGAACCGCACCATCCGTGAAGCCGAACACTCTTCTCGTGCCGGCGCGGTCGGAGCAGGGCTGGTTCACCGTGGTGCGGCTAACGCCTGTTCGGCTGGGTCTTGGCGGTGGTCAGGTTGCCCCCGGTGGGGCCTGGCGCCGTGGACTGGAGGGTGTGTGCTCCAAGGCCGGCCTCGAATCGGGGCGCGGGCTGACGAACGAACCCCGGATGGGTGGCCTGCGCGCGGAGGATCGGAGTCATGATCGCGACCCAGATCCTGCCGGCGGCGGCGCCGCCGGTGGCCGATCCGATGCGCACCCCGCCGATCTCTTGGTTGTCGACGGACTTGAGGATGCTCGGACGGGCGACCATGAGGGACGCGGCGAACTGGGCGTTGTATCCGTTGAACCAGACTGCGTTGTGGCGGTCGGTCGTACCGGTCTTCCCAGCAGTCGGGATACCCGCGATGAGCGCTGGATGAGCGGTACTGGCCGGGTCCAGATCGGCCTGGACGTCGTGGTAGAGGGCCCAGTTGATCGCGTCCGCGACCGGCGTGGGAATCACCTGGGCGCATCGGGGGGTCACGTCGTACAGGATCCTGTTGGCGTCGACGTCAACGATGCGGGTGATGACGCGGGGTGCGCAGTACACCCCGCGGGCAGCGAGGGTCGCGTACAGCTCCGACATCTGCAGCGGTGAGGTGATGTCGGTCCCGAGGGTCAGGGTGGACACCTGCTCGAGGGGGGCGGGGGTGTAGCCGGCCCTGGTCAGTCTGGACTGGGTAATGCCCAGCTTCCCGGCGAGCCGGGCGACCGGGCACAGTCCGACCTTGCCCTCCAGCTGCATGAAGTAGGAGTTCACCGACTCCCAGATGCCCTGCAGCATCGTGATCGATCCGTAGCTCTGGTCGGCTTCGTTGGTGAGTTTGTAGGACGGGTCGGTGGCGTTGTGTCCGTCGCAGGTGCGGTATCTGAGGCCGATCTTCTTGATGGTGACCCCGCTGACCGCGGTGATTCGGTAGCTCAGCGGCAGGCCTTTCTCCAAGGCGACAGCCATCGTGATCGGTTTCATCCCTGATCCGGGTTGAAACCCGGCGGAGCTGCCGTAGCGGGTGGGCACGGCGTAGTCGATGGAACTGGTCACCGCGTTGAAGGGCTTGGAGTTGCTGATCGCGAGGACGTCCTCGGTGCCCGGTTTGATGATCGCGGTGGACACGATGGTCGAGTCAGTCGGGCGGGTCTTCGCGGCCAGGGCCCGGTCGGCCAGCCGTGACACCACCGGGTCGAGAGCCGTGAAGATCTTGAGGCCGCCCCTGTTGAGGCGGGTGTCGCGTTGCTGCGCAGTCGCCCCGAGGAACCCCAGCGACGGGTCCCGCTCGAGAATCTTCTGGACGTAGTCGCAGTACCACGGGGAGGTGTCCGCGGCGGCGCAGCTCAGCTTCGGGACCGTCCGGTGGATCGCCAGCGGGGCTGCGACGGCCGCGTCGTAGGCGGCGCGGGGAATGTGGTGGAGCTGGTACATCTTCGCGAGGACCACGTCGCGGCGGAAGCGGGCCTGCACCACATGGGTACCGCCGGCGGTTGGGTCGTACAGCGACGGGGCCTGCACCGCCCCGGCGAGCATCGCCGCCTGCGCGACGGTCAACCGCGCCGCGGTGGTCGCGAAGTAGTACTCACTGGCCGCTTCCACCCCGTACACGTTGCGCCCGAACGGCGCGATGTTCAGATAGCCCGCGAGGATCTGCCGCTTGGTCAGCCGGCCCTCCAGCGCGATCGAGTACTGAAGCTCCCGCACCTTCTCCGCGAGCCGGCGGTGCAACAGCACGGTGCTCAGCTCCGCCGGTGTCGTCGCTTGGTTGATGAGGATGTTCTTGACGTACTGCTGAGTCAGGGTCGACCCGCCCTGTGAGGAGCCGCCTTGGGCGTTGCTGGCGAGCGCACGCAGCGTTCCCCGCAGATCCGCGGCGCCGTGCACGTAGAACCTTTCATCTTCGATGTCCACGATCGCCTGCTGCATCGGCGCGGAGATCGCGGTGATCGGAACGTACACCCGGTTCTCGCGAAAGAACGCCGCTATCAACCCTCCGGTTCGGTCGTAGACGTAGGTCCGGCCATCCAGGTTGGGCACTCTCAGCTCGGCCGGGAACCGGCTGACCGCCTTGGCTCCGGAGTTGGTCCCATACGCCAACGCGGCCACCACCGGCGCCCCCAGGGCGGCGGCGAGCACCCCGCACAGCGTCGCGATCCCGCAGAACCCGAGCAGCAACGCCACTTTCGACGTCAGCCACCGCCACCCCCGCACCACTGCCACCATGGCGGCGACAGTAGAAGGCGGTCACCGCCGCGACCACCCGTCCAGCCGGACCCGCATCACCGCCGGCCGTGACCTGTCGGGGGCACCGTCAGGCGGGAGTGCTGTCTCTGAGCCGACCCGGACCGGGGGGACCTGCGGGCCCGGTGGGCACCGTGGAGCCATCTCGACGCAGCGCGGGCGGGTGTGCGGTTTGCCGCCCACGGAGCTGTTCGTCCGGCGTACGGACGCGCGGAAGGTCTCATTCCCGGTCGTTCGTCGACAGCGCCGCCGGCGGGTCGTCCGCCCCGTCGTCTGCGCAGCGGTTCTGGCCAGTGTTCGTCCGGATTCTTTGTCTCGGTCACCTGCATCGAACACCCTGCGAGGGTCTGCGATGCGTGACAACCCAGGGAGCTGGACCTGATGGGCCATCTGCACTCCGCGCACGACCACGAGCACTCCCACGACCACCGTGACCAGGACGGCACCGGGAGCCCCGCTGAGGTTGCGGGTGGGTCGGAGGCTTTCGACCTGACCATCCCCGACACCGACATCTCCCCGTCGGCGCTGGGACGGCGACGGGTGTTGCAGGGTGCCGGCCTGCTCGGTGCGGGCATGGGCGCGGCGTCGGTGTTCACCCGAGCCGACACCGCCGCCGCCGCCGGGGTCCCGGTGGCCGCGCGGACCGCCAACACCGGTTCCTACCTGTGGCTCGGGGGGGATCACCACATCCACACCCAGTACAGCCCCGACGCCCAGTACCGGGTCATCGACCAGGTCCGCCACGCATCGGACAACCGGCTGGACTGGATGGTCATCACCGACCACGGGAGTGCCGCCCACGCCAAGTTCGGCGTGGACAAGGTGAATCCCGACATCCGGGCCGCCCGCCGGGCGACCCCCGGGACGCTGGTCTTCCAGGGCGTTGAATGGAACATCCCGGCAGCCGAGCACGGCACCGTGTTCGTGCACCCCGGAGCGCGGGAGGTCGAGGTCCTCCAGGGCTTCGAGCAGGGCTACGACGGCGTCGTGAAGAGCGCGTTGGATCCCACTCCCGCCAACGAGGCCCTCGCGATCGCCGGGCTGGCCTACCTCGCGCGGGCGGTGCGCGGCCGCCAGGTCGCTGATGCGTTGATGCTCGCCAACCACCCGGCCCGGAAGGGTCTGGACTCACCGCACGAGATCCGCAACTGGCGTGACGACGGAGCCCGGATCGCGGTGGGCATGGAGGGCGCCCCCGGGCACCAGGCCGCGGGTATCAAGCTACCGCTGGGGCCGGGTCAGGGTCGCGGCGGCTACGACAACGCCCCCACCGCGGCGTCGTTCGCGGGGTATCCCGCGGAGAGCTACCGCACCTGGGGCGGTTTCGACTGGATGACCGCCACTGTCGGGGGCCTGTGGGACTCCCTGCTCGCCGAGGGCAAACCGTGGTGGATCACCGCGAACTCCGACTCCCACAAGGTGTACGCCGACTGGTCGAAGAACCCTGTCGACAACGTGACCAGCGCCCCCTGGGACGCCGCCGGGGACAGCTTCGACAGCTTCGGTAGGTACGGGGATCCGGTGTACGCCGGGGGGATCCAGACCACCTACAGCGACTTCTGGCCAGGTTTCTACAGCCGGACCCACGTCGGGGCCCGCACCCGCAGTTACCGGGAGGTCATGCGCGGGATGCGGGCCGGGCGGATCTGGGTCGACCACGGCGGACTGCTCGACGGCCTGGACGTCCGGTTGTCCGTTGATGGAGCCCACACCTCGGGAGTCACCCTCGGGGGGGTGCTCACCGTGAAGCAGGGCAGCAGCCTCACCCTCACGGTGAAGATCACCCCCGCAGCGGGTCCAAACCGGGCCCAGTTCCAGCCGAAGCTCAACCGGGTTGACCTCATCGCCGGTGACGTGGTCGGCCCGGTCGACGACCGTGACCTGTTCCAGGCGCCGAACACGAAGGTCCTCGCGACCTGGGACACCAGCTTGGCGACGACGGGGCCGTTCACCCTGACCTACGTGTTCCCCGACGTGCAGGCACCGTTCTACCTGCGGTTGCGCGGCAGTGACGGGAACCGCTCCGCGCCGGGCTATCTCGGTGCGGCGGTCGATCTCGCCGGGCCTGCGCAGGATGTCCTCGGCGACGCCGACCCATGGGCGGACCTGTGGTTCTACACCAACCCCATCTGGGCTCTCACCCCCAGCCCGCTGGACACCTCCCGCACGGCGCGCGGGCCACGGGCCACCGGACGGGTGTGACGACAACGACGCGGGCGGCGCGTCCGGCCAGCCCGGCCCGGGTGGCCGGGCGCGCCGCGGCCAGCGGGGTTCTTGCCGTGACCGCGGCGGTCGGGGCCTGCCCCGACCAGCGGCCCGACCGGGTCGAGCGGACGGTGCTCGGGGTGGCCACCGGGCACCGCGACACCTCGACCGTCGAGGAAGTCCTCGACGACCTCATCGCGGCGGCGGGCCCCCCGCCGGGTGCGGTGCTGTGCACGCACCTCGTCCGGTTCACCGATCTGCGACCCGAGGAGATCGCTGCCGGCGAGGGGCCGCAGGTCGCGGTGTCCCTCGACGTGCCCGGGCCGGCCGGCGCGGCCACCGCCGCCGCGGTGGCGGCCGCCTTCGACCGGACCGTCCTGCAGGTGCTCCTGCTCGCCGACGACGCGGTCACCGTGTCCACCACCGACGCACCGTCGGCTGCCCGCCTCGCCGTCACCGAGGCCCTCACCCGGACCGGTGGGCGCGCTGTCCTGTTCCCCGGCTCGACACGGCTGCCCGGGCGGGTCACCGTCGCTGAGGTCCTCGACCGCACAGCGATCGACACGATCCGCGGGGTGGGAGGGGTCACCGTCGCCGGCGCGGACACCATCTGGACGAGGAACTTCCTTCGGCCGGTGTACGCCCACGGCCAGCTCGTGCTGGAGGTGCAGGCAGCGGCTGGGGGTGTTCTAGTGGGATTCGAGGACCCCGCGCCGACCGCCTGCTGCGCCGCGCACAGCCCGCGGCGCCCCGCCGGGCCGCACCTCCGGCGCCGCGTCAGCGACTGAGGTCGCCCAACTGTCGAACCGCCGACCCGACTCGTCAGGACAGCGGAGACTCTGACAGTCCCCGCAAGGCGCGGTGCAGCTCGTCGAACGTCGCGGCTTCGGCGGCCATGTCCGATGCGGTCTCCTCCCGGCGGAGCCGAACCTGTTCCCGGACCACCGTGGCCCACCGGTGCGGCTCGTGGCCGGTGGCGCGGTCCGGTTCGGTGTCCGCGGCCACGAAGCGATGGTGACGGGCAGGTGACCGGAAAGCAAACGGTGCACTCTCTGGGTCGGGTCCGGAACAACGGTGCCGGCTGGACCGGTCCGCCCGGCGGCCAGCTCGAAGCGCGGCCCGAGAATTCTGAACGCCCGGGCGGCGGCCACTGGCAGGTCGGCGGGATACGCGGGGCGACGGCGTCGCAGTCGCACCGCACATCACGGGTGGACAGCCGCCGCCCTGTCCGTAGGGCCCGGGCCACATGTCGTAGGCCGCCTTGGTCGACAGGACCAGCTCGTCGCGCAGTGGTGCGAGGTCCTCGCGGAACACGCGGCCGAAGTTCGTCTCGGCCGAGCCGTAGGGCGGGCCGTAGTTGTTGGCGATGTCGATGTGGGTGACGCCGAGGTCGAATGCCCGCCGCAGGACCGCCCGCTGGTTCGACGCGGCCCCCAGCTCACCGGGCCGCAGCAGCGACGCAGCCAGCGCTCGGCGGCCGCCGGGGTCCCGGTCACGGCGGCCGCGACCAGCCCGGCAACGACCCCGAGACCAAGAACCCCGACGAGGTCCATCGCCCGGGTCGGGGTCCGTTGGATATACCCAGCCCGACAGGACCGACGGCCGCTCCGCCAGCGAGAACCACAGCAGTCGCGCTCACCGCCGGTGCCGCGGCAGCGGCTGCCCTACGACCACCGGCGCTTGACCCGGCCGCTGATCCGAGGCGGGGGTCGGCGGTCTCAGCAACCGGAACAGCTCCGCGCGGAGGCGGCGTCGGCAGGACACGCGCCGGGGAGGGAGGTTCCGGCCTGGGAGCACGCTGGCGGAACCTGCAGGAGGTTCCCGTCCCAACGGCCGGCCCGGACGGTCCGAAGCCGGGGGTGGGAGCCGCGACCAGGCCGGGTCAGGTCGGGCGGATGCCCCGTGACCGTGCCTGGCACCGCCGCCGGCGCGGGTCTGCAGGGGCAGGGGGCCGGTGTGGGTGCAGCAGCAACGCCGGCTGAGTCCACATGGTCGAGCCTCGATCGGCACAGGAGGCTCGGAGCGCAGGTGGCGTGTGCGCCGCTGTGCGGGTTGCGCGGCACACACGGCGACACGTCTACCCGTATTCCCACCGAGCAGGGCAGGGTGGGACACCGGCATCTGTTATCGGTGAAGACCGGGTTGGGGGAGGTCGGGCGGGATGAGGAATGCGGGCGGCGCGGTCAGGTCAAGGAAGTCGAGAAGGTCGTGGGCGGCGGCGTCGCGTCGAGTGAGAGGCGGCAGATTCCACTTCCGTTCGATCGTCTTGAGGATCGAGGTGTGGTCGTAGACGACATGTGATACGTGGTCGGCTTTCGCGAAGGGTGCGACCACGATGGTCGGCACCCGGAAACCGAGCCGGTCGTAGCCGCCGGCCTGATCCGGTGGTACGTCGATGTCCGGCGGGACGTCGTCAGGTGGAACCGCCGCGGGTGGTGGCACGTGGTCGAAATAGCCGCCGTTCTCGTCGTAGGTGATGATGAGCACTGTCCGGGCCCAGTGGGGGCTGTGGAGGACCGCGTCGACGATGTCAGCGGTGAACGCCTCACCGAGCTGCACATCCTGGGTCTCCCCCTCGGAGATGACGAAGAGGTCTGGGGTAATCAGGCTCACGGCCGGAAGCCTCCCGGTACCGCAGTCGCGATAGAATGCACTCATCGGTTGGATGTGGCCCGGGTGGTCGACCAGGGTGCGCGGATACAGTCCCACCTCGGGGAGTTCAACGAAGTAGTTGCACCAGGACACGTTGTGACGGTGCAGCTGATCCCAGATGGTTCCCGCTGGGGGGTTCGCCTCGAACGGATTCAACAGTCGGGTGGCGACCAGGCCGTGGGCGGTCCCGGCCTGGAGGAACCGTCGGTTGGGGAAGGTCTGCGCGAGGCAGGACGCGAAGTATCGATCCCCGATGGGAAAGGTTCGAGCCAGCCCATAGTAGAATGGTAGGTCTTCTTCGGTCCAATAGCCCATCGGTGCGGTGCTGCGGGTGGTGCGGACGAAGCCGTCGTTCTTGCCACTGTTCCATTGGAGGTGACTGGAGTTCCAATGCTGGTCCAGCCCGAGCCACGGCTGCCACGGCGAGGTCAGGTGGTGGACCGGAACGGGTACCCCGTCGATGTCGGGGTTGGAGTTGACTGGAACGCCTTCGGCATCGAAAGTGAAACCGTCACCTCGGCCCAGCATCCCGAAGTAGTTGTCGAAGCTGTGGTTTTCCTTCATGAGGATGACCAAGTGTTCAACTTGAGGTAGTAGGTCTGTGCCCGGCGCCTCCGCCGCGGACGACCTGGACCCGGGGGATGAACCAGCCGGCGCAGTCACCCTCGACAAGCTGCACCCCGCGGGTGAACAACCGGTGACGAAAGATCGGTGGTCACAGAGCGCACCTGAATCGACGGTTGCCGTTCACCCACTGTTCGGGCGGGTGTGGCCCGGACCGGGGATGGTGGTCACCGTCAGGCCCCGGAGAGGTGACGCCTGTTGAGGCGGTGTCGGTTCAGCTGCTGTCGGCCGACCGGTACGGGCGCGAAAACCGGCCGACCAGCTTTCCTGATTCGGCGCCTGATCGCTGCGGTGAGTCTGGTAGCTGACGGACTCGGCTCGACTGGCGTAGCCGGCGCGGACGTGCCGAGGGAGCTTCCTGCGGAGAGGTGACGACCGTGCGGGTCCCAGGATTGTGTGGCGGGACCACCGCTCATCAGCGGCGGGGGCTCATCGGTGCTGGAGTGCTGCTCGTCGCCTCCCTCAGCACGACCTCCTTAGCGGGGGCGGCCGCCGGCGCTGGAGATGACCGACCTCCGCCGCGGACTCCGGTGGTGCACCGCCACTACGTCGCTGACCACATGGGATCGGAGATCCCCGCCCCAACCGGCTCCCCGGCATTAGGCACCGCACGCGCCGTCCGGAAGAAGGCCGGGGTGGCCGGCACCGACGTGGGCGGCTGGCAGTGGAGGATCCTTTGGTCGCACGCCGCCCGGTTGGGGGTGCGGTTCGCGGTGGTCAAGGCCACCGAGGGGACCGGGTACGTCAACCCGTACTTCACCGAGCAGTACACCGGCTCCGCCGCTGCGGGCATGACCCGCGGGGCGTACCACTTCGCGTTGCCCGACACCTCGTCGGGGACCGCGCAGGCCGACTTCTTCCTCGCCCACGGGGGTGGCTGGTCCGATGACGGGCGGACCCTGCCCCCGGCCCTGGACATCGAGTACAAGCCGTACGGCCCGACCTGCTACGGGCTCACCCAACCGACGATGGTGTCCTGGCTGCGCGACTTCGTCGACGAGGTCCACCAGCGCACCGGCCGGTGGCCCATGATCTACACCACCCTCGACTGGTGGACCCGGTGCACCGGGAACTCCGCCGGGTTCAGCGCGGACCCGCTGTGGATCGCCCGGTACAACTCCGACCCCGGGCCGCTGCCGGCCGGGTGGGCGGCGCAGACCATCTGGCAGTACGCCGCCGCCGGACCGTTCCCCGGGGATCAGGACCTCTTCAACGGGACCCCCGCCGAGCTCGCGGCGCTGGCCGGGGCACCCACACCCGGACCTGCCGCGGGGACCGACGCGGTGTCCGCGACGGTGCCGGCCCGGATCGCCGTCCACGCCCGGACCATCCCGATCCCCCTCACCATCACCTGCGGGGAACCCCACACCCGGGTCACGGTGACCCTGCGGTCCGCGGCCACCGCCCACGTGACCGCCACGGTGACCCTCACCGCGCCGGCACCCACCAGCCGGTTCACGGGGACTCTGGGACTGACCGTGTCGGCGGCCACCTCCTTCGGTGCCCAGCGGTGGACGGTGACCACCGACGACCCCGCCGCGCACACCACCCGACCCGCACTGCTCCGGACCCGGTCGCTGCTCGGGCTGCGGGCCACCCGCCGCGCCGCCACCGTGACCATCACCGGTGCCGCCCGCGTCTACACCGCCCTCACCAACCGCTACACCTCCTGGTCCGGCCGTCCGGTCCATCTCCAACGGCGCACCGCCACCGGCTGGCTCACCCTGACCACGCTGATCACCGACGCCCGAGGGAACCTCCACACCGTCCTGCACCTCCCACCCGGCACCCGCCTGCGCCTCACCACCCCCCCGACCCCCACCACCTGGGGCGCCACCAGCACCTACCACACCCCGTGACCCATCAGATGTGCCCGTTCCCGCGACCGACCGACCCAGTCGTCCAGTCGGGGGTGTGTCAGATCGTCTGTGTAAGTGACGTGGCTCGACTCTGGACCGCAGCGCGGTCCGGGGAGGGAGCACGTGATGTCTGACACTGAAACCATGCCGAGGCGGCCGGACAGGGAACCGGCGCCGGCGGTGGTGGTCGATGACCGGCTCGCGGACCAGCTGCTGGCCCGCGCCGAGGCCGAGGGGGTGGAGCTCCTCGGCCCGGAGGGGTTGCTGTCCCAGGTCACCCGGGCTGTCCTCGAGCGGGCACTGGGTGAGGAACTCGCGGTCCACCTCGGTTACGACAAGCACGACCCAGCCGGTCGTGGGTCGGGGAACACCCCGCAACGGGAGCACCCCGAAGCGGCTGCTGACCGAGGTCGGCGCGGTCGAGCTGGCCGTCCCTCGGGACCGCAACGGCAGCTTCGACCCGAAGATCGCCCCGGTTGGGGCAGACCCGCCTCGACGGGTTCAACGACTCCCGTCATCGCCCTCTACGGGCGTGGGATGACCACCCGCGACATCGCGGCCCACTTGCGGGAGATGTACGACGTCGACGTCAGCCCGGACCTGATCAGCCGGGTCACCGACGCCGTCGTCGACGAGCTCAC
>JAABVA010005898.1_pt1 | contig 10973 bp, 14 predicted proteins | sample 5560331 | NCBI WGS metagenome assembly JAABVA01 (sample SAMN12812661, study PRJNA571458) | rock metagenome | isolation source: Antarctica rocks | place: Antarctica: Victoria Land, Mt New Zealand sud | collected 2016-01-07 | reverse complement strand
GCCGCCCAGCTGGGCGACGGCGCGCTGGCGGCGCTGGCGGAGGCCTGGTTCCGCGCCGGGCTCCTGTCCGGCCAGCATGCCGCGGCGCTGCCGAGCCCGGGCCTCTGACCAGACAGCGTGCCGGCACGTGGGGTGTGCATCGCGGTGGAGCAGCAGTGCTGCGGAGCTCGCCGGCGCCCTGCGGCCACCTGTGTGTGAAGCTGAAGATCCTTCGCATGCGCGGTCGCCTGAAAACTGTGTGTGGGAGCCTGCTCTCTGAGCAGCATGCGAGCCCGCTCACAGCATGCCGCAGTGCATCAAGCGTGATTAGGCTTGTGCTAAGCCATGCCCTTTCCTGAAGGCCAATTGAATATTAAGTACAAGTTCCAATTCCAGTGCGCGGCAGTGGGCATGCAGCAGGTGGCATGCAGCAGCGCCCTCACTAGCCGGGCAGGGAGGCGCACTCCTTGCACGACGCAGGCAGACAGCCAGCGCACTGGCCCTTGCGCGCGGCCCGCTCAGCTCTAATTCTAATGTATACTGTTTATGCACGTTCCCCGTCGCTTTCTGTCAGATCCTGCTGTTCTACCCGCTGCAGTGCGCCCACATAGGCAACACTGGCTCCCACCGCACGCGCCGGACACAGTGCACACGGCAGCGCGCATGTGCAGGCCCCTCACCCCGTGACCACTGCCCCGCCGCTCTCCCTAAAAACCGGAGCGCCTTGCGGCGCCGGCGAGCCAACCAGCGGCTCGCCTGCACGCCAGCAACGTGCGCTGCGGCAGCGCGCGCCGCGCCGCGCCCGCCGGCGCCTACCCCGCGATCGCCGCGCGGCCCTGGCCCTTGGGCATCTTGCGGCCGGCCGGGTCGTCCAGCTCCTTCTTGGAGTAGAAGTGCGGCGCGATCTCCACCAGCCAGCCTGGCTTCACCTCGCTCACCGTGCGCATGAACTCCTTGCTGGTCAGCACCAGCTCGTGGTACACCACCCAGCGTGGCAGCACCTGCGCCCCCGCCCCGCGCAGTCAGCGGGGGTGGGGTAGGATAGAGTAAGGGTGCCAGCCAGCCGGCGCGCCGCGGCAGCCAACAACAGCTCCGGATGCAAGCCCTTGAGGACGCACACAGGGCGCTGCCGCGCGCGCCCGCGCCTGCAGCCGCCGGCCGCGCGAGCGAATGTCCGGCGGCAGGCGTCAACACAGCCATCTAAACTTGCCACCAGCCGCCCGCCAGGCACATCGGCGGTGCACAGGCGACAGGGAGGGCGGGGGCCACGGGGCGCCGCGCCTCGCGCAGGCCGGAGGAGGGGTGGATGTCCACGGTCTGCGGGTTCTTGACCGTGCGGTACGAGTCGGTCTTCTGGCGCCGCGCGGTGTGGTAGAAGTAGCCCGCGCACACGGCCTTGCGCACCTGCGCCGCGCCGCGCGCGTGGGGCGAGGCGCTGCGGCAGGGACGCAGTGCGCCGCGCGGCGCACGCCCGCGCGCTGCCAGTCGCAGCCCCGCAGGCGCGTCGGGGCAAGAGCCGCGCGCAGGCAGCAGTCTGAGAAGGGTGCCCGCGCTTGCCCTACGCTGGCGCGCTGAGCGCCGCACTGACACTGCGTCCTGCAGGCAGCAGCGACACGCCGCGCAGGCCTGCCGCCCGCGTACTCCCTGGAGAGCCCTGAACCCAACCCAACACCCCCTGATACAGGCGCGCGCACCGCGTCGTGGTCGCCCGGGTTGGAGACGAGCTCCACCTCCACGCGGTCCATGAGCCCCAGCAGCTGCTCGCGCACGTCCCGCGCGCGCTTCATGGAGCGCACCTGCGCGCCCCGCGCTCGGTCTGCGCAGCCGGGACACGCCCTGACCTGAGGCTATACGCATTCTCAGAGACGCATGCCTCACCGGCTTCACACTAATGCGCGCCGCTTGCGCCCGCATGCGCCCGCGCAGCGCCCGCTCAGATCGCGCGCAGCGCGCGCCAAGGGGCGCCGCGGCAGGGCACGGCGGGATGCCCGGAAAGTGTACAAATACACTCTTTGCCTACGCGAACCCACACGCCCCTGCCCGCCCGCCTGACCGCAGGCTGGGTATAATGCAGGGCAGGGCGCGCCTGCACGAAGTTCTCGTAGCACCACTGCGTGGAGAAGTTGGACTCGGCCCAGCCGGCAAACACGTTGAGCAGCGCGACGTGGTCGCCGACGGCGCCGCGGTGGAAATTGTTGTGCGCGTTGTCCGCGTGCACCGCCTTGTCCTTGGGCCGGTAGAACACCGCGCCGCCGACGCTGACCATCGCGCACACGGTCGCGATCTCCTCGGAGCACTGCGCGCCCGTGCGCCCGCCGTCGGCGCCCGCCTAGAAGCTCATAAATGCAGACCTGCATCTGCATCACCGCGAGATCACACCCACTCAATGCTGAGCTGCCAAAAGAACCCGTCCTCAGACGCCATCATCGACGTAAGGTTTGCCGCATGCAGGAGCAGCCAGAACATCGGACTTGCAGGAGCCGAGCAGCGGCGGCAGCGCCCGCGTCGCCGAGGGGCCGGCGCGCCTTGTACTCCTCGGACGCGATGATGGTCTTGGCGAGCATGGGGTCGAGCGGGAATTCGGCCATGCGCCGGCCCAGCTTGGTCAGCTCGCCACGGTCGTTCAGCGCGCCCAGCGCATACAGCTGCGCGCGCAGCCCGCCCCATGACACGGGCGCGGCGTGCAAAACGTCACAGGTCAGCAACGACACGCATGGGTCCTGCCATGCCATGTCACAACATGCTGAGACACTCACACAGGCTGCCCTGGCATGGATGTGCGACGGATGCGCTCAGCTGGCGGCTGGTAGATGGAGCACACATGCTTCAGTGAGTCTCTTGGGCCACTGCGAGCGCGCCTGCTCGAGCGCGCGGAAGAGCGTCTGCGTCGGCGGCGGGTCCATGAAGTCAAAGTTGACGAGGTCGTTGATGCCCAGCGACTTGAGCATCAGCACCACGTTGCCTGGCGGCCCGGCATGGCAGGGTCGGGGTCAGGGCGGGCGCGCAGAGAGCGCGAGCACGTGCGCGGCGGTGAAACGCGCAGCGCTGCGCGCCGGCCGACAGCTCCGTGGGCGCCGAGACAGCCCGCCTCTCGCGGTCTCCAAGGCGCCAGCACGTCGGGCCCCAGCAGGCTCGCGCTGGAGGCAGCAAGCAGCGGGGTGCCCGTGCCCGGCATCGCAGGGCAACACCCTGCAGAGCCCAGCACAGGGGACAGGCGCGCCGGGAGAAGCCCTCGGTGCGCAGACCAGGCACGAGCGTTTATTTGGGCAGCAGCTGTGCAGGGAGGACCAGAGATGGCACGCAGGGCGCCGCGCGCCCAGCGCCGCAGGCGCCGCGCCCCCGCACGGCCCGGCCGCCCCCCCGGGGCGGGGCGCGCCGAGGTTGGTGCGCTGGATCTCCGGGATGGTGTTGTCGTCCAGCTCGTGCTGGAACGACCAGGCGGTGTACAGGCGGAAGCACAGGCCGGGCGCGGTGCGGCCGGCGCGCCCGGCGCGCTGCTGCGCGGACGCCTTGCTGACCGGCGTGACCATCAGCGACTCCATGCCGCTGCGCGGGTTGTAGCTGTTCTGCTTCACGAAGCCCGGGTCGATGACGTACTGCGCGCGCGCGCCACCTCGGTCGCCTCATATCGGCCGCGGCCAGCGTCCCCAGTGGGCGGCTGCTGTAGAGTATTCAGGCTTGCACAACACGGCCTGGCGCCCCGCGCGAGCACAGGGCACGCAGCGCGCCGCTGCGGGCATGCGCGGTGCGCACGCGGCTGCCGAGCTCGCGCCGCTGCCGCGAGGCGGCGGCGTAGCGGGCGGCAGGGTTGGGGTGGCGCTGGATCAGGCGGTGGATTGGGGGGCGCGCCCGGATGCCGTCGATGGTGAGGCTCGTCTCGGCGATGTTGGTGGCAATGACCACCTTGCGCGCGCCCGGCGGCGTCGGCTCGAAGATCTTGGCCTGCGCGCCGGCCCGGGGTTGGGCGGCCGCTGGCGCGTGGTCGCGCGGCCGGCCCGCGCGCGCCCGTGGGCGGCGCACCTTGTCCGCTGCGGGGCAGGGACCGGCCCGTGCCGGACGATGCCGCTGGCGGCATGCACCGCAGACGGCGGCAGACGCCTGGCTCGGCTGCGCATGACCTCGGGCCGCACAGCGGGCGGCGGGGGCGGGCGGGAGCGGAGCAGGGGCGCGCCTGCAGGTCGGAGGGCAGGTTGGCGTAGATGGGCGCGATGATGAGCTCGCCCATCTTGCTGCCCATGCCGCGCGTCTTCTGCCGCAGCAGCTCCTCGCACGCCTCGATCTCCTCCTGGCCGGTCAGGAAGATGAGCACGTCGCCCGGCGGCTGGTTCACGTGGATCGTCAGCGTCTGCACGACCGCCGCGTGCAGGTAGTCCGCCTGCGCGCCCCCGACAGCGCCCTTCCGCACTCCTGCTGCAGTGCTTTCACATCCTCCCGAAACTCTCGCTCATTCCCGCCCGGCATGCCATGCACATGCCAGACGTGTCTGGCATGTCGTGGTGCGCCTCGGCGCGCCGACGCGGGCCTGGAGCGCATGCTCGGCGGCGGGGCGGTGGCGCGCTGGGCACGCATGCGCACAGACGCAGCCCGGCGCCCGGCCAGCGGCCGAGGCCGGGCGCGCGCGGCATCCATGCGGCGCTGCCGCGCCCGCAAGAGGCAGCGTGGCGGAGCGGCTAAACTGCCGGCGCCCGCAAGCAGGCGCGGCGCGTCCTTGAGCGCCCGAGCGCGGGCACGCCCTGCCTGCGCTGTCAGCCGGCCAGCGTGCGCGACGTCCTCTCATACTCTCACAAGCACAAGCCCGCACAAGCCCTTTACAAGCCTCTGTGGCCATGCTGCTGCTGCCAAGCGGCGCGCGCGGGCAGGCAGACGCGCTCGCGACCGGGCACGCGGGGCCGCGCGCGCGCCTCGGGCGCGCGCGTGTAGAAGATGTCGACCGGGTAGCGGCGGCCGGGGATGCGGAAGATGGGCGCGTAGTCAAAGTACTCGCTGAACTTCTCGGCGTCCAGCGTCGCGCTGCTGATGAGCAGCTTGAGGTCGGGCCGGAAGCGCGCGATGTCCTTGACCAGGCCGAACAGCACGTCGGTGTGCAGCGTGCGCTCGTGCGCCTCGTCCACCATCATGACCGCGTAGCTGGCCAGGTCGGGCTCGCCCAGGAACTCGCGCAGGAGCATGCCGTCCGTCATGTACCTGCGGCGCGGCTAGGGTCAGGTAAGGGTCAGGCGCTGGGCCGCCGCGTTCCCCCCCCCGTCGCACCTAAAAGCGCTGCGCCTGCTGCGGAGAGCCTCGGCTTGGCCCTCTGTTTGGCGACAGACGAGCGATGGGAACTCCGTGTGCGTCATGTCGTTGCGCTGCGCGTCGCTGTCAAGGCGCTATTGCTGGCCGTCAAAGAGGCGGGGTGAGCAGGAAGTATCAATCCCTGCGAGAATATTATTCGCCACGCATTAAGCACAGCAGCATGCCACGCGCGCCGCGCGCCCCCGCGCGCGGCACAGCGTGGGGGGCGGGCGGGGGGCCCGGCGCGGGGCGCGCTTCAGCACGGTCTTCTCAGACGTGCAGTCCTCGAAGCGGATGGAGTAGCCGACCTCGGCGCCCAGCTTGCAGCCGACCTCCTGCGCCACGCGCGCAGCCACGGACATGGCCGCCACACGCCGCGGCTGCGTGCACCCGATCCGCCCCAGCTTGCTGTAGCCCGCCTCGTGCAGGTACTGCGGGATCTGCGCACGCCCCGCCCGCCCCCCTCAGCGCCCGGCTCCCAAGCTCAGAAAGCCGGCGGCGGCGCGGAGCCGCCCTGCAGCATCACAGAGCGCCCGGCGCGCGCGCGCGCCACCGCAGCGGCGTGCAGGGCGCGCGCCGGCACGCCGCGCTGCAATGATGCTGTGCAGATTCCCTACCCACAACCCTGCCCATAATCCTACCCTTAACCTATCCAGGTGTGCCGCGCCAGCTGCAATGCAAGGCCGCGCGCCTGCGTGGTCTTGCCGGAACCTGTCTCGCCGACGATGATCACGATCTGGTGCGCCTCCACGGCGGCCAGCAGCTGGTCGCGGTACGGGAACATGGGCAGCAGCGCGCGGTCGGCCTGCAGCTTCTCGAACTCGGACTTGGCGGCCGCGGCGGCGGCCGCGCGCTCGCGCTCCTCCGCCGCCTCCGCGCTCTCGTCCAAGTCCTGCGCGCGCGCGGGGCACCGCGCCGTCGATGGGGAAGCGGCTGGATGCGCCCCGCAGCTTGTGGCTGTCCGGTCCGGCCGCCCACGCCGTCGCGCGTGGCGCGGCCCCCAGCAGGTCGAGCGCCGGCACCATAACATGCGGGCGCCCACTGTGCGGGCGCCCGCGATGGGAATAGGTGAAGGTGTAGGGCACAATAGCCCGGGCCGCAGGCGCACCAGGTCGCCCGCGAGCGCCTGGTCCTTGATGAACTCGATCTGGTCGTCGATGACAAAGTCGTACGCCGCGGCGGCCGCCGCGCGGTCCTGCGCGCCGACGCGCATGGACGCCTTCTTGATCTGCTCGCCCTCCCACGTCTCCTGCTCCTTCCACGGCGCGCCCTCGCCGTTCTCCTCGGTCTCCCTGCGCGTGCGGCGCGCCGCCCAATTCGCAGCCCGCTTGCCTCTCTCCTCCAGCTGGCCCGCAGCAAAGCCCGCTGTCCTGGCAAATGTTCCGTGCCGTCTGCCATGCAGGCCTGCCACGCGCGCCCCCGCCCGCAGCCTGCGCCTTCCCGTGTGGGCAAGCGCGCGCGCGCGCATTGCCCGACAGCTGCGGCGCCGGCGGCGCCGGCCCTCGGCCCAGAGCAGGCCCTGTCCCGACTCTGCACATGCAGCTGCGGCCACGTCGGCCGCTCTGCGGGCGCGGCAGGTGCAGGTGGCAGCGCGGGCGCGCGCCGATAGCGCGCGGTGAGGACCTCGTAGCGCTGGCTGCGCGCGCCCTCGCCCTCATACGAGTCCGGCAGGTGGTACTCGTCGCGCTGCTGCAGCGCGTCCTCGGTCGCCTTGCGCTGCACGGCCAGCTCGTACACGCGCCGCTTGTACTCCAGCTCGCGCGCCTCCTTCTTGCTCAGCCGCACGCCCTGCGCGGCGCGCCATGCCTGACACTGTGTGCTAGAGGTAAAGTTTTACGCATGCCTCGTTCCTGCTCGGCTTGGCGCCTGCGCGCCGCGCGCGCACGCTGACCGCCCTGGTGGCGTGGGACGCAGGCTGCCACGCTTGGCCTCACCACAGATGCGAGCAGGCGCTGCTTGGCATGCCCGCCGCAACGCAACCCATCCTCACAGCCTACCCGGTGCTGCCGAACAGCTCTGAGCCGGCACACCATCCATGTCTCGTGCATCTGTTCATGGCAACGCCCGGCCTACAGGTCCCCGGCGCTGCCTGGACGGCGGCGCCCGGTCCCTGCCGCGCCGGGCGCGCACCGCGAACAGCGCCTCCTCGTCCTCCAGCGCCTGGCGCAGCTCCTCCAGCTTGCCCTCCTCGCGCTTCTTCAGGTACTCCTGGCGCGACACGTCGCGCAGCGCGGGCACCAGCGCGTCGCGCTCGGCCTCGGTGTCGTACTTGCGCCGCTCCATCTCCTGCGCGGCGCCGGGGATTCTGCTCAGGGCCCTGCTCAGGGCTCTTGCCCGGGGCGCCGCTGTGAAGGTGCGGCGGCCGCGCCACTGGCATCAGAACTGGCATCAGAACTGCGGCCAGACCCTGCTCCTCAGCAGCAGCGCAGCAGATCAAGGACAGCACCAGCGCGTCTCACTCTGCGTCAACGCTGCCTCTGTACGCCCACTGCAGAGGCGCGCGGCCCGACATGAGCAGCGCCCCTGCCCACACTCGCTTGGCAGCAGCCGCACATGGCCGGCCAAGCAGCCGGCTGTGTGGTGGCCGAACAGCCTACGGTCTGCGCAGAGCTTTCAGTCCCGCTATAGGCATCCCCGTCGCACACCTCGCGCCACCACTCACACACAAGTGCTTCGCGAGCGCGCGCACGCGTCGCGGCCTCGCCGCGCCGCCGCTGCAGGAGCGCGAGCCGCGCAGCCCGCACCCCGCCGCGCGGCAGCGCGCCCGGCGCGCGTGCGTGTGGGGTCAGGGCCGCGGCTAGGGCCGCACCGCGACCTCCTCCTTGGACAGCTTGGCCTCGGCAATCTTGCGCGTCTTAGCTTCGTCGCGCGCGCGCAGGCGCTCCTCGAACTCCGCGCGCTCGCGCAGGTCGGCCTCTCGCGCGGCCTCGGCGGCCGCCGCCGCCCGCTCGGCCTCCGCGTCCGACCCGCCCTCGCCCTCCTCGGCCTCCTCCCAGGCGCGCCGGCGCCGCTTGGGCGCGCGCGCGCTGCCGGCATCGCCATCCTCCTCCTCCGCCAGCGAGCCCGCCTGTGCCGCAGTCAAAGAGGCGCATGAGGGCGGTGCGCTAAACGCCGCCGCCCGCCGCGGTGAAGCAGTGGACATCAGCAGGTCTGTGCACGTGTCCCGCCCCCGCCCTGCCGTGCGCAGCGCGGGCGCGCCGAGCGGCACTGCTGCGCCAGGCGAGCCGCCAGGCGACGGGGCATAGGCTGCGACCGGCGGCAGGCACTGCGCTCACGCCTCACACACAGGGACCCGCGTCCCGCACAAGGCCTTCGGCTCGTCAGGCTCTGGCGCAGGCGCGGGCGCCGGCGCGGGCAGGCGCTCCGCAGCGCCGCCTGCAAGCTTTAGGGTCCTGGTGTCCGCAATGTGCATGGGAGGCTACAGCATGTCGGTTGCGGGAACCCGCCTTGGCCTTGCGCAGCTTCTTCTGCTTGGCGGGCTTCGGGCCGGGCGCGGTGGTCGGCGCGGGCGGCGGCTCCGCGCCGGCGTCGTCCTCGTCGTCGCTCAGCAGCGCGTAGGCCGCGTTCGCGCGCACCAGCGCGGCCGCCTGGCGCTCGCGCTCGCGGTACTCGCTGGGCGCGGCGCCCGCGGCCGGCGTGCGCGCCAGCAGCTCCTCCGCGAAGCGCAGCGTCGCCGCCGAGCGCGGCAGGCCCTGCGACCGGCCGCGTCACTGAAAGTCGTGCTATCTGCGCGGAAGGTCTACTGGGGCCCCGCAGTGTATGCTCCACACGGTGCAACTTTACCGCAGAGCAGCACGCAGGTCGGTGCTGCCGCTTGCCGCGGACTGGCGCAGGCGCGCAGCGCGGCGCGGCTGCGGCGCGCTCCCAGAAGGGCCTGGCGCGTGCTTGCCAGCAAGGGGGCGCCTCAGGGGGGCGCCTCAGGCGAGCACCTCTGCACGTCTGGCCAGGCCGGCTCGCGCACCTGCCTGCCTACTTCAAACACACACCCGCGCCCTGCACCTACGCTCTCGCGCCCAGGACCAGAGCCGCGGCCCGGTCCTGAGCAAGGCCTGGAGGCGCCTCGAGCAGCCCTGGCAGCGCTGCGACGGCACAGCAGGCAGCCCGGCCTGCGGCGCCCGGTGCGCCCGGGCGCGCCTGGCCCTGGAGCTGGCCGGCGAGCGCGGCGGCGGACGTTGCCTTGCGGCCCAGCGCCTTGACGAAGTTGACCACGGCGTCCTCAGACAGCCCTGGCGCCAGCGCGGACCGTGAGCGCGCCTGCGGAAGCAGCGCTCGGCGACAGCGCACCACGCGCGGGCGGCACCCAGCAGCGCGTAGAGCTGGTCGGATATCCATATGTCCAAGTTGCGGTCTGCCATCGGCACGCCGCGCCGGCCGCAGGCTCCCGCCTGGGCTTGGCAGCAGGCGCAGACGACTACAGCTCACTGAGTTTAATCATGAGCGGAGCAGCAACAGCTGCAGGCCGAGGCGGGACCTATTGCCAGACGCTTGCTGTAAGCGCCTGCGGCACAGCTTACAGCCCACAGGCGGTAAGCAGAAGCGCTTGCCAGGACTTGCCAAACCTGGAACGGCTTCACTCAGCCAGACGAGCTTCCTGACAGCGCTGTGATAGAGGGAGACTGGTGGCTGTGGTGCCTGTCGCCTTGCAGACGCAGCTCAAGAGCTTCAGACCCTTGCACCTACACCTGACCCTGTGGCAGTCTGCCAGTGCAGGCTGCTCGTCCTCGACAACCGGGTTGAGCCAAACAGGAGACAAGGGGCAGCGGAGTAGCTTGTTGCCTGTTCCATAAGCTGGCCAAGGCTGACCCAGCGTGACAGGCCACATGCGTCTGGCGCATGGCCTCTAGCTCCAACCAGCACGGTGCGATGCGCTGGCCGCCGCTCCGCCTTGGCCAATGGTGCACAGGCTGCCGAGGTACGCGCTGCAGCCGCCCCGCCTGTCGCGCTGACCCGGGGTGGCTGGCTGTGCAGTGGTTGTCTGGCTCCGGGCGACCGGCGACGCCCCCATACTCAAGCAGCAAAAGGTCAAGGTGCGCCCGGCCCCTGGTGCGCCGGGGAGTGGCGGACTGACCCCAGGCGGGAGCGCGCGCGCTGAACGGCTGGCGCTGCGTTGGCTGATACACCGTTGAAACTTGTTCACTCTGCCGCCAGGTGCTGGCCAGCGAGAAGTTCGCCAAGATCGTCGACGTGCTGCGGCAGAAGACAAAGTCCGACCAGCTGGTGCGCGCGGTCCGGCCCTGCTGCGATCGCAAGCCCGCCGCTGGCTGCAGCGCAGGCGTTCCTTGCGCCGTGACGCAAGAGACGCAGGCGCGGTGACGCAGACGGGCGCGCGCAGTTTGTGTACCTGAAGGAGTCCTTCTCGCCGTCGCTGGACGAAAAACTGTCTGTGCTGTACGAGGCGCGCGCCCCCTCGCCTCGCCGCTTCTGACCTCGCTGCGCTGGTATTCCCGACGACTCACCAACGGCTTGCGTTGCTTTGGCGGCTGTCGCCGTGCTACGAGACCCACTGCAGGCACTCTTCACCTAGCACATTGCGCAGCCACCAGTGCGAGTGTTGCAGGCCGACCGCGCAGGGGTGACGCCACAGGGCACCCCAGCCTGCTGTGGCCCTGCGCAGGCCTATGGCAGCGAGGGTCGCCTGATCGTCAACTACGCGTGCACCCCCGCGTGGGGCTGAGCGGCCCTGCGACCCCGCGCCCGCCCAGGGCCCGGCGATGGCCGAGCTG
>JAABVA010005897.1_pt1 | contig 10976 bp, 14 predicted proteins | sample 5560331 | NCBI WGS metagenome assembly JAABVA01 (sample SAMN12812661, study PRJNA571458) | rock metagenome | isolation source: Antarctica rocks | place: Antarctica: Victoria Land, Mt New Zealand sud | collected 2016-01-07 | reverse complement strand
GTCGATGCCGCGCCGGGCGATGTCGTCCGCCACGACGTCCAGCACCTCGTTGCGCCCGCAGATGGGCAGGGGCAGGGCGCCGGCCTGGGCGGCCGAACCCGTGCCCATAAGGATCATGGCCGTAAGGAGTGCGGCAGCGAACCCTATCTGTCGGGTTTTGGGCAAGGGACCTCCGGAGCAGTGGGGCGGGCCGGCTGGGCCCGCCCCGTTTGGTGGTTAGCGTATGGTACCGTTCGCCTGGTTCGGCAGGAAGCCGCCGCCCGTGCTGCGGCCAGCATACACGATGTTCAGCACCTCTGTCGTCGTGCGGCGGTAGGCGAGCGAGTCGCTGTCCGCCGGCGAGGTGTTGACGCTCAGGTTGGTGATCGAGAGGCCCTGCTCCTTGCCGTTGCCCAGCGACGCGCGGACGGCGGAGATGGCGTTGGCCGCCGCCTGTTGGCCGAGGCCGCCCAGGACGGTGCGCACCGTGCCGGAGTGGTAGGCTTCGATCGCCAGGATGCTGGCGGCGGCGCTCAGGTAGTCCTTGTTCTGCAGCAGCGCCGCAGCACCAGCATAGGCGGTGACGCCCACGTCCTCGAAGACGAACGCGCCGAGCAGGAAGCTCACCTCGTCGGCGAACGGGTTGAACTGCGTGTTGGCGTTCGGGACCAGCTTGGCCGCCAGGGCAAGTCCGTTGAAGCTGTTGAGCAGGTCGATGTTCGGCTGGGCCACGGCGGCGTTGCCGAGCACGCGGCGGAGGAAGCGGACGTGGTTCACCTCGTCGATGGTGATCTTTTGCGCATAGGCCGCGATTGAGGCGGTCTTGAACGGCACGGCCGAGCCGCCGAGCACGAAGCCCGCATTGCCGACGCCATTCGGGTCGTTGGTGTCGGTGGCGTCCAGGCCGCGGCCCAGGAACGCGCGGATGTAGTACTGCGCCTCGACATATTCGAGGTTGAGCGCGAAGTTCAGGATGTCGATGTCGGTGACGCCCTGCGCCTCCGCCGGCAGGCTGGTCAGCGCCGCGCCGCTGGTGACGGCCGCCCCCACCGCCATCACGGTCGCGGCGGTGGCGCCGAACCTGCCCATCAGCGAACGGCGGTTGATGCCGTCCGGCGCCTGCGCAGCAGTAATGATCTGGTCGTCCATGAAGAACTCTCCCGGTAATAAAGCATGAGCGGCCCGCAGGCCGCACATGCATTACGACACAGATCAGAAACGGATGCAAAATGATCTCCGGTTAACGCCTGCACCTTGGCCAGCGCCTGGCGGCCGACGCCTAGCGAATCGTGCCGTTCGCCCGGCTCGGAAAGAAGCCGCCGCCGGTGGGCACGCCGTTGCAGACGATGTTGAGCACCTCCGCCGAGGTGCGGCGGTAGATGAGGCCGTCGAAGTCCACCGGAGCGATGTTGTAGTTGAAGTTCGGGATCGACAGGCCCGCCTCCTTGCCGCTGCCGAGGCGGGCGCGGACCGCCGAGATGGCGTTGAACACCGCCTGCTGGCCGAACATCGCCAGCAGGGTGCGGAGCGACCCGGCGTGGTGGGACTCCGCCGCCAGGATGCTGGCGGACGCGGCAAGGTTGTCCTTGCTCTGCAACAGCGCCGCCGCGCCGGCATAGGCGGTCACGCCTACGTCGGTCAGGGAAAGCGTGCCGAGCAGGAAGCTGATTTCGTCTGCGGACGGGTTGAACTGGTGAGGTGACCCCAGACAGCCAGCGGCGAAGCCACCGGGGGCCAAACCCATTGTCAGCTGCAATCAGCCTGGGAACACACCGACGATTGCGGTTCGATATACACCCCTCACAACTCCTGCGATGCCGGCCCCCTCATGATCCTGGCCTGCAGAACCACCACAACGAGCAGGAAAAGCCCGCGGACCACGGACTGCCAGTATGCCGACAGGCTGATCCAGCCGAGGCCGTTCTCGAAATTCAGGATGTTGAAGATCAGGCCCAGCAGCAACGCCCCGGCCAGGGTCGTGGTGACGGAGCCGTTGCCGCCATTGAGCGGGGTGCCCCCGACAACCACCGCGGCGATGGCAAAAAGCTCCCAGCCGGCGCCCTCGATCGGCTGTCCTGCGCCGAACTGCGCGGCAAGCACCACGCCCGCGGTGCCGGCCAGCATTCCGCTGAGCGCATAGACGGTCAGCTTCGTCCGCCCGGTCGACAGCCCCATCAACCGCGTGGCCTCCTCGTTGCCGCCGATGGCCAGCACGGTGCGGCCGAAGCTGGTGCGCTTCAGCAGCACCCAGCCCGCCGCATAGGCCGCGAGGGCGATCAGCGCCGGGATGGGAAAGCCGGACAGGTCGCCCTGGCCGATTTCGGTGAAACCGCTCTCATAGGATGCCGACACGGCCTGGTTGCCCGCGAGAAGCAGGCCAGCGCCCCGGGCGGCCAGCATGGCAGCCAGCGTGGTGATGAACGGCGCGATGCCGAGGCCAGCGATGCAGAATCCGTTCACCAGCCCCACGACCAGCCCCGCCCCGATGCCCGCCCCCAGCCCCGCCGCAACGCCGTAGGGGGAGGCGAGTGCCGCCACGACGCTGCCCAGCGCCGCCACCGCCCCCACGGACAGGTCGATGCTGCCGCTCATGATGACCAGCGCCATGCCGAGCGAGACAAGCGCGAAGATGGAGTTGTAGGCAGCGAACGACAGGATGTTGAACTTGCCCAGGAAGTTGTCGTAGCGCCAAGCGCCGAAGGCGATCAGTGCCGCCAGCGCCACAACCACGCCGTAGCGGCTGAGGGTGGCGAGCGTCTGCCCCTGCCGGGCCGTCGTCATGCCGGCGGCCCCTGGCGCTGGACCCACACGGCCAGGATGATCAGCAGCGCCTTGACCAAGAGGGCCGCGGCGTCGGGGACGCCGTTGGCGATCAGCGTCGTGCGGACGAGCTGGATGATCAGCGCGCCCACCAGCGTGCCCCAGATGGTGGCCCGCCCGCCGGAGAGCAGCGTGCCGCCGACGGCCACGGCGGCGATGGCGTCGAGCTCCATGCCGCCGCCGACCAGGTTGGCGTCGGAGGCGGAGTTGATCGCGATCGTCACCAGCCCCGCGATCCCCGCACACAGGCCGCTGATGACGTAGACCAGGCGCCGGACCCGCGCCACGGGGACGCCCGCCAGCCGCGCCGCCCGCGCGTTGCCGCCCACCGCCAGGATCTGCCGCCCCAGCAGCGTGCGCCGCAGCGCGTAGGCCGCCCCCACGACGACCGCCATCATCAGGACCGCCTGGAACGGAATGCCCAGCACCCGGCCGCGCCCGAGGAACTCGAAGCCCGGCGCGCTGAACACCTGCAGGTTGCCGTTGGTCATCACCTGGGCGATGCCGCGCCCGGCGATGAACAGCACCAGCGTGGCCACGATCGGCTGGATGCGGTAGCGCGTGATGACGAACCCATTCAGCCATCCCAAGCCCGCCACCACGGCCAGCGACAGCGCGATCCCCAGGCCGACCGCCAGCGGCTCCCACATCGCCGGCACGATGGTGCCCATGAAGACCAATGGAGCAAGCTGGCCCGCGATCGCCATCAGCGAGCCCACCGAGAGGTCGATGCCGCCGGTGGCGATCACGAGCGTCATGCCCACCGCGACGATCACGATGGGCGCCACCTGCGTCAGGTTCACGTTCAGCGTTTGCAGGGACAGGAAATTGCGGGTCACGGCCGCGTTGAGCGCCAGCAACAAGATCAGGGCCGCCGGGGCACCGTGGCGCTTGAGCAGGGTCCACAGGTCCAGCCTTGCCCGCGATGGCGCAGCAGGCGGGGGCGCAGCAGGCGGGGGTGTCGCAGGCGGGGCCGCTGGCACCGGCCAGGACGCCTGCTCACGCACCGGCGGCCTCCTCGTGGCGGCGGTGGTCCTCGGCCGAGCCGTGCGCCATGGCCGCCAAGATGGCCTGCTCGGTCAGTGCGGCGCCTTCGAGCGTCGCCACCGTCCGGCCGTCGCGCAGCACATAGGCGCGGTCGGCGCCCTCGGTGATCTCCTCAAGCTCCGAGGACACCATCAGCACCGCTAGCCCGCTTTGGGCCAGCTCGCGGATGAATGCCTGTATCTCGGCCTTGGCGCCGACATCGATGCCGCGCGTCGGCTCGTCCAGGATGAGCAGCACCGGGTCCAGGCACAGCCAGCGCGCGAGCAGCACCTTTTGCTGGTTGCCGCCCGACAACTGCCGGATCGGCTGCTCGGCACTGGTGCAGCGTATGCCGATGCGGCGGATGAAGCGCTCGACGACCGCGCGCTGCCGGGTCTCGTCGATGATGCCGGCGGACGTGAGGCGCGGCATGAGCGCCAGGGTCACGTTCTCGCGCACGGACAGGTCGGGGATGATCCCCTCGGTCTTGCGGTCCTCGGTGCAGAAGCCCAGGCCGGCCAGGATCGCGTCCTTCGGCTCGGCCGGGGCGAAGGGCTTGCCGTGCAGCGCGATGCCGCCGCCGTCCGGCTGGTCGGCGCCGAACACCAGGCGCACGCTCTCGGTGCGGCCCGCCCCGAGCAGGCCGGTCAGCCCCACGATCTCCCCGGCGCCCACCCGGAAATCCACGCCGCGGACGAGCGGGCTGCGCGCCAGCCCGCTGGCCTCGACCACCGTCGCGTGCGTGCCGCTGGCCTTGCCGCCGAACCCGGTGGCCCCCTGCCGGGCAACGCTGTCCAGCGCACGGCCGAGCATGGTGGCGACGAGCTCCAGCCGCGGCAGCTCAGCCATCGTGCCGGTCCGGACCGTCGTGCCGTCGCGCATGATGGTGACCCGGTCGCAGACGGCATACAGCTCGTCGAGCTTGTGGCTGACAAAGACGGTCGAGACGCCGGCCTCTTTCATCTGGCCGATGGCGCGGAACAGCGCCTCGACCTCGCGGTCGTCGAGCGAGGAGGTCGGCTCGTCCATGATCACCAGCCGCGCCGAGAAGCCGATGGCCCGGGCGATCGCCACCATCTGCGGGGTGGCGATCGGAAAACGGTCGAGCGGCAGCCGCACGTCGATGTCGAGATCGAAGCGCGCGACCAGCCGCCGGGCCTCCGCGTTCATGCGGGCGGTGTCGAGCAGGCCGAAGCGGCTGAAATTGCGGCCAAGGCAGATGTTCTCCGCAACCGAGCGGAGCCCGACCAGGTTGATCTCCTGATAGATGGTGCTGACGCCCTGCGCCTGCGCCTCCTTGGGTGAGGCGGCCTCGAACGGCCGGCCGTCGAAGTCGACCGTGCCGGCGTCGCGGCAGTAGAACCCGGTCAGGACCTTGATCAAGGTGGACTTGCCGGCGCCGTTCTGGCCGATCAATGCGTGGACCTCGCCGGCGGCGACTTCCAGCGCCACACCCGCCAGCGCCGGGACGCGGCCAAAGCGCTTGTCGATGCCGCGCATAGACAGCAGCGGCGTCCCGCGGGAGGGAAGGCTCATGCCGTGGGGCTCCGCGTCGATCAAGGGAAGCGGCGCTTCCGCCGCGGACAAGGGAAGCGGCGCTTCCGCCGCGGACAAGGGAAGCGGCGCTTCCGCCGCGGACAAGGGAAGCGGCGCTTCCGCCGCGGGCAAGGGGAGCGGCGCTTCCGCCGCGGGCAAAGGGAGCGGCGCTTCCGCTCCGGACCGGAGCGCCGCCCCTTTCCGTAAGGTTTAGAATGCCGTGTCAAGCAGTTGCTTGGCATTGGAGGCGTCGTAGAACTGGTCGACGTTCTTGATGAAGCCTGGAATCGGCTCGCCGTTGGCGAGGGCCTGCATCGTGGCGAACGCCTTGGGGCCAAAACGCGGGTTGCACTCGCAGGTGGCGCCCATTTTGCCGTCGATGATGGCCTGCACCGCCTCCCTCTCGCCGTCGCAGGACACGATGATGACGTCCTTGCCCGCCACCTTGCCCGCGCCCTGCAGCGCCGCGATCGCGCCCAGCGCCATTTCGTCGTTATGGGCGAAGATGGCGGTGGCGTCGGGATGCGCCTGCAGCAGCGTCTCGGCCACCTGGCGGCCCTTGTCGCGAGTAAAGTCGCCATTTTGGCTGGCGACGATCTCCATGCCGGGCTGCGCCTTGATTGCGGCGTCGAACCCCTTTTTTGCGGTCGTTGGCGGCGGACGCGCCGGTGGTGCCCTCCAGCTCGATGATCCGCGCCTTGCCCCCGGTGGCCCGGATCAGCCACGCCGCCGACCGGCCGCCCTCCTCGATGAAGTCCGAGCCGATGAAGGTCACGTAGTCGCGGCCGGCCTGGGCCAGGCTCTGGTCCACGTTGCGGTCGATGAGGATCACTGGGATGCCAGCCTTCTTGGCGTTCATGATCGCCGGCACCAGCGGCTTCTCCTCGCGCGGGGCCAGGAAGATCAGGTCCACGCCTTGGGCGATCATGCTGTTGACGTCGGCGACCTCCTTGGCGGCGGAGCCGGCGGCGTCGGTGTAGACCAGTTGGTGGCCGAGCTTCTTCGCCTCGTCGCGCATCGAGGCGGTCTGGGCGAGCCGCCACGGATTGTTGCTCTCAGTCTGGGCAAAGCCGACCTTGTACACGGCTTTTTTCTTCAGCGCCGGCAGGTCGGTCGCGGCGAGGCCCGGCCTCCAGGCCAGGACGGATGCGCCAGCGAGCGACGTCGCCAGCAGGCCGCGTCGGGTGATGATCATGTTCGTTGCTCCCGGTGTTTCTTGGCAATGTTTCTCGTTGGTCTCAGCTATCGCCGCGGCTTGTATAGAACGTTTCTGAATCAGGCGGCATCCCTCTGCTGCCCCGTCCGCGATCCCTCGGTGATGAAGGCGGCGCAGCGGCTGCCCAGCATCATCGCCGGGGCATTGGTGTTGCCGGCGTTGATGTCGGGCATGGCGGACAGGTCACAGACCCGCAGGCCAGCCACCCCGCGTACCCGCATCCTGGCGTCCAGCACGGCCATCGGGTCGTGGCTCGCGCCCATGCGGCAGGTGCCGCTGGGATGGTGGTTGGTTTTCACGAAGCGCCGGCAATGCGCCATGACCGCCGCGTCGCTGGGATCGGACGGGTCGGGCAGCATGATGCGATCCACCTTTTGGGCCAGCGGCCCCGTTTGGAAGGCACGCAGGAAGAAGCGCTGGCCCTCGATCATCATCCGCGCGTCGTCCGGGTGAGCGAGCAGGTTGGGCGAGACCAGCGGCATGTCGCCCGGATCGGCCGAGCGCAGCCGCACGAAGCCGCGCGACTTCGGCTTCACCACCACGGTCGTGACCGTCATGCCGTATCCGTCCTGCACGAGGTCGCGCGTGTCGCGGTCCACATAGACGATCGGCACGCAGAACGCCTGGATGCTCGGCTCGCCGTCGCGGTCGACCGGGTTGACGAAGGCGCCGGCCTCGACCCCGGCCGAAGTGATGCACCCGGATCCGAACAGCTTGAACTGCAGCCCGTTGGCAGCATCCGCCAGCCGATGCCCTGTTTGTAGTAGCCGTGCCTGCCGTTGGCGCTGGCGACGATCGGCACCTCCGGATGGTCGATCAGGTTCTCGCCGACACCGGGCAGGTCGACCTCGCAGGCGATCCCGTGTTCCTTCAACTGCGCGGCCGGTCCCACGCCGGACAGCATCAGCAACTGCGGCGTCACCAGCGCGCCGGCAGCGACGATCACCTCACGGTCGGCGAAGGCCTGGTGTAGGCACCCCTTGGCGTCGCGCCAGGCCACGCCCTCGGCGCGCCTGTGGCGAATGTCGATGCGGCGCACCGCAGCATGCAGCCGCACGACAAGGTTGGGATTATCCTGCAACGGGGCGACGAAGGCATAGGCCGCGCTGCTGCGCTTCCCGCGCCGGTTCATGAATTAATAGAAGCCCACGCCGCGCTGCGCCGGGCCGTTGAAGTCGGGATTGAACGGCTCGCCCAGCGCCTGCACGCTCTGCACGAACCAGCGCGACACGTCGTCGACATGGCCAGGGTCGGAGACCAGCAACGGCCCGTCGACGCCGTGCCGAGAGTCATGCAAGCGGTTGTTGCCCTCCATGGCGCGGAATGCGGCAGCACGTCGCACCAGCCCCAGCGGGGCCAGACGCGGGGCGTCAGTCCGGAATTGTCGTTCTCCCCGCACAGCATCGCCTCCCACGCATCGTAGTCGGACGGACGGCCGCGGATATAGACCTGCGCGTTCACCGACGAGCCGCCGCCCAGCACATGGCCCTGCGGGATGTCGTGCACGCGGCCGTCCAGGTGGGCCTGCGGAACCGTCTGGTGGTAGCGCATGAACTTGCTGCCGTTGATCATCTTGAAGATGCCCGGCGGCATATCCAGCAGCGGATGGCGGTTCGAATGCCCGGCCTCCAGCAGCAGCACCCGCGCCCCCCCGCCACTAGCCGGGCCGCGGCCACGCAGCCTGAGGAGCCGCCGCCGATGACGATATGGTCGAAACGGTCCTGCATCACGCCCGGATTTGCTCCAGCCCGGCCCAGTCGAAGGCGATGCCGTGGCCCGGCCGGTCGGGCGCCAGGGCAAAGCCGTCGGCAATCTGTAGCGGCTCGGCGATACACTGGTCCAGGCCGAAGCCATGCGCCTCCAGGAAGCTGCGGTTCGGGCAGGCGGCGGGCAGGTGCACCGTGACATCGTGCGCGCCGTGCGACGTGACCGGCATGTTGAAGGCCTCGGCGGTGTGGGCGATCTTCATGAACGGCGTGACCCCGCCGCAGGACATATACTGCGAGCCGCCCGGTAGCGAGTGTTGCAGGTCCGACCGGTAACGGCGGGGCTGAAGCGTACACAGCGATTGTGTGAGGAATGGGATTGAGCCACGAGATCACTGAAGTTGCAGAGGCCGAGCCTGTCCGTTGTGGCGAAGGCAACATGAACGGCGCCGTTATGCGGGGCGCCGCCGCTCTGCCGGGGTTTAAGGTCATTTCGCGCACAAAGGGAGCGTGTCGGAACCTGGGAAGCCCCGTCGGGGCCTCTGGCAAGGTCGCCGGAGGGGGTCAGTGGCAAGGGATGACCGAAGCCGTTGGCCGAGCCGAGACGGGGTGGCGGATCGGGATGTAGCACTGATGATGGGGGCAAAGGCGACGAGCCAACCGGAGGGAAGATCTCGACCTGAGAGGAACCTGGGCGGGTCGGCGAGGGACCGGACACAGGGCCGGGGATTTCTGCCAGCCAAGCTCGCCCAGGTGAACGAGGCTTTGCTCCGATCGCGCCAGACCCGCTTCACGGCGTTGCTGCATCATATGGACGACGCGGCGCTCCATCGAGCGTTTCGGCGGTGGCTCTTGTCGGACTCCGGGATGGCGATTGATACGTCACGCAATCAGCCCAGCGACGAGAGTGCTGAGCAGGGCTTTGCCGCGGCGTCGCGCGTTGTGCACGAACTGGAAGAAGCCGAGGTAGAGCGGCAGCTTGTCCTGCGAGATGCCGCGGTGCGGGCGCAACCAGGAGCGCAACAGCGACCAGAACCCCTCCATCGTGTTGACGTGGGCCTCGCAAAAGCCGTCCCCGTCCTCATCACGGGCATACTCGCCGCGGGCGTGGCAGACCGTTTTATGCCCGTAGCCCCAGGCGGGCAGGCGGGCGTAGATGGCATACTCGTCCGTGTGGACGAGGGCGCCCGGGGTGACGGCGGCGGTGATGACCGGCTTGATCGTGGCCTGCTGCACGTTGGCCAGCATGCGCAGCACGACCTGGCCGCCGCGCTGGACCAGGCCGAGGATCGGTGGCTTGTCCTTTTCCAGCGTGCCGCGTCCCGGCGCGCCGGCCAGCCTGCGATGACGCCCAAGCCGCCCCTTTTGGCCACGGCCGCCGGCTGGCCTTTGTATCCGGCCACGACGTAGACCTCGTCGATCCCGCTGGATGCCCTCGCATCCGGCTCGACTTCGCCCTCCAGCCGCACCGGGGAAGCTTTGGCGACCAGGCCGGTCCCCTGCTCGACCAGGTCACGGGCGCAGTGGCCTCGTTCACCGGTGACGGCGCCTACGACCAGGACCGCGTTTACGCCGGCGTCGCCGAGCGCCACCCCACGGCGGCCGTGGTCGTGCCGCCGCGCTCGACCGCCGTGCCGAGCGACATGGCCCAGACCGCACCGACACAGCGCGACTGCCACGTGCAGCACATCACCGAGCACGGGCGCATGACTTGGCAGAAAGCGTCTGGATACACGAAACGCGCTCGGGTCGAAGCCACCATGGGCAGATGGAAACGAGTGATCGGCGACGGGCTGCGCGCGCATACGGATCAGCGCCGGGCGACCGAGGTGGACGTCGCCGTCCACGCGCTCAACCGCACGCTGGAGTTGGGACGCCCGAGTTGTGTTCGTATCGCCTGACGTCAGACGGAGATGGGGTCAAAGCGCCCACATCGCGGATCCATGCACCACGCTAGCTGTAGTACTAATGGGGGCTTGTCAGCTGAACAATCAACAAAGGATTATACTTCCCACCATCGTCCAACAATTCCCATTTTCACCTGAGATCAACGTTCACGTTCTCGTGATAAACATGCTCTCGTCCAACAACAGAGAGTGAGCTCCCGTCATGTCGGCCAGCACACGTTTTCCACTCGGCGTCTTCGTCGGCAACCCAAACAGCAGCGACCCCGCCGCCGAGAAAAGCTTCGAGACCGACTTCACCAACTTCGTCTCGGCCATGGCCGGTGCCAGGCCGACCACGATGAATGCGTTCGTCGATTTCGGGCAAGATCCAAGCCTATGGGCAGGAAACGCTGCCTTCACGGCCGGGTCCTGGGCAAAGTCCCCGGTCGTGGGGACTTCGATCACACCGGTCATCGGCATCCCCATGTCCGACAACAAGCACTGGGCCGGCAACGCCGCCGGGTCCACCAACGACGATTTCTTCAAGGGAATCATCAACGGAAGCTATGATGCCGACTACAAAGGCGTCGTCGACGCCTGATCCAATGCCGGCTTCAAGACGATGGAGCTGCGCCTCGGCTACGAGATGGATGGCAGCTTCATGCCCTGGTATATGGGGAACGACGCGGCAACCCAGGGCGACTGGGTCAAGGCGTTCCAGCACCTGTCGACCCTGATGCGCGGGGAGGCCAAGGTGGACGGCGCCACGGCCAAGATCGTGTGGAACCCGTCCAGCGCCACCCAGAG